>ERZ1106930.3-NODE-3-length-312483-cov-71.960743_pt1 | contig 312483 bp, 284 predicted proteins | sample MGYA00403663_ERZ1106930 | MGnify/ENA primary metagenome ERZ1106930 (study PRJEB35170, sample SAMEA104062438) | human gut metagenome | biome: human gut; feature: human-associated habitat; material: faeces | place: Denmark | collected 2012-06-26 ... | reverse complement strand
ACTCATTCACAAGCTATTTAGTTATTTATCTGTCCAACTTTTGGGGTCCATAGCAATGCGGGTGGATATTTATTATGGATCGAAAAAAACGCATACCGCTATAAATGAACGATCGTCCTACTTCTCGTCGGGATCGTCACTTTTGTCTTTCGGCTTTCGTTCGTCCGACACCGGTCCAAGTTGGGCATTCTCCTTTTTGGCCTTTCGGTCTCGCCTGAACATGACGAGTATCACGGCTATCAGGATAAGCAGGATAACGCCTATTGCGACTGGGATGCCCCAGGTGTCTATGGCGTCCAGCGCCGCTCTGCCCACGAAACTGACGATGGCGATCATGACCGGCCGCGCAAGCAGTATCGCTATCGTAAAGAACGGCCAACTCATCGTGCTCAGCCCCGCGACCATGCAGAGCACGTCGTCGGGAAACGCGGGCAGCACGAGCATCGTTACGAACAGGACTTTGCCTTTCTTCTGCAAAAGGTCGGCATATTTCTCAGTTTTGTCCTTGCCTATCAGCCATGACACCAGACGTTTTCCGAATATTCGGCCGATAAGAAAACACACGTACGAACCCACGATCGTAACGATCGTAGTTACAAGGAACGTCACCCACGGTTCAAAAAGCAATATCGCGACAAAGTTGGTCACCGTGGATGGTATGGGAAGTATGAGAACTTGAGCGAACACCAGCGCGCCGTACACGAGTATCCCGTACGGTCCTGCGCTTTCCACCCAGGAGCGTATCGTTTCTATGTCGCGGAACTTGCCCCACAGATCGAATGCGTTGAAGAGCGTGACGGTAACGGCGACGATACCGACGACGACCGCCAGTATCATCGCGATCTTTCGAACCGTGGATAATGTTGTTGTTTCCTTTTCCGTCATCGTTGTTACGCTTCCGTCTTTTTGACCTCACCGCGGGCAAGCTCGTCGCATCTGTTGTTCAGCTCGTCGTCGGCATGCCCCTTTACCTTGTTGAAATGTACTTTGTGTTTTTCCGTCAGAGCTATAAGCTCGTTCCACAACTCGATGTTTTTAACGTTTTTCCAGCCACGTCTGATCCAGCCGCTTATCCAGTCCTGCAAAAAGGCATTGACGACGTATGCGGAGTCACTGTAAACATCCACTTCGCAAGGTTCGTTCAGCGCTTTTAGCCCCTCTATAACGGCCGTAAGTTCCATTTTATTGTTGGTCGTCACGGGCTCGCCGCCGCTGAGTTCTTTGCGATATGAGCCGTATATCAGTATGGCTCCCCAACCGCCTCTGCCCGGATTGCCGCTGCAAGCGCCGTCGGTATACAGCGTGACGCGCTTCATTTCCTGCTGAGCTCAGCGCTGCGCGCTATTGCGGCCTCGATGGCGGACATGACCGTGTCGTCGAAATTGCCCGCGTCGAGTTTGTATATTCCTTCTATCGTGGTACCGCCCTTGCTGCATACGTTGTCTATCATTGTCTGCATCTCGTCGAGCGAGGACGCGGACGTCATCATGTCCATGCAACCCTTTATGCAATACAGCACGAGATCTCTGGACTGCTCAAACGAAAGCCCCTGCTTTACGCCCACCGCGACGATATCCTTCGCGTAACGGAACGTATATGCGGGAGAGCTGCCCGTAAGCCCCGTTATGGCGTCGAAGAAACTTTCGTCTATCGCTGCCGCAAAGCCGAAAGATCCGAGCAGTTCGGCCACGTTAGCCAGCTCCTCGTCGGTAAGACCTCTTCCGCAATATGCGTTGACGGCCTTGCCCACGCGCGCGCACAGATTGGGCATCACTCTGACTATCTTGGCAGCGCCCTTGCACAGCGCCGCGACATCGTCCAGGCGTATGCCAGCCATTATGGAAATGACGATCTTGCCGGTGAAATCGCAGCCGGAAAGCGCTTCCGCTGCCATCTGCGGCTTGATGGAGAGGAACACGTGATCGCTGGCTGCGATGGCGTCCGCCGCGGATGCCGCCATGTCCGCCACGCCGTTGCCTGCGGCGGGATTGACGTCGTAAGCCGTAATTGTCTGCACGTAATCCTTGCCTTTGAAGGATGCGGCTATAGCTTTTGCCATGTTACCGTAACCGATAAAACCTATTTTGCACTTGTTCATATTTTACTCCGTAAAACGAAATTTATTTTGCGATTTTGATTGACAAAATTTTCGCTATATTATATAATAATTGTCGGCAAAGGGGATTAGTCTAGTGGTATGACAAGGGTCTCCAAAACCTTTGGTGGGAGTTCGATTCTCTCATCCCCTGCCACGACGGGATCGCGTATCAACGCGGTCCCGCTTTTTTGTTGCAGGCGACACGCCGCTTTCCCGTTTGTGTCATTATCCCATACTCTGACAGACATAAGCGCACGAAAAACAGGTATTTTCGTGCGCTTTGATGCTGCCTTTGAGCATCATACGTTCATCACTTGGCGTAGTCCACGCTGCGGGTCTCACGTATGACGTTGACTTTGATCTGACCGGGATACTGCATCTCGCTCTCGATCTGCTTCGCTATGTCGCGCGCAAGGAAGACCGTCGCGGCGTCGTCCACCACTTCGGGCTTGACGATAATGCGTATCTCACGGCCTGCCTGGATGGCGTAGGACTTCTCCACACCCGCGTGCGAATTGGCTATGCCCTCAAGCTGTTCGAGACGCTTGACGTAATTTTCCAGCGACTCTCTGCGTGCTCCGGGGCGCGCGCCGCTTATTGCGTCCGCGCACTGAACGATGATGGCTTCCAGCGTCTGCGGCTCGATGTCGTTGTGATGCGCCGCGATGCAATGGATGACTTCGTCGCTTTCTTTATACTTCTTGGCGATGTCCACGCCTATGGAAATGTGCGTGCCTTCCGTCTCGTGGTCGATCGACTTACCGATATCGTGGAGCAGTCCCGCGCGCTTGCATATGGCTATGTTGGCGCCGAGTTCCGCCGCCATGTTACCCGCGAGGTAAGACACTTCGATGGAGTGCTTGAGCACGTTCTGACCGTAGCTCGTGCGGAATTTAAGGCGTCCGAGCAGGCGCACGAGTTCGGGATTGAGGTTGAACACGCCCGTTTCGAACATCGCGTTCTCGCCTGCTTCCTTGATCTGCGTCTCGATCTCCTTGGTGCTTTTCGCCACGACGTCTTCTATGCGACCGGGGTGTATACGACCGTCGGAAATAAGCTTTTCCAGCGTGACGCGCGCTATCTCGCGTCTGATCGGGTCGAATGCGGAAAGGACGACGGTGTCGGGCGTGTCGTCGATGATGAAATCGACGCCCGTAGCTTGTTCAAGAGCCTTGATGTTGCGTCCTTCGCGGCCTATGATACGGCCCTTCATCTCGTCGTTGGGCAACGTCACGGTAGACACCGTGATCTCGGAGCTGTGGTCTACGGCGCACTTCTGGATGGCGGTGGCGATTATTTCCTTAGCCTTGCGGTCGCCCTCATCCTTTGCGCGCATCTCGATCTCGCGTACGGTCTTGACGGCGTCGCGTTTAGCGTCCTCCTCGATCTCGGCTATAAGCTGCTGTTTGGCGTCTTCGCGGCTGAGGTTGGCTACTTTCTCGAGCTCCTCCACCATACGCTCGTGTGCCTCGCCTATCTCGCGCTTCTTCGCGTTGAGCTCCTCCTGCTGTTCCGCAAGATTGGCTTTGATGCTCTCCACGTTTTCAAGTTTCGCGTCAAGATTGGCTTCCTTCTTTTCGAGCAAGTTCTCTTTTTTGTCAAGAGACGACTCTCTCTGCGAAAGTCTCTGCTCTGTGCGCTGCGCCTCGGCGCTGCGCTCTTTCATCTCATTTTCGAACTGATTGCGTTCCTTCTGTACTTCAGCACGGCCTTCGACAATGGCGTCCTTGCGGAGCGTCTTTGCCTCGATGATGGCTTCTTCAACCATCTTGTTGGCCAGCTGTTTTGACTTACCGATCCTATTCCTCATTAAAAGAAGATATATCAGTATACCGACGCCCGCGCCCACGATGAGTCCCACTATCGGTAAGACCACCGCGAGTGCAACGGGTACTTCGGCCAATACAGTTGCTCCCATTGAGTTACCTCCTTGATAAGTATAATATTGTCATGCTATATCGGAGCTTATAACATACCTGATTATTTTGCTTCCGCCTTTTTCGCGGCATATGCTTCGCGAATGGCGGCGTCGACCGCGGCGGCCATCTCCTTATTTTCGGAGAGCAGCGTGCGCAGTTTCTCGCGGCCCTGGGCGATACGCTCGCCGTTGTACCCGAACCACGATCCGCTCTTGGTAAAGATGCCGTATTCAAGACCGAGGTCGATGAGGCAACCCTCGCGGCTGATGCCCTTGCCGTATATGATGTCGAATTCGGCGGTCTTGAAAGGAGGCGCCATCTTGTTCTTGACGACCTTTACTTTCGCACGGTTGCCGATGACTTCGCTGCCTTCCTTTACGGAATCCACTTTGCGGATATCCAGGCGTATGGAAGTGTAGAATTTAAGCGCCTTGCCGCCCGGCGTGGTCTCGGGAGAGCCGAAGAAAACGCCCACCTTTTCACGCAGCTGGTTTATGAATATGATAAGCGTGTTGGAACGCTCCACGGGCGCCACGAGCTTTCTGAGCGCCTTGGACATAAGGCGTGCCTGAAGACCGATCTGGCTGTCTTCCATCTCGCCGTCTATTTCCGCGCGAGGAGTGAGCGCCGCGACGGAGTCCACGACTATAACGTCGATGGCGCCGCTGCCCACCAGCTCTTCCACGATGTTGAGCGCCTGCTCGCCGCAGTCGGGCTGGGATATATAAAGCTCGTTGAGATCGATACCGAGGTTGCGTGCGTAATAGGGATCGAGCGCGTGCTCCGCGTCGATGAACGCCACTTTACCGCCGAGTTTCTGTGCCTCGGCAATGACGTGCAACGTAAGCGTGGTCTTACCGCTGGACTCGGGACCGTATATCTCCACGATACGGCCGCGCGGCATGCCGCCGATGCCCAGAGCAAGGTCGAGCGAAAGGCAACCCGTGGGTATGACCTCCACCGCCTTCACGTCGTTGTCGGACATGCGCATTATGGAGCCTTCGCCGTGGTCCTTCTTTATCTTGGCTATCGCGATCTCGAGTGCGCGTTCTTTTTCGGCTGCGATCGCGGACTTGTCTTTTTCCATTTACTGGTCTCTCCTGTCGTTTTCTTTAAGATATTTGCCGAGTTCGAACAACGCAGTGTCTATGCCCGCCTGAGTGATCTCCCGACGGATCTCTTCCGCAGGCCTGTCCTCGGCGTCCTTGACTTCTTTATATTGTTCGAACACGTGTATGGTATGTCTGTCGCCGATCGCGATGTAGAACAGTCCTACCTGACTGCCCGCCTCGGCGGTCGGACCCGCGTTGCCCGTGGTCGCGATCGCCACGTCGCAGGCGGGATCGGCGAGAAGGCCGTTCGCCATTTCGAACGCGGTGTCTGCCGAGACCGCGCCGTTATCGGCTATTACTTTGCGCGGCACTCCCAACCGCTCGGCCTTGGAATCGTTTGAGTAACAAACGATACTTTCGATGAGAGCATTGCTCATGCCCGGAGTGGCTATCAAAGCGGAAGCGAGTCCCCCGCCCGTAAACGATTCGGCAATGCAAAGTTTTTTGCCCGAAGCCAAAAGCCTCGTCGCGACGGCATGCGCCAGCGTTACGTCTTTGAGCGCATATATACAGTCGGAAAGCTCCTCGTTTATCTTGCCGATGATATCGGTTATTGCCGTGGATGAAGTCGCGCGCGAATATCTCACGCGGACGTCGCACGTCATGCCCGATTCCACGAAATCGAGCACGATCTTGTTTCTGTTCTTAATGACCTGTTTCAGGCGCTCGCGGAGAGCGTCCGCGGTCTGTCCGAAAGTCTTGAATATTACGGTGTTGTAAGTCACGCGGCTGCGAGCGTTGAGAAGCGGTATCACCGTCTCACGTATCGTATTCTCATCGTAACCGCGCATGAGCACGACGTTCATGCCGTTGAATGAGAACCTGTTCATGCCTTCGGGTATGCCGGTACCGAGAGTGACGGACAGTTCGTCTATATCCCCCGTCGCAACGAACAGCACTTCATCGCCCTTCCTCCGAGTTATTTCTTCGGCTGCGCGTTCCTTCGTTTCGGCGTAAACGACTTCATTCAAAGCAAAGTTACGGTCGTTCAGCAATGTTTCGATGCGCGTCAGCGCGCTTGCGTTTTTGAGCGCGTCGCGACCGACGATCACGAGGATCACATCCATGGCGCGTACCTCACTTCTCGCTCTCGGAGAACACCGAGGGGTATTTGCAGAGATACAACACGCAGGATATGACGGCCATGAGCATGCCGAACGCCAGCGCGACGAAGCCGACGTAGAACACAACGGTGGTCGCGACGTCGTTTATCGCGGCGAGGTCGGGTACGATCAGCAGCGCAAGGATGCCTATCATCTGCGCCACGGTCTTGATCTTACCCGGCATGTCTGCGGCGATGACGATCCCTTTGCTTGCAGCAACGGAGCGGAACGCCGTCATAAACAGCTCGCGGCAGATAATGACCACGGAAAACACGGTTATGCATACGGCAAACGCTCCGCCGGCCGCGAACATGTATATGAGCAACATCAACGCGCTGCCGCACAGAAGTTTGTCCGCCGCGGAATCGAACAGCTTGCCGAAGTCCGTTACCATGTTGTACTTACGCGCTATGTGACCGTCCAGATAATCGGTAAAGCTCGCTATGGCGAAAATGCCGAAAGCAATGAAGTTGTTGAACCGAGCCAGCACCCCCACTTCAAGGAAAACGAAGACCACGAACACGGGGATGAGTATAAGCCGAAGCATCGTAAGTTTGTTGGGAAGATTCATACTTTTTCTCCGATAAGGTCGTAACCGTCGTATCCGGTAATCTTGACCTTATATGTATTTCCGACATCCACGAAATCCGCCGTGAAGTACACTCTGCCGTCTATGTCGGGCGCGTCGTACTCCGTACGCCCCACGAACATATTGCGGTCATTGTCGATATCCTCGTATATCACGTCCAGCACTTTGCCGACGAATGCCGCGTTACGCTCTTTTGCCTGACGTTCGGCGATCCGTCCGAGTGCGTTCACTCTGCGCAATTTAATGCGCTTGGGGATCTGATCCTTCATGCGCGCGGCAGGCGTTCCGTCCTCCTTGCTGTAAGCGAACACGCCTAGGTGCGCGGGTCTGTACTTTTCGACGAAGTCTTTCAGCTCTTCGAACTGTTCTTCGGTCTCGCTCGGGAATCCCACGATGAGCGTGGTGCGGACCGCGATGCCACGCGCGGCGAGCTTTCCGAACAGCTCTTCCGTCATGGCTTTCGTGGAACGCCTTCCCATGCGTTTGAGCACGTCGTCCGATATATGCTGGAGCGGCACGTCTATGTATTTGGCTATGCGCGGCTCGCTTGCGATAAGATCTATCAGCTCGTCGGTCACGAGCTCGGGATAGCAATACAACAAACGGAGCTTATCGAACGACACTTCGTCGAGCAATCTTCTGATGAGCGTCGTCAGACGATACTCGCCGTAAAGGTCATTGCCGTATCGCGTTACGTCCTGCGCCACGAGTATAAGCTCGCTGACGCCGCATTCTTCAAGAAAACGCGCTTCTTCGATCAGACTGTCCGTGTCGCGGGAGACGTATCTTCCGCGTATGCTCGGTATGGTGCAATACGTGCAATGATTGTCGCAGCCTTCGGCTATCTTGAGATAAGCGTAATGCGGCGGCGTGGACAATATGCGCTTCCCTTCCGCGCGTTCTCCTTCGTGTTTGGGCGGTTCCCCGTTTATGATATCGCACACGGACGCGTAGTCTTTAAGACATATGAAAGTATCGACTTCGGGAAGCAGCTCGCGCAACATATCGCCGTAACGCATGGGCAGACACCCCGTCACGACAAGTTTTTCCAGCTTCCCGCCGTTTCGCAGAGCCGCGGCGTCGAATATGGTATCGATCGACTCTTTTTGCGCGGCTTCTATGAATGCGCAAGTGTTTATGAGAACGATCTGCGCCTCGGCCATGTTGTCCGTGAACGAATAGCCGCCTTTCGCCAGCAGATACATCAGGTTCTCTGTATCGACGCGGTTCTTATCGCATCCCAGCGATACGATCGCGACCTTTTTCTTTTCGCTTATGTCGTTATTCATTGAAAGGTCTGCCGAACACGGCTTCGAACTGCGTTTCGGTCATATACACTTCGCGCGGTTTCGCGCCGGCGGAAGGACCGACCCATTTACGTTGTTCGAAGGTGTCGATTATACGGGAAGCGCGCGAATATCCCAGCGAGAATCGGCGCTGTATGAGTGACGTGGATGCGGTGCCGTTGGTTATCAGACAGCGCATGATGTCCGGGAAAAGTTTCTCGTCCGCGCTCTCTTCTTCGCCGCCCTCCGCGGGACCGGCCTCCGTCGCGGCCTCTTTCTTGGCAAGTATGGCTTTCTCGATGTTTTCGTCGAATATGGCTTTGTTGTGCTTCTTTACGTAATCGACGACGCCCACTATCTCTTCGTTGGACACGTAAGCGCCCTGCAAACGTATGGGCTCGGAGTTGGCCATGAGCAGCATATCGCCGCTGCCGAGCAACGTTTCCGCGCCGCCCTGGTCGAGGATGGTGCGCGAGTCCGCGTTGGACATGACTTTGAACGCGATACGCGACGGCAGGTTGATCTTTATCGTACCGGTGATGACGTCCACGGAAGGACGCTGCGTGGCAAGTATGAGGTGTATGCCGGACGCACGCGATTTCTGCGTTATGATCCTTATCCTGTTTTCCACGTCTTTCTTGCGCGAAGACATGAGGTCGGCCAGCTCGTCCACTATCATCACGATGTAAGGGAGCTTCATCGCCTTGCCTTCCCTGACCGCGGAGCTTGCGTTGTACTCCGCAAGGTTGCGCACGGGAGCGCCGTTGGATGCCAGTCGGCTGAATACGTCGTAACGCCTGTTCATCTCGTCTATGAGCCATTCCAGCGCATTGACGGCGTAGTCAACGTCCGTTATGGGGTTACGGAGAAGCAGATGCGGCAGTTCGCGATAGAGCGTGAATTCCACTCGCTTGGGGTCTACCAGCACTATGCGTACGTCCTCGGGCGAGCAGCGGAATATGAGGCTGAGGATAAGGGTATTGAGGCATACCGACTTACCCGTACCGGTCGCGCCCGCGATGAGCAGGTGCGGCATTTTTTCCAGGTTCTTTATGACAGCGTCGCCGCCGATGTCCTTGCCTATGGCAAGCGGCAGGACGTATTTTTTGTCGGAGAACACGGGCGACTCGATTATCTCGCGCAGACTCACGTTAGCCGCGGAATTGTTTGCGACCTCTATGCCTATCGCCTGCTTGTTGGCAACGGGCGCTTCTATACGTATGGCGCCGCTCGCGAGCGTGAACTCCAGGTCCTTGTCCAGCGACAATATACGTCTGACCGGGATACCGCCCTGCGGCTGGAGCTCGTACCTCGTCACGCGAGGACCCGTTATGACGTTGACGACCTTTGCGGGGAATTTAAGGCTTGCCAGCACTTCTTCTATGTCGTGCGACTTGTTCTCTATCTCCCCCGTGTCCACTTCTTCGCGCTGTTCGGGCATACTGAGCAGCGATACGGGCGGGTATGAATAGTCATACGGTTCGGGCGGGAGCGGTATGTCCGTAAGCGCTTCCGGCTCGGGTTGCGGTTCGGCCGCTTTCTTTGCGGGCTTGGCCGGAACGGATTCGTAGTATCCCGTGGAATCATAGCCGAAGTCCTCATGCTTTTCGGAAAGATCGACGACGGTATCGTCGATTATGAACTGATCGGATCTGAATGCCTGATTGCCGCGTTCAGTAACAACGGGTTCCGACACGCTCTCTTTCTTGCTTTCGTCCGCGCGGGTATCGGCGGCAGCGGGCTGAACGTCTCTGCCCGTGTCGGGTTCGTCCGCCATGGAAGAAATATCGAAAGACGAACGCTCTGTCTTTTCCTTGGCGTCCTTCTTTATCTCGTCGGCCTTCCGATCGTTCTTTGCATCGGTGACACTGGAAGAGAGCGCGGCCTCGCTTGCAGCGGTTTGTTCGCGATCGTTCGACAGATCGATATCGTCGTAGAATGACTTGCGCTCTTCCTGTTCCTTTATCTCGCCTTTGGCTTCCGCATCGGCAAGCAACGAGTCGTTGACGATGGGGGTATCGGGCTCGGGCAGAGGCTCGGGCTTGCTTGCGGGAGGCGTTGGCTCCGTCTGCTTGCCGAAGCCTATAAAACTGCCTCCGAACGCGGAAAAGCTGTCATAAAGTCCGACGTGTTTGTCCTCTTCCCTGAAAGGCATCTCAAAACTGCGCGAACCTTCTTTGCGTTCGGGCTCGGGCTTCTTTTCTTCTTTCGGCTCTTCCGGCTCGGAAGCGAAAGACTCCGCGTTTATGATGGGAGCGGCAGGCTCCTCTTTCTTTTCCTCGCGTACGGTATCCTGCCCGACGATATCCATTCCGCTCATCGGACGGAAACCGTATGCGGGACGGGGCGCGGCCTCGCCTTTGACGATACCGCTGTCCGAAACGCCCGAATAGAACCCGCCTTCCTTCTTTTCCGAAGGCTGTTCGGATTCGGCTTCGTCCAGCATGGACTGGCTGATGATCCCGCCGCGTACAGCGGCGTCCGTATTGATGATCACCCCGGGATTTTCATATCCGTCCGTGGCTTTCTGCGTGGGTATGACGATGCCGGGCATTTTGTTCTTGTTTTCGTGTACGACCTTGTCGGGACGCTGCCTGATCTCCGTTTCCGCGGCGCGGCGTATCTCGGTGTAACGCGGAGCATCCTCACCGCCCTGGCTGTAATAGTCCATGCCGTACAGCTCTTCCTGCGCGGACTTGGGTCGCGTGATCTTATCCTCGCTCGGCTCGACTGGCTGTGAGTTCTCGGTGTAGAGCAGGCGCTCCGCATAATTCTTGTCCATCCCGTACTCGTCGCGCATGACACCGTTTCCGTCCGAGAAGAGTTCCTCGGCCGCGTGCTGTTTGACGTTTGCGGGCAGATCGCGCGGTATGATGTCCTCCACGAAGAGCTTGGTCGCCGGATTGTGGACATGTACACGACGAGGAGGTGCGGCGTCCGTAAAAGAGCGCGCGGGCGTTTTGGGCGCGGGTGCGGGCTGAGGAGCGTCTTTGACGAAATTCTCGCCCTTGTCGTCCGAACGGTACTGCTTATACAGCGAGTATCCCAGTGCCGCGGCGCAGGCCAGCAGACCGAGAGAAAGCACGATAAACGTCGCCACCGGCTGGATGGCGCATTTTATCGCGTATGCGAAAATACCGAAAATGAGGCCTCCGGCGGTAAGTCCGGAAGAATAGACGCTCGCGAGATAATCCCCGTACGCGAGATCGAACATATTCGCGGTCGTGGCGAGCTGGAGTATGCAAATCAGTAACACCGCCATGCCGACGACGAGCGTCATGCGAGTGCCGCTGACGTTCAGCCTGCGATGCATCACCATTCCTATACCAACGGCGAGCACAAGCGCGAGCCATGCGTAAGCGGACAGCCCGAAAAGCCCCAGCAAAACATTGCGGAGCACTTCGCTCACAACTCCGAAAATGATGGGGATTATTGAGCACAACAAGAGGAATGCCGATATTATTATCAAGACGATGCCGAGAATGTCGTGATCCCCCTCGGAGCGAGCAGTCTTTCGTCTTATATGCTTATTCGCGGACAACGTATAAAACTCCCTATGGTCTTACTTGTATATCATTATAACACATATCCGCAGCCATTTACAATAGTTTTCCGAGATATTTTCAAAAAAAAGAAAAAGAAAAATTACCGATATTTCTATCGGTAATTTTGGTCGTCATGCTCTCGTCATTTGGTGAATTCGGCGTAGATATCCGTCTTTTCGAGCGGTCCCGCCTTGCCCACGTAAGCCGCCGAGACCTTGGAGAAATCGAACGTTTTTTCGCAGAACCTGCGCACGTCGTTTTCCGTTACGTTCGCGATATCCGCCAACCGTTTGTCGAAATCATATACCTTGTCGGTGCAAAGCGTATACTTGCCGTAAGCGTTCATCATGGAAAGCGTGTTCTCCAGAGCGAATATCGCGCTGCTGCGGAGCTGCGATTTTGCGCGCGCAAGTTCTTCCGCGGTCAGACCGTCGCGCCTGAGCTTTATCACCTCGTCGCGCACCGCCACCACGGCTTCGGCAACGTTCTTTCCGCTCGTGTTGACGTATATGCCGAAAGAGCCGTTGTTCTCGTAAGCGGACGCGGAAGTGTAAACGTTGTACACCAGTCCTTTTTGCTCACGGAGCACCTGGAACAGTCTGGAACTCATGCCCATACCGAAGCAGAACGATACGACGTTCTGCACCGCACTGTCCGGATGATCGAACGGAACGGACGGGAACGCGAACGCCATGTTGACCTGTTCGAAGTCCTTTTCGTATTTGGAAAACCCGCCTCCGACCGCGCGTGGCGCGACAGTCTTTGCGCATGTCCCCTTTCCGCACACGGGAAGAACGTATTTCGCGATAAGTTCCTCCGCTCGCTCGTGCGGGATGTTGCCCGCCATCGATATGACGACATTGTCGGGAGTGTACATCTTGGCAAGATACGCGCGAACGTCGTCGCCGCGAAATCGCGCGACGTTCTCCGTCGGCCCGAGTATGGTTTGTGCCAGCCCCGTGCCGCGATAAGCGCATTCCGCCAGCCTGTCGTAGCATATGTCTTCGGGCGCATCCTCCACCATGTTGATCTCTTCCATGATGACTTTGCGCTCTTTGTCCAGCTCGGCGTCGTCGTATGTCGATGCGTAGAATATATGCGAAAGGAGCGCAAAGCACTCTTCCAGGTTCTCGTCTATACTTTTGAAGTAATAGCAGGTCGCCTCCTTGCTCGTGAACGCGTTCATGGACGCGCCGAGGTCCTCAAAGCGTTCCGCTATCTGTGCGGCGGTCATTTCCGCGGTACCTTTGTACATTACGTGCTCGGTAAAGTGAGAAATGCCGTTGTTCTCCGCGTTTTCGTATCCGCTTCCCGCGCCTACCCAGAATCCCACCGATACCGAGCGTACGCCGCTGTTTTCTTCCGTCACGAGCCTGAGCCCGTTATCGAATCTCGTAAGTTTTACCATATTCGGTCGAAAATCTTCTCCGTATGTTTATATTATTCCCGCAAATCGCGGCGTTATAGCGTTTCCGACACCGTTGCCGCGTTCAGCCCCGCGTTTTCTATCGCGTCCAGCACTTCGTCCAGCGCGAGAGCGGTCTCCGCCGTCGGGTGCATGAGTATGAGGTCGCCGCCCGTGAGCCCGTCAGTGGCGCGTTGCGCGATAAGCGCACTGTCGTGGTCGCGCCAGTCGATGGTGTCTTTTGACCACAGCACGGTGCGATAGCCCATGGTCTCCGCCGCGTCCAGCGTCGCCGTGTTATACGCGCCCGACGGCGGAGCGAACAGCGTTATTTCCTGCCCCGTCATGCCCGTTATCAGCTTGTGCGCGACGCGCATCTCTTCGAGGTTGGCCTCATAATCCATGGCGGAATGATCGCGGTGAAGATATCCGTGGCTGCCCGTTTCCTGCCCCGCGTCCACTATGTCGGACAATGCGTCGGCATGCTTTTCCGCCCACACGCCGCCGATGAAGAACGTGGCCTTGGCTCCGTGGTCTTCCAGCGTCTGCAATATGGACGGTAAGTGCTCTTCGCCCGAGTATACGTTGAACATGAGCGCAACGTTGTCATCGCTAGTTCCGGAGTACAACGCGCGTTCGTCTACCGAAACGGGCGTTCCGGCGCTCATGCCGGACAGCCACACGAGGGCTATACCGCCGATGACCGCGATGGTCGCAAGCCCCGTCATGATGAATCCCAAAGTCTTAACGCTTTTAATAATCATACAACACCTCGTGCTATTATATTCACGAGGTGTTGCGATTATTTCGTTAAGGATGTCAGACGGATGCTTTGCTGATTATCTCTTTGAGACGAAGGTCGATCCTGCCCTTCTCGTCCACTTTGATGACTTCCACGCGCACGACGTCGCCCACGTTGATCACGTCGGTGACTTTCGCGACGCGCTTGTCGGAAAGCTTGGAGATGTGGATCATGCCGTCCTTGCCGGGAGCGATGTTGACGAACGCGCCGAGCTCCTGGGGCTCTTCCTTCTTCTCCTCTTTCTCGGGCTTGCCCTTCTTGTCGTTGCGGCCGCGTCCGCGGAAACCGCCCGCTCTATCGGGATTGCTGAGAAGGATCTTGACGACGGGGCCTTCGTACTCCTTGCCCACCACGACGTCCTCGACGATGGAAAGAATGATGCTCTTTGCCTTTTCGCCCATCGCGGAATCGGTGTAAGCGATGTAGACGCTGCCGTCCTCTTCGATATCGATCTTGACGCCCGTGTCGTCCACGATCTTGTTGATGGTCTCGCCGCCCTTACCGATGACCTTGCCGATCTTGTCGGGGTCGATCTTGAGAACGGTGATCTTGGGCGCCCACTTGGACAGCTCCGCTCTGGGTCCGGGGATGACTTCCAGCATCTTGCCGAGGATGAACAGTCTGCCTCTGCGCGCCTGTTCGAGCGCGGTGGTGAGTATCTGCTTGTCTATGCCCTTGATCTTTATATCCATCTGGATGGCCGTGATGCCCTTGCTGGTACCCGCGACCTTGAAGTCCATATCGCCCAGGAAGTCTTCCAGGCCCTGGATATCCGAGAGCACCGCGACGCGGTTGTGCTCGGGATCCTTTATCAGGCCCATTGCGATACCCGCGACGGGAGCTTTGATGGGAACGCCCGCGTCCATGAGCGCCATGCAGGAGCCGCATACCGACGCCTGAGACGTGGAACCGTTCGAGCTGACGATCTCGCTGACCGTACGTATCGCGTACGGGAATTCCTCTTCGGACGGGATGACGGGCTCGAGCGCGCGCTCGGCAAGAGCGCCGTGGCCTATCTCACGACGGCCGGGGCCGCGCATGGGCTTGGCTTCGCCGGTGGAATAGCCGGGCATGTTGTACTGATGCATGTATCTCTTGCGCACGTCCTCTTCGTCCAGGTTCTCCAGCTTCTGCGCGTCTCCGATGGTGCCGAGCGTGCAGGTGGACATCGCCTGCGACTGACCTCTGGTGAACACTGCGCTGCCGTGGACTCTGGGAAGTATGCCGACTTCGCACCAGATCTCGCGGATATCCTCGAGGCCGCGGCCGTCGGGACGCTCGCCCTTGTCGAGTATCTTGGCGCGGACCTTTTCTTTGGTCATATAATACAACGCGTCTTTGATCTCGCGCTCTTTGTCGGGGAATATCTCCGCGAAGTGTTCGAGCGTCTGCTTCTCCACTTCGTCCTGATTGTTCTGACGTTCGGTGCGGTCGTGCGTTTCAAGCGCCTTGTCGAGCAGCTTGTCCGCGAACTTGCGGACTTCCGCGTCGATATCTGCGGGAACGTGATAGAAGTCCATCTGGATCTTGGGCTTGCCTATCTCGCGCACGATGTCGTTGATGAAGGCAACGATCTTCTTGATCTCTTCGTGAGCGAACATTATACCGCCCAGCATGACTTCCTCGCTGACTTCGTTCGCGCCCGCTTCCACCATCATGATGGCGTCCGCGGTGCCGGCGACGTAGACATGCATAAGGCTCTTTTCACGCTGTTTGCTGTCGGGGTTGATGACGTACTCACCGTCAACGTAACCCACGACCACGGCTCCGGTGGGGCCTCCGAACGGGATGTCGGATATGGACAGCGCTATGGACGAGCCGACCATTCCCCACACCTCGGGCGGAACATCGGGTTCGACGGACAGAGCGGTGCAAACCACGGTCACGTCGTTGAACATTCCCTTGGGGAAAAGCGGACGGATGGGTCTGTCGATCAGACGGGAAGTAAGGATGGCCTTATCGCTCGCGCGGCCCTCTCTTCTCTTGAAGCTTCCGGGGATCTTGCCGATGGCGTACAGCTTCTCTTCGAAATCCACGCTGAGCGGGAAGAAATCCATACCCGGTCTGGGTGCGTCGGACATGCATACGTTCGTCATGACGACGGTGTCGCCGCATTTTACGATGCAGTGGCCGTTCGCCTGTTCGCCGTACTTGCCCGTCTCGACGGTGACCTCACGTCCGCCGATGACGGTCTTGAAAAAGCGTCCTTCTTTCATTTTCTCATAAATCTCCTGTATACCTTGTTATTATTTGCTCTTCTTATGACGATCCGTATGCGCCCGCAGACCGATCGTTTATTTATCGAACGAAGGGGCGGACGTAGCGTCCGCCCCTTCGGATAGATCCGGTCTTATTTTCTCAGATCCAGATCGGCGACGATCTTCCTGTATCTCTCGATGTCGAGTTCCTTGAGGTAGTTGAGAAGGCTTCTTCTCGAACCAACCATCTGCAAAAGACCTCTGCGCGAATGATGGTCCTTATTGTGGACCTTGAGATGCTCGGTAAGATGATTGATGCGCTCCGTAAGCAGAGCTATCTGCACTTCGGGGCTGCCGGTGTCTCCCGGATGAGTCGCGAACTTGGCGATTATCGCCGCCTTTTTTTCCTTATCCATTTTTTTATCCTCCCATGGATGTTATTCGCCTTGGGCCTAAGTATCCGCGTGGAGAGCGCGAGAACTTCCGATCCCAAGGTACTTCGCTTAGTATATCACAACATAAAGAAAAAGTAAAACGAAAACGCACGCTTTATCCGAAAATTTCGGCTTTATGTGGCGCGGAAGAATTCCGACTTGCGCGCCAAGCGCTCATCGAATCGTTCGAGGTAGAGCGCGACGTCCTTGATGGACGCTTCGCGTGTGATGACGCCTTCCGACGTTATGTTTTTGGATATGCTGCCCGCTCCGCATGCGTATACGGGAAGTATCTCTTCCATGACCGTAATGTTGTTGACGCAGATCTTCCCCGGCAACGCGTAACCCGTGTTCTCGAGGTTCCCCGCCATGTATTTCTGACGATAGAGGTAATACGGAGCGTAATCGTCCTTCAATCTTTCCGCGGCGTACTCAGTCATTCGGGCTATGTCCGCGCAGGCGGGATCGCTGCCCGCGAGATCGGAGCCGCGTTTACTGCTGAGCGTATGGACCGTCAGATTTTCCGGCCGGAGCGCCGCAACGCCGTCCACCGTACGCGAGAATTCCGCCATACCTTCGTCGGCAAGTCCCGCTATGATGTCCACGTTTATGTCGAAATTTCTTTTCCTGACGGCATCGAACGCGGCGAAAAAGTCCTCTGCCTTGTGCCGTCTGCCTATCGCCGTCAGCGTGGCGTCGTTGAGCGACTGCGGGTTCACGCATACGCGCGTCACCCCGCCTTCGGCAAGAGCATCCAGCTTTTCGGACGATATGCTGTCCGGCCTGCCCGCTTCGAACGTGAATTCCGTGTCGCGCACGCCTATCGCGTCCAGCAGCGAGCTTATCTGCTCCGCATCGAGAACGGAGGGCGTACCGCCACCCACGTATACCGAGTGGATGGCTCTGCCGTCCCGCGCCATCATATCCTTTACAGCGCGTATCTCACGCTCCAATGCCTTGAGATACGCCGGCAGCAGATGCCCCAGTCTGGCCATGTCGGCGGACGGGAACGAGCAATACGCGCACCTGCCGTTGCAGAACGGTATATGCACATACAGATCGGCTTTCCCCTTCGCGCTCGCTATCGCGTCCGCCTGCGCTTCAAGTATGCGACCGATGACTTCCGCCTTCACGCGGCTGACGTCGTACTCGCGCACGAGATACTCCACAGCGTCGCGCACGGTCCCGCCCGCGCGCATGCGCTCGTAAGCGAGTTTGGTCGGACGTACTCCCGTAAGACTGCCCCACGGCAGCGCGACCCCGAAGTGTTCGGAGAGCGTGCGGTATACGGAACGCTTTACGAAACGTTTGAACAGCTTGTCACGCGGCGCGACGTCCGTCGCCATATCCCCGACGAACGATCGCGTTTTTCCGTCGTACGTCACTGTGCAGGAAAACGCGCCCTCGTCCGAAGCGTTTATCTCCACTCTGCCCCCGCCGTACGCCGAAAACAGCTTGCACTCATCCGCCAGCTCGTTGTCCGAACCGAAGACATTGGTTACTATGTCAAACATAAGGGTTGTACTTTCTCTCGTATTCCAGCGTGGTACGCCCGCCGTGGCCGGGATAGACCGTATAATCTCCGTCGAGGGCATACAGCTTGCGCACGGACGCTTCCAACTCGCGCCCGTTGCCCGTCGGCAGATCGGAACGACCTATGCCCAGACAAAACAAAGTATCCCCCGTAAATACGATCTTATCCTCATCGCATATATAGCAAACGCCACCTATCGTGTGCCCCGGCGTCGCCATGACGCGGAATCTCATGCCGCATTCGTCGACGACGTCTCCGTCGCGAACGTACACGTCGGGCTCGAAGGGTACGAACTTCCCGCCCATCAGAGCGCCCATGTTCATGTCCGTGCGGATGAGCGGCTCGTCCGCCTTGCTCATGTATATCTTGCAGCCGCGACGCGCCAGCATGTTCGCCGCGTTGACGTGGTCGAAATGCCCGTGAGTCACGAGCACGGCCGCGGGCGTCAGACCGTAAGCGGTAAGCGCGGCGTTTATCGCATCGCCGTCGTCGCCCGGGTCTATCACCACCGTGTCGTTACGGCCGTCCTCATGGACTAAATAGCAATTCTCGGCGAGAAGCCCCACCGTTACGCAATGTACTTTTATCATGTGGAAGTGCTCCTGAAGACTTTGGCGACGCGCGGAAGGAGCCTGAGCTTGGATATCAGTGTGTCTATCTCCTTGATGTTGTTAACGTTCACGCCTATGGTGAGCACGGCCATGCCGTTCTTGTCCACCCTGCCGTTTATGGAGTGTATGGAAAGCTTGAGCTCGGATATCGTCATGGAGACCTGCACGATCAGATCCGCGCTGTCCGTGGCGACGATCTGGAGCGACACGACGAACGTTCCCGACGTATCCGTGTCCGTGCCCCACGACGCATCGATAAGTTTTCTCTTGTCGACGTATTTTATATTGGGACATTCCGCGCGGTGCACGGTAACGCCTCTGCCGTTTGAGATGTATCCGACTATGCGATCGCCCGGGACCGGATTGCAGCATTTAGCCACGTGACAGAGCATATCGGGTTCGCCGTTGATGAGTATGGCGCCAGCGTCTCGGCGCTTGCCCACGACGTTCTTGAAAGGCTGAGCCGCTTTCTGCTCTTTGCGATAGAAATCGATCAGCTTGGGCAGTATCTGATGTACGGTATAACCGCCGTATCCGATAGACGCGTAAAGATCGTCCATGGACGTAAAGGAATACCTGCGCATGACGACGTTCAGCCATTCGGGCTTGAGCAGCGAAGCGAAGGAGTAGCCCAGACGCTTGGCTTCCTCTTCCAGCATGTCCTTGCCCTTGCGGATATTCTCTTCCTTCATCTCCTTTTTGAACCATGCCCGTATCTTTGTACGCGCCTGCGTAGTCTTGACGACGCGCAGCCAGTCGCGGCTGGGTCCTTTGGAGCTGTTTGCGGTTATTATCTCGACGTAGTCGCCCGTTGCGAGCTTGGTCTCCAACGGGACTATGCGGTTGTTTATCTTTGCGCCCACGCAGTGGTTGCCTATCTCACTGTGTACGCTGTACGCAAAATCGATGGGCGTGGAGCCCTCAGGCAGTATCACCACGTCGCCTTTGGGCGTGAATATAAAGACCTGGCCTTCGTAAAGGTCCACTTTGAGCGACTCGTAAAGTTCCTGCGGGTCGGCTGCCTCGCCCTGCGCGTCCATGACCCCGCGCAGCCATTTGAGCTTGTCGTCGCCCGCGTCGTCCACGGTGTTGGACACGTGCTCCTTGTACTTCCAGTGCGCGGCTATGCCGTATTCGGCGATACGGTGCATTTCGTACGTGCGAATCTGTATCTCGAAAGGAGTGCCGTAGTTGGTCATGACCGTGGTGTGCAGCGACTGATAGTTGTTGGGCTTGGGTACTGCGATGTAGTCCTTGAACCGCCCGGGAATGGGTTTCCAGCGGGAATGGATGAGACCGAGCACTTCATAGCACGCCTCGACCGTTCCGACTATTATGCGGACAGCGGTGAGATCGTAGATCTGTTCGAAAGTCTTATGCTTCTCGGTCATCTTTTTGTAGATGCTGTAGAAATGCTTGGGACGTCCGCTGACCTCGCCCACTATGCCGTGCTCTTTCATCATGTCGCGCAGAGTGGCGCACAGCTTGTCCACTATGTCCCTGCGCTCCTGGCGCTTGAGAGACACCTCTTTCACGAGCGCTTCATATGCGTCGGGATGCAGGACTTTGAGGCAGATGTCCTCCATCTCGCACTTCATGTAACTGAGACCGAGACGGGATGCCAGGCGCGCGTAGATCTCCAGCGTTTCGTTGGCAAGCGCCACCTGACGCTCACGCGAAAGCGCCTCCACCGTACGCATGTTGTGCAGTCTGTCGGCGAGCTTGATGATGAGCACTCGTATATCCTTTGCCATCGCAAAGAACATCCGACGGAAGTTCTCCGCCTGTTCCTGTTCCTTGGATGTAAAGGTTATCTTTTTCAGCTTGGTTACGCCAAGCACCAGCTCGGTTATCGTATCGCCGAACCGCTCGCGGAGCTCCTCCTCCGTGGTGTCCGTGTCTTCCAGCACGTCATGGAGCAACGCCGCGCATACGGAGCTGTAATCCATTCCGAGATCGAGCAGGATGTTCGCGACGGCGATGGGATGGGTGATGTACGGTTCGCCCGAAACGCGGCGTTGGCCTTCGTGTTTTTTCGTGGCAAAATCGAGCACTTCGGATATCTTCTGCTGGTGCTCTTTAGTATATATCAACTGGCAACGAGCCAAAAGTCTTTGCATGATACCATCCCTCCTTTCTTCGAAGCATCAGGCCTTATGCGCCGCGTGCTCCGAAAGTATGCGATATGTTTCCGAATCGTCGAGCGGTCGATGAGCGCCCGTTACTTTAAGTTTGCCGTCCTTGGCGTTGAAAAATCCCAATTCCGTGAATACCGCCAAACATACGGCGAACTGTCGCGCGTCCAGTCCGCGATAAGTTTTGGACAAACGTTTGTAGTACAACATGTGATTGGGCGAATACAGCTCGGGCGAACCCGCCATTGCCGAATAGTACTTTCCGAACACCGCTCTGTCCGTGCTGAGTCCGTCCAGTTCGCGGCACGCGCGAGCTTCGGGGATATATATCTCTGCGCGCGTGACTTCGTTGAGCGCCGATATGACTCCGAGCGACGGAGGGCTGTCCGTGAAGACTATCCGCGAGTAATTGCCGAGCGCAAGCTCCTGTCCGAAGGAAGGCGACACTATTATACCCGAGTAATTGTTGCGTTCCGTCTTGTACATGTAGTCGCACGTGACGAATTTCCCGCCGGTGGAGAGCGCCTTGTAATACCCCGCCCTGTCCGCGCATACGAACAGCGTTCCGTATATGGATGTGGGCGCGAGCGAGGACAGCTCGTTTTCCTTGTATGTCTTGTATACGGGCGCACGGCTGCCGTTCATCATGAGAGTGAACAGGAAATTCGCGGGCGCCGTTTCATCGTTGATGTACAGGTCATCCGAAGACACGGCCTTCACATAACCAGACACACCGCCGTTCAGTCCTTCAGTCAATTCAAAAACTATCTGCTTCTTGCCGTTCCCCAGTAAAAACTGGTTCTTTGCGAAAAAGTTGAATGCGTATGTCTGCAATCTGCCGATATGGACACAGGAATGCTGCGGGTTTTTGCAGGGCGTGACCGTCACATCGTCCGTGACCGTACGAAGGAGCGGCTTGGTGTTCCCGTTTCCAGTAGGCTCTATCATGTCGAGCGCGGTCAGCAACTTACCGTCGCACTCGGACGCGTCGATGTCTATGTCATATTCGGCAGACGGCATGAAAAGCTGCTCGGACAGTCCCGCCATATATTCGTTCACGCGTTTTTTGAACTCGGGTATCATGTCTTCCGAAATGGAAAAGCCGGCCGCACCCGTATGCCCGCCGTATTCAACGAGAAGGTCCGAACAATAAGTGAGCGCTTCATACACGTTGACGCCCGCGATGCCGCGCGCGGTGCCTTTGAAAACTCCCTCTTCGTTTCGATCGACTATGATGAACGTAGGACGATGATAATCGCCGGCGAACCTCGCCGCGGCTATGCCGGTGACGCCTTTGGCCCACTCTGGGTTGCATAACACGATCGCCCGCGCAGTGGACAGATCCTCATACGCAAGATCGGCTTCCGCCTCTGCGTATATCTCGTCGCATAGTTTTTTCCTGCGCTCGTTATCCGTTTCGATGTCACGTATAACTTCGTCTATACGGGCGGTGTCGCTCGTCGTGAGCATGTCGAAAGCGCGAAAGGCATCGCCCATCCTGCCCGCCGCGTTTATGCGCGGAGCTATCTTATAAGCGATGTCTGACGCGCGTATCTCGCCCGACAGGCCTTGCGCGCGAAGCAATCTGCGCAGACCTATGTTGCCTTTGTGCCGAGAAAGCATGCGAAGTCCGTGCTGGACGATGAGCCTGTTTTCGCCGAGGAGCGGAACGAGATCCGCCACGGTGGCAACGGCGGCAAGATCAAGATATTCCTTGTATGAATCATCGCCGCAAAGCGCCTGCACGAGCTTGAGAGCCACGCCCGCGCCGCAAAGATATTTGTCGGGATAGTCGTCGCCCGCCTGCTTGGGATTCAGAATGGGACAGTCGGGCAAAACTTCGCCCGGCTCGTGATGATCGGTAACTATGATATCCACGCCGAGATCGAGGCAATGCTCGACTTCCGCTATACCCGATATACCGCAGTCGCACGTGACGATCAGATCGGGAGCGTGCTGCTCTATGATATCCTCTATGGACGCGATGCTCAGCCCGTAACCGTCGCTCATGCGATCGGGTATGTGAACGATGACGTCCGACCCGCGATAACTGAAATACAGCGAGAGTATGGAGGCAGAACACACGCCGTCCGCGTCGTAATCGCCGTATACCACTATCTTCTCTCCCGAATCGATCGCGCTATTGATGCGCGTAACGATCTCGCGCATGTTCTTCATGCAAAAAGGGTCGTTGAAATCGGACTCCTCCGGCCTGATAAAACGCAAAATGGCGTCCTCCGTGTCGATTCCTCTCGACACAAGCAATTCTACAAGGCGTTTGTGCAGTCCGAGTTTGTCCGCAAGGCGCGCTATAAGCGATGGATCCGCGTGGGCATCGTTCTTTTTTCTGATCTCTACGTTCATATGCTGAAATTTCGGTATGTCAAAAGCCTTCTGCAGTGAAGGCAGAAGGCTTTGTTTGTTTTATCACTTACCGTTGTTTCCTGTTTCGGAAGGCTCACCTTCACCGTCCGTCTTTACTTGTTCTGCACTGTCGGCATCGACGGGCTGTTCCGTCTCCGCCGTCGGAGCGACTTCAACGGGCGCTTGTGCGGGCGCATCCACTTCTTTGGGCGCGGCTTCTTCAGTCACGTCTGACGGTGCGGGATCTTCCGCTGCCGGCGCTTCATTTTCGACCGGCGTCGCATCGGACGTTTCGGCGGGAGCATTCGCGTCTTCAGAAGGAACGTTAGTCTCGGTTACGGGAGCGGAACCGAACGAATCGTTCAGGAAGTCGTCGCCTGCCGCAACGGGAGCCGCAGCGGGAAGAGTTTCGACGACGGGCGCCTTACGGAGCTGACGTTCTTTCCACATGGCCCACATCGAAGGTGCAAGCAATATGGACGAGAACATACCCGCTATCAGACCTGCCATGAGAGGCAGACAGAACGTTATCAGATCGCTGACCGAGAATATCACGGCAAGTATGCACACGCACAGCACGGTCACGAACGTGGTCGCCGTCGTGTTGATGGAACGCACCATCGTATCACGAATGGAAATATTCACGATGTACGAAGGAGAAGCTCCGCGCATGGTCTTGACGTTGTCTCTGACCTTATCGAAGATGATTATCGTGTTGTTTATCGAATAACCGAGGATGGTTATCAACGCCGCGACGAACGTGCTCGTGATCTCCACGTGGAAGACCATCATGAACAGGAACATCATTATGACGTCATGCACGAGGCAAAGTAGTGCGACGACGCCCGAAGACAACTCGAACCTGACCGCGATGTAGATGAGCATGAGCGCCAGCGACATCACGATACCGCATATAGCCGCGATAAGCAGTTCGGAGCTGACCGTCGCGCTGACGGAGTCACCGCTAGCGACCAGACCGGAATACATGTCATCCGCGAAAAGCTCTTCCACTATGACGTCGGAGATCTCGCCGATGATGCCGCCGTTCTCATCGCCCGTGCTGCCCATCATCATGACGTAATCGTAATCCTCGTAGCCGTCCTCGCCCGTCACGAACGTGACACGGAGCGCCTGTTCGGCACCCTCGCCCTGCATGGAAATACGCTTGACGCGCATTCCGCCCACATCGGCGATACCGTGCTCGGAAGGATTCTCGATGATGTCGGTTATACGTTCTTCGTATTCTTTCCTGTTGTCATCGTTGTCCAGCCTGTTTCCCAGTCGGACGGTTATGGAGTAACCGCCCGTGAAATCCATGCCGAGGTTGAGCGTCCCTTCGCTCATCGTGAAGTTGAATATAACGCCGATGATGACGGACACGACCAGAATGGCCACAGGTATCAGATACCATATTTTCTTTTTCTCGACAAGATGAGGAGTGGAGGTGTGGATATCGAAAGTTTTCATCTCTTATCCCCTCCGTCTATGGAACCGAAGATCTTGTCGAAATCGTCTTCGTCCTTACCCGCGTCGACGCTCTCGTCGGAGAGCGTTTCGTCGGCGGGAGCCTCGGCATCCGCGGAAGCGGCGCCTTCGGCAAGAGCGAGCTGCTCGCCCTTATCGCGCTTGTGCTTTTTCTCTTTGACTTTGGGAACGTACTGTTCCTCGTCCGCCTCGTTGAATCCGGCTTTTCTGTGCAACCTGTACAACTTCGCGTCCGTACCCCATATCGCTATCGTCCATTTGAGGAGCCAGCGAGTGAGCACGAGTGAAGAGAACATGGACAGTATCAGACCGATGAGAAGCGTCAGACCGAAACCGGAGACCGTGCCCGTGCCGAATATCAACAGCATGACGGCCGCGATTATCGTGGTGATGTTGCCGTCTACGATGGCGTTGGCCGCTTTGCGGAAACCTGCGTGGTACGCCGCGATGAGCGACTTGCCGTTTCGGTATTCGTCCTTTATCCTCTCGTATATGATGACGTTACCGTCGATCATCATGCCGAGCGAAAGGATTATACCCGCGATGCCGGGCAGCGAAAGCTGTACCCAGGGAAGCGTCGCAAGGAAGAAGAACATAAGTGCCATGTAGGCGATCATGCACACGCTGGCGACCATGCCCATCATGCGATAGAATATGCACATGAATATGAGTATGAGCACGAACGCAATGGATCCGCCTATGATGCCCGCCAGGAGCGCGTTGTCACCCAGCGTGGGATCGACCACGGAGCTCTCTATCAGGCTGAGCGTTACGGAGAACGTACCGCTCATTATCTGATCGGCAAGGTTCTGCGCGCTCTCGTAATCGAAATCGCCCGAGATGGTTGCGCTACCGCCCGTGATGGCCTCGTTGATGGAAGCCGTCGAATGGAGCGTGCGCGTACCGTCCTGGACCGTATAGATCTTGATGTAGCTGCCGACGTTGTTCGTGGTGACCTGGGCGAACGTATCGCCTCCCTCGGGAGTAAGGTCAAGGGAAACGACATACTCACCGTTGAGGATACCGGCCTGCGCGTTTTCCACCGCATCGCCCGTAAAGATGAGACTGTCGTCCGAATTACCGTCCGCAGACAGCCAGAACTCAAGTTCCGCGGGGCTGCCGATTATCTTGAATATCTCGCTGGGCTCGTCCACATCAGGTACTTCCACTCGTATACGCGAGCTGCCCTCACGCACGACCGTCGCTTCCGAATAACCTTTGGAAGTCAGAAGCGTGGTGAGCTGAGTGACGGTACCGTTCATGCGGGTGTCCTCGGGATTCTCCTCGTCCGCCTGATAGACTGCATAAACTCCGCCCTCCAGATCGAGACCCAGATTAACGGAGAATACGAAGCCGTCATACTTATATGCGGTGCCGCCCGGATAGAAATTGAATGACACGAAAGATGCCACCAGACCTATCGCGGTAACGACAAGGATGAGTATGAATTTGACAATTGCTGATTTTCTTTTCATTATCGTATCGTTTTTGCCTTAACTTTAACGCGTCAGCGTACTATGAGATTATATAATAAGATGGCAAGTCAAGTCAAACAAATATCGCCGAAATAATCAAATTTAATGTGTTTTTTTTGCGGCGCTTTCGGTGACCGCGATGGCGAGCGCGCATTCCACTCTTTTTTTCATGAGTTCGCATCCGAGACGATACGGCTTATGTATGTCGCCGCACATCTGTATGGAGTTCGCCGCGCAACCGCCGCTGCAGTAGTACTTGGCCCAGCAGTCGGGACAAGTCTCTTTCTTGGTCAGGTTGGTGGTGGCAAAGAACACGGGAAGACGCTCGTCGAACGTACCGTCCACAACGTTACCGATCTTATACCCCGCTTCACCGTCGAACCGATGGCAGGGGAAAATGTCGCCGTTGGGCGCGATGGCAAGATATTCGTCACCGGCGTTGCATCCGACCAGCCGTTTCGCGGCGCACGGACCGTTGTATATGTCGATGTTGAAGTGGAAGAACCCGAACTCCCTGCCCTCTTCACGGCGACGAAGATATTCGCGCGCAAGTATCTCATACTGCTCTTTGAGCCCGTCGATCATGTCCTCGCGCAGCGCGAGCGGATCGCCGTCCGGCAACACGACGGGTTCGAGCGATACCTGACCGAATCCGTAGTCGTTGAGCGCGAGCGCGTCCGCAGCGAAATCGGGGTTGGCTGCGGTAAACGTACCGCGCACGTAATACGACTTTTGCGGGTCGCGCGCACGGACCAGTTTGAGTGCGTTTGCGAGTACTCGATCGAACGACCCGTTGCCGCCGGCGTCCTTACGCACGGCGTCGTGTACGCTCTTTCTGCCGTCTATGCTGAGCACGACGTTGTACATCTCGCGATTTATGTAGCCTATGTCCTCGTCGGTGAGTGCGACTGCGTTGGTGGTGATCGTAAAGCGGAATTCCTTCCCCGCGGCCTTTTCCACGCTCCTGGCGTAATCCACCGTAGCTTTCACGGCTTCCATGTCCAGCAGAGGTTCGCCGCCGAAAAAGTCCACTTCCAGCCTTTTGCGCGGCCCGCTTTTTTCGATAAGGAAATCGATGGCCTTACGCGCCACTTCGGGCGTCATTAGATCGACGTTGCCGTGATACTGACCGTCGCCCGCGAAACAATAGCGGCATCTGAGATTGCATCCGTGTACTATGTTGAGGCAGAGCGCCTTCACCACGCCCTTGTATACGGGCTCGGGATGTTCGGGCTCGGGAGTGAAGAGCACGCCCGCTTTTATGAGCTCGTCTATCTCGCGTTCCGCTTCCGCTATCTCCGATTCGCCGTAACGAGAAAAATCTCCTTTTGCGTCCGCAAGAGGAGATATACGTTTCTCTATTAGCATGGCCGTCAATTCGTCCGTGCGGAATATCGAGCCGCTCTCGACATCGAGCAGATAATGCTGCCCGAGGCATTCGAATGTATGGACCATCGGAACTTATTTATCCAAATTTTCTTTGACCACTCTGTTGGTCTTCTTCTGTTCGCAGGACTGGTTCCCCACGGTGCAGCTCGTCTTGCAAGCGGACTGGCAACCGGTCTGGCATTCGCCGCACCCCGTGCCCTTATCCTTGCAGATAGTGTTCGTAGCTATAACTTCGATATGTTTCATAAAGCACCTCCGATTTTTATGTTATTATAACGCATAACGTCGGAAAATGCAAGCGTTGAGGCGGGCTTTTTTCAGTTTCTGCGCACCGCCATGGAAATGATCCCGCTGATGAGTCCCGACGCCGTTCCCGTCACGAGATCGTTGAGCAGCGACAGATCGAAAACGAACCCGCCCGACAATAACGAAAAGATGCAGAACGCCATTATGCCGTAAGCCAGACCGGCTATCAGTCCGCGCACCCATCCGCAGCCGGGGCGTCTGAGCGAGAACAGGCACGCAAGGAGTATGCTCAGCGATTTTATGACCTGATTTATGATAGGCACGGCCTCGGAGCCGATGTTGAACAGACGTATCACGAACGCCGAAAGCAGCACGAGCAGCAGCGAGATTATGACGGCGATTATGACGGCTTTTGCGATCTCCATCGCATAATACTTGGGCTCGAGAGAGAGCGCTCTTCCCTTTTCGGACATAATATAAAGACCTCCGCATCGTTTTTTCATTACCTAAACTATGCGAAGGTCTTATGCGATATTACGAAGGTATCCGCTTATTTTGTCTTTTTGGAAGAGCCCGAAGATCTCTTGCCTGCAGTCGCAGGCTTCTCCTCGGACTGCGCGGGCGCTTCTGCCGCCTTATCCGGTTCGGCTGCGGCCTCGGGCTGTTCCGCGGGGGCTTCTGCCGAGCCGGTCGATTCGAAGGGATCGACGGCGGTCTCCGCGCGCTCCTTGATGCGCTCCTCCTGTGCGATCGCGGTTGCGGGCGCAGGCATCGTCGGAGCGTTGCCCGACTTTTCCAGCACCATGTAAAGCGCCTGGATATCCACGGTTATGGTGGTCTTGGACCCATCGTTGCCCGTCTCGATCACAAGTTCCTTGCGTCCCGCGGCGGTGGTACGGATCTCTTTGAGCACGCCTATGATGCCTCCCACCGTCTCGACCACGTCGCCGACGGCGAGAGAGCTGCGCTGCTCCTCGACCTGTTTTTTCTGTCTTTTATTGTTGATCATCGGGAAGATGACCATGACGGCGATGAGCAACACGGCCACAACGATCATCACGGGGATATAGACCGCGTCGTTGCAACCCGTATTGCCACTGCCTTCCGCTATCAGAAAGTCAAACATACCTGTCTCCATTTATATGATTTGTATACAAGTATATCTTAAATGGACGGGCTTGGCAAGCAAAAAACGGCAGGTTCAACGCAAAAACTTGCTTTTCGCGTCGAAAATGGTATTCAGCCTTATATAACACGCGTCGTATTCGAAACCGTTAAGAATGGTCTCGGACGGCGCGATGTCTATCAGTCGGCAAAGCAGGTCGTCAAAGGCGTTGAACACGGTCTCTCCCGTGCGTCCGTCGCGCGTATGCTCCACGAGCCTGTATCCGCCTTCCGCGCGGAATACCTCGGCGCGACTGCCGCAGCTCTTGCCCGCATCCATGAAGAACCGCAGTAGTTCGTTCATGGTGGAGTCGTCCTCGAGATAGCCCGCATGTTCGCTCGCCAGCGAGCACATCTCGTTCCAGCGCGAATGAAGCTCGCCCAGGCGGAACGTTTCCAGCCCGTCCAGACACAATCGCCTGCCCGTTGGCAGTTTTTCGCTTACTATCTCCTCTTCTGTATCACGATCGAAGCCCGTAAGCGCGTGAGCCAGCAGACGCGCGGCGCCTTCGGGAAGACGTCTTCCCGCGGATGCTAGCCGCGAACCGATGTATTCGAACTTCACTTTTTCGGTGAACAGTCCGACTACAGCGCCGCGAATGCATTTGCGCACCTCCGCGGACGATCTTCCGTCCGCTCCCACGCATAAAGTGGCATACCCGTTACCGACTTTGAATGCTGTGACGACTTTGCCGCCCGCCGTTCCGCCGAGCGCGGCGCTCACGTATTCCAGACGATCGACGTGATCGATATTTGCTCCTATAACCGTTTCGTACATGATCCTCCCTAATATTGTATGCATACCTTACGGTTTTACACACAAGTTTATCATCGAAAATTATCATTTTTGACACAAGAAGCATAGAAAATATATGTGAAAAACGCTTGCATTTTTTTCGGCGTTCTGTTATAGTATATAAGCGCGGCAGAAAGACGGTTACGGTACCATAGCCAAGTGGTAAGGCAAGGGCCTGCAAAGCCCTGATTCCCCGGTTCAAATCCGGGTGGTACCTCCAATGTGCCCGAATGGCGGAATTGGCAGACGCGACGGACTTAAAATCCGTTTGTGGAAACACAGTGTCGGTTCGAGTCCGACTTCGGGCACCAACCCCCGGGACCACATGACGAATATATACGGATTCGCGTGTTCCCGTCCGCGATTTGATTACATTTGCGTATAAACAAAGACCGAGTCGGATACGACCCGGTCTTTGTTTATACACAGGCGATTCCCTGAGAGATCTCGTTACTTTACACAATAGGAGGTCACAAAATGACTTACGCTTACGCGCGCGTATCCGCGCGCGACCAGAACCTGACCCGACAGATCGAGGCTTTCGAAAAATTGGGGATCCCTAAAGACTGCATTTTTTGCGATTAAAAAAGCGGTAAAAACTTCGAGCGCAAAAGCTACATGCGTCTGATCAAACGTTTGAAGAGCGGAGATCTGCTGGTCATCAAGTCCATCGACCGATTGGGACGTAACTACGATATGATAATCGAAGAATGGAACCGTATCACCAACAAGATAAAGGCCAACATTCTCGTGCTGGACATGCCTCTGCTGGACACGCGCGAAAAAGCGGACACGCTCGTCGGCAAATTCATCTCGGATATCGTGTTGCAGGTACTGTCCTTCGTCGCTGAAAACGAGCGCGAGAACATACGGACGCGCCAGGCCGAAGGCATAGCCGCCGCCAAACGCAAAGGCGTGCGCTTTGGCCGTCCGCCAATGGAATACTCCCCCGAATTTACGGAAATAGCCCGTGCTTATCACAACGGAGAGATAACGCTCCGTCAGGCGCTCGACGCCACCGGGATGAAACAATCGACGTTCTATCATCACATGATGAAAGTCTGCAACAACGCGGAATCGGATAACTGAATACATAAAGGCCGACGGGACATTTTCCCGTCGGTCTTTTCGTTTGATCGATAATTCATCCACACGGTCATAACGAAGTCACGGGCGGCCGTCGGCTTCAAACCCCGCCGTCGCGGTCGTGAATTCGAACACCTGAGTGTCGCCGTCCGTCAGACGATATCTCACGGTCGCGGAAACGCTTTCATGGACCACTCTGTCCATATCGCCCGCCGTGGGAGCGGCAAGGGCGTTCACGTTACCGTCGATAAGTTCCGCTTCCAGCGTAAGTCTGCCCTTTCGTACGACCACGATGCGATCGGTACACTTAACGACACGCGCAAAGTCATACGTTGCCAGCCTATATTCGCGTTTGTCCGTCATAACGTCGCAGATGACACCGCGGAAGTTCATGAACAGGTACGGTATACGCGCGACTGCCATGATTACGGATGCGGACTTGTCCGCGCCCTGCGTCCACACATACCCCGACGGGAAGGAGTGTCCCGAATCTTTTTCGATATACCCCACGCCCGCATCGAAATCGTAACGCTTGTCGTTCACTTCCACATAACCGCTTATATCATGCTTCATGCTGACGATACCGTGGCGACACTGCATGAACGGCACGCCCGAGAACGGTCCCATGATGTCGCCGCGTATGGGTGAAAATTTGCCGAAATCCACGCGCGCGGCAATATTTACGTCATCCGTTTGAACGTCGGCGATAAAGCCGTATTCGTCCAAGCGGCACACGCCCATGTCGACTTCCAGCCTGTCCTTGCGCGCCGTAAACTTATCTGCCGACAAGCGAACGGAGTACGGTCCGTCGGGCGATGCGAGCTGGAGCATGGCATATTTTTCACCCTTTATATCCGCATGCCAGGAAAGTATGAACGCCACGGCTTCGTGCTCGTTCATAAATTTGACGTACCACCCCTCGAAGTACGAGCGCTTGTGCTTACCGCCACGAAAATCGTATACGGGACGTGCGCCGCATACCGCTCGAGCCACGATCCATGTAAGAAGCGTCAGTCCGGCGAACACCAGCAGGAACATGTTTATCCACGTTTTCCAGCCAAGAGCGATTATAACGGCGTCGCAAGCGACGGTGATGATCGGTATCACGCAACCGAGCGTTACCCTCCCGCCGCTCGCGTAGTAAGCTTTGAGCATGTAAGTGAACAGTGCGACGAGCACGAGCGACACGGATATTTCAAGCGGCGCGAACGCTCTGCCGTACACGACGGGTATCGCCATCGAGAAACAAAGTATATACATGAACGAGAGCGCCGTTCGCACGGGAGGTGTGTCGTATCTCGGTCTGCGCGACGCATACAGCGCCACGAGAAGCATGGATACGAGCAGACAGCCGTATGCTGCGAATTGCAACGGAAGTATGGTAAGATTGGTGTGTATCATGCCCCCTACCAGCAAAACGCCGGCGGCCACGGAAGCCCTGCCGTATTCGGCCGGATGAGCGCTCTTGCTCATGTCGAAAACGCCGCGCACAAGTTTCGCGACGGGCACGCACCCGACGATCATGAAACCTATCAGCGATGCGAGCGTCGCAAGATGGACGTACCATTGTAACCAGTCGGCGGATGCGGTAAATACGTATCCGTCGGCAACGAAGCCGCATATAACGGCGGCCGCGCGCTCGCAGAACAACAATATGAAATACAGCAGGAGCAGCAGATCGGCCATATATATGCGCATATCGACCTTTTGACTTTCCATTTTATTACCTCTTTTCCCATTGTAAAGAACGGGGATCGATATGACGATCCCCATTCCGCGTCAAATTATACCGTTATACCTTTATTTCGGTCTCTTCATCGGGTACGTTCTCGGAATCCAATATGGGCATAATCTCGCCGTTCACGAATTCTTCGGTCTGCGCTTCCGCCCTGCCCGTGAACGAAGACGGCTCCATAATGCTGTCTATGCTGTCCTTGACCGCCGCGAAAAGAGGATCGGCTTTAAGCCGCTCGATAAGATCGTTATCGCCGCCCTCCTGCTTGACCACTCTGCCCGCATCCATGGAATGACGACGTATGGCCTCGTGGAGCTCCTGTCTGTTGCCACCCGCTTTGACGCACTCCATGAGCACGGTCTCGGTGGCCATGAACGGAAGTTCCGCCATGATGTGCTTGCGAATGACCTTGTCATAGACGACCATGCCGCTTGCGATATTGGAGTAAAGGTTGAGGATGCCGTCCACAGCGAGGAAGGCCTGCGGTATCGTAATGCGCTTGTTCGCGCTGTCGTCCAGCGTGCGCTCGAACCACTGTGTGGATGCGGTTACGGCCTCGTTGCCGGGCAGCATGACGACATATCTCGCCAGAGCGCAGATGCGCTCGCTGCGCATGGGGTTGCGCTTGTAAGCCATGGCGGACGAACCGATCTGATGCTTTTCGAACGGCTCTTCCATTTCCTTCATGTTCTGGAGTATGCGCAGGTCGTTTGCGAATTTATATGCGCTCTGCGCGATGCGGGAAAGTGCGGAAAGTACCGTGTAATCCAGCTTACGCGTATACGTCTGGCCCGAAACGGCGAACGCCTTGTCGAAGCCCATTTTCTTGACGACTATCCGCTCGAGCTCCTTGACTTTTTCTCCGTCGCCGTCGAAAAGGGTCAGGAAGCTGGCTTGGGTACCTGTGGTACCCTTGACGCCGCGCAGTTTGAGCCCCGCGATGACGTGCGTGAGGTCCTCGTAATCCATCTGGAGATCCTGCAACCACAGGCAGGCGCGCTTGCCCACCGTCGTGAGCTGCGCGGGCTGAAGGTGCGTGAATCCGAGAGTGGGCATCCCCTTGTACTTAAGGGCGAACGCCGCCAGTTTTTTCATGACCTGGAGCAGCTTGCCCTTGACCGCGCGCAGAGCCTCGCGCATGATTATGACTTCCGCATTGTCCGTAACGTAGCAGCTCGTGGCACCCAGATGTATGATGGGCATAGCGGATTTGGCCTGCATACCGAAAGCGTATACGTGTGCCATGACGTCGTGCCTGACTTCCTTTTCGCGCGCCTCCGCGACGTCGTAATTGATATCGTCCAGATGCGCTTTCATATCGGCGATCTGCTCGTCCGTGATATTGAGTCCGAGCTCTTTTTCACCCTCTGCCAGAGCGACCCACAACCTGCGCCACGTGCCGAACTTGTGGTCGTCGGAGAATATCTTCGCCATTTCGCGGGAAGCGTATCTCGTGATGAGCGGGTTTTCGTAAACGTCTTTCATATGTGCTCCTTCCTCAGCCGAAAAATCTTTCGGCATTTTCAAAAAGTATTTTTTCGATGTCTTTAACGCCGAACCCGCGCGAACGCATATCCTCCGCAAGCGCGGGGATATCCGCGTAACACGACAGGCCGTCGGGATAATGTTCCGTACCGCAAAAGTCGGTACCCACCGCCACATGCTCCGTGCCGATGAGGTCGGCCAGGTAAGCCAGGTGGTCTATGTATTCCGCTCTCGAACAGTTATCGCCCTGTCCGAGCGACGCGTCCAGGAATTTAGGGACGGCAGCCACTCCGACTATGCCACCTCTCACAGCCACTTCACGTGCCACGTCGTCCGTGACGTTGCGCGGATGCGCGGACAATCGTCTGCACGCGGTATGCGTTATGAGCACTCTGCCGCGCGAAACGTCGAGCGCGTCACGCGTCGCGCTATCGGAAAGATGCGAAAGATCGAGCGGTATGCCCAATTCGTCCAACCATCCGATCGCCAGCCGGCCGACATTCGTCAACGGACGCTCACATCCGCATCCGCCGCCCATGCGATCCTCGCCGTTCCATGTGAGCGAAACATACGCGGGACGGCGGCGCTCGAGAAAGCCTCTGAGGTCGTCCGTTCGCAGCCCGCCCAGACCTTCGACCGCGCCGCGATGAGGTACGGGGATATCCATGTCTGTGGCTCGGATATAATCGTTCTCGTCGGGTCGGCATTCGGTCGTCCACACGGCACACAATATCATATCGGGCCGCGAACGACCTATGTCACGCAAAGCACGCTTTCTTTCCGCCATGCTTGCCGTGGGCAGATCGTTATGCAGATCGTATATCATGAGATATATTTACGCATAAGCGCGCAGATCCGTGTTAATGTATCCGTATATTGCGGGCAATGACGCAAACTTAGGCGTTTTTTCTATCTCTTCTAGCTTATAATCGAACAGATAGAGCAGCTCTTCCGCCGCGTCCTTGCCGAGCTTGAGCAGTTTGATGCGATCCCCCATGTGGTGCTTATCGTACGGCATCACCTCGGTAAGCGCGACGGCTGCGCCGCACAGCACTCCGTAAAGGAAATTGCGGGAATAAAAATATTGCTTGTTTTTTTGCTCGCGCGCGGAAGTCAGTTCCGAACGTATGGCGGGGTGTTCTATCGCATAGTGATACCTTATGGTCTCGTTCACTCTGTAATAGAACTCGTCCAGCCTGTTGACCAGCCCCACCTTGTCCTCGAGCGCAAGCTCGGAGCAAACGCCGCTCAGTCTTTTGGCAAGTTCGAGCATGTCGGGAAAGTCACACGTGGATATCGTGCGCGTTCCGTCCGCTTCGTCAAACACACGCGGCATGAGTATCTGCTCCGCGAAGAACATCGCGTCGCCAAGCAGTCCCGCGGTCTCCGCCGCCTTGCCGCGATTTCCCAGACCTCGGAACAACGTCGAATAAGTGTAATCGAACCCGAAGCGACAACGCCTGAGCATATCGTCCAGCGGTTCGCCCTTTACCGACAGATGCGTTTTGACGCTTGTTTTGTCCAGCCTGTTATACGCGTCCACCGCTTCGCGTACCGTCTTGTTGTATTCGATGTTCGCCGCTACCGCGTCGTCGTGATACGGAAACGTATACTTGGGATCCGCGCCGCGCATATAGTGCAGGTAAACGCCGTAGAGCGCACGGGCCTCGTTGTATTCCTCCGCCGTCGGAAGATCGACGGAAACGTCGATCACCTGTCCCGCGATCGCGAGCGAAAGAGAGTGAACGGCAATGTCGAATATCGCAAGCAGTTCTTCCGCCACGCTTCTGTCGGAAGCGTGAGAAGTTACCTCGGGCACGGTCAGTCGGCGTACGTCCTTAGCGAGCATGAGGTATTCCCTGCGACGCTCTCGCATCTTGTCGTCGCCGTATATCTTCGGGATGGCGTCGGTCAATTCACGCAACAGCTTGGCGACTTCGGAAAGCGCGTGCTTCATGAACATTTTTTTGACGTTGTCCGGCTGGGACGTACGCTCCATCTTTTCGACGGACGCCGTTACGAGCGACACGACTTCATCGGCACCGCTTATCTTGCCCTCTGCCGCTGCCGAACGTACGTCGCAAAGCCGACAGAAAAATTCCGCGAAGAAATTGTTTCGATCGGTGGAACAAACGCGCGCGAACAGCGAGCGCGCCATGCCGTAATCACCCACGGAAAAATAGTGCTGCGCTCTGCCGTAGTCCGCCTTGGCTTTATCGACGTCCACGACGTCGCCGGCCGCCTGCAATTCCGCATAAGTAAAACTCTGTCCGCAGAACGGGCATACGTATTCGTCCGTCTGCGTCTTTCGGAGATTGATACTCTTTCCGCATTTGGTGCATATCGCCTGAAAGACTGCCATTCCGACCCCTCCCCGATCATACGGATATCATGATAAAGTATACTACAAACGTTCGGCTTTGTAAAGAATTTTTTAACAAACGAAAAGCGGCTCCCGAATATACGAAAGCCGCTCGTTCGAAACGATTTTTTTTTACTGTTTCTTGACGTCGAGGTCTTTGAGAAGGTCTGCGAAGGGGTTGTTGCCCGCGTCTTCGCTCCACTCGGCGCCGCTGCTCTCTTCACGAGCGGAATCACGCTTGCGAGGCGCACGGGGCTTGCTGTCCTTTCTCTCGGGACGGGAAGCCGCACGCTCTTCCTCGGTCAGCTCGGGCATGCAAGCCTTTGCGCTGAGCGTGATCTTCTTCTCCTCGGGATCGACCGCGAGGATCTTGACCTGTATCTCATCACCGACTTTGTAGATGTCGTTGATGTTCTTCACGTAGGTGTTGGAAGCTTCGGACACGTGCACGAGACCCTCAACGCCCGGAGCGATCTCAACGAACGCGCCGAAAGGCATGAGCGACGTGATCTTGCCGGTAACGACCGATCCCACGGGATGCTCTTCGATGGCAGCGTCGAAAGGATGCTTCTGGAGCTGCTTGTAGCCAAGGGAGACCTTGCCCTTCTCTCTGTCGGCCTTGAGAACGACGAAGTCATACTTCTTGCCGACGTGAAGGATGTCCTCGATGGACTTGAACTTCACCCAGGAAATGTCGCTGATGTGCACAAGGCAATCGTAACCGTCCACGCTGACGAACGCGCCGAACTTGGAGATGCCCTTGACCTTGCCGTTCACGATGACGCCAGGAACGACGTTGGCCCAGAAGATCTCTTCTCTTTCCTTGCGCTCTTTCTCGAGAACGACTTTCTGGCTGGCGACTATACGGCGCTTTGCGTCGTCGATTTCCAGGCAGGTCAGGCGCAGGGTCTTGCCCACGAACGGTTTAAGATCGCGCACATACTTCTCTTTGATCTGGGAAGCGGGAATAAAAACAGTGTACGTTCCCAGTTTTCCGAGCAGACCGCCTTTGGTGTCGCGCTCGGCGACCAGCTCGAACACCTCTCCGTTGCGGATGGTATCCACGATCTTGTCGCCTTCCTTGATCTTGTCTACCTTTTTCTTGGAGAAAAGATAGACGCCGTCTACCGCCTTAGATCCGAGAAGGATCGCCTCGAGCTCGGTGCCCTGAGGGTAATCGGCGGGATTATATGAACCGTCGAGCGTAGCTTCGTCGGCGGGAATAAAACCGTCAATCTTCATGCCGAAGTCTACGGTGATGCCTTTCTCGTCGGCGAAGGTCACCTTGACTTTCATGCGCTTTCCATCCCTCAATTTGCCGTTTGTTCCAACGGCGTCAACCGCTTGCAGGAACTCTTCGTTCTGAGCTTCGGTGTAGTTGTTTTCCATGTACTGCATTACCTCCGTTATCGACTCGGTCGGAGCCGATGCGCCGGCAACGATGCCTACCGTACCGACGTTAAATTTTATTCTGTCGAGATCCGTCGCACTGCCGACGAGATACGCGGTGCAATGTTTCTCGCAGATCTCTTTCAGCTTTAACGTATTGGAGCTCGCAGCGTCGCCGATGACCAGAACGATGTCGCAAAGTTCCGACAATTTCTCCGCCTCTTTTTGACGCTCTTGAGTAGTATAACAAATTGTGTCAAATATTTCAACTGTTTTTAGTCCATTTTTTTGTATCTTCTCGATTATATTGGAAAATTTTTGCGCCGAAGCCGTTGTCTGGGCCACCAGACACGCTTTTTCGGCGTTTTTGAGCTCTTCCGGTATGTCGTCGGACTCGAGAACGATGGCTTTGTAATCGCACAGAGACGCCAATCCCACCACTTCGGGGTGTTCTTTTTTTCCGAAAATGGCCACGGTGTAACCGTCGGCGTACTTTTCCGCGACTATGCGACGGGTGCGATCCACGAACGGACATGTCGCGTCCACGACGTTAAGTCCCTTGGCGGCCGCCTCTTCGAGGACCTCCTTGGGCGCGCCGTGCGACCTGATTATGAGCGTTCCCGAATCCATTTCGGACAGATCGTGTATCGCCCTGATGCCGCGTTTTTCCAAAGCGGAAACTATGCGAGCGTTGTGTATTATCTCGCCGTATGTGCATACGGGCTTAACATACTCTTTTTCCGTCATTGCGATGGACCTGCGCACTCCGTAACAGAATCCGAGATGTTTTGCTTTTATTATCTTCACAGATCTTTTCCGTCCCGACCGACCATCATGCGCGCGGCGCGAGCTGCCGCCTTTTTAGCGGCTTTCATGCGTTTTTTCTCCGCCTTGCGCTCTTTGCCGTATGTTCCCTTTTCCATGATCGCGGTAAGCTCCGCCTTGGTCTTTTCCATGGCGTCGCGAACTGCCGCGCCGCATGCTGCGACTTTGTCCGAATTAATCGGCCCGCCCGCTATGTATTCGTTCACGTCCACTGGCTCGCCTATATACAGGTAATTGCGGCGGAAGAACCGCGGTTTCTTATATATATAGACGGGAACGACGGGAACACGTGCCTGCATTGCAAAGAACGCAGCGCCGTTTTTGAACTGCAACATGTCGCCGTTCTCGTCGCGGTTACGCGTGCCCTCGGGGAAAATACCGAGCACTTCGCCTTTTTTCAGTACGGAAGCCACTCGGCGAATGGTGGAAAGATCGATGTTCTCTCTGTCCACCGCGATGGCGCCCATCTTCGGGAAGAGGAACCGCGCGAACGCGTTGTTGTAGTGTTCCTCCTTACCCACGAAATGCCTGTAACCGGGGATGGCGTAAAAAGACAACGGAACGTCCTTCCAGCTCCTGTGATTGAACGCGAGCACATATCCTCCGCTTTGCGGAAGATGTTCCAGCCCGAGCGCCTTACCCGGGAACAACGTTTTGCCCAGCAGAAAGAAAAAGCCGTAAAAGAAAGTATACCAAGCCTTGTAGTTGGTCTTTTTATTGACGTACTTTTTATATTTTTCTTTCAGTCCTGACATTTCTCTCCCAGCAAAGCCGTAATTTTTTTCACCACCTCGTCTGGAGTCATATCCCCGGAATCGATCTCGATGGCATCATCCGCTTTGCGGAGCGGGCTGACGGCACGCGTCATGTCCCTCTCATCGCGCGCCTTTATATCCGTTCTGACCTCTTCCGGCGATACTTCCTCGCCTTTGGCTTTTAATTCATTATATCGCCGAGCGGCCCGAATGTCAACGGAAGCGGTAAGGAAAATTTTAAGATCGGCGTTCGGCAAAACGCACGTGCCGATGTCCCTGCCGTCCATGACGACCGAGCGTTCGCGCGCTATGCGGCGTTGCATTTCCAACAATGCGGCGCGTACGGACGGTAGCGCGGAGAACCGACTGCCGTAACCCGATATGTGATCGCGGCGGATCTCGTCCGATACGTCCTCTCCGTCCAGATATACGTGTTGCGATCCCGTCTTTTCGTCGTGACGGAATTCTATCCGAACGTCTTTGAGCAACTCGCGCACCTTGGCGTCGTCCTCGGGCCAGCCGTCGCGGTAAGCCTTGAGCCCCACCGCGCGGTAGAGTGCTCCCGTGTCGAGATAAGTCATGCCCGTGCGAGCCGCAAGCATCTTCGCTATCGTGCTTTTACCCGCTCCCGACGGTCCGTCGATCGCTATGTTGATTATCTTTTTCATGCCAGATCACTCCTGAGCGCAGCCGCTTTACCGAGGTAAGCGTGTACGGCTTCCGCGCCGTCATCCTCACTGACCGCCGTGACCAGCACTCTGATGCACAGCGGCAGCGCGCCCTTTATCTCGGGTTCCTTGCAAGAGAACAACGGTGCGTCCGTGACTCCCGATTCGCGGATGGCCCGCGCGGGATAGAACGAACGGATGTCTTCCGTCGTGGATATGATCACGGAGATCGGACGGGCGGACGGATTGCGTTCCGCAACGGTCTTCATAAGCTCGACCGATCTTGCAGTTACCTGTTCGGGCGTGTCCGCATCTACCGTTATCGCGCCTCTGATGGCGAATATCTTCATTGTTTTTCTACTCCTTTATCCCCGCGGCAATGCCAGCCGCTCTTCCCGTCGCGAACGCGCATTGAAGATTGAACCCGCCCGTCGTGGCGTCAACGTCCAGCACTTCTCCCGCAAAGTACAACCCGGGGACGAGCTTGCTCTCCATCGTACGCGGATCGACCTCTTTCAGCTCGACCCCGCCCGACGTCACGACCGCAGTCGATATATCCGCCAGGCCTCGCATGGTGAACGTCAGATTTTTTACCGAATATCCCAGCGCGAAACGCTGTTCTCTAGTGATCGCGTTGCCTTTCAGCTTGGGCGAAAGCCCGCTTTGCGCGAGGACGTACGGGATCACGGCCTTCGGCAGCAGCATCGTCAGTATGTTGCCCAATTCTTTGTTGGGCATTTCTCCGAGATCGCTGCGGATACGCTCGTCCAGCGTTTCGGGCGAGAGCGCGGGTTTGAAATCCACGACGAGATGCGCGCCGTTGAGCGGATATCTGTTTATCTGCGACGACAACGTCAGGATTATGGGGCCGCTCACTCCCTTGTCGGTGAAAAGCATCTCTCCGAATTCGGAAAACGTCTTTTTTCCGAACGTGGCGGTCGCTCGAACGTTACGCAGCGAAAGCCCCTGCAACGGACGGACGTTATCCTGCAACTCGATCGCGCAGAGCGCAGGCACGGGTCGGACTATCGTGTGTCCGAAGCTCTCGGCGATGCGGTAGCCGTCGCCAGTACTGCCCGTGGACGGGTAGCTCACGCCGCCCGTCGCGACTATAAGCCGATCGAACGAGCGCAGACCTTTGTCTGTCATGACCTCGAATACATCGCCGATCTTGTTCACGGACAACACTTCGGTATCCGTTTCGATGCGCGCGCCGTTGCGCAGCGCACCTTCCGTCAAAGCCTTTATCGCGTCGCTGGATTTGTCCGACACGGGGAAAACTCTGTTGCCGCGCTCCGTTTTGAGTCGCAGTCCGAGTCCTCCGAAATATTCCATCAACGCCTGCGGCGGGAACGCCGTCAGACTGCTCATCATGAATTTCTGACCGTGCAATATGTGCGGAAAAAATTCATACAGCGCGCAGTTGTTCGTGACGTTGCACCTGCCCTTGCCCGTTATGTATATCTTTTTGCCCGTCTTTTCGTTACGCTCGAGTATCGTGACTTCCGAGCCTTTGCAGAACGCGGCGGCCATGAGTCCGGCGGCGCCGCCTCCTATTATGCCTGTTTTCATTCCAGCTTCATGTTCCTTTTCATCACGTTCAGGAATGCGTGATCGTTCCTGTCCAGCGTTATGGGAGTCACGGTCGCATATCCCTTCGCGATCTGCGCCACGTCGGTGTCTTCGTCCATGCCTTCCGATATGGGTTCGCCGCTTATGCCGAGCGAACGCTCATCCACCTCGGAATATCTGTCCGAATAATGATTTATCGCGGCGCGCACTATCTTTATGCCCTTTGCCCTCGCGGACGGGTAGTTTATGTTCAGCGCGGTATAAGCGGGCAAGCCGAGCGACAACAGATCGTCCAGCTTGTCCGATACCAGCCTCGCGGCAAGCTCGTAGCCTTCCGCGTTATCGCGCGCGACATTGCTCACCGCTATCGACGGCAGTCCGAGATATGCGCCCTCGAGCGCGGCGCTGACCGTCCCGCTGTAAATGACGTCGCTCCCCACGTTGGGGCCTTCGTTCACGCCGGACACGACGAGATCGGGCGGGCAGTCTTTCATGAAATGCAGCACGGCCATCTTCACGCAGTCCGCCGGAGTTCCGTCCGCGGATATCCTGAGTTTGCAATCGTCCGAAAAAAGCCGTGAATACGTTATAGGGGCATGGACCGAGATCCCGTGCCCCGTAGCCGACCGTTGCGTGGTCGGTGCTATAACGTATATTTCATGTCGCTCACCCAGTACGCGCACGAGAGCCGCAAGACCGCGCGACCCTATGCCGTCGTCGTTAGTGAGCAGTATCCTCATACGGGCTGAACTTTGTTGTTACCCGCAAAGAGAGTGGTATCTACGCCGTGCTTGCGAGCGTAACGCTTTTCGAAGAAAGGCATGGACACCTGCGGGAAGAGCGCGTACGTGAGCACGTCTTCTTCCTGTTCGTAGTACTTGCCCAGCTCGTCGCGCAGCTTATCCAGCTCGGGCGGCAGATCGTGAGGGCTGTACTTGATGGGCTTCTCGTCGCCGAGTATCTTCTTGATGGCCTCGGGATTGGGCGCCATGGGCAGTTTGCCGTATTCGCCGCGAGCGACGCCCTTGGTCTCCTTCGTGACCATCTTGTATCTCTCTCCGCAGACGACGTTGAGCACCGCCTGGGTACCGACGATCTGGCTGGAAGGAGTGACGAGAGGAGGATAACCGAGGTCCGCGCGCACTCTGGGGACTTCCTGAAGGACTTCTTCCAGCTTCTCGCTCGCACCCTGCTCTTTGAGCTGGTTGATGAGGTTGGAAAGCATTCCGCCGGGGACCTGATAAATGAGCGCGTTGACGTCCACTTTAAGGACCTTGTCGCTGAGGAAGCCGTCCTTCTTGAGCCTGTCGGCCACGCCGCGGAAATAGACGGTGAGCTCGTTGAGCTTTTTAAGGTCTATGCCCGTATCATAATCAGTGCCCTTGAGCGTTGCGACGAGAGATTCCGTCGCGGGCTGGCTGGTGCCGTTGCCGAGGGGCGAAAGCGCGGTATCCACGATATCGCAGCCCGCCTCGATGGCTTTGAGGTTGGTCATGTCGCCCGTGCCCGCGGTGTTGTGCGTGTGCAGGTGGATGGGCATATCCAGCTTGTCTTTGAGCGTGGACACAAGACGGTAAGCGTCGTAAGGCAAGAGCAGGTTCGCCATATCCTTTATGCAGAGGATGTCGGCGCCCATTGCCTTGAGCTCCCTGCCGAGCTTGACGTAATACTCGTCGTTGTACACGGGACCGGTGGTGTAAGACATCGCGGTCTCTACCGTGCCGCCCGCCTCTTTGGTCGCCTCGATGGCGGTCTTGAGGTTGCTCGGGTCGTTCAGCGCATCAAAAATACGCAGGATGTCGATACCGTTTTTCACGGTAAGCTCGCAGAACTTGCGCACGACGTCGTCGCTGTAATGACGATATCCGAGAAGGTTCTGTCCGCGCAGCAGCATCTGAAGCTTGGTATTGGGGATGGCCTTACGCAGCGCGCGCAGTCTGTCCCACGGGTCCTCGTCCAGGAAACGTATGCAAGAGTCGAACGTAGCGCCGCCCCACGCCTCGAGTGCGTAATACCCTATCTTATCCAGTTTATCCGCAACGGGAAGCATCTCGTCCAAGCGCATACGGGTAGCCGCCTGGGACTGATGCGCGTCGCGGAGGATGGTCTCCATTATCTTAACAGGTCTTTTTGCCATTTTGTTAGCCTCCTTATGCGCCGAACATGGCTATGAGTATGCCCGCGGCGACTGCGGAACCGATAACGCCCGCGACGTTGGGACCCATAGCGTGCATGAGCAGATAGTTGTCCGGCACTTCCTTTTGTCCCATGGACTGGGACACGCGCGCCGCCATCGGGACTGCGGAAACGCCCGCGCTGCCGATGAGCGGATTGATCTTTTCTTTGAGGAAAAGGTTCATGAACTTGGCGATGAGCACGCCGCCGACCGTACCGAACGCGAACGCGAGCAGGCCGAGCACGATGATGAGCAGCGTATTGGGATCGAGGAACACCTCACCGTACGCCTTGAAGCCCACGCACGTACCGAGCAGTATCGTGATGACGTTGCACATACCGTTGCTTGCCGTTTCGGCGAGTCTGTCGGTGACCAGGCACTCTTTGAGCAGGTTGCCGAGCATGAGCATACCGAGCAGAGGTATGGCGTCGGGCAGCAACAGACCGCTGAGCACTATGACCACTATCGGGAAGATTATCTTCTCGCGGCGGGAGACCTTGCGGAGCTGCTTCATCTTTATGCGACGCTCTTCCTTCGTTGTAAGTAGCTTCATGATGGGAGGCTGGATAGCGGGTATCAGCGCCATATAGGAATATGCGGCGATCGCTATCGCGCCCAGCGAATCCGTCTGCCCCAGCACCGTCGTGACGTATATCGCCGTCGGGCCGTCCGCGCCGCCTATGATCGCGACGGACGCAGCCAGCGCGGCGCTGTCAAAGAACACGAAGCCGAGTGCGAGCGCAAAGAATATACCGAGCTGCGCGCCTGCGCCCATAAGAAGGCTCTTGGGATTGGCGATCAGCGGTCCGAAGTCCGTCATCGCGCCGATGCCAAGGAAGATGAGCGGCGGGAATATGACCCACTCAACGCCTTTGGAAAGATACCAGAACAGTCCGCCGGCGGAATACACGGGCTCGCTCAATATCACCGTCCCGTCGCCAGACATCGTATATTCATACGTAGTCGTGGGCGCCGCGTACAGCACGTCGTGCGCTCCGGGAAGATTGGAGAGCAACATACCGAACGCGATGGGAACGAGCAGGAGCGGCTCGAATTTTCTTGCTATCGCCAGGTAGAAGAGCACGAACGACACGAGCAGCATAACGTAGTTCTGCCACTGCGAGTGGAACATTCCGGTGCTCTCCCACAGGCTAAGCATCATTTGTCCGAGATCCATGAGAAATGCCCTCCCGGATTACTTTATATATGCCAGAACGGTTCCCGTCTCGACGCTGTCGCCTACTTTGACGGCAAAAGTCACGACGCCGTCTGCGGTGGCGACTATGTCGTTTTCCATCTTCATGGCCTCGAGCACGACGATGGGCTTACCGGCCTTGACGGCGGCACCGTCCTCGACGGCGAGCTTGCGGATGACGCCGGGCATGGGCGAAGTGACCTCTTTGCCGCCCTGAGGAGCGGCGGGAGCTGCCTTGGGCGCCTCGGCCTTGGCGGGAGCGGCCGCTTTGGGTGCGGCTGCGGGAGCAGCGACGGGAGCGCCGCCTACCTCTTCCACTTCCACAGAATAAGACTTTCCGTTTACGGTAACGTTAAACTTACGCATTTTCGATATATTCCTCCGTTATGATTTTTTGATGGATCTGATCACGAAGGGCGGCGGCACATCCTCGCCCGCCTCTTCGGCATCCGCGCCTGCTGCATAATATGCGGTTATCGCGGCGGTTATCGCGGCGACCACTTCGTCGTCCTCGCTCACAGACTGCTCGGGAGCGCTTGCTTTCGCGCTGCCGGCGGTCTTGTCCGATCTCATATGCTCTCCCAGGGATTCCAGCTTACCGAAGACCTTGGAAAAGCCGGTGAGCAACAGCACGAGTACGATGAGTACTGCTATGACGAGGCAAAAGCCGATCACGCACAGCAGCGCGACCTGTCCCGCGTTGTACCCTTCGACTATGGATAAGATACCGTTCATATTGTCACCTCTTGATTACGGTGCGCAGCGAAGCGATAAGATACTGACGGGTGTGGGCCGGCAGGAGCACGGTGTCCAGGCAACCCTTTTCGGCGGCGACGAGCGCGGAGTTTTCCACGCCGTAAGCCTTTGCGAACTTCGCTTCGGCGGCGTCCGGATCCTTGGCTTTTGCTATCTCGTCGCCGTAAACCAGGCGAGCCGCAGACGTGCTCTCAAGCGGAGCGATCTCGGCTTCGTCCCATGCCATGGAATATTTGCACATGCGCTTGGAGGCGAATATCGTGTAAGCCGCGCCCACGGCCTTGCCGCAGACCAGCGAAATGACGGGAACGGAAACGTTACCGTATGCATATATAAGGTCGCCGACATTGCGGATGAGGCAATGCGTTTCCTGATGCGCATCCACAACGACGCCCTCGCTGTTGACGAGGTCGATGACGGGCAATCCGAGCGCGTCGGCGGTATTGAGCATATCGGTCACCTTGGCCGCACCGCGCGCGGTAAGTCTGCCGTCCACGCCCACGACCGCGACGGACACGCCGTCCAGGCGAGCGAGTGCGGTGACGACATTGGGAGCGACCCCGCCGCGCAGCTCGATAACGGAGCCGGCGTCAAACGCGGAGGCAAGCACGTCGCGCACACCCGAACCGTTCTTAAGTTCCTTGCATACGCGGTTCGCGTCGTCCGAGGACATTATCTCGGTGTCGGATATCTCATCCAGCACGCGCACAAGCAGTTCACGCAGTTCCGCGTCGTTCTTGACGATATTGGTGACGGCGCCGCTCTGTTCGTAATGCGTTTTCGCGTCCGAATGCTCTTTGCCGTCCGCGGAAGCGGAGAGCACGAGCGGGCTGGTGGTGGCGACCTTGGCCTTATCGTAAGCGATGAACAGATCGGACAGGCCGGCAAGATATGCGAGCATACCGTAATCCTTGCCCTTGACGACGGTGATCACGGGGATGCTGCCGCACGCCTGTGCGAAACCGTCGAGTATCTCGCCATAGCCTTCCAGTGCGTCAACGCCCTCGAGCACGCGAGCGCCCGCGGTGTCAAGAACGGCTATGAGAGGAATGCCTGCGTCCATCGCACGATCGATGAGACGGCAAATCTTCTTCGCGCCTTTAGCGGATATGCCGCCCTCGAACACGTCGGGATTGTTCGCGAAAAGAGCCACGTCGTGATCGCCGACGGATGCCAGACCGCACAGCACTCCCTCGCCCTTCGCTTCGCCGAGCTCGAACGCGCTTCCGATGAGCGAGTCGAACTCCACGAAGGAACGGGGATCTATTACGGCGTCGATGCTCTTCCGCACGTTCTTAGTGGCAGTCGAGTACGAGCCGAGCACAGTTTTAAGATCGGAACTCATTCCTTACCTCCGATAAATTTTATTACTTTACGATTATACAATAAAAAAAACGGAAAAACAAGCAATTATATTGTCGTTTTCCATTATTTTATTTTTAGTTGTTCGTCAGCCATTTTCATGATATCGACGCGACAGCGCACGCGCTCACACGTTTTTGAGGTAATCCACCTCTTCGGGCGTGAGCTTTCTGTAAGAGCCCCTGTCCACTCCGCGCAAACGGAGATCGCCTATCGCCACGCGCTTTAAGAACGCGACGTTCTTGCCTATCGCCTCAAACATGCGGCGCACCTCGCGATTCATGCCTTCGCGTATGGCTATCTCCACCGTGGTCTGCTTCGTGCGCTTGTCATATCCGACCAGCGTGGCGCGGCACTTTCCCGTGCGTTTGCCATCCAGTTCCACGCCAGCGCGCAGTTTGTCCAGCTCCGCTTCCGTGACTTCGCCCTCGACACGGGCGGAATACACCTTTTCTATCTCGCTGCGCGGATGCGTAAGACGATTGCACAGATCCCCGTCCGTCGTCAGTATGAGCATTCCCTCGGTGTCGTAATCCAGTCGCCCCACGGGGAAAAGTCGGGTGTCGGGATAATCTTTACGGACGATGTCCATTACCGTGCGCCGACCCTTATCGTCGGACACAGTGGTGACGCAGCCCTTGGGCTTGTTCATGACCAGATATACGTGTTTCGCGACCGGCCGCACGCGCTTGCCGCCGACGGTCACCACGTCGCGCTCGCCTACCTGCGCCGAAAGATCGGTAACGGTCTTTCCGTTCACCGTGACCATGCCGTCCGTCACGAACTTTTCGCATTTTCTGCGGCTGGCGAGCCCGCATTCCGCCAGATATCTGTTGATCCTCATAATATAATATGATACAGCAGATTGCGGAAAAAATCAATCGATTGAAGGGCATTCGGGCGAACGGGAAAACGCGTTCTCTATCATGGCCGCGCTTTCCTCGAACATCGGTCCGCAATCGAGCACGACGCATATTATCTCACGGTCACCGCGTTTGGCGGACGATACCAGACATCTTCCCGCAGCTTTGGTATACCCCGTTTTGACGCCGTTGCCGCCCTCTATCATGCCGAGCATCTTGTTCTTGTTCACCATCACGCGGTCATAGTCACGGCCGGCATAAGGACAAGTGTACCTTCGAGTACCGACGATCTCGCGGAAAATATCGTTGCGCATGGCGTACAGCGTTATCATCGCCAGATCCCGCGCGGTCGAATAATTGTTCTCTGCGGGCAGACCGTGCGGATTGGCGAAACATGAATCGGACGCCCCCGCTCGTTCGGCCACGGCGTTCATGAGTGAAACGAAACTTTTTACACTACCAGATACCACGATCGCCAGCGCCTCCGCGCAATCGTTTCCCGAACGCAACATCAGCCCGTACAGCAGATCGCGCACCGTTAATTTTTCACCGTGCTCAAGATATACGGAACTGCCTTCCACTCCAACGGCAGCGTCCGGCACGGTCACCGTTTCGTCTATATCCGCGTACGTTTCCAGTACGGTAATGGCGGTAAGTATCTTTGTGGTGCTCGCTATGGGAAGTTTCTCGTCCGCGTTTTTTTCAAAATGCACTTTGGAGCCTTCAATGACGACAGCCGCTCGGGCAGTCGTCACGAACGCCTCTTCCGCATGCACCGTCGCGCGGTAAGGCGAAACGAAACACGTCACAATTACCAGAAACGCGAGCGCGAGCGCCGCTTTACTTGCTCTTAGCGATCGCATCCGCCAGTGCCTCCAATGCTTCGGGTATCATTGACAGTACTTTGTCATACAGAGTTCTGTCGCCGATATGCAGGATTTTCCAATCTTTTCCGCGCATTACCAAAAAACCGACGGGCGTGACCGCCGCGCCTATGCCGCTGCCGCCGGCAAACGGAAACTCCGAGCTTTTGCCGGATATATCGCTGTATTCTCCGCCTCCCGTCAAAAAGCCCATGGTCACGCGGCTCACGGGGAGTATGCCCGTACCGTCTTCCAGCACCAATGGTTTGCCGATAACGGTATCGGCATCCACTATGCTGCGCAGTTTGGAAAAGGCATTATCCATCACCCGCTCTATCGGCTTCTGTTCGTTGCTTATTATCACGCTTGCGCCTCCCGGAGCGAGCGGCGGCACGTGCTTTGTATCGCGCCGCGCGTATTGCTCCGATGATAATATTTGCTATCGTCAGGCTTATTATGCCTGTGACGCGCAGGGATATCCTGTCTCCCGACGGATCGAATACGAACTTTTCATCGGAGATAACCGTTTGAGTCCCCGCGATGACGGACACCGCGGCCTGCCAACTCATCCTCGCCGCCTGTAACGCCATGGCCGTCAGAAACGCGTCGCCCGAGATCCCGAGAGTGAGCGACATGGACATGTATTTGAAATCCAACGCTTCCAGCAATGGGTTCCGCAGATAGTTGAGGAAGGAATCGGCGTTGCTCGTATCCGTCGTAATCGCGACGTTGACGATATGCTTATCGATGCGAAGAGTAACCACACGGTGGATCAAGTCCGCTCGGACGAGCGTCACTTTCATGCGGATAAGGCTCAACCCGAAAAACATTATCTTTATGAACACCGCACGTTTGGCAATGTCCCCCGATAACGTAAATCGCATCTTCATATCAAGGCCTATGACAGTCAGAATAATTATTAAAATACGTAAAAATACCCACACTTCACTATAAAGTATGGGTATATTGTATATTTATTATGTTTTACCGAAATAAGCGGATCACTTTTCGTCGCCTTGTCCGTCGCCGACGCTTTCGTCCGTCGAGGCAGCGACCTCGGATGCCGCAGTTGCATCGGAAGAAATGAATTTCGCGTCTTCCCCTTCCATGAATTCGGGTTTTTCCTCCGCCGGAGCGTCGGGTATTTCGAACTGATTGTACAGGCTTTCGCTCTCAGCGTCCGCGCGGCTGAATTTCAGCTCTTCTATGCTACGAAGGAGATCTTCGTAATCGGGCAGTTTGTCGATGCTCTCCAGCCCGAAGCGCTTAAGGAATTCATCCGTCGTGCCGTAGAGTTTGGGATGCCCGATAGCGTCTTTCACGCCCACCGATTCGACGAGCCCGAGATTGAGCAACGTCTGCATGGTGTAATCGCAATTAACTCCGCGTATCTGCTCTATTTCGAGCTTGGTCACGGGTTGTTTGTATGCGATAATTGCGACGGTCTCCAACGTCGCTTTGGAAAGCTCCTTCTCTCTTATGGGATTGAGCACAGAAGAAACTTCCTCGCCGTAATCGGGATTGGACCCGAACTGTATCTTGTTGTTATACTCGATGAGCCTTATGCCGCAATCGCCGCCGTACTTCTTTTTAAGTCTGGCGACCGATCTTTTTATCTCGCTTTTCTGCAATTCAAGGGCTTGGGCTATCGTATCCATTCCGAGCGCCTCACCCGACAAAAAGAGCAGAGATTCCAGCACGTTATCCAGTTTTTCTATGTCCATCTGTAGTATCAGCTCCTCACTGACGTCATACCGCCGTCGTATCGTCCAGCTTGGTAAGCGCGATATCGCCGAACGTCTCCGTTTGCTCCGCCGTCAGGTACTGCAATTTCATAAGTTCGAGCAGCGCCTGGAAAGTGGTTATTACTTCATTTACGGTGGGATATTCGCTGAACAACTGAGCGAACATAAGTTTCTTCTCAGAGTCCAGCCGCGCACGTATGTAAGTCGTTTTTTCTTCGACCGTAAACGGATCGCGGACTATCTCTTTGGGCGTTCTGTCCAGCGAGCGCTTTTCCACTCGCTCGAATATCTTGCGCAGAGCGGCAAAAAGCCCTTCCATGGTCATGTCTTTGAGGACCGTGCGCTCATCGCCCACGCTTCGGTCCGGATCGCGGAAGAACACGTCCACGGATTCCAGCCCTTTGAGCTTTTCGGTCTCCTTTTTATACAGCTCGTATTCTTCCAGCCTGCGGATAAGCTCGCTGCCGTCGTCCTCCTCTTCGCCTTCAGTGGGCGTTTCAGGCTTGGGCAACAGTGATTTTGCCTTTATCTCCAGCAGATACGCCGCCATTCCCAGGAATTCGGAAGCCTTGTCGATGTCAAGGTCTTCCTCACCGATGTTCTCGATATGTTCGAGGAACTGTCGCGTTATATCCGACACGAATATATCGCAAATACGTATCTTTGCTCGCTTTATAAGATGCAACAGCAGATCGAGCGGCCCCTCGAACATGGACAGTTTTATGCGATATCCGCTACCTTCGTCCAGTTCGTCTTCGTCCAGCTCATAATCTTTCACTTCGCTATCGATAACTTCGTCCATTTCCACTCCGTCACATATACGCAAAGCCGATCGGCCCCAGCCCGAACATCATCGTGAACAACGACAGTATACCGCCGCCCACCCAATGCGAGAAAAAGCCGAGATACAGACCGAGCACGTCCACATACGATACCCACGCGAAAGGCGTGTTGCGTTCCAGAAAATACGCTACGAACCTGAGCACGAAAAGCGCGATCAGGATATAGGTGCCGTATCTTCTTAAAAACTCCACGAACTTGTTGTCGCGCGAGGCATAAGCTTCTATGATCTTGAATCCGTCAAGCGGACCGAGCGGCAATATGTTGAACAGGAACAACATGATATTGACGCTTAGCGACAGCCTGAAGAAATAATAAAAGAGCACAAACAAGTAATCGGTCCCGACCAATGCGTACATATTGAGATCGGTCGGCATGAACTTCGTCATGAGCGCAACGAAAAACGACGAAACCACGGCCGCGATCAAATTATAAGTCACGCCCGCTATCGCCACCGTAAACAGCCCGCGGCGCGGTACTTTGAAATTATACGGATTAACGGGTACCGGTTTTGCGTAACCGAATCCCATGGTGACCAGCATTGCAAATCCGATAAGGTCGAAATGTGACATCGGATTCATCGTAAGTCTGCCATTCACCTGCGCGGTAAGATCGCCGTTCCATTTCGCGACCAGACCATGCGCCACTTCATGCGGGACTATGGCAAAATAAATGGCAAATATGAACGCGATAAGCATTACGAACACCAGCGCCATATCGCCGTACATATACCAAATATCTATAAGAAAGCTCATTGTCGGATCTCCGGATCGGCAAGGCTGTCCCCTTGCGATATATACAAGCAAAAGTATACCATTTATGGAGCCAATAGTCAATCACTTTGGCATTATCGCCGTAAATGCCAGAGAACACCAAATATAAGCGCGACGCATGCGATCGATCAAGCTCATCCATATGATTTGCGGGACGCTTGATGCAATATGCCACACATAGCACCTGACTATATTTATGATAAATCCTGAAATCACCGCGATCGCCATCTACTTAACCACGTGGTCTCGTGGACGGCATAAAGAAGATCAGTCACTTCGGCAATAAGCACTCTGACGACTATGAGCCGCGGTAAAGCGCGGACGAAAGATATCCGTCCGCAAGTTATGACAAATAACGACGTTCAGGAGCGGGACACATTTATCACCCATTGCCGAGCAGACAGCTATTCCCCTTACGCTCGCGGTATATAGAAAACATTGTCGGCGTTTAGTGAGCACGTGTGTCAAGTGTGATGCAATAAAAAGCTTTCGCAAAAGACACTACGAGTCGCAACAAGTATCCGTTGATCCACCCTTCTGCGCGGTCAATCGATATAATCGCCGTACATTATCCTGTCGGCTATCAGATATATCAATTCCCCTGCGGTTATGTTGGTGTCCATGTGGAATACATCATACCCGAAGATATCGTTCAGGTGGAGAATGTTGCGCGAGCAAATGCTCTTTTCGAGGACGAAACGGATGCTGCGTTCCACAGTTCCGGGAGTTTTGCCCATCAGTTCTCCGATATGCCGATAGATATCTCCCAACGTCGTACGCGCACCGTCAAGTGATACGACATGGGATACGGCCATTACGATGTAGTTGTAACCGGTATATTTCGGATAGATCCCGATGCCCACGAGGAATCGACTAATCTCGGACATCAACTTCATTTCTTCTTGATCCTGAAATCTCTTCTTACTTTTTGGGAACATAAGAAAATTACTCCAAAACATAAAAATTCACTTCGTTCGATCGATCCGGAAGCAGCCGCGTCCGCGCGGCTTTCATGGCGTTAGATTAGCAAAATTATTTCAAGTTGTCAAGCAAATTTTAACAAATCATACTGATTTCATAGTATATTCAACAAATACCGACAAGTCATGAAAAATTACACTATTTTGCGTATATTTATTCCGTATTCTTACAGACATAAGACGTATTATATTAGATATACTGACAAATTATATATAATTTTATGGAATATATGCAAACAAGCTTTGCTATGTATTGCAAAGCTTGTTAAAAATTTTTATATTATTTTTTTGTCGTTTTTTTGCGAAAGATCTCTAACGCGAAAATATCGAGCGATTCTATCGCGTATGGACGTCGACTCACACCAGCTCGACTATAGTCACACCGTTGTCCCCTTCCCCGTACCTTCCGTACCTGTATGATTTTACCATGGGATGTGATTTAAGGAAGGACTGTATACCACGCCCCAATACACCGGTACCTTTACCGTGAACGATGCGCAGTTGCGTGAGTCCGGTCTGCGGAGCATTATCCAATATGGGTTCTATAATAAAGATGGCGTCGGACACAGATTGCCCTATGACATTGACTTCTTCGGTCTTGGGAGACGGCGCCGTCGTCGGGATAGAAACTCTGCGCGTGTTGTTGCGTACGTCTTTATGCTCACGCGCGGGGATCGCGGGCTTTCCGAGGTCAGCGAACCCTACTTTTATCAACTTACCGTTGCAATTGACTTCGGCCTGTTTCTTGTCAGCCCGCACGCTCGCCACGATGCCGCGCAACCCGAAAGATCGCACTATCACTTCTTTGCCTACGGCTATCTCGGACGGAGAAATATCTTCCACGACGGAAGAATGATAGTCTTCGCCTCCGTCATACGCCAATGCCTCTATGCGTTTCAGGTCTTTTTTCGCTTTCAGCAGCGCACGTTCGTCCGCGTCGTGTAATTCTTTCTTTATCTCTTCTATTATATCGTTTGCCTTTTCTGCAGCGTTGTTCACCAACCGCTTGGTTTCCGCACGCGCGTTAGCGTTTATACGTTCAAGCGCGTCCGAAAGCTTCTTTTCGTCGATGGCGATCTTACGGATACGATCTTCCGCCTCTCGCCTGGCGTCTTCGGCAGCCGCAAGCTCCTTTTCCGCGCGACTTTTCATCTCAAACGCTTTTTTGAGTACGGTCTCGTAATTGGCGTCTTTGCCGCGCTCCAGCTGTTCGCGTGCTTTTTTTATGATGGCTTCGGGCAATCCGAGCGCCTCGGCCGTTTCCAACGCGTTGCTCGCTCCGGGATAGCCCATGAGCAAACGATATGTCGGCCGCAAAGTATCGGCATCGAACTGCATACCGGCGTTCATGATGCCTTCCGTTCTCATTGCATATTCTTTTAGCTGAGGATAATGCGTCGTGACTATGGCTTTTGCGTGAGTATGCAAAATATACTCGATAAACCCGACCGCTATGGCCGCGCCTTCTTCGGGTGCCGTGCTGCTGCCTATCTCGTCCAACAATATAAGACTTTCGTCCGTGAACGACGTCGCTATCCCTTTCAGATTTGCGATATGTGACGAGAACGTGGAAAGGTTGCGGCTGATGTCCTGATCGTCTCCTATATCGCAAAAGATCCTGTCGAACACCGCAAGTTTACTGCCTTCCGCGCATGGCACGAGCAATCCGCACCCGGCCATGAGAGAGAGCAGCCCCACCGTTTTCAACGACACGGTCTTGCCTCCCGTATTCGGGCCGGAGATCAACAGTATATCGCACCCGCGCGTGCCGACCTCTATGTCGATCGGAACAGCCTTTGCGGGGTCGAGCAACGGATGGCGCGCTTTGATGAGAGCAACGCTCCCCGCAAATGATACGTCAGGCATAATACCGTTTATGCTGAGCGAATATTGTGCCAAAGCAAATATCGTATCCAAAAGCACAAGGCCTTCAAACGCGTGCGTAAGCAGATCGGAATCAGTGATGACGCGTTCCGTAAAAGCAGCAAGCACTTTTTCCACTTCCCGTTGCTCCTCGCCTTCCAGTCTGACTATATCGTTATTCATGGAAACGATCTCGAAAGGCTCTATATACGCGGTCGAACCCGTGGAAGAAAGATCGTGCAAAAGACCTGGAACGTCCTTTCTGCACTCGTTTTTTACGGGCAGGACATATCTCCCGGCTCTTATCGTATAGAAATTGTCACGAAGATAGTCCGAATATTCGTTACTGCGAGTATACGACGTCAGCTTTTCCACAAGTCGCGCTTTCATGCGACGAAGCTCCGTCCGAACGCGGCGAAGATCGGGACTCGCCGTATCGCTCATCTCGCTGTCCGAAAGAATATCTCGTCTGATGTCTTTTTCCAGCGCCTCGTCCGTGAATATCCCCTGCGCTATATCCTTTATCGCGCTTACTTCGTCGGGAAATACGGATATCGACTTGCGCGCATGTCCCGCGCTTCTGAGGACGGTCGCTATCCGCAAAAGATCGCCCATGGAAAGTACCGCGCCCGCGCGCGTTTTTTCCATGACTTCGGTGATGTCATCGAAACTTTCCGTACCGCCGAACCGGTATTCGGTAAGCAATATCGATGCCTGATGCGTTCGGTCAAGGCGAAGGCGCACTTCAGTCATATCGGACGACGGAACAACGGATGACACGGCATCCCTGCCTTTGGAAGAGCGCGCGTACGTAGCCGCTCGTTTCAATATTTCATCCAATTCAAGCACTTTTACCGCGTCATTCATGTTATTTTACTCCTTTGCCGTACCTGCCGTACGTTTCATGCGCCTGATCGAAATCCAGATCGTACATGCGCTCAAGCGCGGCGCGCACCCTTTCGATCGGCACGTCTCTGGAATCTATGACTATGCGGGTGTCTTTATGCCTGTCCAGCTTAGGCAGAAGGTTCTGCACTTTGCCGTTGAGAAGTTCCCAATAGCAGTAATGTTCGCGACGTCGTCTAAGGGGCATCTTATTGCTCATTTCATCGGTGAGCACAGGCTTTCCCGCTGAAGTACAGTTCGAGCACGTGTATTTCAGTTGCCGCAACGGACAATGCGTAAGATTCATCAGCACTGCGCGGCCATAAGCATATATCGCAGCGCCCTTATCCGAATACGCGGCTTCGATCGACATTATATGCGGGTCTTCCTCTCCCGAAAGACAGTTCATCCCCATGCCGAGCAACACTCGTTCGTTTTCGCACATTTCAAGCGCGTATATATTGTTCGCCACGTATCCGTCCGCAAGCCCGCGCTTTACGAGATTTTCCATTATGTCCACGTCGCGGCCGCGCGCCTCAACGGGCATATCCAGAAGGAACGGAACTTCGCACACACGCGAAAAATGCTCAAGCGTGGCAATATCGTACGCACAAGGTGAAAAGATCACCCGTTCAGCCATGCGAAGGATATCTCCGGGTGTGCGCTCATCCGCTATAAGTATCTTGCATTTTTCGGGCAAAATATATCTGTTGCGTACTATGTGAGGTATACTACTCTGATTTTTACGCACGGTTGGCTGAAAATCGGCTTCGTATTGTTTTTCGTACGACTTCACTTTGCCCGCTATATATTTTTCAAGCGCTCCGCTTTTTGTCAGTCTTATCTCATCGCCCACCGCGGCCGAGCCGTTGCACACTATCCGCCCCGATATGACCGACGCGCTCCCGCACTCTCTTCCCCTTCTGAGTATCTTGAATCCGTCGCCGAACGTTGGTCTGAACGCACGGTCGGGTATCGCTTCCTTGCCACGCAATGCCTTTATTTTGCCGACGCACCTGCCTATATTGTTCTGTTGCGCGGGATAAACGATATCGGGTCTGTCTTCTCTTATATACGCGTGAGAAAAATCGCCGCGATTAAAGACCGTCTTCAGCCGATCCTCATCGTCCGACGTCGCTTTGCCGCAAAGCGCCTTGGCATATGTTTCGGACGCAATACCCGCATATTCCGCACTGCGCAGGCGGCCTTCTATCTTGAACGACGTTACGCCGAGCGACGCAAGCTCTTGAACGTCTTTCAACAGGCACATATCCTTTGCCGAAAGCATGTACCCCGCTGCGGAACGCTTACCGTCGCCCAGCGAATATTTTTTACGGCACAGTTGCAAGCATTTACCGCGGTTACCGCTGTATCCCGATACCAAAGAAGAAAAATAACAGTTGCCGGAAAATGATATGCAATGAGCTCCGTGCACGAACGCCTCTATTTCCAAAGACGTGTTGTCGTGCATGCTCTTTATGTCCGAACTCAGTACTTCGCGAGACAGAACTATGCGGTCAAAACCCATTTTTTCCGCGTATTTCGCGCCCGGCAGGTTATGGATGCCGAGTTGGGTGCTCGCATGAAGAGAAATGTCGGGGAATTCGGAGCGCAGGCGCATGAACAGTCCGAGGTCCTGCACAAGGTAAGCGTCGACGCCCGCCTCACGCGATTTCCTCACCGTTTTCACGGCGTCTTCCAATTCGCTTTTCTTGACGAGCGTGTTTACGGTCAGGTAGACTTTTACGCCGCGTTCATGACAATACAAAACAGCAAGGCGGAGACCTTCGTCCGTAAAGTTATCCGCCTTGCTGCGCGCATTGAAATTTCCCGAGCCGAGATAGACGGCGTTCGCGCCGCATGCCACAGCGGCTTTGAGCGCCGACATGTTCCCCGCCGGTGCGAGTATCTCTATGTCCTTATCTGAGCCGGGCACCGTGATCGACCTTCAGCTTTTCCATGACGGCCGTCATGATCTTCTGTATCTCGTTCTCGCTCATCGTCTTATCCTGGGAACGGAACTTCAGTGAGAATGCCACGCTCTTGTAGCCCTTTTCTATCTGCTCGCCCTTGTACACGTCGAACAGTTCGACGTCCTCGAGCTCATCGCCGCCCGCTTCGCGTATGGATGCGATAAGATCGCCCACGTTATCGTCATCCGCGACGACGACAGCGAGATCCCTGTTGACACAGGGGAACTTGGATATGGGCGAATACTTTACGCGCTCGCTTGCGAATCCGAGCAAAGCGGTCACGTCCAGCTCTGCTACGTAGCACTTCGCGGAGATGCCGTAGTTTTCTGCCACCGTGGGATGGACTTCGCCGTAAGAACCGAGTTTGATATCGCCCGCATAAACATCCGCACTGATGCCGGGATGCAGATACGTCTGCTTGGAATACTCTATGCGGCTGTTTTTGGTGAAATAACAGACGACGGCGCTTGCCATGTCCTTTATCGCATAGAAATCGGCATGCTTGCCCGTCATTCCTATGGAAAGCACATGTCGCTCTTCGGGAAGGACGCCTTCGCCTTTGGGAATGTATACCCTGCCGAGCTCGAAAAGCGCAAAATCGTCGTTACCTCTGGAAAGGTTGAGCGCAAGCGTGATCAGCATACTGTGAACGAGCTGCGTGCGCATGACCGCGGTATCTTCGTTGAGCGGATTGCAGAGTCTGAGTACGTTCCTGCGAGGGTCGTCAGCCGCAAGCAACAGCATGTCTGACGCTTTTTCGTTTATGAAGGAATACGTCATCATCTCAAAAGCGCCCTTGCCGCAAAGCATACGCTTGACTTCCAGCATGCGCTTGTCGTCCTCGGACATCCCACCCATCGTGCAGGCCGCCGTTTTGAGGAACGTGGACGTAAGATTGTCATAACCGTAATAACGTATGACCTCTTCGGAGAGATCCGCGAAGTCTTCTATATCCTCACGATAAAGCGGTATGGTACAGGTGAGCTTGTCGCCTTTTGCGACGGTACGGATATCCAGCGAACGAAGTATGCGTTCGATGTCCGCTCTCGGTATGTCTATGCCGATAACGGAGCATATCTGACCGACCGTGGTGGAAATGACCTTGTTCTCGGGACGAGCTATGCCCGCATCGGCATGCACGTCCACTATCTTGCCAGCTTTGAGCTTGTATATGAGCGCCAGCGCGCGTTCGCGTCCCGTATCAACACTGACATAGTCGACGCCCTTTTCATAACGTGCGGACGAATCGGAGCGCAGGCCGAGCTTGCGAGAAGTCACGCGGATGCTGCGGCGCTCGAATCGAGCCGCCTCCAGGAACACGCTCTCGGTGTCGGGCATGATACCCGAATACTCTCCGCCCATGACGCCCGCTATCGCAACGGGCTTGGCGTTGTCCGCGATCACGAGCATATCGTCGTCTAACGTATACTCCTTGCCGTCGAGAGCCGTTATTTTTTCTCCCTTGACGGCGTTACGGACTATTATGCCCTTGTCGATGAAACGCACGTCGAACGAATGCAACGGCTGGCCTATCTCCAACAACACATAGTTGGTTATATCGACTATATTGTTGATGGGACGCAGCCCCGAAAGGCGCAGCCTGTCCCTCATCCATTTGGGAGAAGGCGCGATCTTGACGTCGCGTATCAGTCTGCCCGTGTATCTCGAGCATATGTCCGAACGTATCTCCACGGTGGGCATGTACTCGTTGTTGTAAGCCACCGTGCGGTAAGACAGCGAGGGCGGAGTGAATTTCACGCCCATGGACGCTGACACTTCGCGAGCCAATCCGACCACGGACTGGCAGTCGGGACGATTGGCCGTGACGGAAACGTCCAGCACGTATTCGTTAAGCCCGAGAACGTCTCGGATGTCCTTGCCGAGCGGCGTGTCTTTGGGCAGCTGGAGCAGGCCGTCCACTTCAGCGCCTTCGATGACCGTGTCGTCCACGCCGAGCTCGGCGCCGCTGCACAGCATTCCGTAGCTCGCCACGCCTCTGAGCTCGCTCGCCTTTATGTTTATACCGCCGGGCAGCTTGGCCCCGACGAGCGCAACAGGTACCACGTCGCCGGTAGCGACATTGGGCGCGCCGCAAACGATCTGAAGTATCTCGCTGGCGACGTCCACCATGCATACGTGCAGGTGATCGGAATTGGTATGCGGCTTGCATTCTATGACCTTGCCGACGACCACGTTCTCTATGTCCTGCCCCGCGAAAGATATCTCTTCCACCTCAAAGCCCACGCGCAGCAGCGCCTCGGCTATGTCCTCGGGAGTCGCGTCTCCCACATCCGCGAAATCTTTGAGCCAGCAAATGGGTAATTTCATCTATCGACCTCCCTCAGAATTGTTTAAGAAAACGAATATCGTTCTCGTAGAGCAGTTTTATGTGCGGTATGCTGTGTATGATGTTGGCTATGCGGTCGATGCCGAAACCGAACGCAAAACCGGTGTATTCGTCCGGATCTATGCCGCAGCCGCGCAGCACTTTGCGGTTCACGATACCCGCGCCCAGGATCTCGATCCAGCCCGTGCCCTTGCATATGCGGCATCCCTTGCCGTGGCACATCGCGCAGGATACGTCCACTTCCACACTTGGTTCGGTGAACGGGAAATACGAAGGGCGGAAACGCACTTTCGTGTCCTCACCGAAAAAGTGTTTCGCGAACATATCGAGTATGCCTTTAAGATCGCACATCGTGATGCCGCGATCGACGACCAGACCTTCCAGCTGATGGAACACGGGAGAATGCGTGGCGTCGTCGTCGTTACGGAACACTCTGCCCGGAGAGATCATCTTGAGAGGCGGCTTTACCTTCTCCATGTAACGGACCTGAGACGCGCTGGTCTGGGACCGCAGAAGGATGCCGTTACCGAGGAAGAAAGTATCCTGCATATCGCGTGCGGGATGATCCTTGGGCACGTTGAGCGCTTCGAAATTGTAATAGTCGGTCTCCACCTCGGGGCCGTCCAGAACGTCGAAGCCCATGTCGGTAAAGAAATCCACAAGGCTCTGACGCACGGCGTTGAGCGGATGGAGCTTACCCACGGGGCGCCCCTCGTCCATCGTTATATCGATGCGCTCGCCCGCGAGTTTTTTCGCGAGCTCGGCGTCATGCAGTGCTTCGCCGCGCGACGCGAACATCGCTTCCAACGCGGCGCGGGCTTCGTTTACGATCTTGCCCATAACAGGACGCATCTCGGGCGCAAGGTCGCGCATACCCTTCATCAGGTCGCTTATAAGACCGCTTTTTCCGAGATACTTGACGCGCACGTTATAGAGCTCGCTCTCCGTGGTCGCGCCGTTGATCTCGGCTTCGCAATCCGCCTGCAACTGCTTGATCTTCTCTTCCAATTTATCCTCCGAAATAAAAACAAAAGGCCGAACCAAAAGGACGACCTTTGCCGTGTTACCACCTTTTTTCGCGCCACGAAAAGCGCCTCTTTTGCGTTATGACGGAACGACCGTGACCGCTTACCGATAAAAGTTCGGCGGTCAGGCTCGGCAGTGAATATCTCCCCGACGCCACAGCTTTCTCACACCTGCCGAAAGCTCTCTGGATGCGGACCCGCGGGTTCTTGTGCTGCGTCACAGCCTGTGTATTTTTTCATATTTTATCATGTTTCGCAAGATATTGCAAGCATTTTAAGGCACTAAATCGCCCGTGCCCTCCGTTACGCCGATGTCCATATCGCCGAAAGGCACCTCTCCCGCGATCACGGATTCGCTTATTATCACCTTACTGCTGTTATCGAAACCCAGCGTGTAACCGGGCAGAATGATGTTCATATTGACAACGACTGTCATGTATAGCCGATGTATCGTCTGATTCAATCCCGCGTCCTCGAATTCCGAGCTGAAGTCCGCGTCAACCACGCCCAGGCTTATGGCGTGTATATTTATGTCAGGACCCGTCCCCGACAAAAAAGGCATGCCTGACATGGTACCCAAATGTATGGAAATACCCTGCTCCTCGAATTTTTTCATCTCGTCGCGGATGAGCGACGTCACTTTCCTTGCGAAAAGATCGACGGCGACGCTGTTTATCTGAAGAAGCGAAACGTAGCCTTTATCGTTATATCTTACGATAACGAGATCTCCGTACTCCATCCCCTGCAACTCGCTGTCCGTCATGTCGTCTATCGCTTTGGATACCTGCATTCGAACGGTCTCTTTCACCACCGTGAGCATGACGGGAGCTATGCGGCCGAAATAATACCACGCACAAAGACCCGCGATCGCAGCCAGCACGATCGCGAGCTTCAGCAGTTTATGTTTCACGTGTCTCGTCACAATAATATATATTCCGAGATACGCGTTAAGTGACTATTTGCTTTTTGCGTTGAACAGCAGCGTAACGATGTAGCTAGCCACCATCGCGGCACCCACTCCGAAAGCCGTCTGCATCAGGCCGCCCGCAAGCGCGCCCGCCGGGCCGTAAAGTATGGCGTACTTCATCGCGCCCTTTGCGAGCGCGGCGCCGAATCCGACGATGGGGACGGCTATGCCCGAACGGAAAATACCCAGCAGAGTATCATACACGCCCAGCGTCTGCAACACTATTCCGCCTATAAGAAATATAACGAGTATGCGCGCAGGCGTCAGTTTCGTCTTTATCACCAGCAGTTCGGCCGCAAGACACAGCGCTCCGCCGCCCGCGAATACCAACAGATATGAGAGCAATACGCCCCACCATGTTTCGGGAAATAACATATCAAATATTCTCCAATATGACGCCGTGGCTGACGGCTGGGATCGTTTCGCCCTGGCAGGACGTGGTCGGGCTCATAAGCGCGCCCGTAGCCAGCAAAAGCACTCTGTTGAGCTCACCGCAGGCCATTTTTTTAAGCACGTACGAGTTCAGTACGCACGCGCTGCAACCCGCGCCGCTTCCGCCGCTGTAACAGTGCTGATCGTCGTAAAATATCATTTCTCCGCAATCGGAATACTCACTGCCCAGTTCGACGTTGCGCTCGCGCATAAGATCGCGCAATATTTCCGATCCTACTCGCCCGAGGTCGCCCGTAAGTATCAGATCGAAATCGCGCTCGTCCACGCCCAGCCCCTCGAATACCGCGCACATGGTGTCTGCCGCGGCGGGAGCCATACCCGCGCCCATATTGTTAAGATCGCTCACACCCATATCGACGACGTGGCCGATCGCCGCATGAGTTATGGACGGGCCATTCCCTTTTTTTGCCAATATAGAACACCCCGCGGCGGTGACCGTCCACTGCGAGTACGGCGGCCTCTGACAACCGTATTCGAGCGGGTATCGGTACTGACGTTCCGCCGTGGCGAAATGCGAACCCGTGGCGCACGCCGTACGATCCGCATACCCCGACGATATGAGCGTTCCGCCCACGATAAGCGACTCAGTCATGGTCGAACAGGCGCTGTACACGCCGAGATACGACATGGGCAGATCGCGCGCGACATAGCTGGACGACACGAGCTGATTCAGAAGATCGCCCGCGATCAGAACATCTACGTCCTCGGGTTGGAGTCCCGCTTTTGAGAGCGCGCCCGATACCGCGATGGAGAACATATTGGCTTCGCCTTTCTCGAACGTCTTTTCTCCGAACTTTTCGTCGTGACAGATCAGATCAAAATAGCCGCCGAGCGGGCCTTCTCCTTCGCGCTTGCCCACGACGCTCATACCCGCAGTCAGTACGGGAGGCGATGAAAATGTTATCAAACCTTTCTTCATAAGATCATATACAACACATAACGCAAAAGTCCCGCCACGGCCGACCACACGATGCCGTTCACGATGACCGGGCCGACCACCGAGAACATCTTAACGGAAGTACCGAGTATGAGACCTTCCGACTTGAACTCCAGCGCGGCACTGGACATCGCGTTCGCAAATCCCGTAATAGGCAGAAAAGAGCCCGCCCCTCCCTGTCTCGCGATAACGTCATAAAAACCCAATCCGGTAAAAAGTATCGCGACGGTCACCAATATCATGGAAGTGTAAGTCGCTATCATCTCATTGCCGACATCGGGAAACAACAGCGTAAGACCGTTGCTTATGAGTTCTCCGATAACGCAGGTCGCTCCGCCTATGAGGAAGGCTTTCGTAAGAGCAGTAAGATTACCCGAACGCGGAGACACTTTTTCCACGTATTTGAGGTAACGTGCGTTCCGCGCCTGTATGGCCTTATCCGATCTCGTGTTTTCTCTCATCCTTCAACACTTCCTTGTCTTCCACATTTGCGAATTCGCCCTTGACGGGCTCTTTTCTTACCATACCCGTATTTTGCGAAGAATCCCGCGCGTTATGCACGCCAAAGAAAATGTCGCAACGGACCCGCTCTCTCCCGCTACAAAAAAATGCCGAAAATTATAATAAAAAGTGGCTAAAAACTCTTGACAGTCGCGGCACAAATATTGTATATTACATAGGCAAGTTTGCGAGAGACCTCTTCGGTCAAGGCAAACTGCAAGCGAGCCGCATGGGCCTTTAGCTCAGTTGGTTAGAGCAACCGGCTCATAACCGGTTTGTCCGGGGTTCAAGTCCCTGAAGGCCCACCATTATAACAATTATATATAAACTGCATATATGGCCTGGTAGTTCAGCTGGTTAGAACGCTAGCCTGTCACGCTAGAGGTCGTGGGTTCGAGTCCCATCCAGGTCGCCATTATGCCTTGGTAGCTCAGTCGGTAGAGCAAGGGACTGAAAATCCCTGTGTCGGTGGTTCGATTCCGCCCTAAGGCACCACAAGCAGTAATATTGATTGCGCACCTTGTCTCAAGGTGCGCAATCAGTACGCTGGTGTAGCTCAATTGGCAGAGCAGCTGACTTGTAATCAGCAGGTTGCGGGTTCAAGTCCCATCACCAGCTCCAGTACAGTTCATATATGGACGGGTTCCCGAGTGGCCAAAGGGAGCAGACTGTAAATCTGCCAGCTCCGCTTTCGGTGGTTCGAATCCACCCCCGTCCACCACAAAACGGCACCCTTATCGGGTGCCGTTTTGGTTGTAGCTTTATCGAGAAATATAGTCGCTATGCAGGTGTATATTAATTCAATAGCTAACTTAATGATGTGTTACTGCTCTGTATAATTGAAAATCGTTGTTATTTGTGGTATAATTAATTTAATAAAATAGAATTGTAGGTGAAGCGCAATGATGGTATATATAATCATAGTTGCTATTATAATTATCGCATCTATAGTATTATTATGTTTGTACTATAGGCACCGAAAATACAAAAATTTTATCTTAAAGAACAGCTTATGCCTAAAGCAATTAAAAGAAATAAATAGTCGATATAAGTTTAATCCCAATATAAATTTTGACCAGGATCATAATTACGATAACAAAGATTTTTACGATACGATTTCTTGCGAAGATTACTTAATTTATCAACTGCAATATATAGGCAAAAAAGTAACTACTCAACTTAAACTCATTTCAGCGAATAAACAATTATATTCAAATTATTTGAATGAAGTTAAATCAATATCTGATTTTGGACGCTTTACAGCCCCTATTAAAAACTTAAATCCTAAAAAGTTGAAGGCAAAAGAGAATAAATATTTACAAAAAAATCTTTTGCAAAAACCGACAACGCAATTTAGTTTAACTATAACATTATATTGCTCTACAATTAACGGTCAAATATATGGCAAAAAAACTGCTGTTTTTGCGGATAAAGATATATATACGCTTATAAAGAGACTTAATAATAAAAATGGAATATTTTATAATGACCGCGAAATATGGGATGCAATTTGTAGAGTTGAGCGAGGAAAAGTTTCCAATAAAATGCGATTTTCAATTTATAAACGCGATGGATATAGGTGTCGAAATTGTGGCATTTCCAATAGATATTCAAACTTAGAGATCGATCACATTATTCCTATATCAAAAGGCGGAAAAAGCACCTACGATAATCTGCAAACTCTTTGTCATCGGTGCAATGTTGAAAAAGGCAATAGCGTCAACACAAAATATTAATATATAATTAGTTTTACGTTGTTATTTCTCCACCACGCAAAACGGACGCACATCAGTGCGTCCGTTTTGCGATATATTGAGTCTGCGATGATATGTATATTATCTGAATTATCGATCTGCCTTCCCTGCCGTTTGTTTTCCGACTTATCGTAGAAATCACGCTTAAAGCTACTGACATTACGTAAATCTCAGCGCGCATTCACACTTGATCCGAAGCATAAAGATCACGACCGAACATAAACGCGCGTTCGAGATGATGTGTTTTTTCTATCATTGGATGACCGTTCGTATCTCCGCAGCCGCCCGCCAGAAGCATCCCCTTATCGTTGTAGCCCAAATAATCGACTATCGCGAATCTGTAATATGACACAGCTTGCTCGAACGTCCAGAATAGATCGTCGGCGGCCGTCATCAGCAACGCGCAATCGCGGACCGGATAACGTTCATACCTGCCCAGAGGCGGATGGGCGTCACGCTCCGCCAGGCAATAATAACGTTCGATAAACGCCTTTATGCGGGAGGATAATGTCCAGAAATACATGGGCGACGCCAAAACGACACAATCCGCAGATCTGATTTTGGGCGCGATATCGTTAAACGCGTCCTTTTGCACACACGGCTTGCCGTATCTGCAGGCATTGCACCCCAGACAGCCTTTTACCTCGTTTTTTAACAGCGAAAATCTCGTCACGTTGTGCCCGACCGACTCCACACCTTTGACAAAGGCATTTACCAATCGCGCAGTGTTCCCGTTGGCTCTTCCGCCACCTTCGATGACCAATATGTCTTTCATATGATGCTCCCGATATACTATATCATAAATAATACCATATAATTTCAGCTCATGCAACGTTTTGCATGAACGTATACGCGATCACAGATATCAGCATATGAGCCCATGTGGCCAAAACCGCCGAATCATTTGCGGAGCACAAAATGCAACAACGAATGCGTATGTAAAAGTTCACATCCCTTCCGGCTGGACCGCCCTTCTGGCTGGACCGCGTGTCACCAAGGACAATGAAGCACACATAAAAACGAACGCCTTGCGAAGTTTAACTTTGTAAGGCGCTCGTTCATTCGTGTGCAAATTTTTACATCAGTCCTTTACCGCATGCAAGTCGGCATAACCGCCCCAGGCAAACAATGCTTTTTCGCCGTCGTTTGCATATACTTGCTTGACATTGCAGATGTAGAGGTAATGGTCCCCCACTTCCAAAAATTCTTTCAACTCGCATTCTATCGAAAGACAACTGTGCACGGGTATCTTGATATCGCAGCCTTCGAGCGAAGTCAACTCGATCCCGAACTTTTCGGGTTTATCGGTATTTCGCCCCGTCGTCATCCCGCAACCAAGCACGGCAGCGGTGATCTTATCGCTAGGGATCGTTATCACAGCCCTTTTATTGGCGCGCATCATCTCTCCGCTATACGAGGTCTTTGCCATGGCATACGCCACCATATTCGGAGAGTAAGACAGATACGTCCACCACGAAACGGTCGCAAGGTTGGGCGAACCGTCCGCTTTAGTCGTGCATACAACAGTGACAGGATTGGGCGACGTGTGCGACGACGCCTTTGCAAGTGAGATCTTTTTCATTTACGATCCTCCTGTTAAAAATATTTAGAATGGATAGATAATGCTCAGAACGCTTTGGCAAGCTCAGCGGCACGGGCAACGCCGTCCGTTCCATTGATATCGCCGACATTAAGGACTCCGGGGACAAGGAGCTCGCCTACGGACGTCCATTTGAGCAACGCAATCGTGCGTTCGTACGGAACGCGCACCCCGTCGAGCACGCTCATGTCGTTTTCTTCACAGCACGCGATAAGCACACATTTTTTACCTGCGATGTCTTTTCCCGCAACACAGAACGAGTAAAGCTTGTCTATCACGCCCTTGATCTGAGACGGGACCGAATACCAGTATACGGGCATGGTAAATACCACGCCGTCCGCCTTTTCGATATAAGGCGCTATTTTATTGAAATCGTCGTCAAAAGAGCATGCCTTACCCGTTTTAAAGCAAGTTTCGCACGCATGACAGCCGTTCAACGTCATAAACGCGGCATCGAAACGATGCACCGTATGCCCTGCCTCACGAGCGGCAGCCACAAAAGCGTCCGTCATTGCAGAGCTGTTACCGTTTTTACGCGGACTTCCCGTGATAACCACGATGTCTTTTCCCATATGTAATGGCCTCCGTAAATTATTATTTCTTGATGGTATCGGAATTTTGGTTATACGCCTTTGCAACGCACTTCCATTCTCCGTTCAGTTTAAGAAGCAGCAGAAAATCAGTAAAGTCGATACGTCCGCCCCAACCTTCTTCCAGAACGCGAACTACTGCTACGGTTTCTTCCACATCCAAAACATCGATACGCGCTTTGAAATTTTTTCCGCTGGGCACGGTATCGACATTGTGATAGAACTGCTCGATAGATCCGCGTTCGGGCTTGCCGTCCAATATTCCGAACAGCACGGCATCGTCGGTAAACAATTCGCGAGCGTATTTGCTCGTACCTTCCGCGACGCTCTTCACGAATTTAGAGGCCGCCTCTTCCACTGCCTGATATTCAGACAATTCATCTCTCATAAAAATTTACCTCCGTCGGTATTGACATAAACATTATATTGTAGTATATTATATTTGTCAAGTACGCACAATAAAGTGCGATACTAACCAAAAGTAAAGTGAAATACGGAGGAAAACATGGACAATATGATAGATAAAGGAAAAAAGAATGAACGCTGCATCAATACCGAAAAACTCAGCGACACCGGGTTCAGCTATACCCTGTCGCTCATAAGCGGCAAATACAAGATGACTATACTATACACGCTTATGGAATTCGGCGTAGTAAGATATAACGAACTGCAAAGATATATCAAAGGCATTTCGTATAAAACGCTGTCAAGCTCATTGAAAGAGCTGGAGACGGACCGACTTATTATTCGCAAAGAATATCCCCAGATCCCTCCCAAAGTGGAATACAGCCTTTCCGAACGCGGCAAGTCGCTTATGCCGATATTGGACGGCATGTGTGAATGGGGAGATAAAAACAGAATTTAAAAAACTTAATTAAAAAACTTAGGAAATTAAAGCATATAAACGGCAGGCAAACGGTCAAAAATACGTGTGTCTGCCTTATTTTTATATATTTATAGTCATATGACAGATATAATACATGGCATTTTATCGATATTTTAGTTATTATTTAATTATTACTTATTTGATCGGTGCGCCCCTCCCTACCGAGATTTTTCATAAAAAAGTATTGACAAGCAACATTATCTGTGATATTATGTTAATACAATTAATACAAATAATACAGACATGGAGGATCAGCGCATATGGACGACAAGTTTTCGAACGAGCACAAACACAAGGACAAAACCGCGTCCTCTTTGTTATATGCAGCGATAACCGTCGGGCTCATAATTCCACTGATATTACTGATACCTTTATTCATAATTCTGGGGGTTGGCGGCAATCCTGCAATTTTCTTGTTATTCATTATCGCGTTTGCGTGCGTCGGACTGATCCTGACCACTTTTTATGTCAGAGCCGTTCGCATGAAAAATTACAAGAAAAACGAAGCGATAAAAACAAATGAGGAAGGCAAAAAAACGCCTGACAGGCGGTTCGCAATAGCGGCTTTCGCACTGTCCTTTTTAGGCGTCGGGTTTTTCTATCTGGTGCCCATAACGGGACTTTTCGGCATACTGTTTCTGTTGCTAATGTCCATCATCATGCTGCCTCTTGGAATGATCTTCGGTATAGCGGCCCTCGCGATCGGTAGAAGCAGATCGGGGCGCGCGGGGATCGCGATGTCCATTGCCGCCATCGCCCTCCCCGTCATTGCCGCGATAACATACATTATACTCGCGAACAACGGGTATGCATTAATCCGATTTATGTGAGGCCATCATGAAAACCAAGATCTTTATCATAGCCGCTCGAATCGTCTTGCCGCTTGCCGCAGCCGCCCTTTCTGTTTATTTGCTGTGGCGATATGAATTTTTTGTATCGCTCATGGATATTGACAACATTATCGGCGCCATCCCGATCGCGCTCGTCATACTGTTCACCGCAAGTGTTACGGCGCTCGTATGGATGCGACCGTCCGTGCGATTCCTTCCGATAACCGTTTTCCTCATAATGATAATGGTCGCGTCCATAGCGTTGTTTCCCAATTCGTTACGCGGAAATTGGTGGCTGGGAGGAACGGGAAAGACGGAAGCGGAAGCGCAACCCGATCTCACCGTTTACGAACCGTTTTCCGAAAACTCGAAAGTCGCGGTCACCGACGAAGCCGCGTCGATCAGACTAAGCGGTGACGTACCGATACTGGACGGTGCCACGGCATTGTACCCTGTTTATGCCGCATTCGTTCAGGCCGCGTATGACCGTTCCGCATATTCGCGCGATGTCGTACGATGCACAAAGACCTCCCAGGCCTACCGTTCAATCATCGACGGCAGTTGCGACATTATCTTTGTGCTCGAGCCATCGGAGTCGCAAAAAGCGGCAGCGAAAGCGGCGGGAGCGGACCTGGTTCTGACACCGATAGGCCGCGAAGCTTTCGTTTTCCTCGTGAGCGATGAAAATCCCGTGAACGACATATCGTTCCGGCAAATACGCAACATATATTCCGGAAAGACCGCGCGATGGAGCACGCTCGGATGGGAGGACGGAGGCAATATCATAGCTTTCCAGCGACCCGACGGCTCGGGCAGCCAAACGGGATTGCAAAAAATCATGGGCGATCTTCCGATAATAGTGCCACAACCTCTTCCGGATGAAAGTCTGATCGGCACAAACAGCCTTACGCAACAGATAACCGTACGTTGGAACGGAGTACAGCCCGCGCTGGGATATTCATACAAATTTTACGCGACGACCATGTATTCCAATCCCCACGCAAAACTTTTGAGCGTAAATGGCATAGCCCCCACCGATGAAAACATCCGCAACGGCACCTACCCTTTTGTTTTCAATTTTTATGCCGTAACGAACGGCCGGCCCGAAGGCGCCGAAAAAGAATTTATCGACTGGATATTGTCCGATCAAGGCAGTGAACTGATACAAAAAACGGGTTACACCCCCATAAACGCATAAATAACACAAGATTCGGGTAAATGCACATGACTTCCCACGCGGTCAACGCGCTCAGGCATTCGTTATAGGCAATTTACAAGCTTAGGCCATATCGGGCGCGGACCATTTTTTGAAACGTGAATATGACCCACATAAAACGCACCGCCGATTACCGATAATAATGGCGGTGCGTTTTACGTGCATGTTTTTGCTTGACACAATATATAATATTGTATATAATCAATATATACAATTAACGGAGAGTGAGCGATTTGCACATCACGATAAGCAATACATCGGGCGTACCGTTATACGAACAGATATACGAGCAAATACGGCGCATGATACTTGACGGAAGTCTGAAAGAAGACGATCCGCTGCCTACGATACGCAGTCTTGCAAAGGATCTGCGTATGAGCATCATAACGACTACACGGGCATACAAAGAGCTGGAGCGCGACGGATACATATATTCCGTAGTGGGCCGAGGAAGTTTCGTCGCAAAACGCAACGAGGAGTTACACCGTGAAGAGCGGTTGAGCGAAATGGATCAAAAGCTCGCCGAGGCCGCAGATCTTGCACGGTATTGCGGATTGCGCAGAGAAGAATTTTTGCAAGCGGCGCAATACGCGTTTGGAGACGATCAGGAATGAACAGGATAAGCATAAAAAGTCTTGAAAAGGATTACGGAGATTTTCGTCTTAAAGACGTGACTTTCGACGTGCCCGTGGGCGAAGTCGTCGGGCTGATAGGCGAAAACGGTGTGGGCAAAAGCTCCACCATCAAGTCGATACTCGGAATAAACAAGTTTGACGACGGCGAGATAACTTTTGACGGAATACCCATATCCGAGCTTTCGCATCGCGATAAGAGCCGCATCGGTTCCGTACTGGATGAAATATCGTTGCCGATCGATCTAAACGTCACGCAATTGGGGAAAGTCACTAAAAACATGATATGCGGCTGGGATGATGAGACATACAGCAAGCTATGCGATCGTTTCGCGCTCCCCCGTGACCGTGCCATCAAAGAGTTTTCGCACGGAACGAAGGCCAAAACGGCGCTTGCCGTGGCGCTGTCACACAACGCCGATACGCTGATACTCGACGAACCGACAAGCGGGCTTGACCCCGTCGCTCGGGACGAGATTACGGACATACTGTATGATTTCATGCAGGACGAGAGCCATTCCGTACTTATATCTTCGCACATTACAAGCGATCTTGAAAAACTGTGCGATCGTATAGTATTCATCCACGACGGCAGCGTCATACTGAACGAACAGAAAGACGAGATCCGTGAAAAGTACGGCGTGGCGCATTGTGAATCGGTCGAGAGATCGGGCATTCCCCAAAAAGCGATCGTTCGCGTACGCAAGCACGCTTACGGCACGGACATACTCACCTATCTCCCCGAAGCGCCTCGCGCCGTAACGGAGCGCATAGGGCTGGAGGAGCTTATGTTGTTTCTCATAAAAGGAGAAAAAAGATGAAAGGGCTTTTATTGAAAGATCTGTTTTCCGTGCGACATTACGCATTATGGTACGCCGTAGTTACCGTTGCTTGCTTTGTCGTATCCGTTTTTACGGAAAACGTATCGTTTATGTTCGGACTGCAACTTTTTATAACGATGTCCTCATCCATGGTAACTATAAGCGCGGATGAAAAAGACAGCTGGACCAAGTACGCGCTTTCATGCGGCCTGACGGCACGCGCGATAGTCGCATCGAAATACGTCATCGCTATTGTCGCCGCACTCGTCACGTGTGGATTAAGCGTTGCGGCAAGCGCACTCATATCGACCGAAATGTCCGCGAATATCCTGCCGTTATTCGTATTTACCTCGGTCACCATGTTTGCCGTTGCAATAGTGATACCGCTTGCCTACCGCTTCGGTACGGAAAAGAGCCGACTGGTATTTACCGTTTGTGTATTGTTATGCATGGTAGCGGCGATAGCCATAGGCAGCCTGCTCGACATCGGAGCGTTTTCCGCTCCCCTGCCCGTTTACGTCGCGCTCCCGATAGCATGGGTAGCCGCGCTCGTTCTGTCTTGGACGGTTTCCGAAAAGATCGTGGCGGATAAAAATTACTGACATGCCCGCACGATCGCATCCAACGGATCGCCTGAGAGTCGATACGCATTTACAAACGGCCTGATACAAATTCGACAATACGCTGACGCGCCTTTCTAAAACGGCTCCGACTTTGGTCGGAGCCGTTTTATCATGCCACACACAAAAATAAGCCAAACGACATAATTCACGCTTATTCGCGCTTATGTGGCGTGATACGGCAAGGCGCGTATGTTACAATACTTGCGAAGTAAAAACGAGGTAACGAGATGAAAACATTATTCGAGAACAGCGGAGGCACGCTAAAAGTCGCACTCATGGGAGAACTGGACGAAAGCACCGCGAGCGAGGTGCGATCGGCGCTGGACGAGCACATACTCAACAGCCCGGGACATCGCGTGATAATCGACCTGTCCGCCCTTTCGTTCATGGATTCCACCGGCATCGGCGTGCTTGTCGGCAGATACCGCAAATTTCGTAACGACGTGGCATTCTTCATCGCCGATCCGAACGCTACCGTAGACAAGATACTTCGTCTGTCCGGCATATACATGATAATGCCTCGGATAGAAACGGCATAAATTTTTCGGGAGAAAATATGGATAACAGTATGACACTCAGATTACCCGCGCTCAGCAAGAACGAAGCGCTGGCGAGAAGCGCGGTCGCCGCTTTCGCGGTGGAGCTGGACCCTACGATAGACGAACTCGGTGACATAAAAACGGCCGTGAGCGAAGCCGTAACCAACAGCATAGTACACGGCTATCCCGACGGTGGCGGTGACATAGAGATACGCGCCGAGCTGAACGGCCGAACGATACATATAGAAGTGCTCGACGACGGCATAGGCATCGCTGACATAGCCGCCGCGCTTTGTCCGTTTTATACCACGAAAGCGGGAGAAGAACGTTCCGGCATGGGGTTCACCGTCATGGAAACGTTCATGGACGACCTGAAAGTGGAGAACAGAGAGAGCGGCGGATTGAAAGTGACCATGGAAAAAACGTTGGGCAAAAGGATCCGGTAAATGCTCGAGCGAGAAGAATCGGAAAAACTGATAAAAGCCGCACAAGCCGGCGACGAGCATGCTAAGACCGTGCTCATACGCGAAAACGCGCCTCTCATAAAAAGCATAATAAGACGATACAAAGGGCGCGGTATAGAATACGACGATCTGTACCAACTCGGATGCATAGGTTTTCTCAAAGCTATCCGAAATTTTTCCTTTGCGTTCGACGTCAAATTTTCCACATATGCGGTACCGATGATCGCGGGCGAAGTCAAGCGTTTCTTACGCGACGACGGCTACATCAAGGTGTCGCGCTCCGTAAAAAGCGAAGCGGCCCGCATCAACGCTTTTGTTGAGCAATACCGCCAGGACCATTCACGCGCACCTACGACTGAAGAGATATCCGAAAGATTCGGGATCGAAGAACACGAAGCAGTGTTCATAATGGACAGCGCAAAGATGCCGGTGTCCATATATGAGAGTGCGGACGACGAAGAGAACCACCGCCTGATAGACAAGATCGCAGCCGAAGAGAACGAAAGCGACAACGTCGATAAGATAATGCTTAAAGACATGATAGATTCCCTTTCCGAGCGCGACAAAAAGATAATCCTGCTCAGATATTTCCGCGGCTCGACGCAATGCGAAGTCGCACGCACGTTGGGCGTTTCGCAGGTACAAGTTTCCAGGCTGGAAAACAAGATACTCGATCTGATGAAAGCGGAATTTGAAAAAAGCGACGGAGCGTAAAACGACCGACCCCGAAAGTTATATACTCTCGGGGTCGTATCATGCTGATATTCGCATGTCTGACATGGCCTATATCATATTATATCAGACATACTACTCGTCAAATTCATCGTAAGAATCCAAACTTTTGTCGTTCGGATCGTATGTTATGAGTTTTTCGCCCAAACTCGTAGCGACGGTAAGTACGTAAATTTTCGCGGCTTTCGCAAGCCTGAGCATCTTGGAACATTCATTGACGGTAGTGGAAGAAGTCATGACGTCATCTACCAGCAGCACGCTCTTCCCTCTTACGTTCTGACCCGTAAGCCCGAAACTGCCCTCGAGCAATTTCACTCGATCTGCTCTGCCGAGTTTGGTCGCAGACTTTTTGGAATAGACCAGTTTGGACAACAACGTTTCCACCGGAAGCCCCGTGAGCCGTCCGACTTCACGCGCCAGAAGTTGCGCCTGATTGTATGCTCGCATACGCTGTTTACGCGGATGCATTGGCACATACGTTATAACGTCGACCTCCCAGTCCTGTTTTCGGAGAACTTCGACCATCGGTTTTGCCAAAACCTCGGCGAGATACGTCGCGTCGTTGTATTTCAGGTTCCAGATAAGATGCTTAACGCGCTCGTCAGCGTATGAATACGGCGCACGCGCGGCGTTGAATAGCAGCCCGCGCTGTCCGTTAAGACAGCCGTCGCAATATTCCCTTCCGCTTTCATCGGGCAGCGCCCTGCCGCATACGCGACATACGTGGCTGAGAACGGGCGGTTCACAATCGGAGCAGAAGTCCCTGTCGTCGAAAAGTTCGTCTCCGCACAGACAACAGCAAAGCCCGTCCGGATAGACGAGCTTTACAAATGATCTTGGACCGAATCTTATCTTCCTCATCTGGAAGAATACTTGGAAACCGCAAGCGTTTCGCGAGCGATGACCAGCTCTTCGTTCGTGGGAATGATGTATACTTTGACTTTGGACTTATCGGTGGACAGACGCACGACCTCGCCCTGAGGATCCCAATTGGCCTTACTGTCGTAATCCACGCCGAGATAGTCCAGACCGTCGAGCACTCTTCCCCTCACTTCGGGAGTATGCTCGCCGATGCCGGCGGTGAATACTATCATGTCCACGCCGTTCAGAACCGCGGCGTATGCGCCGATGTACTTTTTGACTCTGTATGCAAACATGTCTATCGCCAGCTTGGCGCGCTCGTTGCCCGCTTCTTCGGCGGCGACAAGATCGCGGAAATCGCTGCTTACGCCGCTTATTCCCTTAACGCCGCAATCCTTGTTGAGGTAGCTGATGGCCTGATTGACGTCCCAGCCTTTCTTGCTGCAAAGGAACTGCACGACGGAAGGATCGATATCGCCGCTACGCGTACCCATTATAAGACCTTCGAGCGGAGTGAAGCCCATGGACGTATCCATGCACTTGCCGTCCTTGACTGCCGACAGGCTGGCGCCGTTGCCGAGGTGGCACACGATGAGTTTGAAATTCTTCGTGCCCATTATCTTGGCAGCTTCCTCGGAGATGTATTTATGGCTTATGCCGTGAGCGCCGTATCTGCGGATCTTAAGAGACATATAGTCCTTATAGTCGATACCGTAAAGCTTTGCGACGTCGGGCATGGTGCTGTGGAAGGACGTGTCGAACACGGCGACGTGAGGCACGTTCGGCATGACGGCTCGGCAAGCGTCGATACCCATCAGACATGCGGGCATATGCAACGGAGCAAGCTCGACTATGTCGCGTATATGCTCGCGCGCGGTATCGTCCACAAGCGTGCTGTGGGTAAAGTACTCACCGCCTGCGACCGCGCGATGTCCTACGGCCGCTATCTCATCGACCTTATCCATAACGCCATATTCGGGATTCGTGAGCGCGTCGAGCACGAGCTTGATCGCCACTGCGTGCGTGGGCATATCATGCTCTATCACGACGTCTTTCTTTCCGCTGTGTTTAAGGAAGGAGTTCCCCACGCCTATCCTGTCCGCCACGCCTTTAGCAAGCACGGACTCGTTTTCCATTTCGAACAATCTGTATTTAAGCGACGAGCTTCCCGAATTGATGACAAGTATCTTCATCGTTGTGTCATTCTCCCTTGTATATTATTTTGCGTTGCCCGCCTGGAGCGCCGTTACGGCGACGGCCAGCACTATGTCCTCCGTGCAGCAGCCGCGAGACAGATCGTTGAGCGGCTTCGCGAATCCCTGGCAGATAGGTCCGACGGCTATGAATCCGCCCAGACGCTCGGCTATCTTATAGCCGATGTTGCCTGCGTTGATGTCGGGGAAGATGAACACGTTTGCCTTACCCGCGATCTCGCTGTTCGGAGCCTTGATCTTCGCCACCTTGGGAACGAGCGCCGCATCGAACTGGAACTCACCGTCCAGCTTGAGCGAAGGCTCAAGCTGCTTGGCAAGCTCGGTCGCCTTTGTCATTTTCTCCACGGTGTTGCCGTACTTGGCGTCGCTGCCCGACCCCTTGGTCGAGAACGAAAGCATTGCGACTCTGGGATCTATACCGGCTATGGTCTGCGCCGTGTGAGCGGAGGAAACGGCGATCTCCGCGAGCTGTTCGGCCGTCGGGCAGATATTGAGTGCGCAGTCTGCGAACACGAACGCGCCGTCCTCGCAATACTGATTGCCGCTGTCGGGAGCGATCATTATAAAGCAGCTGGACACGATGTTGGTGCCGGGAGCGGTCTTGATGACCTGAAGTCCGGGACGGAGCGTATTGGCGGTGGAATGGCATGCGCCGGAGACGTAGCCGTCCACGTCGCCCGCTTTCAGCATGAGCGCGCCGAACATCGTGCGATCCTTGGCCGCGGCCATCGCCATTTCGGGGGTCATGCCCTTGGCTTTACGCGCCTCATAGAGCACGTTCGCATACTCGGCGGTCTTGTCGCTGGTAAGCGGATCTATGAGAGTCACGCCCGTGAGATCCACATCGGGAGCCACCGCGGCACATTCTTCCGCGTTGCCCACGAGAACTATCTTAGCTATCCCCTCTTTGGTGATCTGAGCCGCCGCTTCGATAACGCGGCGATCCTCGCCCTCACAAAGAACGATCGTCTTTCCGAGTGCGGCTGCATTACGCTTGATACGGTCGAAAATGACTGACATACTCAAAAAACTCCTTGTTTTTCAACGTAATATGTGATATATTGATTATAATGCAAACGGACGCAAAAGTAAATTGTTTTTGTCCGTCTGCCCAAAAAATGCGAACAAAAATATCGTAATATCGGAGTTGATGAATGAAATATACCGCCGTTATCTGCGAATTCGACCCGTTCCACAACGGTCATGAATACATTCTGCGCCGCGCCCGCGAGCTTGGAGGCTGCGACAAAGTGATAGCGCTCATGAGCGGAAATTTCGTGCAGCGAGGAACGCCTGCCGTCACGGACGAATATTCGAGGGCGGAATGCGCGCTCGCATGCGGCGCCGACATCGTGCTCGAACTGCCCGTGATATACGCCACCGCGTCCGGAGAGCGCTTTGCCCGCGGCGCGATCGACGTTCTGAACGGGCTGGGGATAGTCAACAATATCGTCATGGGCGCGGAAAACGCCGACGTCGACAAGCTGATGACTATAGCGGACATTCGCGCACGCGAAACGGCCGAGCACAGTGTCGCGCTCCGAAGATATCTGGACGACGGGCTGCCTTATGCTCGAGCGCTCACGGAGGCCACCGCGGACGAAGCGGAAAAATGCAGACTGGATCGCGACGAAATAACGGAAATGCTCACCCGCCCCAATAACATACTTGCCGTCGCATATGCTCAGGCCTTGCTCGAAACGAACAGCCGCATACATTTCATCCCCGCCGAACGCGTCGGAGGAAAAGCGACCGATGAACTGACGGGGACTTATTCATCCGCAAGCGCTATACGCAACTCATTGCACGACGACGCGATATCGCTCAGCATCCCGCCCGCGGCGTATGCCATACTCAAACGCGAACTGGCCGCGCATCCCGTACGTGCCGACATATACGGAACTCTTTTGTTGTACGAGCTCGGCAAAGCAACTCCCGAGCGCATAGCCGACGCGCCCGATTGTGCGGAAGGTCTGGAATACAGGATCTCCGAATGCGCACGTGCCGCAATGGATCAGGAGGAACTGACGGACAAGATACACACGCCGAGATATACCCGCCGCCGAATCGTCCGAATATGTCTGCAAACACTGCTTGGAATAACGAAGGGCATGCAGAGCTCGGGATACAATTTCACTCGCCTGCTCGGACTGAAAAGATCCGCTTTGCCCTGCCTTGCCGATCTTCCCGAAACCGTCATACGGCGAAAAACGGACGAAGCGCTTATCCCCGATGAACTGCGAGCTATATACCTTGCAGAAAAGAACGCGTCGAGAATATACTCGCTGATATCGCGCAGGCGCGACGAGTTTTACCGCAAAATGATGGTAGTCGACTGAATGTTCACACGTTCATGCCGATGAACGGTAGCATGAATGCACGCCGCCATCGCATTGGCAAGCGCCTATCGCTCGCTCGTACGAGCGCGAGCGCACAAAGATTTAAGATAATTGGTTCCATTACGGACCGGAAACTTAAAAAACGAAGAACGATCGGACGAGTGTTTCTCGTTCGATCGTTTTGACTTTTTACCATCCGTATCAGGTTTAAAACAAACGCCATATATCAGATCATTGCGGCAAGATCTTTTATGAGTGCCTCTGACTTCTCCCAGCCCAGGCATGCATCCGTAACGGACTTGCCGTACTCGCAACCGTCCACGCTCTGATTTCCGTCCTTGATATAGCTCTCTATCAGCAGACCCTTGACCATGGAATTGAAATCGGGGTATATCATGTTGCCGAAGATCTCTTTCGCGATACGTATCTGCTCGTAAGGATTTTTGCCGCTGTTGGAATGGTTGGTGTCTATGATCACTGCGGGATTGGCAAGGCCCTGTTGCATATACATCGCGTGGAAACGCACGACGTCCTCATAATGATAGTTGGGGATATTGTTGCCGTATACGTTGACACTGCCGCGAAGGACCGCGTGCGCGTATTTGTTCCCCGTCGTTTTGACCTGATATCCGCCGTACTTGAATTCGTTGGGTATCTGAGCCGCGTATATGGAATTGAGCGTAACGGGGAAACTTCCGTTCATGGGGTTCTTTATGCCGACGGGAACGTCTATGCCACTGGCCACCAGTCTGTGTTGCTGATTCTCCGCCGAACGCGCGCCCACAGCGATATATGACAAAATATCCAGGACGTAATCGAGGTTATCGGGATAAAGCATCTCGTCAGCCGCGGTAAGACCGCTTTCGCGTATTGCGCGGATGTGCATGTGACGAAGATGCAAGATGCCGCCTTCTATGTCCGTGCTTTTTGAGTGCGGGTCGGGGCTGTGCATCATACCTTTGTACCCCTCGCCTTTGGTTCGCGGCTTACCCGTATATATACGAGGCATGACGAGGAACTTGTCCTTGACTTCCTCCGCGAGCCGAGCCAGGCGCGTGACGTAATCGACCACGGCGTCTTCGTTATCCGCGCTGCAAGGTCCCATGATGATGAGTTTACGTTTATCTCTGCCGTCTATGATGGCTTCGATCTGCTCATCGCGTTCTTTCTTGATCTTCAACAGATCGGGGGTCATCGGGATGCGTTCCCTTGCATCCTCTGCGCTCATTACCTTCTTGACTTTCTCGAACATTTTATATCCTGCTCTCTTGTAAAAATTATTTTGCATATGACGCGACAACGTCGGATAAGGCGTCGTCGCAGACCAGTCCGCGTATATCCTCACCGTTCATGACGGCCAGGCGTACGCGCTCTGACGAGATATCCGGCATGTCCGACCGTATCTCGGCCACGCGCACGCGCGGATCCATGGTCTTGTATATTTCAGCAAGTTTACGCTCGTAAGCCGCGTCCTCGTCGTTACGGATGCCGCGCACGATCTCGAAGCACCCTTTGGCGGCAAGGAAATCGGTCAGCATTCCCGTAAAATATTCTACAACAACTCCGGGCAAATCGGCAAGCGATTTAGCCGCTATTTTCACGCGAGTTTTCGACGAAAGCACGTCTTTTTTATAAGTTATGTCCGCCACGGCGACTATAACCCTGTCGTACAGCTCAAGCGCTTTTTCCACAAGATGACGATGACCGAAGGTAAACGGATCGAACGTGCCCGGAAATACGCATTCAGGCTTCTTCATCGGCGCGCCTCCTCAAAAACGTCACGCATGTATCCGAATACGTGCGCCTGTCCGCGGAAAATATTTTATCGTCATAAGCGAAATCGTTGTCTGCGGCATGCTCAACGACTATCACTCCGCCCGGCGCGAGCAGGCCGCCTTCGGTAACGGCGCGAAGTATGTCAGACTCTATGCCGAGCGCGTAAGGCGGATCAAGGAGTATCAGATCGAACGGGGCTTGTCCGACGAGCTTACGGACCGCGACTTTCCAATCGGTATTGAACACGCGCGAGCCGCAACCGACTTCAGATATGTTACGGCGCACCACAGCCGCGGCCTTGGGGTTTTTCTCCACAAACACCGCTTCTTCGGCGCCTCGGCTGAGCGCCTCTATTCCGAGCGCTCCCGAGCCGGCAAAAAGGTCCAGGACACGCCCGCGTATCTCGCCGTTGGACGCAAGGATGTTGAAAACGCTTTCCCTGACCTTTTCGGTAGTGGGACGAGTCCTGTCGCCCTCGGGCGCGGCCAGCCGCTTGCCTTTGTATTTTCCTGAAACTATCCTGATCAATCTTCTGCCCTCAGAATTCGCGTGGGTGTGATTATCATGTCGAGAGGTACGTCGAACTCTTCCTTTTCGAATACCTCGCACTGTTGCTCGTCGAACGCGATACCAACGGACAACGTGTCGCTCTTTGAAAGATATCTGTCGTAATATCCGCCGCCGAAGCCGATGCGGTTGCGCGTTTCGTCGAACGCTATGAGCGGCACGACGGTCACCTTGCAAGGCTCGTCCGCATATCCTCCCGAAAGGTCTTTCAGCTTCATGTCTTTTCCGCAGACTTCGGGCACGCAGACTTTCGCGTTTTCCGAAATACGTTTTATGAGCTCGCGCGTGGACACTTCTCCGCCTATGGATTCGTATATGAACACCGAATCATACCCACTTATGACAGACATAAGACTGCTGGCAATACGCTCTTCTTTCCACTTTCTGTCCGTAACATGTTTACGCAATTCCTTATATCGCGCTCTGAGTTCTTTTTTATCCATACGCTTCACCGCCCGTGTAGATCCTTTGTACTCGCCTTCCGAAAGACGTCATGACCTCATACGTTATACTGCCGTACGATTTTGCAAGTTCGGAAAGCGTTATTTCGTCACCCACTATCTCCGCTTCGAACGCGCTCGTCACGTCGCACGGAAGCGCGGCGAAACACACATCCATGCAAACGGAAATGACTCGACATCTCATCCCGTCCACGGACACGTAACGCGGAGCCGTCAGTCTTCTGTATCCGTCGGCATACCCTATCCCGATAACGGCAACGTTTGTATCCGCCATCAACGTCCGACTGCCATACCCGACGCCTTCGCCGGCGGGTACGCGACGGACGCACAGAACGGGAGCCGTGACGCGCATCACGCGTCCGAACCCCTCCGCCCCGCCGTACAGCGCGATCCCGGGACGCACGATATCCATGCGCAGATCATCGCGATACAACGCTCCGCTGGCCGCCACATGAGCGGGCACCGGCATGCCCTCGGTCGCCGCACGAAAAACGGATAACTGAGCGTCTGTCAGTTCTTCGTCGTCGGGTGCGCGCAAGTGAGTATACACCGAGCGCACGCGACCGCGCTCACAGGCATAGGCATAAAGGTCACCTACGTCCGACGGATCGGCGCCGAACCTGTGCATACCGCTATCGACGGCGATGGCAAAAGACGGACTAAAATAACGCGACAATCTGTCCACGTCGTCACGTGACGATACGGAATATGTCACATTCCTTCCCTTTACGGAACTGAGCGATCTGCCGAGCACCGTTATCTCTTCGGCGATACCCGCTCGCACGAGTTCTTCGGCCTCCGCAGGCACAGCAACGGCAAACGAGCGCGCTATCCCGCGCAAAGCCCGCGCCACGCGCACCGCGCCGAGTCCGTAAGCGTCCGCCTTTACGACGGCACACAGCGGAGTTCCTGCGGCGGCAACGATGGCGTTGGCGCGCAACACATCCAGATCGACATACATTTGGGGCATAATATTACATATGCGCGCCGCCCCGACGAAGTCAATACTTCAGATAACTGTCGAATGCGTTTTCTATATGTTCGATGTGGCCGTCAGACGTGAACACTTCCACGACGTCGAAGCGCACCGCCGCGCCGAAATACATGTTGCGTTTGATGTATTCTCCGGCGACGCGGCTTATCTTTCGCTGTTTGCGGTGATCCACGGCTTCGGCGGGTCGCCCGAATTCCTCGGATGCGCGCGCCTTTACTTCCACGAACACCAAACAATTGCCGTCCGTAAGGATCAGATCTATCTCACCAATTTCGGTGGTGTAATTGCGCTCGACGAAGCGATACCCCTTTTTCCGAAGGTACTCTTCCGCCAGGCGCTCGCCCGATTTTCCGACCGTTTTGTTAAGACGCTTGCTCATACGAAATGCCCTATGAAAGAACGGCGATGTATGGGACAAGGCCCGTATTTTTTCAGAGCCGCTATGTGCGCGGCGGTGCCGTAACCCTTATGCGCGGCAAATCCGTATTGCGGATACATCTTGTCATACTCGCGCATTATCCTGTCCCTCGTGACCTTGGCTATTACGGAAGCCGCCGCTATGGCGTAACTAGTCGCGTCACCTTTGACGATCGCACGATCGGGGCACGGAAATCTCAGGCCTTTTACGGCGTCTATAAGTACTATGTCAGGTATCGTACCCATGTTTTTGAAGGCCGTTTCCATGCCTTCTTTGGTCGCATTGAGGATATTGATCTCATCTATACGTTTTTCGTCCACTATACCGACGCCGTATATCTCCGTCGATATCAGCGACTCAAAAAGCCTCTCGCGTTTCTTCTCCGCTATTTTTTTGCTGTCGTTCACGCCGTCGATAAGCGTTTTCGGCAAGCAGCAAGCGCACACGACGGGCCCGGCAAGCGGGCCGCGCCCTGCCTCGTCCATGCCTGCGACCGAAGGGCCGAAAGCCCTGTCGAATTCCCATAATTCGGCTGTTTTCATATCACGCCCTCTCGAGTATTATCTTGCCCATTCGGCCTTTGCGGAAATCGTCTATCACTGCGGAAGCGGCGCGGGAAAGGTCATATTCCCCTCCGCGAAGCACGAACCCGCGCGACGCGGCTATAGCCTCCAGATCCTTCAACCTGTCGCCTCCGGGCGTGACGCCGTAGCGCGCTTCCAAATAGCCGCCGAGCGAGTTGAGCTTGTCGATCAGTTCGAGCGCGAGTTCGTCCGTATCCAGCACTTCATCGCGTATGCTGCCGATGAAAGCAAGATCTAGCGCTTTGTCCTTGTCGTCCAGTTTGGGGTAGAGCGTCCCCGGGGTGTCCAATACCTCGAGGTATTGCCCGATCCTTACCCACTGCTGGCCGCGCGTAACGCCCGCCTTATTTCCCGTAACGGTCTTACCTTTGCCGCACAAGTTGTTTATAAGCGTGGACTTACCCGAATTAGGCACCCCTATGACCATTGCCCTGACCACCGCGTTGACGCCTCGTCCGCGCAGTCTGTCTATCTTGGCGCGGCACAGCACGCCCAGCTTTTCGGATATAGTACGCGATGAGCCCGACATGGTGGAATCGGTCTTGACGGCAAGTGCGTTCCCTTTTGAAAGTTTTTCCAGCCAGCCCGTCAACGCGCCGTCTGGTACCATATCGGCCTTGTTGAGCACATACAATACGGGGCGGCCTTCAATGACCTTGTCCAGCGACGGATTAAGACACGCAAGAGGCGCGCGGGCGTCCAGAACATAGACGACCGCGTCCACTTTTTTCATGCTCTCTCCTATCTCGCGGAGAGATTTCGTCATGTGACCTGGGAACCAATGTATTATCATTTGAGCAGGTCGGGTCGGCGCTCAGCGGTAAGCTCGAGCGCTTTTTCCCTCCTCCATTTTTCTATGTTCGCGTGGTGTCCCGAGAGCAATACTTCGGGAACGGGGATGCCATCGAACACCGCGGGACGGGTATATTGCGGATATTCCAGCATGCCGTCCGAAAAGCTGTCCGTGAGCGCCGAAGTACCCGAGCCGAGCACACCTGGCACGAAACGCAACAACGCGTCCACGACCACCATGGCGGCCAGTTCGCCGCCCGTCAATACGTAATCGCCGATGGACAATTCCTCAAAACCGCAGACGTCCAGCGCGCGCTGATCCACGCCCTCGTAATGCCCGCAAAGTATCAAAAGGTCGGTTTCGGCCGCAAGCTCTTTCGCTATTGAGACGGATAGCGTGCGCCCGCGCGGCGACATGTATATACGACGCGCCTTGCCGTCGGGGTCGACTGCTCGGACGCAGTCCACGATGGGCTGAGGCGTCATCACCATGCCCGATCCGCCGCCGTACGGAACGTCGTCGCACTTGAAATGTTTATCGGCAGTGTATTTTCTTATGTCGATCGCGTCGATATCCACTATGCCCGCACATTCCGCCCTGCCGATTATGCTTTGGCTGAGCGGCGCGAACATATCGGGGAAAAGGGTCAGTATTTCAATCTTCATAGCAACACACCTCTTCCAAACGTTCCGCGTCCAGCGTTATGGTACGCGCATCAGCGTCATAGACGAGCCCCAGCCTTTTAAGGAACGGAAAACGCACGGTGCGCTCTCCATTAACGGTGAATACGTCGGCTGAGCCGTAATTGTCCACGCTTTCGAGCGTGCCCAGCTCGCGACCGTCCGAAAGCAGAACGCGGCACCCCACGAGATCGACGACATAGTATTCGTCGCTTTCCAGCTCGCCCGCCATACTGCGATCGATCTCCACTTTCCGCCCGACAAGAGTTTCGGCATCGTTGCGCGTTTCCACGCCCGTAAGAGTCACGTACGCAAAACCGCCGCGCGCCGAAACCGTGCGCACGGTAAAAGGACAGCCACCTATGACGAGGGTCCCGTAATGCAAGAAACGCGCAGGGTCGCCGGAGTAAGGCCGAATCTTGACCTCACCCTTGACGCCCTGCGCTTTCACTATCTCTCCTATGGAAAGTCTCACGATCAGATCTCTAAGATATCCACGGTGTATTTGCGGCCTTCGCGCTCGCCCATGGCCTTGACTATGGTGCGTATCGCTTTGGCGGTACGGCCCTGCCTGCCGATCATCTTGCCCATGTCGTCCTTGGCAACGGTGATCTGCACGACGTCCCCGTCCATCTCCACCTTGACCGCGTCCTTGTTATCGACAAGCTCGGAGACTATGAACCTTACGAGTTCCTGCATGATCAGCCTTCCTGCTCACCGGACTTCTTCTTACCGCCCGTCTTTGCAGGGGGTCTCTTGCCTGCGGGGATGACTTCGTTCGCGACGAAGAGAGACTTGACCGTGTCGGTGGGCTGAGCGCCGTTCTTGAGCCACTGCTTGGCCTTTTCGGCATCGATCTTCACTTCCGCGGGATTGGTGAGCGGATTGTAAGTACCGAGAATGTCGATGAAACGTCCGTCGCGAGGAGCGCGCTCGTCAGCGACGACGATACGATAGAAAGGCGCCTTTTTGTCACCCATTCTTGTCAGTCTGATCTTGACCATTTTGTTTTATCTCCTTGAATAAAAAATTTTTTGTCGGTCACGGAAAGATCCGTGTATCAGAAAGGCAATCTGCCTTTATTGTTTTTCATGCGGCGCATCATGTCCTTGGTCTGATCGAACTGCTTGAGCAGTTGATTGACATCCTGTATACTCGTACCGCTGCCCGCGCTAATGCGTTTGCGACGGGACGATTTGACTATCTCGGGATGCTCGCGTTCCTTCTTCGTCATGGAGCATATGATCGCCTTGAATCGCTCGATGCGCTTTTCGTCGATGTCCTTGTCCCCGACTTTCAGCTTGCTCATGCCCGGTATCATCTGCATGAGCTCGCCTATGCCGCCCATTTTTTTAAGCGACTCGAACTGCACGAGGAAGTCATCCAGCGTGAAGGTGGCGTCCTTGACGCGCTTCTCCATGCGCTTCATCTCCTCGGCGTCCATGGCGTCTTGCGCACGCTCGACGAGCGTCACTATATCGCCCATGCCGAGTATCCTGCCTGCCATGCGTTCGGGATAGAACGGCTCGATATCGCCCACTTTCTCGCCCGTACCGCAGAACTTGATGGGTTTGCCGGTAACGGAGCGGATGGATAACGCCGCGCCTCCGCGGGTATCGCCGTCCAGCTTGGTGAGTATCACGCCGCTGATGTCCAGACGCTCGTTGAACGTCGTGGCGACGGTAACGGCATCCTGACCGGTCATGGCGTCCACCGTGAGCAATATCTCGATGGGCTTGACCGCCTTTTTTACGTCCTCCAGCTCCTGCATCAGCTCTTCGTTTATGTGCAGGCGGCCTGCGGTATCGATTATCACGGTATCGAAACCGTGCGACAGCGCGTAATCCACGGCCTGTTCAGCCGTTTTGACGGGTTTCTGCGTCCCCTTGTCGAACACTTCCAGCCCGGCGTTCTTGCCCACGACGTGCAACTGGTTTATAGCCGCGGGACGGTATATGTCGCAAGCCACTAGCAGAACTTTCTTCCCCTGCTTTTTGAGCATGGCGCCCAGCTTGCCGCACATCGTCGTTTTACCCGCGCCCTGAAGGCCGCACATCATAATGACCGTGGGCGGTTTGGACGCGACTTCCAGTTTGGAATTCTTGGAGCCCATCAGCTCGACAAGCTCGTCATGGACTATCTTGACGACCTGCTGACCCGGAGTTACGCTCTTGACTATCTCCTCGCCCTTGGCGCGCTCGCTTATCTTGGCTATGAAATCCTTGACCACGCCGAAATTGACGTCCGCTTCGAGCAGCGCGATGCGTATCTCTCGCATGGCCTGTTTGATCTCATACTCGTCCAGCTTACCGCGCGCGGTCAGTTTGGAAAATACATGCTTGAGTTTTTCACCCAGTCCGGTAAAAGTTCCCATTGTCACCTCATATCGAATGAGTTACAGCTTGTTGCGTATGTCCTCGGCGAGTTTTCGAGCCGCAGGCCCGTCGCCTTCGTCAAGATACTTGCAAAGTTCGTCCAGCTCACGCGCAAGCTCCGCTCTTCGGGACATTATGCCCATGCGCTCCTCGCATGAACGCAACGCTTTTTCCCCTTTTTTGAGCGCGTCGGCGACCGCCTGACGCGTCACCCCGTGCTGTTCGGCTATCTCGCCCAGCGACAGATCGTAATCGTAATAACTGCGTATCATGTCGCGTTGGATATCCGTGAGGAAACCGCCGTAAAGCTCGTTCAGCACTCCCAACGACAGATCTTTCATTTTCGCACGCTCGCTCAGCGCCGACCGAAGCAGCGCATTTACTATAAAGCCGTTTTGCTTTACATCGGGCATTATAACAGAAAGAAAAACATATGTCAAGCATTTTCGCTTGACATATGCGTCTTTCATGTTTGATAAAGAAATTTTACGTTACTCGCCGTCCACTATTGCGGAAACGAAACCGTCTATGTCAAAACGCTCGAGGTCGTCTATTCCCTCGCCCACGCCCACATAGACGACGGGGACTTCCTCTTCACCCGCTATCGCGAGGACCACGCCGCCCTTTGCGGTACCGTCCAGCTTGGTAAGGATTATGCCGTCGATGTCTATCGCTTCATTGAACAGGTCCACCTGCGAGAGCGCGTTCTGCCCCGTGGTCGCGTCCAACACTATGTAATTGAGGCGCATGGCTTCGGGAAACTCACGGTCGATCACCCTGTCGATCTTCTTGAGCTCTTCCATCAGGTTGACCTTGTTATGCAGTCGTCCCGCGGTATCGATGAGCGTCACGTCAGTTTTTTTGCTTTTAGCGCTCTGGAGCGCGTCATAGACCACTGCCGCTGCGTCCGCGCCCTCCGCCTGCTTGACGATACGCACGCCCGCTCTGTCCGCCCACACCGTGAGCTGATCGGCGGCCGCAGCACGGAAGGTATCGCCGGCAACGATGGTCACGCTCTTTCCGCGACGCTTGAAAAGGTTCGCAAGCTTGCCGATCGTCGTGGTCTTTCCCACGCCGTTGACCCCCGCGATGAGCACCACGAGCGGATACTCCTCTTCGGGAAGTTCAAAGTCAAGAATGTCGTGCATGATGCGCTTCAGCTCCACACGCACGTCCGCCGGCGAAGTTATGTGCTTTTTGTCTATCGCTTTTTTAAGGTCGTCGAGTATCTGCTCGGTGGTCTCGCTGCCGATATCCGCGGAAAGGAGTATGGACTCCAGTTCGTCGTAGAAATCGTCGTTAAGTACGCCGCCCGTAAACAGCTTATTCAGTTTATACGCTATCGCGTCCTTGGTCTTTTTGAGTGCGTTCTTTATCTTTGCGAATAATCCCATGGTCTTCTCCCTTGTCAGCCCGCGAGCTTGACCGCGTCGGACAGTTTGACGGACACGATCTTCGACACGCCTTTTTCTTCCATCGTGACGCCGTACAGCGCGTCCGCAAGTTCCATTGTGGGCTTACGGTGAGTAATGACGATGAACTGCGTTTCCTTGCTGTAACGCTTGAGGTATTTTGCGAAACGCAGGACGTTCGCGTCGTCCAGAGCCGCCTCTATCTCGTCCAACACGCAGAAAGGCATGGGACGGAGCTTGAGTATCGCGAACAGTATAGCAATGGCGGTCATGGCCTTTTCGCCGCCCGAAAGGAGAGACAAGAGCTGCAGCTTCTTCTGCGGCGGCTGGGCCTTTATCTCCACGCCGGCGGACAGTTCGTCTTTGCCTTCGGCGGGATCGAGCAGGACAAGCTCGGCGGTACCGCCGTTGAAAAGCTCGCGGAATATTCCTTTGAAGTTCTCGTTTATCTGATTGAACTTCTCGGTGAACGTCGCTTTCATCTCTTTGGAAAGATCGGCGATTATCTTCATGAGGTCGCGTTCGGCGTTCGTGAGGTCGTCACGCTGCTTTTCCATTTCGTTGTATTCGGCAAAAACGGTTTCGCATTCGCTTATCGCGTCCATATTGATATGCCCGAGGTTGTCTATGCGACGACGGAGCTTGGCGGCTTCTTCTATCGCCGGCTCGATCTCGAACTCAGGATCGCGCAGAGGCAAACAATCGTTATATTCCAGCTTATACGCTTCGGCGATGCGCTGTTGCATCTGTTCCAGGTCGGTATCCACTTTCTGGAGCTTGAGCTCCTCTTCCGTCTTCTTTTCGCTCAGCTCGGTGAACTCGTTAACGAGCGCGTTACGGCGTTCTTCCGATCCGTTGAGGTCGTTCTGCAAGCGTTGCTTGTATTCCCCGAAGTCGGATATCATGCGTTTGAGGTCGGCCATCCTGCGGCTGTCCGTTTCATTGACCGACAGCGTCAAACGCTCTATCTCGCCCTGTTTTGCCACAAGCTCGGACTCGTTCGCCGCTATCTGTAAGCGCGCGTTCTCTATCCTCGTCTTATAAGCCTCTATGTTGTTCCTTAAATGTTCGGTATCCCTGTCGAGATTGGATATGTCGTTTTCGCAACCCGCGCAGGCCAGACGCATTTCCACCAGCGAAGAATGGAGTTCGTCCCGACGCTTTTTAAGTTCGTTGACCGCGTTCTCGCTCTGTTCGCCCGCCGAAGCCGCGTCCTCGCGTTTGCTCTGGACCATGTCTTCCAACGCGCCGACCGAGTTGATGTCTGCCGATATCTCGTCGACGCGGGTCTGCCAGCCGAGTATGCGCGCCTGAGCTTCGCCTATCTCCAGTCCCGCGCCCTCTATCTCGCTCTGCAGTTTGGAATATTGCTGTTCGCCCGCGGCGATCTTCACGTCCAAAGCGTGCACGGTCTCGGAAACTGATTTTATCTCATTCGCGAGCACTTCCTGCTCCGCGGTGATGCGACTGCGTTCGGACTCCAGCTTGGCTATGCTTTCCTTGACGCCCGCAAGCTGTTCTTCCATTTCGCGAAGCTCGCGGTCATATGCGAACACGTTTGCGACGTCCGCTTTCTTGCTGCCGCCCGTGATCGCGCCGTGCGGATTGATGACGTCGCCGTCCAGCGTAACTATCTTGAACGCATACCTCGTCCGCCGTGCGAGCGCTATACCCGTATCCATGTTGTCCACGATGACGACCGTGCCCAACAGATATTTGATTATGTTGTCGAAACGGCTGTCATAAGTGACGAGCGATGCGGCAACGCCGAAACACCCGTTCATGTCCAGCGATCTGAGAAGGTCGTCGTGGATGTAACGCGGACGGATGACGTTCATGGGAAGGAAAGTCACGCGACCGAACTTCTGCGCTTTGAGAAATTCGATTATGTATTTGGCCTCTTCCTCCGTCTTGGTTATGACGTTGTTAACGGCTCCGCCCAAAGCCATTTCCACGGCCGTTTCGTATTCCTTCGGGACCTGTATGACCTTTGCGACCACGCCTTCTATGCGCGAGGATATATCCTGTCTGTTCTTGGCCGCGTCCAGCAATCGGGAAACGCTGCGTTCGAAACCGCCGTTCTCGTTACGCAGTTTCGCGAACACGTTCCGTCGCTCGGACATGGAATAAAATTTGGCGTTGACGTCCTTGAGCCTGGACGCGTTCAGCGAAAGCGCGGAGACGTTCTCGTTGTTCTTCGACGACGCGGCTTCCAGCTTGCGCGCATACATGTCGCGATCCGACTTCGCCTTGTCGAGTTCTTTACGCACTTCCTCGGCGGTACGGCGGCGCGCGGCGTTCTGTTCCTTGTCGCGCTCGGTCTTACCCGTAAGATCGGCTATCTGCGCTTCCAGACCGCTGCGTTCGGTAAGCAGTTTGGACATATTGGCTTTGATCTCCGTAAGCTTGTCCACCGCGTCGAGCAGGGCCTTTCTGCCCTCTTTTTCCTCGCCCTCCGTTTCGGATATGCGGCGGTCGAGCTCGATGCAATCGGCGTCGGAGGCGCGCACCTTTTCGCGCAGTTCGGCAAGCTCCGCGACCTTGGCGGCTCTGGACTCGTTCCCTGCCGCTATCAGACGCTCCGCCGAAGCGATATCCGCCTCGTATTTCGCGATATCGGAGGAAAGTTGTTCTATCTGCGCCTTGAGAGCGTCGATACTGAGATTGACGTGCTTTATCTCGGTGGAATTTTCCGCCACGGACACGGACAACGCCATGAGTTCGTCGCGATGGGACGCCAACGCACTGTCGGTGTCGTTCAGTTCGCCCATGAGCCGATTATACTCGGCGTTGGCTTCGTCGCGCTCACGGACACACCGTTCCATCTCTTCCGCTATCTTGTCGCGACGCGCGGTTATCTCTTTCTTGGTATCGGTGGTCGTTTCGTACTGATGCAGATATATGTTTATCTCGTAATGCTTGAGTTCTTCGGCAAGCTCGAGGTACTTGCGCGCCGCCTGAGCCTGACGCGTGAGCGGCGCCAGCTGCTTGCTCTTTTCCGCAAGGATGTCGCCTATCCTCGACAAACTGTCCCTCGTACGCACAAGGCGGCGTTCGGCTTCCAGCTTCTTGGCTTTGAACTTGGATATACCGGCAGCCTCGTCGAATATGCTGCGACGATCCTCGGGCTTGGAGGATATGAGCTCATCTATCTTGCCCTGGCCGATTATGGAATAGCCTTCCTTCCCCACGCCGCTGTCACGGAGCGCGTCTATTATGTCGGCGCGGCGGCAAGGCGTCTTGTTTATGAGATACTCGCTCTCATTGCTGCGGAACAATTTGCGCGTGATGACGACTTCGTCGTAATTGAGGTCCTTGAAGATCCTTTCGGTGTTGTCAAAATACATCGACACCTCGCAAAAAGACGTCGACTTACGCTTTTCGGTACCGTTAAAAATAACGTCCTGCATATTACCGCCGCGCAGAGTCTTGGATGACTGCTCGCCCAGCGCGAAACGGATGGAGTCCGCGACGTTGCTCTTGCCACAGCCGTTAGGCCCGACAATAGCGGTAACGCCGTCGCCGAACTTGATCTCGATCTTGTCGGCGAAAGACTTGAATCCGTTGATTTCCATTTTTTTGAACTTCACGAAAGGTTGACCTCGTTACCGATTATACTATGAATTATACCACATAAAAGGCGCAAAAGCAATGGTTATTGCGCCTCGGTTATCAATATTTCCAAAGCCTTTCGCGCGGCTTCGCGTTCCGCGTCCTTTTTTCGCGCCCCTTCGCCTTCCGCGTATATCCTGCCGTTTATCTCCACCGCCATGCGGTATATCGGCTCGTGCCTGCTGCCAGACACATCCGTCTGAACGTAACGCACTTCCGTAATGCCGTGCGCCTGACAGTATTCCTGAAGATCGCCCTTGCTGTTGCCGCTGTCGCGGCTGTCTATTATCTTGTCTATGCGGTCGCCGAGCGAGCGAAGAACGAACGCCTTTGCGTCGTCGAAGCCTCCGTCCAGATATATCGCGCCCACTATGGCCTCGTATACGTCCGCAAGCACTTTTCGGCGCGCGTGGCGGAACTTGCGCTCGCCCTCGCCGTAGACGATGTACCCGTCCAGTCCCAGATCCTCGGTAACGTCTTCAAGCGGCGCGGTACTGACTATGCGCGCGCGTTTTTCCGTCATCTCGCCCGCATCCTCACGCGTGTAATACAGGCACTCGGCAATGACCATACCGAGCACGCCGTCGCCCAGAAACTCCAGCCGATCGTAGGACTCCACGCCGTGTTCGTTCGCATAGGACGAATGAACAAAGGCGCGTTCGAGCAACGCCTTGTTGCCAAACGCGTACCCCAAGATATTTTCGATGTTTTTCGTATCCGTCACGCTTTTTCCGCGACCTCTTTTTCTATGACTTCTATGACTCTTCCGTCCTGCACTTTAAGCGCCTGCTCCACGGAATTGACCACGGCGCGGGCGTTGGACGCGCCGTGCGCTTTGATCACGCATTTGCGTATGCCGAGGAAGGGCGCGCCGCCGTAGTTGTTGAAATCCATGCGGGTGCGCAACAATCCCAGCGACTTCTTCATGAACAGATAACCTATCTTGGCGGAAACGGAAGACATGATGCTCTCTTTGAGCAGTTTCATGACCATGCGCGCAGCGCCCTCGCTGCCCTTGATGAGCACGTTGCCGTCATATCCGTCGCATACGATGACGTCATATTTGCCCGTAAGCGCGTCGCGGGCTTCCATGTTACCCGCAAAATTCAGGTCGGTGTCTTTAAGGAGCTCGAACGCCGCGTGCGTGAGTTCGTTGCCCTTGTGCTCTTCCGTTCCGACGTTGAGCAGAGCGACCACCGGTCTGTCCTTACCGGTCATGGCGCGCATGTACGCGCTGCCCATAACGGCGAATTGGCACAGCCATTCTGGACGCGAGTCGACGTTGGCGCCGCTGTCGGCTATGCTGACCATACCGCCCGCGATCGTGGGCAGCATGGATACAAGCGTGGGGCGATAGATCCCGGGTATACGGCCGATGATGAGCGAGCCGCCCGTGAGCACCGCGCCGGTGGATCCGGTAGATATCATGGCTATCGCGTCCGCGTCTTCTTTGAGCGCGTTGAGAGCCTTGACCATGGAAGACCCTTTTTTGGTCTTAATCGCCATGGTGGGAGATTCGTTGTTCGTTATGACGTCGGACGCCGAGATGACCTCGATAGCCGATGCCGCCGCGTTCTCTTTCTCAGCGACGGAACGCACGAGCTTATCGTCACCGACCACGGTTATCCCGAGATCGGGATACTTCTTCGCGGATGCGAGCGCTCCTTTGACGATCTCCTCGGGGGAATCCCCGCCCATAGCATCTATAATGATCTTCATTTCCGAAACCTGCGCCTAAACAAATGACCCTTCGCTTTCCGAAAGGGTCATCGAAAATTATTTCTTTTCTTCTTTCTGCTCTACTACCTGCACACCGTCGTAGTAACCGCACTTGGGGCAGATATTATGAGGCTTCTTCAGTTCATGGCACTGAGGGCACTCTACGAGAGCAACGGGCTTTATCTTCCACTGAGCATATCTGGTGCTGCTTCTCTGCTTGGATTGTTTTCTCTTGGGTACTGCCATACTCGCACCTCCTTATTGACACTTGCCGATATATTATACAAAATACATCAAAGGTTGTCAAACATTTTGACGACTGTTTTCATTCATTTCCCGTTTTTTTTGGGTTTGGCCTCACGCGCCGGGGTATCCGCCCCGCAAGCGTGTCTGCTTTCCAGAACTTTGAGCACGTCGGCATATCCTATCCCACGCGATCTGAACAGCACGAACAGATGGTAAAGGATATCGGCGGCCTCATTCGCAAGCTCGTTGTTGTCCGCTTTCATGGCGGCAATAACGGCCTCCGTGGACTCCTCACCCACTTTCTTGCATATCTTTTCCGTGCCTTTGTCCAGCAGGTAATTGGTATAAGACCCCTCTTTCGGATGCTCTGCGCGATCGTTGATGGTATCTTCGAGAACGCGAAGCACGGTCACGCTGCCGGGCGCGTCTCCGAAAGTCTTGAGCTCGTTGAAGAAACAGGATCTCGCGCCAGTGTGGCAGGCCACGCCGCCCGTCTGAATGACTTTGAGCAGGATGCTGTCACGGTCGCAATCGGTATAGACCGCAACGACTTTCTGGATGTGTCCGCTCTCCTCGCCCTTGTGCCACAGTTTGTTGCGACTGCGCGAAAAATAATATGCTTCGCCCGTTTCCAGCGTGCGCTCAAGCGCCTCTTCGTTCATATATGCCTGCATGAGGACTTCGTTCGTCACCGCGTCCGTCGCGATGGCGGGTACGAGTCCGTTTTCGCCGAATTTTATATCGTACATATTCTCAATGCCTCTTTTAAGTCGATTTTGTTTTCGTAGTATGCCTTGCCGAGTATAGCGCCGTATACTCCGCGCTCTTTAAGTCTTTCAAGATCGGAAAGATCCTTTACTCCGCCGCTGGCTATGACGTCGGCGCCTAGCGCCTTGGTCAGCGCCGCCGTGCCGTCGATGTCCACGCCCGTCAGCTTGCCGTCCCTCGACACGTCGGTGTAAAGGAAATATCGCACTCCCGCGCGAGTCAACCTCTTTCCCAATTCCTCGGGAGTGAGCGCCGACCGCTCTTTCCAGCCACGCACCGCGACCAGCCCGTCGCGCGCGTCAAGGCCGCACACGACCGCTTCCGTGCCGTAACGGGCAAGCGCTTCCTCCACCGTTTCGGGTTCGGTCACGCACACCGTTCCGAACACCACTCGTGTGGCTCCGCTGTCCAGCAGTTCCTTGGCCCTCTGCGCGGACCGAACGCCGCCGCCCGTCTGGATCTTCAGACGGGTACCCGACGCTATCTGCGATATCTTATCGAAATTGGTACCGCTGCTTTCCGCGCCGTTCAGGTCCACGATATGCACCCACTCCGCTCCGGCATCCTCGAACCTGCGAGCTATTTCCGCGGGTTCGCCGTACACCGTCACTTTGGAGTAATCACCGCCGTACAGCCTCACGGCCTTGCCTTCGTATATGTCTATCGCGGGAAAAAGTATCATGACCCGATCTTTCCCTTGGTGCTGAGCAGTCTGCCGCCCGTCGGACGCACGGCTTCGCCCAGCGCACGTGCGAAGGCTTTGAACATGGCCTCGCAGATGTGATGAGCGTTGTCGCCTTTGAGCGTGTCGATGTGCACGGTTATCATGGCGTTGGTGCAAACTGCGCGGAAAAATTCCACCGTAAGCGCGGTGTCATACGCCCCCACCATGCCCGCAAGCGCGCCTTTGTCGTAGGAGAGATACGCTCTGCCCGACACGTCCATTACGCATCTGACCAGGGCTTCGTCCATGGGAACGTACGCGCAGGAATACCTGGCTATGCCCTTGCAGTCGCCGAGCGCCTCGGAAAGCATCTTGCCGAGAACGATGCCGACGTCCTCCACGGTGTGGTGCCCGTCCACGTTCAGGTCGCCTTTGCATTTGACCTTGAGGTCAGCACCCGAATGCACGGCAAGCGCGGTGAGCATGTGATCGAAAAATCCTATACCCGTATCTATCTCGGCCACGCCCGAACCGTCCAGATCGATGGACGCGGTTATGTCCGTTTCTTTGGTCTTACGATCGAAAGCTGCTTTTCTCATTGAAATTTCTCCTTGAACCGTATCTTTAAGGAACGCGCGTGCGCCTCCAGCCCCTCGGCTTCGGCGAGCGCCACGATGTCGTCGGCGGCATCACACAGCGCATCTTTGCCGTACTCGATAAGGCTTATGCGTTTGACGAAATTACTGACTCCGAGAGCGGAGAAGAAACGCGCCGTCCCGCCGTTAGGCAACACATGGTTGGTGCCCGCGTAATAATCCCCGAGCGGCTCGGGCGACCAATACCCCATGAACACCGCGCCGGCGTTGCGGATGAGCGGGAGCAAGCCGTGCGGGTCTTCCACGCAAAGCTCGAGATGCTCGGGTGCGATCTCGTTTGCGACGCGCACACAGTCGGTCAGATCGTCCGCTATGATAATGGTCCCGTAATCGTCTATGGACTTTTCGGCGATGGAGCGTTTGGGAAGGAGCGCCGACTGCCGGGAGACCTCTGCGCTCACCTTCTCGGCAAGCGCCCTGTCGGGAGTGACGAGTATGCTCATTGCCATTTCGTCGTGTTCTGCCTGCGAAAGCAGATCGGCGGCGAGGAAATCGGGACGAGCGGAGCCGTCCGCTATGACGAGTATCTCGCTCGGGCCGGCTATCATATCGATGCCGCAAGCTCCGTACACCTGCTTTTTGGCCTCGGTGACGTACATGTTTCCCGGTCCGCACACAACGTCGGCACGCGGCACGCTTTCCGTTCCGTATGCCATAGCGGCTATGGCCTGCGCTCCGCCTATGCGGAATATGCGCGACACTCCGCACTCAGCCGCCGCGACCAGCGTGAGCGGAGACGTTCCGGGCGTGCACATGACTATCTCTCCCACACCCGCCACGGACGCAGGCACCGCTGCCATGAGCACGGAACTGGGATAGGACGCCTTACCGCCCGGGACGTATATGCCCGCACGGGAAACGGGGCGTATCATGTACCCCGTCTTGCCCCCCTTGGCGCTTTCGGACAGATCGCCGGGCAGCATCTGCTTTTTGTGATACTTCTCGATGTTGCTCTTGGCGGCACGGAGCGCGGAAAGCAACTTCTCGGGCACCGCCTTGTACGCGGCGTCTATCTCGTCCTTTCCGACTTCGATGCAGGAGGCGTCGATCTCCCGTCCGTCCAGCTTTTTAGTGTACTCGAACAGCGCTTCGTCGCCACGCTCACGGATGTCCGCGATTATGTCGGCGACGCGCGTCCTTATCGTATCGGACAACGCGCGCGTACGCGAAAACACGCGGCGCAGCCCTTCCTGTTTATCCAGTATCTTCATTCCGTTTCCCTCGCTTCAGACCCGTCGTTTGATCTCGTGGAGCAGCTCGACAAGCCCCTTTTTGGTTTTAAGGCTGACCCTGTTCACTGCCACGCGCGCAGAGCATGCGCACACTTCTTCCAGCACGGTCAGACCGTTGGCTTCCAGCGTTTTGCCGCTTTCGACGATATCCACGATGACGTCGGACAGTCCCATCACGGGCGCAAGCTCGACGGAGCCGTTGAGCTTGATGATGTCCACCGTTTTGCCGCGCACGCCGAAGTACTCACGCGTGATATGCTCGTACTTGGTCCCGACGCGGAGTATGCCGCCAGCCTTCGTGAGCGAATCGGGATAACCGCACACGCACATCCGGCACTTGCCGAATTTCAGGTCTATCATTTCATAGATGTCTTTATCCGCCTCGAGCAGCGTATCCTTACCGACCACGCCGAAGTCCGCGACGCCGCGTTCGACGTAAGTCGGCACGTCGCTGGGCTTGACGAACACGAAACGGTACTCGCCCGTGTCGTCCGTGAGCACGAGCTTACGCGTGTCCACTTTAAGCGCATCCAATCCCAGACCGCACTTTTCCAGCAATTCTATCGCGGCCGTCGCGAGGCGACCTTTCGCAAGAGCTATGGTGATCATTCGGCACCTCCGTCAAGGTCGAGCGTGACGGGCTTTCCGTCGAACAGCAACGCGCGCTTTATCCCGCGCGACGCGCAATATCTAATCAGTTCGTCTTTGCCTCCGAATATCTGCACGACGCGCTCGGTCTTGCGCAGTTCGGACACCGTGCGACGGACGACCTCGCCGTCGCAATCGATGACTGCATAAGCCACGTCCGCCACGGGAGCCTTGCTCCACTTTCCCGCCGCTTTGAGCGCGGTAAGCAGTCTGCGCATGCCTATGCCGAATCCCACGGCATCCGAGTGTCTGCCCATGCGGTCGCACAGATTGTCGTATCTGCCACCGTCGAGTATGGACGACCCGACGCCTTCGCATATGCCCTTAAACACGATGCCCGTGTAGTAATCGTTGCAGGAAACTATGCCGAGGTCTACGGAGAAATACTTGCCCAGACCCGCCGAGTCCAACCTGCCGAGGAGCGAGGACAGCCGTGCTATCGCGGAACGGCTCTTTTCGTTGTCGCACATTCCCGCGGCTCTCTCGAGCACGGACGCGTCGCCGAACAGCGAAGGCAACGACAGTATGCCTTCCTTCGCGTCGTCACCCAGACCGCGATCGCTGAAGAACAGTTCCACGCCCAGCATGTCTTTCTTGTTTATTATGCTTTTGAGTTCGGCGGCCGAAGCGGGATCCAGCCCCACGCTCTCCGCGAGTCCCTCGAAGAATCCCACGTGCCCCAGCTCTATCTTGAAGTTTTCCAGCCCTGCGGCTCTGAGCGCGTCCACCGCCATGGAAAGGACCTCCACCTCGCCGTCTTCGCCGCTCTCGCCTATCAGCTCGATGCCCGTCTGTGCGAACTCACGGTCACGCGAGGAATTGGTGTCTCTCAGATACTCGAACGAATCGAGCGAATAATACATGCGCTGGAGCCCCGTCATGCTGGTCACGTACATGCGGCACACCTGTATGGTGGCGTCGCCGCGAAGAGCGAGCAGACTGCCGTCGGTATCCGTAAGCTTGAACAGCTTGTTAACGGGTATCGAGCCGTCGGCAGTGAAAAGGTCACAGTATTCAAGCGCGGGCATCGCCACGCGCTTATATCCGTAAGAGGAGAATACGTTACCCATCTCACTCTCGGCACATTGCTTGTTGTAACATTCGTCCGGCAGATAATCTTTCATTCCGAACGGCAGCTGTACTTTGTTCAAAAGGACCTCCGAACCGTCATTGATACTTTATTGTGATAAAGTGTTAAAGTGATTATATCAGAACGCGCAACGCTTGTCAAGCGAAAAAACGCATCAGTCCAGCGAAAGAGAGCGGATAAATTCGCTCTTGTTTTCGGCACTCGCGGCGATCGCCGCCGATATCTCGCCGTCCGAAAGCAATTTGTCCGCAAGTCGGCGAGCGGCCGCGACCATATCCCTGTCCACCGATATGTCGGCGAACGCGTCGCCCCTGCCGTGCTGTCTGGTACCGAAAAAGTCGCCCGCTCCGCGTTTCTCGAAGTCGTATTCCGCAAGCCTGAACCCGTCGGTGCAATTACGGAAAAATTCCAGACGTTCGGCGGTCGCTCCGTCCGAAACGAGGAAACAGTAACTGCGCCTTCCGTCGCGGCCGATGCGCCCGCGGAGCTGGTGGAGCTGACTGAGCCCGAAGTATTCCGCGCCGTATATTATCATGGTCGTCGCCGCGGGTACGTCTATTCCGACTTCTATTACCGTGGTCCCGACCAGCACGTTCGCGTCGCCGTGAGCGAACGCCTCCATCGCCGCGTCCTTCTCCTTTTCCTTTTGCTTGCCGTGTAGCAGCACGACGTGCTCGCCGCGCAGCGCGCCCTTTCTCAACTCGTCATACAGAGCCACCGCGCTCGTACCGTCCTCGCTGTCCACGCGCGGACATACTATATATGTCTTTTCGCCGAGCGCCGAACGCTCACGGACGTATCCGTACATATCCGCTATCTTATTGCGAGGTACTATGGCTGTGACAGTATCGTTTTTGCCGGCAGGCCGTTCGTTGAGCCGTATGGAGCGAAGCTGACCGTAAAGCACCATGGCGAGCGTGCGAGGTATGGGCGTGGCCGACATTACGATGTTGTCCGCATTTGTCGTCTTGTTTTCCAGACTCCCCCGTTGGCACACTCCGAAGCGATGCTGTTCGTCCGTCACTGTCAGACCGAGCGATCGGAACACGACCGAGCCGCCTATCAGCGCGTGCGTGCCGACGGCTATCTGCGCCCGACCGGTCGCGAGCGCGTCCAGCGCGGCAGCTCTCTCGTCGCGTGATTGCGAACCGAGCACGCACACGACTTCCATTCCCAGCCCGCCGAAGAACGACTTTGCCTTGGCGTAGTGCTGGCGCGCGAGTATCTCTGTGGGAGCCATTATCGCAGACTGATACCCCGATCTCGCGGCATAATACATGGCGAGGAACGCTACGGCGGTTTTGCCGCTGCCCACATCGCCGTATAACAATATGTTCGCCCTGTGCGGCGAACGCAATTCGTCGATGATATCCGATATCGCGCGGGTCTGCTCGCCCGTCAGTGAGAACGGCAGGGCGGCAAGCGCGGGAGCAAGTGTCTCCGTTCCGCCGGCGTACGCCCGCGAGCGTGCGTCCTTACCGCTGCGGATAAGCTCGTATGCACACATCGTGTACGCCAGATTTTCGAGCGCCACACTCCGACGCGCCTCCCGAGCCTCCTCTATCGAGGACGGGAAATGCACCTTGACGAACGCCTCCGAAAGCGGCAGCATGTTGAACGCGGAAGACGTGGCGTTGTCCACGTATCCCTTTATTTCAAGATGTCGGACGACGTAAGATACGGCGTCGTATATTACGCCTTGTGTCAGTTTTTTGGGCAGACGGTAAATGGGCAATACGTCCACGTCGCGTTCCGTCACGAACTGCGGAGCGGATATCTCCGTTTTGTTGCCCACGCGATGCACTTTGCCGCATATGACGCGTTCTCCCAAAAGATCGAGCGCACGCATGATGTAATCCTGATTGAACCACGTGCAATTCACCGTGCGGCCGTCCGCGTCGAAGCTCGCTTTCGTGACGGACATTCCTTTGCGCACCCGTCTGAAAAAAGGCCTGCCGATCAGTCTGCCCTTGAAGATGACTTCTTCCCCTTCGGCCAGACCGTCCCAGTCGACGACGGCGCGCCTGTCATAATATTTGACGGGGAAAAGCAGCAACAGATCGAGCGGATCGCGGATACCGCATTCCGCAAGTTTCTCGATGCGCTTGGCTCCGAGTCCTTTGATATCGCTTAGCTGCATACTTTTCCCTCATATAAACAAAAGGGCGGCGCAACCGTCGCCCTTCCGAGATCTAAAGATATTATTCGAGTGAAACTATATAATAATACAGAGCCTGCCCGCCGTTATGCGCGTCGACGTCGCATTCGCCGTATTTCTCCGACAGCTTTTCGAGAAGCGCGTTGGCTTCTTCCTCCGTCGTCTTGTAACCGTAATACAGAGTTATCGTGCTGATGTCGTCGTTCATCAGCTTGTCGATAAGATCCATGGTCACTTCTTCGACGTTGCTGCCCTTGGAAAGTATCTTCTTGTCGCCCAGGCCGATTATATCGCCTTCTTCAAGGTCGAATCCGTCCACGGACGTCTTACGAACGGCGAACGTCACGCTGCCCACGGTGACCGCGCCGCGCGCTTCCTCCATGCTCGCGAGGATGTCGTCCACGCTGTCCTGGGGATTGAACGCGAGCACGCAAGCGATGCCCTGAGGTACGTTGACGGTGGGCACGACGTGGATATTGCGCTTTGATATCTCTTTCGCCTGCTCCGCCGCAAGGATGATATTCTTGTTGTTGGGGAACACGAAGATGTCCGCCGCGTTTATCTTATCGCAGGCGTTCGCGATGTCCTCCGCGCTGGGGTTCATCGTCTGACCGCCTTCGATGATCTCGTCCACCGTAAGGTCTTTGAATATGGCCGCCATGCCCTCACCCGAGCAAACGGACACCATGCCGTAAGGCTTGGATTCCTCGCTCTCTCTGTGCGCGAGCAACGCGCGGTTCTGTTCGAGCATGTTCTCGATCTTGATGCGGTCGAGCTCGCCCAGTTCGAGAGCGTAAGACAACGCCTGACCGGGATTGTTGGTATGTACGTGGACCTTTACCATGGAAACGTCGCCTATGACGAGCACGCAATCGCCTATGGCCATGAGCTTTTCACGGAAAGCGTCTATGTCCGACTCCTTGACGTCCGGCTTGAGATTGATGACGAAGAACTCGGTGCAATACGCGAATTCGATGGAGTCGAGTTCGTTGAGATCGACGTGGAACTGTTCGTAGTTGTTGGTGCGACGGGCTTCGGACGCCTTGGTTATGCTGTCGTCGAATTCCAGGTTGACCTCGTCCTTGCCCATGAGGCTGTTGCAGAAGCCCTGGAAAACGATGAGCAGACCGCGGCCGCCCGCGTCTACGACGCCCGCCTTTTTGAGAACGGGGAGCATCTCGGGCGTCTGCTTGAGCGTTTCCTCGCCCACCTTTATGATGGAGTTAAAAAAGTCCACCACGTTGGTCATGCGCTTGGCGAGCTTAACGGAATGCTCGCTCATCGAGCGGATGACGGTAAGTATCGTGCCTTCCTGAGGCTTGGTGACCGCCTTGTAAGCGATCTCCGTGCCTTTGACAAGACCGCGCGAAAGGTCTTTAACGGTGATCTCGCTCTCACAAGCGGAAAGCTCAAGTGCGATGCCTTTAAGGATCTGGCTGGTTATGACTCCGCTGTTGCCGCGCGCGCCTCTGAGCGCGCCCTTGGAGATCGCTTCGCAAAGCACGGAAATATCGTTATTGGGACAAGCGGTGACTTCCTTTGCCGCGGAAAGCAGCGTAAGCGACATGTTCGTACCGGTATCGCCGTCGGGAACCGGGAAAACGTTCAGCGAGTCAACGTGTTGTTTGTTACTATCCAGGAGTTTTGCACCGTTCAGGATCATCTTCCTGAGCATAACCCCGTTGATGGATCTCAAAACCATAATTATATATATCCTCCGACCTCGCCGCATGGCGAAGTTACGGCACTGATAAGCGGAATAAAGAACATCAGCTCTCTTTTCCGCCGAATTCTGCCACAGTATCATATCTATTTTACCGCAAACCTCCTCAAATTGCAAGAGTTTTCTTTGCTTTTTGTGAAAGTTTCGTAAAAATATCCATCATAAAATGAACGACATTATAAAATATACGATAAAAAAGAAAATGTGGTCGAAAATACTTGCTTTTGAATGCGACTAGTGATAGAATATTACGGTAAAAAAGAAAAGCTACGTAAGAATCGTAGAAACGGGAGGCAACCGAGTTATGAGCAAAGTATGTGCTATTTGCGGCAAGGGCAGATCCGCAGGAAAGAACGTCAGCCACTCCAACAGACATACCGTCCGTTCGTTCAGCGCCAACGTCCACAAGATGAAGCTGGATATCGACGGTCATGTGCAGAGTGTCTACGTTTGCACCCGCTGCAAGAGAACGTTGAATAAAGAAGACTGATCCGTCATTTCCATCGGATACGGATAGGCCGGCGCGGCAAGCGTCGGTCTTTTATTCGTGCTTTAAGCCATTCCCCGCTCTCGTCGTCGGTGCGAAAAACGCGACGCACGTAGCTCGGCACAGGCTTGCTTTCGGTACGATGCCGATACTCGATGCATGCGATACGGAGTTCCGACTCGTAACGACAGACGCATTAAAGTCCCTGGCGCAAGGCCTTCCCCTATTCGGAACGATATGCCGCGATCTCTAAAAATATGACGAAATTCGCGAAAAGAGCGCGTTTTCACCTCATGGAAAACGCGCTCTTTATTTTTCGTTATGTTTTGATATTCAGGTCCGATCCTTTCCCTTATCCCCGGTCTTACGACAGAACAGGCGGAGAATGCCTCTGAGTACCGCCGGAGCCTTGACGCATATTATCCTTGCCATGATAGCCCTCCCGTTGTATAATATGCCGCCGGATGACCGATTGTTACTTGCGACGTTCGCCCGCGCCCCGGAACACGGCGAGCACGTTCTCAGGCGTCGGCGAGTTGAAAGCGCAGCTTCCCGAAACGATGACGTTCGCGCCCGCCTCGGCGATCATATCGACGTTGCTTTCGTTTGCCCCGCCGTCCATCTCGATCTCCGTGTCCAATCCCCTGCGATCTATCTCACGGCGGAGTTCGCGCATACGTTCCGTAGTTTCCGCAATATATTTCTGACCGCTGAATCCGGGATGAACGCCCATGACTATGACGAAGTCGCAGAAGTCTATCAGTCCGAAAATATCGCGCATAGGCGTCTCGGGACATATCGCCAGTCCGGACTTGCGCCCGGCATTGCGTATGCTTGCAAGATTATCCTTTGCCATGCGGGTAGCCTCTATGTGGAACGCCAGCCTGTCAGCGCCCGCCTGAAGGTATTTGTCTATATATCGTTCGGGCTCCACTATCATAAGATGCACGTCGAGCGGCAACGCGACGCACTTTCGTATATCCGAGACCATTTTATGGCCGAACGTAAGATTGGGTACGAACACTCCGTCCATCACGTCGCAATGGATCATATCCGCGCCCGCCTTCTGCATTCTGATGGCTTCCGCGCCCAGTTGCGAAAAATCGCCGCTGAGTATGGACGGCGAAACTTTGACCGCCATTTTTACCTCCGTAATTTTACTTTTGTTCGGTTTGAGAATATTTGCGTTTGAGCTGACCGCACGCGCCTTCGATATCCTCGCCCAGCGAGCGTCGGATGGTGGCCGAAACGCCGCGCGAAGTCAGCTTGGTAAGGAAGGTCTCCGCCTCACGGCGAGTCACTCCCGTCAGCGACGATCCCGTTTCGTTGAGCGGTATCAGATTGACGTGACAAGGGAAGCGCGAAGTCAAACGCCGAAGTTCGTCCGCATCGGCATCCGAAATGTTGAAACCACGCATCATGGCGTATTCCACGATAACGCGGCGACCGCTCGCCTTGAAATAATACTCCGCCGCCGACATTATATCCGCGACCTTGTATTTTTTGTCGGTGGGCATGACCTTGACTCGCTTGTCGTCGAAGGGTGAATGAAGCGACAGGCACAGCGTGACGGAAAAACCATCGTCCGCGAGTCGGCGTATGCCCTCCGTCAGTCCGCAGGTGGACACGGATATGCCGCGTTGCCCGATACCGTACTCGGACAGCAAGCGTATGAACCGCGTGACGTTGTCATAGTTGTCCATGGGCTCGCCGCTGCCCATGAGCACGACGTTTCCCACGCGCCCGCCTCCGTGTGACGTCAGATACGCGTCCGCGCAGCTGACCTCGGAAAGCATTTCACCCGCTGTGAGATCGCGCTCCAGCCCGTCGCGACCCGACGCGCAGAACGCGCAGCCCATTCGACAACCGACCTGAGTGGACACGCACAACGTATGTCCGTATTTGTAACTCATGAGCACGCCTTCTATAAGGCATCCGTCGCGCAGCTTGAAAAGAAATTTTACCGTGCCGTCCGTCGAACGCGCTTTCTTGATTATATGCGCGCCCGCGGCGTCGTATTTTTCGGACAGCGTCTTACGCAACGACAAGGGAATATTCGTCATGCCGTCGTAGTCCGTTCCCGCTATGGCCCACTTTCGTATCTGCCCCACTCTGTATGACGGAGCACCCGCAGCGCTTATCGCTTCGGACAATTCGTCCGCCGACAATTCACTGAGAAGCGGCTTCATGCCTTACGCCTCATTTTAGCGATGAAGAATCCGTCGCATCCGTCCGTATCCGGGAACAGCCTCGTCATACCGTCCTTCGTACTGCCGTACGGCAACGACGTGGGAACGAGTTCGAAGTCGGGACGTTCCGCCAGAAACTCGCGCACGACGCGTTCGTTCTCATGGGCGAATATCGAGCAGGTGGAATACATCAGCTCGCCGCCCGTTTTTACGTACCTTGCGGCGGTGCGTATTATCTCCGATTGCAACCTGCCGAGCGACGACACGTCCGATTCGCTTTTGAAAAGCAGGATGTCGGGCGACGATACGAGCAGTCCGCTGCCCGAGCACGGAACGTCGCATATGACCACGTCATATACGTCTATCCATTCTTCTCTGAGCTCGGACGCATCGTTTACGCATATCTTAATATTGTCCGCGCCCATGCGCCCCGCGTATGAGCCGATGAGCTGCGCCCTGTGAAAATGCAGGTCGCATGCGGTTATGTCCGCGTCGGGCACCAGCTCGCCGAAGTACACCGACTTTCCGCCGGGAGCGGCGCAAAGATCGAGCACGCGCGGAGCCTTGCCCTTGTAATCCTCGGCGTATATGTTCACGGCGTACATCGAAGCAAGCGACTGCGCTGTAAAAACATCGGGACGAAGCGCTCGCATCGTGCTACGTGTGACATAATACCCAAGTCCGGTGGGCGTGATCTTATGCTCTTTAGCCATATCCGTCATGATCTTGGCGAAATCCTCGGCGCTTATCTTCCTTGAATTATGTCGGATGTGCGTCGCTTTTTTCTTTTCGGCGGACAGTATGGATATGGTGCGTTCTCTTCCGAACTCACCCACAAGACTTTCCACCAGCCACCTGGGCTGGCTGAACCGTACGGACAACGAGATGTCGTCGTCACGAGTTTCGTCTATCGTCACGTCGCCCGCATGACGGAGGATGGCGTTGACGAACCCTTGCGTCCCGGGGAAACGATCCTTTGCGAAAGTCACGTATCTGTCCACGACGGCGTATGCGGGTTCCTTTCCGTAAAGCAATTCATAGAGCCCCATCTTGAGAAGGACGTCTATGTTGTTTTTTACTTTGGCCTTTGCGAGCGCGTCTATTATATAGTCCAGTCGGATGCTCTTTTCCAGCACTCCGTACACGAGCGCGGTTATCTTTCCGTGCGTTCTATCGGGCGCGTTGTCCAGCGCGCGATCCAGCTCTATCGTGGAATACGCACGGCTGAGAAAGACGTTTTTTAGCACGTTGTATGCCGAACGCTCGGCAGTGAGATCGTATTTCATTCGAGTACCTCCCCTGCTTTCAGCGCGTTCCCGTTAAGAAAGTCCGCACTGCCCATCCTCTTTTTCCCTTCCGCTTGCAACTCCGTCAAAGCGAGCGCTCCGTGTCCGCACGCTACGATCAACCCGTGCTTGTCCGCGGACAAAACTTCCCCCGGGCGTCCCTCTCCCTCGGCGAGCGTCGCAGCATGCAGTTTGACCGTTTTTCCGCGCAAAACGAAGTAAGTCCCCGGCCACGGCCGCATCCCTCTCATGCGGTCGAGCACCCGCGCCGCGTCCATAGTCCAGTCTATCTTTCCGTCCGAACGTTTGAGCATGGGATAATACGTAGCCTCCGCCTCGTTCTGAGGCGTACCGTGCACGGCGCCGCCGTTCTCCAGCTCGTCCAGAAAACGCACTATGGCCGACGCGCCCAGCTCGCTGAGCTTGTCCAGCAACGTGCCCGCGTCGTCGTCCGGACCGATGGGGATGCGTTCAGACATCAGTATGTCGCCCGTATCCAGCCCCTCGGCCGTCTGCATGATCGTGACACCCGTTTCCTTTTCTCCGTTTATGAGCGCCCACTGCACGGGTGAGCTGCCGCGATATTTCGGGAGCAAGGAAGCGTGTATGTTGACCACGCCGTATCTCGGAATATCAAGTATCGCGCGGCTGAGTATCTGACCGTAAGCCGCGGTGACGAATATATCCGCGTGAAGATCTCTCAGCTCGTCCACGCCCTCTTTGCTGACGCGCGCGTATTGCAACACGGGCAAGCCTCGCGAAAGCGCGTATTTTTTGACGGCCGAAACGGAGACAGCGCCGCGATCGCCCGGTTTGTCGGGCTGAGTCACGACGGCGACCACTTCGTGGCGGGAAGCGAGCAATGCTTCCAACGGACGAAGCGCAAATGTCGGTGTCCCCATAAAGACTACACGCATGGACTTGTTACCTTCCTTTTATCATTTTATCCACGAAAAGGATACCGTCGAGATGATCGAATTCATGGCAGCAGATGTTAGCGAGGAACCCTTCCGCTTTCAGATCGAAACGATTGCCGTGCCTGTCGAAAGCAAGTACCTCGACGTACTGCGGGCGTTCTACTTCTCCGCTCACGCCCGGTACGCTTAGACAACCTTCGCGGCAAAGCTGTTTGCCCGAGCTGTTGATTATGACGGGATTGACGAATTCGTAGAACTGCTTTCCGTCCGGGCTGATGACCACCGCGCGCTTGAGTATGCCCACCTGAGGCGCGGCAAGCCCAACGCCGTCCGCGTGGAGCATGGTCTCTTTCATGTCGTCCAAAAGCACTCCGAGAGAGCGATCGAAGACCGTAACTTCCTTGCTGCGTTTGCGCAGGATGTCGTCACCTATCTTTACTATAGTCCTTCTTGCCATGAGTTCGGCTCCGTTTATTTTTCTATGAGAGTTTGACGGGATTCACTTCCGCGTACGACGTCACTTTCGGCACGCGGCACTCGTCCACGATACGATATATCCCGTCCACTATGTCGTCCGTATCGTTACCGTTCACCAGACGTACGAGTATCTGCATTCGGTACTCGTCCATTATCTTTTTGAGCGGCGCGCGCATGTACGCCAGGTAAATGAATTTGTCGGGCGCGGCGTCGCGCAACGCGCACACGCGTTCGTACACGCTTTTCAGCACCGACGCGGCTTTGGCGTCGTCGCTGCCGCTGACCAGCACGCGCATTATGGTTGCGAACGGCGGGTACTTGGTGACTTCACGAAGGTTGATCTCTTTTTCGTAAAATCCCTTGTAGTCGCCTTTGCGCACATATTCGTATACGTAATGCTTGGGGGCGTATGTCTGAAGTATGACCTTTCCGCCCAAGGCGGCTCTGCCCGCTCTGCCCGCGACCTGTGTCGTGAGCTGGAAGGTCCGTTCCACGCTGCGATAGTCCGCCATATGCAGGCTCATGTCCGCATCCAGGATCCCGACGAGCGTAACGTCTGGAAAGTCATGGCCCTTGGCGATCATCTGCGTTCCCACAAGTATCTGCGCTTTTTTCGCGCCGAACTCGCCCAGTATGCGCGCGTGCGCGCCTTTGGTACGCGTGCTGTCGTTGTCCATACGAAGCACACCCACGCCCGGGTACATCTTGGTAAGCTGCGCGGCTATCTTTTCCGTCCCCACATACCCCTCTTTCATGAAAGGTGAACCGCATTTGGGACAGACTTCCAGCGGCTCGTACATGTTGCCGCAGTAGTGGCATTTGAGCCTGTTCTCCTCGCGATGGTACACCAACGAAACGTCGCAACGCTCGCACTTGGCCACATAGCCGCACGCCTTGCACATCACGAACGATGCGTAACCGCGCCTGTTGAGGAACAACATCGCCTGATTGTCTTCTTTCACGCACTTGTCCAGTTCGGCTTTGAGCTCGCCCGAAAACAGCGTGTTGTTTCCCGCGATGACTTCTTTGCGCATATCGACTATGCGCACTTCGGGCAAAGGCCTGCCGTTCACGCGGCCCGTGAGTTCCAGCAATTCGTACTTACCCGTTTTCGCCGCGTAGTACGTTTCCACGGAGGGCGTTGCGCTGCCGAGTATCAGGTCGGCGTCGTTGTATTTTTTGCGCCATTCAGCGACCAGCGCGGTGGAATACCTCGGCGCGCGGTCGGATATGTAGCTTTGATCGTGCTCCTCGTCTATGACGATCAGACCGACGTTCTTGACGGGCGCGAATATCGCGCTGCGCGCTCCGAGCACGACGCGCGCTTCACCCGAAAGACACTTCCGCCATTCGTCGAACTTTTCGCCCTGCCCCAGCGCGCTGTGCAGTATGGCGACGGTGTCGCCGAACCTCGCACGGAAGTTGCGCAACACCTGAGGAGTGAGCGATATCTCGGGAACGAGCATTATGGCGGTCTTGCCCTGCTCGAGCACGCGCTCGATGCATTCCATATACACTTCCGTTTTACCGCTGCCGGTAACGCCGTGAAGCACGAACGTTTTTCCGTGCGACGCGCATACGCGTTCCACCGCGGCACGCTGCTCTGCCGTCGGAGTCACTCTGACCGCGCTTTCGGGGCGTATGTCCGAGTAAGGTACGCGGATCTGTTCCTCATCGGTTATCTTTACGATGCCGCGATCCGCAAGATTGCGCAAAGCGCTTGCCGACAGGATGCGCGTAAGCTCGCTCACAAGCTCACCTTCGGGTTTTTCTGTCAGCAGGTATTCAAATACCTCATGCTGCGCGAGCGCGTTCTTTTTTATGAAATCGTTGGGATCGCGATCGCGGTACTCATCCGCAAGACGCGCCACCTGCCGCGTGAGCTCCTTGACCCGACCGCCGCGCATGGCCGCCGGAATGAACAGGCGCAACACGTCCACTTTCAGCAAGTGCATCTTGCCGACCATGTGATCCATCAGCCCGAACATCTCGTCCGTGATGATGGGCGCTCTGTCTATGACTTCGCGCACCGCTTTTATCTTGTCAGGCGGGACGTCCGTGCGCTCTTTCAGTCCGATTACGAAACCTTCGACGTTCATTCGTCCGAACGGAACGGTGACGCGCACTCCGCGGCGTATGTCCAGCGAGCCGCAGTCGTAATCGAAGATCCGATCGACCTCGGCCGCCGCTATGTCGACTATGACCTCAGCGTACATTATCTGATGCCCGTTGCTCTGTCAAGTATGATGTCGGCGAGCTCGCGCTTGCTCATTACGGGCAATTTTTCCTCGCCCGCGGCGTCGATGAGCGTGACCTTGTTCGTGTCCACGCCAAAGCCCGCGCCTTCCTCGGTAACGTCGTTGGCGACCACGAGATCGGCGTTTTTGGAGAGCAGTTTCCCACGCGCATTGGCGGTAAGGTCATTGGTCTCCGCCGCGAATACGACGAGTTTTCTGTTCCCCTTCATCTTGCCCACGGCCGCCGCGATGTCTTCCGTTTTTTCCAACTCGAGCGTAAGGCGATCGCGCGATTTTATCTTAGACGCCGAAAGCGACACCGGGCGAAAATCGCACGGAGCCGCTGCTTTGACTATGATATCCGCGCTCTGCGCGTGTTTGAGGACGGCGTCGTACATATCGCGCGTCGTGACCACGTCCACGCGGAGAAAACGCTTGTCGGACGCGTCCGCCGTTATCCTTCCGCACACGAGTATGACGTGCGCTCCGCGATCGGCCGCCGCTTTGGCGATGGCTATACCCATTTTTCCGCTCGAACGATTGCCGATATACCTCACGGGATCGATGGGCTCTATCGTACCGCCTGCGGTGACGAGAACCGTCTTGCCGTCAAGGTCGCGACGAGGATACAGCGCGTCTATGACCGCCTGTTCGATGACGGAAGGCGCGGCGAGTCGGCCGTCGCCCACGTCGCCGCAGGCAAGCATACCTTTTTCTGTACCCACTATCACGGCACCCCGCTCGCGCAACAGTTTTTCGTTCGCCGTATATGCCGCCGAATGCAGCATATTGGTGTTCATGGCGGGCGCGAGTATGAGCGGGCAGGTGCATGCCATCACGGTAGTGGACAAAAAGTCGTCCGCAATGCCGGCCGCGAGCTTGCCCGCGAAATCCGCGGTGCACGGCGCGATGACGCACACGTTCGCTTTTTTGGCAAGCGATATATGCTCGACCTCCCACTCACGGTGCGGGTCGAACGTTTCCACCACCACCCTGTTGGCGCTCAGGGTCTCGAAAGTGAGCGGCGAAACGAATTCCGTCGCGTTCTTGGTCATCGCGACGCATACTTCCGCGCCCTGTTTTCTAAGGGACGATACCAGTTCGCATACCTTATAAACGGCAATGCCCCCGGTCACGCCCACAAGCACGCATTTACCTTTAAGATCCATCAATCTCCGTACACGGGCACGACGGTCCCCGCATACACTTCGCGGGCCGCGTAAGATATGGTGTTGGTGTCGGGCGGCAACGCTCCGTCTTCACCTATCTTCTGCTGGAGCTCACGTGCACGCTTGGTCACGAGGCATACCAGCGCATACTTGCAACCGATCTTTTCCACCAGTTTGTCGATGGGAGGGTCAACTAACATTTCGATCTATCTCCTTTTTGCTTTTTCTCTTTCAATGATCCCGACTATTTCGCCGACCGCCCTTTCAAGGTCGTCGTTTACGACGTCGTAATCGAATCTGTCGCGCTGAGCGATCTCTTCTTTGGCAAGCTCCAGACGCGCGCTTATCTGCTCGGGCGTTTCCGTGCCGCGACCGGTAAGGCGTCGCCTGAGTTCCTCCTCGCTGGGCGGCAGTACGAATATCGTAACGCAGTCGGGGCTTGCGGCCTTGATCTGCTTGGCGCCCTTGACGTCTATTTCCAGAAGCACGTCGTTGCCCGCAGACAGCTTTTCGTACACGTATTTTTTGGGGGTACCGTAATGGTTATGCACCGTTTCCGCCCACTCCAAAAGCTCGCCCGCGTCACGCATGCGCTCGAACTCCGCTTCGGTGACGAAGTAATAATGCACACCGTTTATCTCGCCGACGCGCGGGGCGCGGGTGGTGACCGATACCGACACGGTCAGCCCCGGAATGATCTCCAGCAATCTGTGGTATATCGTTCCTTTGCCCACACCGGAAGGTCCGGACAGTACGATCAGCAGTCCTTTTTTCATTCGACGTTCCTTATCTGTTCCTTGATCTTTTCGAGCTCGTTCTTCATCTCGATGACCAGTTTCGTCAGCTCGAGGTCGTTGGCCTTACTGCCCATGGTGTTTATCTCACGGTTCATTTCCTGAGAAAGGAAATCCAGTCTGCGACCCTGCGGTTCCTCGCTCTCTATGGCGGCAAGGAACTGATCGATGTGCGAGGTCAGTCGGCTGATCTCTTCGTTGATATCGCACTTGTCCGCGAACACCGCCACTTCCATGGCGATACGCGTTTCGTCGGGCGCGACGCCGTCGAGCAGCTCGGTTATGCGCTTTTTCAGTTTGTCGCGATAATCGACCACTACCTTGGGCGCACGCGCGACGACGCTCGTAAGCGCCTTGACGATGTTCCCTATCAATTTTTTGAAATCCGCCTTGACGCCCGCGCCTTCAACGCAACGCATCTTATCCAGCTCTGCGGCGGCATTCCGTGTGGCGGACACGAAAAGCGCGGTGATCTCGTCGCGATCGCCCTCCGCGGCTGTGAGAGAAAGCACGTCGGGCAGACGGAGTATGCCCATGACCGTGATATCGTCCGCCAGCGCAAGCTCGTCACGCATCGACTTTGCCGCGCTGAGGTACTCGCTCGCCAGCGGCATATCCACGTGTACGGCTTTGTCGCTTTCGCCCGTCAGCGTGTAAGTATACATAACGTCCACGGTACCGCGACGCACGACCGCACTTATTTCCTTACGCACGGCGTCGTCCACAAAATTGAGCGCCTTGGAAAAGCGCGTGTTTATCTCGAGATAGCGGTTGTTGACCGCCTTGAGTTCGACCGTTACTTTTCTGTGTTCGTCCGCGGCCTCGCCCTTACCGTATCCCGTCATGCTCTTCATAGCCGGTCCTCCGAAGTTATGGCGCGAAAGGATATGCCTTTCGTCGCATTATTATATATAATAGCACTTTTGATCACGTAAAATCAAGTATTTATGAGAGATAAAAACGCGCTTTCGTCCATTATCTCGATACCCGCTTTGCGCGCCTTGTCGAGCTTGCTCCCCGCGTTCTCGCCCGCGATGACGAGATCGGTGGCTTTCGTGACGGAGGACTGCACCGTGCCGCCCTCGTTTTCTATAAGCTCCGAGGCTTTGGCGCGCGGCATGGAGGCCAGAGTACCCGTCAGCACCACATGCCTTCCCGACAGCTTTCCGCCCGATCTGCGAACGGGCGTGACGGGCGAGATCCCGCGCGCGAGCAACTCGTCCACGGTCTTTGAGTTACGGTCAAAATACCTGACTATGTCGTCCGCCACTATGTCGCCTATATCGTCTATCTTGGCAAGCTCCTCCGCGTCCGCATGGCGGAGCGCGTCCATGCTGCCGTAATACTCGGCAAGATCGGACGCGAGCTTCTTACCCACGTTCGGTATGCCCAGAGCGTTGACGAACGCCGCAAGCGTCACGTGCTTGCTTTTTTCGAGCGCCGAAAGGATGTTGTCCGCTTTTTTGTCCTGGAAACTGTCCAGTTCCGTGAGTTGCTCGCGCGTTAAGTCGTACAATTGATAAGCCGCGCGCACACCCAGCTTGTCATAGAAAAGCCCCAGCGTCTTGTCGCTCAGCCCGTCGATGTCCATGCACTGCCGCGAAACGAAATGCGTGAGCCTGGCTATTATCTGCGGGCGGCAACCGTCCGTGTTGGGACAATACAGATTGGCGCCCCGCGCGACAAGCGTGCTTCCGCACGCGGGGCAGACGACGGGTGCGGCTTCCACTTTTTCGCCCGTGCCGTCCACGGCCGCGAGTATCTCGGGTATGACGTCGTTACTGCGTCTTATGAACACGGTGCTGCCCTTGCCCACCTTTTTGCGCAGTATGTCCGAATAGTTATTGAGCGTAGCCCTGCGGACGGTCGCGCCGCAAAGCTCCACGGGATCCACCATGGCGAGCGGCGTCAGTTTCCCCGTGCGTCCCACCTGCCACACGATGTCGCGCACGGTGGTCGTCGTCTCCTCCGCCTCGAACTTGTACGCGATCGCCCAGCGCGGAAATTTATCCGTGTATCCCAGCTTCTCGCGAACGGCATAGTCGTTGACTTTGACGACCATCCCGTCGATGTCGAAGTCCAGCGCGTCGCGGTCCACGTTGCCGATCTCGGTTATTATACGTTCTATGTCAGACGTAACAATGGACATTTCCGTCTTGAATTTGTGATCTCGAAGCCATTTCACGCCCCCGTACTGACTGTGGACGTCGTCCGTGGTCAGATAATTCACGTCATAGAATATGAGGTCGAGCCTGCGCGAAGCGGTGACTTTCGGGTCGAGGTTCCGCAGTGCTCCAGCGGCGGCGTTGCGCGGGTTTTTGAGCGGTTCCGCGGCCGTTTCGTTGTAACGCCTGAAATCCGACCGCCTCATGATGCACTCGCCTTTCACCTCGCAAATCCCGTCATACGGAATGGAAGACGGCACGGAACGGATGGTGCGCGCCTGTTCCGTCACGTCCTCGCCCACCACGCCGTTGCCGCGCGTCGCCGCGCCGACGTAAGAGCCGTTGACGTAAGTCAGCACCAGCGTCAGACCGTCCAGCTTATATTCCAGCGTGTATTCCGTTTCGCCCACCGCCTTTTTTATCTTCGCGTCCCATGCGCGCAGTTCATCCAGGCTCTGGCACTTATCGAGCGAGTACAGACGGTTGAGATGTTCGTGTGTCCCGAACTCCTTGAGCGGCTCTCCGCCCACCTTTCGAGTGGGAGAGTCGGGTGCGACGAAGCCCGTCTCCCGTTCGAGGGCGACGAGCTTGTCGTAAAGGCCGTCATATACGTTGTCCGCGACGATCGGGTCGTCCAGCACGTAATAACGATATGCGAGGTCGTTCAGTTTTGCGACCAATTCTTTGATTTCTTTTATTTTGTCATTCATAATTTACGTATTGGCGCGAAAGCCAGCGACAGTGTTATCTTACCGACGGTGTCGAAATTGATCACGACGTAAGAGTTCGCCCCCACGTTGGTCACGCCTTCGACCACGCCTTCGCCGAATTTCTTATGTACGACCCGCGTGCCCACGGTATAATCGGCGGCGATGTTGTCAGTACCCTGTCTGGTGCCCAGCCCCGAGCGCGGCGCACCTTCGGAACGCGCGGAGTACGAACGCTCGGAACCGTATCCGCCGCCCGGCTTGTAGGAGCGCGAGGGCGCGCCGTTGCCGTCCATGCGGCGCCTTGTCTTGGGTGCAAGTGACGGATCGATCTCATCGAGGAAACGGCTCTGGCGGCACATCTTGCGCTCGCCGTACATGAATCGGGACGCGCAATAAGTCAGATACAACCGCTCCTGCGCGCGCGTCACCGCGACGTACATCAGGCGGCGTTCTTCTTCCAGCTCGCTGACGTCCTCAGCAGCTCTTCCCAGCGGGAACAATCCTTCCTCCACGCCGATGACGAACACGTTGCGGAACTCCATGCCCTTGGCGCTGTGAACGGTGGACAGGAACACGGCGTCCCCCGAGTCTTCGTCCCCTTCCGTATAGAGCGTGACTTCTTCCAGGAAGTCGGAGAGCGTGCCGCCGCGGTTCTTTTCGAACTCGTGCACGGAAGACACGAAGTCCTCTATGTTCAGTCTTCTCGCGGTATTGTCTTCCGACTCCTCCGCATAAACGTCTTTGATCCCCGTAAGGAATATTATGCGTTCCACGAGTTCGGACACGGACATGTGCTGCATGTCCGACCTAAGCGTTTCGATGAGCGTAGTGAACGGACGGAGCTTTTTTACCGTCCCCGCGGGAAGATCGGGATCGGCTTCCGTGAGCGCGGCCACCAAACTTTCCTTGCGCGACGACGCATATTCGATGAGCTGACGCACCGTACCGTCGCCTATTCCACGCTTGGGGAAATTGATGATGCGTTGCACCGCCTCGTCGTCCGCGGGATTGGCGAGCAGCCGCATATACGCGAGTATGTCCTTGACTTCCTTGCGATCGAAGAACTTGAATCCGCCGTATACCTTATAAGGCAGATTGTACTGCATGAGACGTTGCTCGAGCAAACGCGTCAACGCATTTACGCGCATGAGCACGGCGAAGTCATGCGGTCTCGCACCGTCTCTTATAAGTTTGTTTATGGTGTTGACCACGAAGTCGGCTTCATCCGCTTCCGTATTGGCCATGTAAGCGACGACGGGCTGACCCTCGCCCTTGTCCGACCACAACTGCTTCTGTATGCGGGACACGTTGTGTCCGATGAGGTTGTTCGCGGCGCGAAGGATGTTCCCCGTCGAACGGTAGTTCTGTTCAAGCTTATAGATCTTTGCGCCGAAGTCCTCGATGAAATTCTGCATGTTGGTTACGTCCGCGCCCCGCCAGCCGTAAATGCTCTGATCCTCGTCGCCCACCACGAACACGTTGCCGTAGCTCTGCGCGAGCATGCGCACGAGTCCGTACTGGATGACGTTTGTGTCCTGGAACTCGTCGACAAGTATGTAGCGGAACCTTCCCGAATACGTCAGCAATACGTCCGGGCATTTTTCGAACAGCTCATGCGTTTTGAGCAGCAGATCGTCAAAGTCCATGGCGTTGCACGCATGCAGTTTTTCCTCGTAAGCCGAGTACACTCTGACGATATTGCGGATCTCGGGCAGGTACGCGAATTCTGTGCCGTAATCTTCGGGCGAAAGTCCGCCGTTCTTTGCGTCGGATATGCAACGCAGAGCGGTCTTATAAAAGCTGTCGCCGTCTATGCCCATATCCTTGACTATCTGCTTGACGGTCCGTTCCGTTTCGTCCGTCGCGTATATGGTGAAGTTGGACGCATACCCCAGCCGCGTGGCGTGTCTGCGCAGTATGCGCGCGCACATTGAATGGAACGTGGATATCCACACGTCGGCCGCTCCGCTCACTATGGCGGCAACACGGTTTTTCATTTCGTCCGCCGCTTTGTTGGTGAACGTTATCGCAAGTATGTTGTACGGCGGAACGCCCATATCCTCCACGAGATGAGCTATGCGCCGCGTGAGCAGGCGCGTCTTGCCGCTGCCCGCGCCCGCGGTGACGAGCACCGCGCCCTCCGTGTCCAGAGCCGCCGCGCGCTGCGCTTCGTTGAGTCCGTCAATCGCGCTCATGCTCTTTCAGCCTCCCGAGTGCCGTCTTATACCCGTCCGTTCCGTATTCCAGGCATTTGTTGATGCGGCTTATAGTCGCGGTCGAAGCCCCCGTCGCGGCGGATATCTCCTGATACGTCATGCCCTTGTCGAGCAACTGCGCCACGTACAGACGCTGAGCCATCGCCTGCAATTCGGATACGGTGCATATATCCTCAAAGAACGCGTAGCATTCTTCCTTGTCCCGCAGGCCGAGCACGGCGTCGAAAAAGACGTCCGTGTGCTTGTTCCTGAGTTTTTCGTTCATGTGTGTTTTGCTTTCTCCGTATACGTCTGTGTATCGTTAACAGTTTAGCATACTAAAGCGTCGGTGTCAAGTTTTCAAAATCAGACGTATTTCGTTTTTTCTTTATAATATCTTTCCCGCAGCTCGCGAAACTTCGAAGACAGCTCGAGTATATAACGCTGGCGATTGGCGTCGTCCAGACTGTCGTATACTTTTTTGTCCATCAGCTGGCCTATCGGGTCGGTGACGTTCTCGTCGCGATCGAGTATCTCGCGGACTTTCATGTACAGACGCTCTTCCCTGCGCGCGAAATCGTCGCCCAGAGCTCGGTTGTTGGCACGCTCGAACTCACTCTTTCGGAGCGCGCTCGCAAGCTCTATCTTGGAGCTGTCCGCAGTCGCGCCCAACATACGGTCGCGCTCTGCCTGCATACGCTGCCAATACCCCATTTTCATGCGCTGTTTGGCAAGCAACGCACGGCGTTTGATCTCGCTCATTTCCTTTTTCATATCGCTACCTCCGTGTTTTCGCATATTGTAGCACAAACAGAAAGGCGTGGCATGCATTCGACAAAAGAGCAAAAAAAACGTATATTTTACGATAAATATCGCGTGCGCGCGTTCATTACCGCGCGCCGATAAAAAAAACTTTTCCCGAACGGTATGTCCGGGAAAAGAAGTTTACTGATCGTTACGCCCATCAGGACTTGCGCTTGCGCGCCGCTTCCGACTTCTTCTTTCTTCTGACGGAAGGCTTCTCGTAGAATTCCTTTTTACGAAGGTCGCCGAGGATGTTGTCTTTCTGGCACTTCCTCTTGAAACGCTTGAGAGCGCTTTCGAGCGACTCGTTTTCGCCGACTTTGACTACGGACACGATCTACACCACCTTTCCTCTGAAGAGGCCGAATTATCAGCTCCTTTCCGAGCTGACCGAATGATTATACCATAACGGCGACGCGTTGTCAAGCCAAAAAGCCCACTATCGGAAAGATCCGAAGCGTTACTTTCTTAAATCGGGGAAGTCGAGCGGCTGGCCCGCCAGGATATGCACGTGCAGATGGAACACCGTCTGCCCCGCGTCGTCGCCCTGATTGATGACGAGTCGATATCCGCCTTCCAGGCCGAGTTTTTCGGAAAGTTCGGGTATCTTGCGGAGGGAACGCGCGAAAGCGGCGGCGTCCTCGTCCGTCATGTCCGATATGAGCTTGTAATGACGCTTGGGTATCATCAGGTAGTGGCGAGCGGCCTTGGGGTCGATGTCGCGTATGATAAACATGTCGTCGTCCTCATACAGTTTTTCCGAAGGGATCTCCCCTTTCATGATCTTGCAGAATACGCAATTATCCATTTTCAATCACTCCTTCTTCAAACGGCTTTCCCGCCGTGATGTCCTTTATCTCTCCCGGCTGCGCGTGTGCGTATACCCGCACGTAATTGGTGGCGTACCCGCTCGCCAGCCCGTTATTTCCACGTTCTTCAAAATAAACGGAAAGCGTCTTGCACTCGCACGAGCGCAGAAAATCGGCTTTCAGCTCGTCGCGTATGCCAAGCAGTATATGCGCACGGCGACGACGTTCTTCCATGGGTATCTGTTTCATTCCCGCGGCGCGAGTGCCTTTACGTTCGCTGTACGGGAAAACGTGCATGTCAGAGAACCGAACTTTCCGCACGAACTCGCAAACGTCGGCAAAGTCCTCTTCCGTTTCGCTCGGGAATCCCGCTATCACGTCCGTGGTTATACCGGCATCGGGAAAATATTCGCGCACGAGCGAAACTATGTCCAGGTATTCCGCAGTCGTATAATGTCTGTTCATCGCCCTGAGCACCCTGTCGCTGCCCGACTGCAAAGACAGGTGGAAATGATCGCAAAAACCCGAGGTCTTCAACGCCTCAAGCAGCGGTCTGTCTATCACAGTGCACTCAAAAGAGCTCATGCGCTTTCGCGCGGGAATCTTGCCCATGGCCAGCACGAGCTCGCGCAGCGACGAACCGATGTCCTTGCCGTAGGACGACACGTCTATGCCCGTCAGCACGATCTCTTTGGTAACGCGGGAAGCTATCTCCGCCTCCTTCATCACCGATGCGATATCACGTGAGCGCGAACGCCCGCGAACGTACGGGATAACGCAATACGAGCAAAAGTTGTTGCAACCATCCTGGACTTTTATGAACACGCGCGTCTTTTCAAGCGCGGGCAACGGCATTTCTTCGAAATAACGAGGCGGTTCGGGCGCGTCCGTGCGTTTTTCGTCTGTTATGTCAGACAGAATACACCGCAAAATATCCGTTTTTCTGCCGTTTCCCATTATTTTGACTACTCCGGGATACTTTTCGTACATGGACGGGTCGCGCTGAGAGGAGCAGCCGCAGACATATATGCGAGCGCCCGGAGACATCCTCGCCGCCTTGCCTATCGCCTGTCTGCTCTTTCTGTCCGCCTCGCCCGTCACCGAACAAGTATTGATGACGTAAGCGTCGGCCGGGACGAGATCTTCCACGACTTCGGCGCCCGCGTCGCGAAGCGCGGTCACGAGCGAACGGCTCTCGCACTCGTTCACCTTGCAGCCCAGAGTGAGCACGGATATCTTCATTCCCACTCCCCCGACAGTTGCATGATGACGGCGGCGCCCGCGATGGACGCGGTCTCCGCGCGCAATATACGCTTGCCCAGCGTTACGGGTCCGTGACCCGCCGCTATCATGTCAGCGACCTCTTTTTCGGAAAATCCGCCTTCGGGGCCGACCACCAGAGCTATGGTCTTTTCATCTCCGCGCAAAACGTCTTTCAGCCTTTCACCGCTCGCGTAAGCGCCCTCATAGGCGAATACCGCCGTGTCATATTCCGACAGCTCGCCCACCATGTCCGCAAACGAGATGGCATCCCGCACTTCGGGAATGTACGCTCTGCCGCACTGTTTGGACGCTTCGTGCGCGGCTCGGCGCAGTCTGTCCGACTTTTCGCCCGTTCTGACGGTGTATTCGCTCACGAACGGCACGATGCGATGCACGCCCAGTTCCGTAAGCTTCTGCACGGCAAGCTCGGTCTTGTCGCCCTTGAGCAATGATATGTAAGCGGTCAGTTCGAGCGTGGGTTCCGTTTCGTTCTTAAAGTCCTCTATATATTTCAGGCGCACGGAATCGCGATCGAACGCCACCGCTTCGTAAACGTAATCGCGCCCGTCGTTCGGGCAAAGCACGACCCTGTCGCCCTCACGGGCGCGCAGAACGTCCGCGAGGTGTCTGCGCTCTTCCCCGCGCAGCGTCAGGTACGGCTTTTCTATCTTGTCAACGAAAAATCTCTTCACGCTCTCTCCATAAGGAAAGCCTGCCACTCGCCTTTGCGGAGCGAGCGCACAAGCTTGAATCCGCCATCCGAAAGATAACCGTTCAGCACGTCGTCCGCACGCGAATTGATGACGCCGCTTGCGACTATCAGACTTCCCTTGTGCGTGACAGCAGGCAGATCTTTTTTAAGTCGCAACAATATGTCCGCCGTCAGATTGGCGAGCACCACGTCCGCACTGCCTTCGTACTTGTCCGCAAGGTCGCCGCACACCGCAGTTTCCTTCATGCCGTTTATGCGAAGGTTGGAGTTCGCGGCCTCGACCGCCTGCGGATCTATGTCTATCAAAGTGCAGGATCCGGCGCCGAGCGCGAGCGCGGCTATACCGAGTATGCCGCTTCCGCAACCGACGTCCAGCACCTTTTTGCCTTTAAGATCCAGATCCGCGAGCAGCTCGACGCACATTCCCGTGGTCTCGTGCGAACCCGTCCCAAATGCCATGCCGGGATCGATGAGTATCTTTGTCTTGCCGTAATCGCCGTCCAGCCACTCGGGAACGACCACAAGTCGGCCGAAGTCTATCGGACGGTAATATTTACGCCATTCGTTTTCCCAATCGGCGGAATCGCAAAGCGAGTCCAACACCTCGACGTCCCTGCCGAGGTACGAACGGAGCGCGTCGTATACGCCCGAAACGTCCGCGTCTTCGGCAAAGCATCCCGTGACCAATGCGACGCCGGTGTCGGGTATCTTGTCGAGCGACGCGTCGTAGTAATCCCAGTTACGCTCGCCCGTCAGCACCTCTTTAACGTCCGCGGCGTCTTTGACGGACACGCCCTCGCTGCCCGCCTCGATGAGCGCGCAGGACGCGAGATCCGCCTCTTCGTGCGGGACTTTAACGGTCATCTGTCTGTATTTCATAAGCCTTTACACGCGATAAGGAAAGTCCCGCATCGCAGGACTTTCCTTACGCATTCCTCTTTGATATTACTGCTGCTGACCTTCGGTGGGACCGCCATTGGCCTGACCGTTAGCCGCGTTCTGCTGATAGAGCTTGGTGAACACTGCGTCGGACTTCTTGGAAAGTTCGTCCACGGCGTTCCTGATAGCGTCGATATCGTCGCCTTTCAGGACTTCCTTCACCTTCTCCATCTCCTTTTCGAGATCCTCTTTCTCTGCGGGATCGACCTTGTCGCCGTTCTCGCGGAAGAACTTCTCTATGGAGAATATGAGCATATCCGCTTTGTTCTTGGTCTCGACCAGCTCTTTGCGCTTGCTGTCCTCCGCCGCGAACTTCTCGGCGTCCTTGATCGCGTTCTGTATCTGATCTTCGCTGAGGTTGGAGGAAGCGGTGATGGTAACGCTCTGCTCCTTGCCCGTGCCCTTATCCTTGGCGGACACATGCACGATGCCGTTGGCGTCTATATCGAACGTGACCTCGATCTGAGGCACTCCGCGAGGTGCGGGCGGTATGCCGCCCAGCTCGAAACGAGCTATGGTCTTGTTGTCCGCGGCCATCTCGCGCTCGCCCTGCAACACGTGTATGTCGACGGACGGCTGGTTGTCTGCCGCGGTGGAGAACACCTGGGATTTCTTGGTGGGGATGGTGGTGTTCCTGTCGATTATCTTGGTGAATATGCCGCCCATGGTCTCGATACCGAGGGACAGAGGCGTGACATCGAGGAGCAGCACGTCCTTGACCTCGCCGCCCAGCACGCCGCCCTGGATGGCCGCGCCGATGGCGACGCACTCATCGGGGTTGATGCCCTTGAAAGGCTCTTTGCCGGTAAGCTGTCTGACGGCTTCCTGGACCGCGGGGATACGGGTCGAGCCGCCCACGAGGATGACCTTCTGAACATCCGAAACGGACATGCCCGCATCGGAGAGCGCCTGCTTGCTGAGCTTGACGGTACGCTCCACCAGATCAGCGGTAAGAGCGTCGAACTTGCTGCGGGTAAGCTCGCACTCGAAGTTGAGGGGACCGGAAGGGCCGAAGGAAAGGAACGGCAGGCTGATAAGAGTCTTCTGAAGCTGAGAAAGCTCGATCTTCGCCTTTTCCGCAGCTTCCTTAAGACGCTGCATCGCCATCTTGTCGCCCGTCACGTCCACGCCGGACTCTTTCTTGAACTCCGACGCGATGTAATCCATTATACGCTTATCGAAGTCATCGCCGCCCAGACGGTTATCGCCCGCCGTGGCCACGACTTCGAACACGCCGTCGCCCACCTCAAGGATGGAGATATCGAACGTACCGCCGCCCAGGTCGAACACGAATATGCGATGGTTGTCTGCGCCGCCCTTGTCAAGACCGTAAGCGAGCGCGGCCGCGGTAGGCTCATTTATGATACGAAGCACTTCCAGGCCCGCGATACGACCCGCGTCCTTGGTCGCCTGACGCTGAGCGTCGGTGAAGTATGCGGGGACGGTGATGACGGCCTGCGTGACCTTCTCGCCCAGATATGCCTCGGCGTCCGCCTTCAGCTTACCGAGTATCATTGCGGAGATCTCCTGCGGCGAGTATTCGGCGTCGCCGATCTTGACCTTCCTGTTGGTACCCATGTCTCTCTTTATGGAACTGACCGTCCTTTCGGGATTGGCCACTGCCTGACGCTTGGCGACCTGACCCACCAGGCGCTCGCCGTCCTTGGAAAAGCCCACCACGGAGGGGGTCGTTCTGGAACCCTCGGAGTTGGGGATGACCGTCGGCTCGCCGCCTTCAAGAACGGCTACGCACGAGTTGGTCGTACCGAGGTCGATACCTATTATCTTGCCCATGATCTATATCTCCTTAAAATGTATTTTTTGTTTAACGCGCCACTTTGACGACGCTGTGACGAAGTATCCTGTCGCCCATGCGGTACCCCTTCTGGAGCACCTCCATGACCATACCTTCGTCTTCCGGTCTGGCCGCGGGGACCTGCATGACCGCATTGTGAAGTTCGGGATCGAACGGTTTTCCGAGCGCGGGGATCTCCGTTACACCGAAAGCGTTGAACGCTTCCAGGACCTGACGGTTGATCATGCTAACGCCTTCCGCCACCTTTTCATCCGTTATCATGCGCAGAGCCTGCGTCATGACATCCAGCACGGGTATCATCTTTATGATGGCTTCCGCGATACCGTCGTTCTTGGCGCGCCCGAGCTGCTCGGCCGTACGCTTGCGGTAGTTGTCGAAATCGGATTGAAGGCGGACATACATCGTGTTGAAATCACGTACCTTGCCCGACTCCTTTTCCTTGTCCGAAACGGCCGCCGACAGTTTGGATTCCAGCTCGGCTATCTCACGTTCGAGCGCCGCGATCTGAGGATCGCCTTCCGCGCTTTCGGTGTCGGTGCTCTCGGGAAGATCGTCCTCCTCGAGGTTCTCCGACTCATTCGTCTTTTCTTTTTTCATCATGATCACTCCGATCTTTGTTTATGGCAGCCGCGCTTCCCACACCGCCCACAGGCAACTCGTTTATCGCCTTACCGATGTAGTCAAGCACGGTCACTATCTTGGAATAGTCCATGCGGATGGGACCTATAACGCCCGCTTTCCCGATATTGACGCCGTGCGTCGTGAGGTTGGCCGTCACGACCGCGCACTCGGGATTGCCCGATTCCGCGTCTTCCCTGCGTATCTCGATGTTCAGACCGATACCGTCCTTCGCGCCAAGTACGGGATAGAGACTCTCTTTGGATTCCAGCATTTCCATCATGGCTTTTGCCTTGCCGATGTCCGCATATTCGGGCTGTTCGAGCAGTTTCGATCCGCCCGACAACACCACTTCGCGTCCGGCGTTCTCGCTGTAATCGCGCAGGATGTCCACTATCGTGTCGAATACCACGGAGAACTCATCCTTGACCTTTTCAATGATATGGTCGGGCGAGCATATCTCGTCGATGGTATGGCCCTTGAACGCCGAGGTTATGAAACGCGACGCCGTATAGAAATAATCGTCGGGCACTTCCTCGCGCACCGTCAGAGTAGCGTCCTTGAGCACTCCGAGGTTGGTGACGATGATCACCAGCGCGTCGCGCTCGGTTATCCTGACTATGCGCACGTTCTCCACGACCGCATTGCCGATGTCGGGGATGTACGCGACGCCGGTCAGATGCGTTATCTCGCTTATGACCTTTGCCGTGCTGCGCAGCACGTCGTCTATTTCCGTAAGCTTCTTGTCGAAGTATTTGCGGATTATGCCGAGCTCGGCCGCGGAAAGCTCCCTGCGAGGCATGAGCTTTTCCACATACAGCTTGTATGCGTCCGCCGTGGGCACCCTGCCCGCCGACGTATGCGGCTGAGCCAGATAACCCATCTCTTCCAGAGCGGCAAGCTCGTTGCGTATGGTCGCCGACGACAAGGACGGAAGATAATTGTCCCGTATGTCCGAGCTGGACACGGGCGAGCAGCTGTCGATATAACTGTCGACCACAGCCTGTATTATCTTTTCCTTTCTTTCGGACAGCGCCATTTCTTTCGCCTTAGCACTCGGAGGGGTTGAGTCTTAGCACTCTTTATTCCCGACTGCTAACATAATATAACACAAGTATTTTCGCTTGTCAACGGTTTTATGCAACATTCGGAAAAAATATTTACGCGTGGGCAATGAGAAAAGGCGGGGATGTTTCCCCGCCCCGCATTTCAAGGTCAAAGCAGTCTGACTATTATGTCGTTCATCACGTACATGCCTTTGTCGGTAAGCCGCAGTCTGCCGTTCACGATCTCCGCATAGCCTTCCAGTTCGCGCAACACATCCGCGCGCGTTTCACGAAGGTCGTTGCCGAACGAGCGCGCATACTCGTCAAGATCCAGCCCGTTCGCCGTTCTAAGCGCAAGCATGAGCGTTTCTTCCGCCGCCTCTTCGCCGTGCGGCGGGATGTATTCTTTAGTTTCGTCACCAACGCCGTTTATGTAATCGGACACGGACGACGTATGAGCGATGCGAGTATCGTGAAGGAAGGAATGGGCCGCGACGCCGAAGCCCGCATATTCGCATCTCTGCCAATATCCGAGGTTGTGACGACACTCGTATCCGGGGAACGCAAAGTTGCTGACTTCGTATCTGCGATAACCGAACCCGGAAAGCAGATCGCACGCTGCGTCGTAAAGGTCGGCCGTCAGATCGTCGTCTGGAACGTAACCGCGCGCGGCGAGAGGCGTTCCCTCTTCCACTTTCAGGGCGTATGCCGATACGTGCCGAAGATCCCTGCCCGCGATGAGTTTTACGGTGCGCGACACGTCGGCGGTGTCCTGACCGGGCAGACCGAGCATCATGTCCGCCGACACGTTGGAAAAATATTTCTGCGCGACGTCGGCGGCGACAATGAAATCGCGCACGGTGTGCCGCCGCCCTATGGCTTTGAGCAGATCGTCCGAAGCGGTCTGCAGGCCCATGCTTATCCTGTTAACGCCCGCGTCGGCATACGCTTTGGCCTTATCTTCGTCCAGCGATTCTGGATTGCATTCCACGGTAATCTCCGCGTCATCCGACACCGCCGCCTGCTCACGGATAAGGGCGATCGTATCGGTAACGTGACGCGCGGGAACGGAAGACGGCGTACCGCCGCCGAAATACACGGTGCGCACTTCGTACTCCGAGAAGTCGAACGCGGCTATCTCTCTGCGGAGCGCGGCAAAATAAGCGGCCTTTTCTTCGTCCGAGCCTACGCCCGAAACAAAGTCGCAATAATAGCACTTGCCGCTGCAAAACGGGATATGAACGTATACTCCCAGTCGTTTACTCATTTTCAATCAGTACAGCGCGTACGGGACTGCCGTCGCTGCCCGCCAAGCGGAGCGGCAACGCGATCAATTCGTACTCCCCGTCTTTTACATCCGTCAGATCGAGGTTTTCCAGCAGGACCACGCCTGCGCCCAGCAACGTGCGATGCACCGCGCCTCCCGAGCCGGACGATTCTCCGAAGGAAGGAGCGTCCATTCCCAGAAGGACGACGGAACCGACGAGCGCTGAAGCCTGTTCGATATCGACGTCGCAACCGCGCAGCAATATGCGTTCATACCCGCGCGCGGCCGCTTTCAGTGCGCTTGCCGCGTCACTGACGACGACACATTTCCCCATGCATTTATCCAGCGGGATCTCGCTCACGTCGCAACCGTTTTCCAGAAAATGGCAGGGCGCGTCCACATGCGTGCCGTTATGAGCGCAGGCATAAAAGGCCGTGAGCGAATATCCGTCTTTTCCCACGTCGCGTACCTTGCTTTTGCGCGGCGCGGGATCGCCGGGATAAGGCGGACAGGAGAACAGCTCTCTGGAAATGTCGATCGTTCTTCTCATTTGTCGTCTAGCTTGAGAATGCTCATGAAAGCCTCGGAAGGTATCTCCACACTGCCGAACTGGCGCATGCGCTTTTTGCCTTCCTTCTGCTTTTCAAGCAGTTTCTTCTTTCGCGTCACGTCGCCGCCGTAGCACTTGGCGAGCACGTCTTTTCGCATGGCCTTGACGGTCTCGCGCGCGATTATCTTCCCGCCGATGGCCGCCTGTATGGGTATCTCGAACAGCTGTCTGGGGATGACCTCTTTGAGCTTTTCGGCGAGCGCGCGCCCGCGAGCCTGCGCCTTGTCGCGGTGTATGATCAAAGAAAGCGCGTCGCACTGCTCGCCGTTGAGGAGTATGTCCAGCTTGACCATATCGCTCTTTTCGTAGCCCGCGAGCTCATAGTCCAGACTTGCGTAACCGCGGCTGCGCGATTTGAGTCCGTCGAAAAAGTCGAACACGATCTCGGAAAGCGGCATCTTATACTTCATGCGCACGCGATTGGCGTCCAGATACTGCATGTCCTCGAATATCCCGCGCTTGTCCTGGCACAGTTCCATTATGGAGCCGATGTAATCGGGCGGAGTGAATATCTCCGCGTCGACCACGGGTTCCTCTATGAACGCCGTTTCCGTAACGGGCGGAAGATTGCAGGGATTGGTCACGGTAAGCACTTCGCCGTTCGTCTTATGCACGCGGTAAGTGACCGAGGGCGCCGTCGTTATGAGGTCGAGGTTGTACTCGCGTTCCAGGCGCTCCTGTATTATCTCCATATGGAGCAGCCCGAGGAACCCGCAACGGAACCCGAAACCCAGCGCCGCCGAGACCTCGGGTTCGTAATGCAACGCGGCATCGGACAGTTTGAGCCGTTCGAGCGCGTCTTTAAGGTCGTTGTATCTCGACCCGTCCACGGGAAAAACGCCGCTATACACGACGGGCTGTACTTCCTTGTATCCGGCGCAGGGCGTTTCGGTGGGATCGTTCGCGTCTGTGATCGTGTCGCCGGGAGCCGTCTCCGCGATGGCCTTGATGCTGGCGGCGACGTAACCGACGTTGCCCGCTCTCAGGCAAGCGACGGGCGTGGGCTTGGGATCGAATATTCCCACTTCCACGCAGTCGTATTCCCTGCCGGACGCCATCATGCGAATGCGAGTACCCGCTTTGACCTGTCCGTCTATCACGCGCACGAGACATACCGCGCCCTTATAATTATCGTAATACGAATCGAATATCAGACACTTGAGCGGCGCGTTTTCGTCACCCGAAGGCGGCGGGACCTTGTCAACGATCATGTCCAGCACGGATTCTATGTTCACGCCTTCCTTTGCGCTGACCAGGGGCGCGTCGGAAGCGTCGATTCCCACCACGTCCTCTATCTCCTGCCTGACCTCCTCGGGACGCGCCGAAGGCAGATCTATCTTGTTGATGACGGGCAGTATCTCCAGGTCGTTGTCTATGGCGAGATAGACGTTTGCGAGCGTCTGCGCCTCCACTCCCTGGGCGGCGTCCACCACCAGTACAGCGCCTTCGCAGGCGCGCAACGAGCGGGACACCTCAAACGTAAAGTCCACATGCCCCGGAGTGTCTATGAGGTTGAGCTCGTACTCCTCGCCGTCCTTTTCGTAATACATGCGCACGGGCGTCAGCTTGATGGTTATGCCGCGCTCACGTTCGAGATCCATGGAGTCCAGCAACTGATCCTGCAATTCGCGCGTGGAAACGGTGTGCGTCTTTTCTATGAGCCTGTCGGCGAGAGTGGACTTACCGTGATCGATATGCGCGATTATGCAAAAATTCCTTATTCTTTTCTGTCTGTCGTTCATCTTTACAATTATACGGTTTTTCGAGGTAAATTGCAAACGCTTTACCCAAATATTTTTTCGGGTCACGGCCTTTTCTGCCGCGCGTCACGCAAAACGCCCCCGCGGAATATCGCGGGAGCGCATTTCTTTACTTGTCGCCTTCCTCTTCCAGCTTTTTGACGCGTTCCATGAACGCGCGTATGCGAGGTTCGTCGCCCTCGTTCTTGGGCACGTAGAAATGCACGTCGCCTATGGAATCGGGCAGATATCGCTGTTTGTAATACCCGCCGTGATCGTGAGGATACACGTATTTCCTTCCGTCCCAGTTGGGCGAATGTTCCGTATAGTTCCTGAGCTGATAAGGCACGAAGCTATCGCCGCTCTTGCGCACGCACGCGATGGCCGCATCCCGCGCCACCACGACGGAATTGGACTTAGGCGACGTCGCGACGCATATTATCGCCTCGGTGAGCGGGATAAGCCCCTCGGGCTGCCCCATGCGCTCGTACGCCTGGCATGCGCTCACGGCGACCACAAGCGCGTTGGTGTTTGCCAGTCCCACGTCTTCGGCGGCATGTGCCATCAACCGGCGGAATATGAGCATGGGATCGCATCCGCTCTCTATTAGCCTGAACGCGTAATACAACGCCGCGTCGGGATCGCTGCCCCGCAAGGATTTGCAAAACGCGGACAGCATATCGTAGTACAGCGTTTCGTCCACGGACAACAGTTTTTTCTGCGACGATTGCTCGGCCGTCTTGGCGTCTATCACCACGCTGCCGTCCGCCGACGGAGGCGTGGACAGCACGGCGAGCTCGAGCGAGCCGTACGCGCTTCGGAGATCGCCGCTCGCCGCCCACACGAAATGCTCGATGGCTTCGGGCGTTACGGTGAGCGCCATCTTTCCGTAGCCGTTCACCTCGTCTTTTATCGCTCGCATGAGTCCCTCGCGCACGTCGTCGTCCGAAAGCGGTTTCAGCTCGAATATACGGCAACGGGACACTATGGCGCTCGTCATTGAGACATAGGGGTTCTCGGTGGTGGAGCCTATGAATATGATGCTGCCGTCCTCTATCGCGGACAACACGCAGTCGGACTGCGCCTTGTTCCAGCGGTGACACTCGTCAAGTATGAGATAAGTGCGCTTACCGTACATGCGCAGTCTGTCGCGCGCCTCTTCGATGAGCTTTTTCGCGTCGGCCACTCCAGACGACACGGCGTTCATCTTACTGTAAGCGCCCCGCGTGCTCTCGGCTATTATGGTGGCGAGAGTGGTCTTGCCGCATCCCGGCGGGCCGAAGAATATGCAACTGCCCAGCTTGTCCGTCGCGATCGCGCGCGAAAGCAGAGAACCTTCGGAAACGAGGTGCTTCTGACCTATGAAATCCTTTAACGAATGCGGCCGCATGCGCTCGGCGAGCGGCTTCATCTTATTGCCCATGGCGGCTGTGAACAGATCGTCCATATCACGGATATCATACCACACGCGCCGCGTTTAGTCAACGGGATTCGCGACAAACGCGCACCTTCTTGCCCGCCAGCGACGAGAACGGCATAGTCATGCCCGCATATCCGCGTCCGTCGACGTATACCTTCCACCTGCCCTCCGACCGACCGTCTATCTCCAGTTCGAAACGCCCGGACGGGATACGCACTTCCAGGCGCACCTTCCTGCCTTTCGGGATATGCGGAGAAAAGGACACTCCGTCCCCGCGTACACGTATACCGTAATATTTTTCCTTGATGAGCCTGTACAGCCAACCGGCGCCGCCCGTATACCACGACCAGCCGCCTCTGCCCGCCAGCCTGCCAGAGTACACGTCGCCCGCAAGCACGTAAGGCTCGCGAAAATACCGCTCCGCGTCCTCGGGCGTTCGCGCGTGTTCGCTCGGTAGCAGATACCGAAGCAACCGATCGGCCTCTTCCGTCATGTCCGCTTCGTACAGCGCCCACACCAGCCACACCGCGGCATGGGTATACTGCCCGCCGTTCTCACGCACGCCCTCGGGGTAATCGGCGATATACCCCACTCGTTTGTCGCTTGCTTCACGGAAGGGCGGATCGAGCAATTTAATAAGCTTGTGCTCGTCGTCCGCCAGACGCTCGACGGCACGGCGGAGCACGCGACGCGCTTCCTCTCCGGCGGATATCCCCGAGATGACCGCCCAGCTCTGGACGAGAGAATCGATACGGCATTCGTCCGACTCTTCCACGCCTATCGCCCGGCCTTCGTCGTCAAAAGCACGGATATATCGGTCGCCCTTATAGCAGGCGCGGACGGCGGCGTACAGTTTCATGCGCGTGCGTTCCATATATCTGACGTCCTCGCCTTCGGCATACGCGGACAGCTTGCCGAGCACGTAATACAGGAACATGGAGCACCACACGCTCTCGCCCCGTCCTTTTTCGCCCAGCTTGTCGAACCCGTCGTTCCAGTCACCGCCGCCCATGAGCACCAGGCCGCGCTCGGAGAGCCGCACGCTGCGCACGGCGCGCAGAGCGTGGGAGAGTATGCTCTCGGAAACGTCGCCACGCTCGAAAGCGGCATACAGCGAAGGGGCGTTTTCGGGCACGGGACGGTCTTTGAGATAGAACGCGCTCGCTTTCAACAGCGATTTGTCGCCCGTCTGTTCGACGTACTCGCAAAGCGCGTAAGCGAGGAACAGCCTGTCGTCGCATATGCGCGTGCGTACGCCCACGGCGGGCGGATGCCACCAGTGCAGCACGTCGCCCGACAAAAACTGGTGCTCCGCGCACAGTTTTATGTGCTCCGCCACCTTGTCGGGACATATCCCTATGAGCGCCACTGCGTCCTGGAGCTGATCGCGAAAACCTATCGCGCCTCCCACCTGCCAGTACCCGCATCTCGCGGTGAACCGCGAGACCAGCGTCTGGTACGCCAAAGACTGAAGATAGTAACATATCGGACGCTCGTCCGACGTAACGTCCGCGAGATCGGCATATCTTTCGACGGTACGACGGAGCGACTGGTCGGCGGAGCTCGCGGTGGCCGTCACGGGCGCGGTCGAAAGAGCGAACACGACTTCTGCGCGCCCCTCGGGCGGCAACGTCAGCCTGACCGAATACGCCAGAGCGGGAGTGCAACCGCCTTCGGCGAAGTGCGAGCACACTCTGAACCGCCCCGATCTGTCGCGGAACGCTTCTGCGGTGAGCGCGACGTCACTCGCGGGAACGTCCGCGGTCAGGTACAGTCCGAGCGATCCGTTCATCGCACGTGCACCCCTTTCCGTCCGCTCGCACACTATGCCGCCGCGCGTGAAAGCGATGTGGTCGCCCAGCACGGCTTCGGCAAAACACATAACGTCCAACGTTCGGACGTCGCGCGTTTCGTTGCGTATCTCGACGCGCTCGTATTTTACCCCGTCATCCACCCATACGGTAAGAGTGGTGACGGCCCCGCACGCTCCGCACGAGAACCGACTCACGCCCCTGCCGTGACAGGTTTCGTACGCGCAATCCCGAGTCACGGGCAGTCGCGTGGGCGACCACAGCGTTCCGCCCTCTCCCACCACGACGCCGTCGCCCTGGCCGCCATACGGGTCGCCGTAATATCTGGTCAGCTTTTCCTGCCGTGAGTTCGAAGCAAAAGTAAATCCGCATTCGGAAGAGACGACGCAACCGATCTTTCCGTCGGACATCACGTTGCACCACGGAGAGGGCGATGCGCCTGTGAACGCATAACCGCCGTCCGACGTGAACCCGCCCATGCCGAGCGGGTATTCCGTCACCGTTTCCGGCAAAGCCACGTCCGAGCGCCGAACGGGCGGAAGTTCGTGGAAGGGCGGCAACAGTTCGTTGCGCACGCCGTAAGGCAGGACGCACTCACGGCATAATGCCGCGAGTTCTTCTTTCGTCAGGTCACGCGCTCGTATCGCGGTCACGTGCTCGCCCAACGCGGACACCGCGCCGCCGAGCCGCGTTCCCATGCCGTGATAACCCGACACATCCTCGTATACCACCACCGCGGCGAACTCCACGCCGAACTTGCGCAGCATGGCAAGCCCGCGCAACAGATGCGCGGCCTCCTCTTCCTTTCCGCGTTCGACGCATATGAGCACGCGCGGCAGAGCGCCGTTCGTCCGCCCCTTGCCGAACATCAGCCGAGCCGCAAGAGTGCGATACATATGCGCGGGGGCGTACCTCGCCGCAACTTCCCGTCCGCCCGCATACAGGCAGGACGCTCGGGAAAACACCGTCGGTATCGCCGCGCGTATATTGCCGTAAGTCCCGTACATCAGCGCGGCCGCAACATCCGCAGACCCACCCGGCTCAAGGCCGAGCTTTACTTTCGCAGCTAGCACGGGCTCGGTAGTTCTGCCGAACCTTACGCCCTTACCCGAACGCAGATACCGTTCGTCGCCGTAATACTCCGCCTTTTCGGACACAGCGAGCGCGAGAAGATCGCTTTTGGGCGAAGTGCGGCGCGCAGTCACCATGTCGCCGTCGTCGCCCGGAGCGGTCTCTATGAACATCGATGAGAACGCCTTATGCGCCAGATCGGCGTCACGCGCGGTCAAACATGGCTTTACGCATATTATGACAGACATATCAATGGCTTTTGACGTGGTGTTTTTAATGTTTACGTATCTCAGCTCGCCGTTGCAGCGTCCCGAAACGGTCGCCTCGATCGCGCATATCACGCCCTTGTTTTCCGACGTGGTACGCGAGAGGAACGCGCCGTAATCGCAGACGGAGCTTGCGGACGGCTCATAGACTTCTCCCTCACGCTCCAGAAAGACGCGCAGTCCGGAGAGATCGTCGAAGCGGGTCAGAAGCAGACCGTCGCACATTGCGTAACTTCGGCCGCATTCGTCCGTGACGAGCATATATCTGCCGTTGGTCATCAGATCGAGCTGAGGCAGAGCCGTGCGCTCGGACGCGCGGATGAGCGGATCGGGCAACGGACGCACGTTTTCCGTTTTGCGTTTCGTCCTCGCGTGGCGGAGAGCGTCGGGCGGCTCGTCCGTAAGCACGGACGCGGCTCTGACGCCCGCGTCCTCTTCCATGAGTTCGGTTATCCGTCCGTTGCGAAGCACGTTCGCAATCGCCAGCAATATCATACCCTGATGGTGCGACATGACGGAGCGTTGGATAGTGCCCGTAACCATGTCGTAAGAGTCGTACAGTCCGTACCTTCCCGAATATTTTTCCGCGAGAGCCGCCACATCGGCACGACGCAACCTGCGCGTGAGCTGCAGCATGACACGGGCGTAAGGCGCGAAAACGGGACGGTTCCCGCCTTCGGAAAGCGCTATCTCATCGGCGCCGAACGCCATGTAAGAAAGATCTCCCCCGTCGTTTATGACGCCGTAGAGCGACTCGCTCGCTCCCGTTATGTCCGATCGATGAGCGCGGGCATGGCGTATGTGCGCAAGTGCGACGCGCTCCATGTTTACGCCCGTCAGCGATCTGCGCGGCGGACGGAAGAACATGGGCGTGAGCATATACTCGAACACGCCGCCCGTCCAGCTCGCCAGCACTCCCTTGCCCGCGCGCAACGCCCGCACGGAAAGCGCGCGATAGGACGCGCGCGGCAGCTTGCCGCAAGCGATGCAAGTCAGATAAGTTAGCGCCGCTTCGCTGCCGAGCAGGTCGTAATGCCCGCCGTCGGGTTCATGCGTACGCGTGTCATATCCGATTCTCAGCAGGCCCCGTTCCTCATCGAACATGAACGACATATCCATGTCACGCATGATACCGCGCGCATGCTCCGCGTTTTCAGCGCTTGCGGTCGATACGAGCAGGAGCGCCGCCAGCAGATTGCCGCAGTCCACCGCGGAGACGTACGCGGGAGCGAGCGGACAACGGTCGGACACGCGGTACCAGTTATACGGGCATCCGCGATACTTTTCCAGGCCGTCGAGCGCGTCGAGTACGCGGGCCACGATCTCGTCGCGCCGCGCGTCGCTTATCAGTCCGAGCTCGGCGGCGCATACGGCCGAAGTCAGAGCCATGCCGATATTGGTGGGCGACGTTCTGTCTGCCCATTCCCCGCCCTCGCGGTAATTGTCGCAAGGCAGATGACCGTTGCGTTCCGTAAGCGTTTCTTCGAAATACAGCCACGTGCGGCGAGCGATCTCATACATGGCGTTAACGTCTTTTTCGCGAGGCACAGGTTCGGTATCGCGCAAAGACATGGCAATGTCCACGGGGATCATCGACACGAATACGGCCGCAACCGTCACGAGCGCCACGGACATATGCAATATGCCGAACACCGCGAACAGAGCGCCGTACGCCAGCGCGCCGGGTATCATGGCGCCGGCAGAGCCGCCCGGAGAGAAAGTCTTCCACGTCAGCAGTCCTTTGCGCGCCATCATGCGCACGGCCGTCACCACCACGCAACACGCGCACATCGCGCCGTACGCGGGCATCTGCGCCGCCCACCATATCTGGACGGCGATCTCGCGGAAAACGCGCGGCGAAGGCGACTGCCCGAGCATGGTCAGGAATATGCCCAGCGCCTGACGCGCGAACGCGACGGCTATCAGCCAGGGCATGTCGATAACGGCCGCCACCGCAAGCAGGACGACGCTCCCGACGGGTGCGAGAACGCGCAGGATGCCCGCCAGAACGGCGCAGCGCGCCGTGGCGGACAATGGGTTGCGCACCCTTTCGCCTTTTGCGTTCCTAATGAACGGAAAGAGCCACGGCAACAGCTGAAGGTCGCCGCGCATCCACCTGCCCGCTCGCGCGATGAACGAAGAATAGCACAGGGGGTGATCTTCCGTTCCGCAGATGCCCGACTCCGCGCAACTCGCGTACGCGCCCTCCAGCATGTCGTGACTGAGCACTCTGTTTTCTGGAAGGGCGTACCGCAGTATCTTATCGAACGCCGCGACGCGGTATATCCCCTTGCCGGTGTAGTTGCCCAGCCCGTACGCATCGAAAGACAAACTGTGCCCGCACGCGTATCGGGAGTAGCCCTTGTCTCCACACAGGAACCGCGCGAACGGCGTAACGAGCGAAGAGATGCGTGCACGCATGGACAGCGACATTACGTTGACGTCGGCGTTATACGGATGTTCCATCATGCCCACCAGACGGCGCGCGTCGACCAATATGCTGTCCGAATCCAGCGTTATGACGTATTTCGGTTCGCCCGTTTCTCCCCATATCCCGCGAAAAGCGCAAGAGTCATGCCGCAGGACGAGATCTCCGAACTGCATGAGCGCGCCGCGCTTGCGTTCCCATGCCTTGCTACGCAAGCATGCGAAAAAACGGCGCTTGTCGCGCAACGCGCCGAATGCCGAAGTTATGTCCTCCGTGACACTCACGTAATCCTCCCGAGCGTCCAACAGCAGGCCGTACGACATGTTACGCTCGGGGTTGGCCGCCGCGAGCGTTTCCAGGTCGCGTATCGCCTTGCGCACGTCCTCGGCGCGGCTCACGAAAACGCACATTACGATGGCTGTGGGCGACGCGTCACTCACGCGCTCGGGCACAATGCGCGTCCCGACGCACTTTCCGAGAAAGTACGACCACAGCTCGTCGAAGACAATGAGGTACACGAAAAACGCGGATATCGCCGTGACGATCCCGACGGCGACGGGCGCGATAAAAAACGCCGCGGGAAGCGCGGCGAACAGCGCGAGCAGCGTTACCGCCATGAGCTGCAAGATCCGAACTCCCCCGCCGAGCGGTGGCCGAATCACGAAATACGCGAGATCTTTGCCCGTTTTCAAGGAGTCCGCGGCATAGCGGGCCGCCATCGCGCGTTCCTCCACTCTTGCCTTGCGCGCGGCTTTTTCCACGGCGCCGAGATACGCCGCCATGGTCTCGGGCGTGAGAAGCCCGGCGCCTTCCGTCTTCATGAGTTCGGCGGCGGAGGACGACAACGATATAAGACTCTCGAGTGATATCGGAGGCATGCGGAGCGCTTTCGTCACCGCATCCACGCCGGGCGCGTACGACGCGACGAGCACGTCGTCTTCGGCCACCACGCGCTCGGGGTCGACGCCTTCCGCGTCACACGCCCGCATGAACTCTTCGCGAAAGCGTTCGTCGCCCGCGGCGTATAAAGTCTTTACGTAAGTGTTGTATCTGAGGCGGGAACGCTCCACCTTTCCCCTTGCGATGTCCGAAAGCGCCTCCACTCTTATCCTTCTGCGCACCAGCATCTTGGACGCGTAGATGGCAGCTTTACCCAGGGACGCGTACAGGAACGCCGTATGCAGCATGCACAGCTCCGACCACTCGAGAGCGCGCGCGGAGCCGTATATCCTGACGGCGTTTTCCAGCTCGGCCGCGTCGGGTGGTTCGGGGCAATGGTCGGAAACCAGCGCGGTCAGTCCGCATATCGCGGGAAGGCCGCACGAATAACGCAGTTTCCCGAGCGCGGGCAGATTGCGGCGCACCGTTTCCATAGCGTCCAGATACACGTGGCTGTCCGAAAGGAAACGCAGCTCGTAATCCTCGCAAGGCTCGCCTGCGTCGCGCTTGGCGCCCGCCATGCGTATCGCTTTCTTTATATAGCGCGATATCAGAGCGAGCGGAGGTCTGCCCTTTCGCCTTCCGCGAACGCGGGAACGCCACGCCAGCTCCGTCAGAGCGCGCGCGTAATCCTCGCGCGACAAAGGCTCGCGCAGGCGCAATTCCCGCAGTTCCACGGGAAGCAACGCCGCCACGATCACGGACACTCCCGCGATCGCACACAATATTATGATGACTGCAATATACAACACATGGGAATTATTGCCATACGCGCATACATTTATGCCCAAACGCTTGATTTTTCGGGCATGTGGTGATATCATTATCACCGAGATGACCGGACGGTTGCGACGGGCGCAAGCCCGGCGAGGAAAGTCCGAACACCACAGGACAGGATGCCGGCTAACTACCGGTGGAGGCGACTCCAAGGAAAGTGCAACAGAAATAAACCGCCGATACATCGGCAAGGGTGGAAAGGTGAGGTAAGAGCTCACACGGCCGCGCGGTAACGCGGGGCGCTATGTAAACCCCATCCGGTGCAAGATCGAGGGGGCACAGATCGTCCGTCTTCCCCTCCACATCGCTCGAACCGTACGGTAACGTACGGTCCAGACAGATAACCGTCCCAGACAGAATTCGGCTTACAGGTCATTCTCACATTAAAAAAACGGAAGCTTTCGCTTCCGTTTTTTTGTTTTAAGTTCAGTCGGACGGCGCGTCAGTCACTGCCGTTATCCCCCGCCCTTTTTTCGGGCTCGGCGGCCGCGACGTCTTCAACGTCGTCATTGCGCGGTCTGTTGAGGTATTTGTCCGCGCCCTCTTCGATGGCCTCTTCCGCGCTCTTGAACGCGGAGAAGAGTCCTTCCGTAAGCGAATCGTCGGGGCGCTTGGTGAGCAGCGACACGATCGGAACGATCGCAAACCCGATGATCATCGTCCATGCGCCCACGAATATGGAGGACGAGAAGAAGTGCGTGTATATCGGCGATTGCACGAACGCTTCGGGAAGTCGGTCGGCGCCTATCAGGGATATGACCAGCGCAGCTATGCTCATGGCGACGCCGAAACCGAAGCACGCCCAGCAGCTCGCCTTAGTGGTGCGTTTCCAAAACAGGCTGTAGAGGTAAGGCGCGAGGAACGCACCCGCGAGCGCACCCCAGCTCACGCCCATCATCTGGGCTATGAAAGACAGCTTGAATTCCTCGTATATTATGGCGATGACGGCGGACAGCACGATGAAGAGCGCTATGAACGAGCGTATGCTTATCATCTGCGCGCGCGGCGTCATTTCCTTCTTTCGGCAACCGTTTATGAGATCGAGCGTTATCGTGGAGCTGGAGCTCATGACGAGCGAGGACAGCGTGCTCATGGAAGCGGACACCACCAGCACGAGCACGACAGCGAAGAGCAGAACGTGCAGATTGCTCTCCTGCAACATCGTGGGTATTATCTCGTCGAACGCGGGCGAAGTATCGCCGTTAGTGAAGAGCCTTCCGAACCCGCCCAGGAAATAGCAACCGCCCGCGACTATGAGCGCGAAGAGCGTGCTTATTATCATGCCCTTTTTTATGGAGCTCTCGCTCTTGATGGCGTAGAACTTCTGCACCATCTGAGGCAGGCCCCACGTACCGAGACTGGTCAGCAGTATGACCATCACCAGCCCGTACAGGTCCGGACCGAAGAAAGACGTGAACGCGCCCAGCTGTTCCGACCCCGACGCGGGGATCTGCGACAGCTCGGTCAGCGCGGCGTCCAGTCCGCCGACGTTGAAGAGCACGGCGACCACGACCGCGACTATGCCGAAAAGCATTATCAGGCCTTGGATGAAGTCGTTCCACGCGGTGGCCATATAGCCGCCGATGAGCACGTATACGGCGGTAACGACCGCCATTATCACGATACACACGGCATACGGTATGTCGAACGCGGAGGCGAACAGACTTCCCAGCCCCTTATACAGCGACGCCGTGTAAGGTATAAGGAATATGAAGATGATGACGGACGCGGCTATGCGCAGTCTGCCGTCGCCGAAACGTTTGCCGAAAAAGTCGGGCATCGTCGCGGAGTCCAATCGCTGCGCCATGATGCGCGTTCTGCGACCGAGCACGGCCCACGCGAGCAACGAGCCCAGCACGGCGTTCCCTATGCCTATCCATGTAGCGGCAACGCCGAACTGCCAGCCGAACTGGCCTGCGTAGCCGATGAATATCACTGCCGAAAAATAAGACGTTCCGTAAGCGAACGCCGACAGCCACGGTCCTGCGTTGCGCCCGCCCAGAACGAAGCCCTGAACGGACGTCGCGCTCTTTCTGCTCTTTACGCCTACGAAGATCATCACGGCAAAATACGCGATGAGGATGACGGCGTAAACGACCACTTCCATTATAGCTTTCCCCTTTGTGTTTCGTTGGTAGGCAATTAAAGCCGTATGGAGCCATTATACCATAAATGAAAGACTTTTGCAAACGTCAAAGAGGGGTTTGGGATATTATTTTCCCAACTTCGCGGAAATTTTGGCAAGCGCCTTCTTTTCTATGCGGGAAACGTAGGAGCGGGATATGCCCAGCTTCCCCGCCACCTGCAACTGCGTGTACGGCACGCCGTCATAAAGCCCGTATCGAAGCGACACTATGGTACGCTCACGCTCGGGCAACGCGCGCACGCACTCGCGGACTTTTTCCATGAGCACCTTGTTCTCCACTTCCTCCACGATGCTGTCGGCGGGGACGGACAGCACGTCTATGAGCGTGATGTCGTTACCGTCCTTATCCGATCCCACCGACTCGGACAGCGACACGTTGTTGCGGTGCTTTTTGTTCGTTCGTATGTACATGAGGATCTCATTCTCTATGCAACGCGCGGCATACGTCGCGAGCTGACTGCCCTTGCCGTACTCGAAAGTGCGTATGCCCTTTATGAGGCCTATGCTTCCCACCGATATGAGATCGTCCGCCTCGCCCGCCCCGCTGTATTTCTTGACGATGTGCGCCACGAGCCTGAGATTGTGACGGATGAGGATGTCGCGCGCTTCCGCGTCCCCTTGCTTGCTCGCTTCCAGATACTTTCTTTCTTCCTCTTCGTCGAGCGGTTCGGGGAAAGATCCGCTGTTGCGGATGTATGCGGAAAAACAAAAGACCTTGCTTAAAAAAGCAAGAAAACTCTCGAACACCATATACGATAGACCTCCACATATACATATGCGGAAATTTGTCGCATTTTGACGCTTCGAGAGTTTTTTTCACGTCGCGGCGTAAATTTTCGGATGCGCTCAGCCCGTCAGGACCGACGGGAACACTATAACGTATATGACGGCGAGCACGATGAGGTGCGCGGGATAGAATACGTAAAACATGTATTTCAGTTTGGCGGTGCCGCGCTTGCCGCTGTACATCGCCACGGGTATCATGGCAAAGATACCGAACGCCTGCACGGGACCGAGCACGACGGCGAGCACGATGAGCCCGATCGCAAAGAGCGTGAATACCGTTGCGGGGTTATATATGTCCGCGAGCATACCCGTCGCGCCGAACGAACGGAAGTCAAGCAACCGCACCGTGAGCGGCAACGCCACGCCCGCTATGCCGTAATCGATGTATATCCCCGAAAAGCAGCACAGCCATACCGACCCGCCCGCGACCAGCGCGAACGCGACTGCGTAGATCGCCGCCATGCGTCCGTCTCCGCCGAACGCGCTACGCTTTATGCCGTCCAGCGCGTATATCAGCAGACAGGACATGGACAGCGTCACAAGTATGTTGCCCTGAACGTACCCCGCCGCCACCGACATGCCCGCACTGGTAACGATACCCATCGCAAGCACGAGCACGAAATGTTTTATCTTATTGCGTGTGTAATGACACCCCTCCGCGAACGTGAACGCGAACAGCGGCATGGACAGTCTGCCGATGATACGCCAAACGACCACATCGGGAAAGAACATCATCCCGATATGGTCGATGAGCATGGTCACGCAGGCGATTATCTTGAGCGCGTTGCCGCTCAGAAAGCCCGCATACATGTTGCGTTCGTCGCTCACTCTCTCGTTACTTCTCCAACGTAAACGTCATGGTCACACTGCCGACGCCGCCCAGGAGTTCAAGTATCCTCTCGCGCGTCGATACCCCGTTCACATGCCCCAGACGCGTGAACGTCCATGAGCTTTCATCGTAGTATACCGTTATCTGATCGCCCTGATAAAGTATAACGTCACCCGGTCCGACGGATATGCGCGTGTCGCTGCGCGTTACCGAAAACCCGAGCGGGCCGACCTTTTCCATGTCGCCGTAATCGTTCATCGTCACGGTCACGTCGCCCGAACGCAGACGCTCGGTAAACTCACGTGCGGACGCATTGTCCTCCATCGTTACGGGCAACGTGTTGTCGTTTACTTTTATATACATGGTAGTGACCTCCGCATCGTCGTTTTCCGGCAGATCCAGCCCCGATATCCATTCGCTTACGCGCGCCTCGGCGTCGGAAAGCTGCGAGGACGTGAAATGGATGTTACCGATGAAATCCACGTCGGGATAGCCTTCCGACAAAGCCGAATACGCTCCGTTCCCACTGCTCGACCCGCTCGTGGAGAACACATAGACGGTCTTTTCCGAAAGGTCGTTCGACTCGATGAACGTCTGTATTATGCGTGGCGCGTCGCCCCACCATATGGGATACCCTATGAACACCCGTTCATATCCCGAAAGATCCCACGCTCCGCCCGATATCTTCGGCCGCGCCTCGGGATCGTTCTGCTCGACGTTGGCGCGACTGTCGTCGTCGCCGTAATCCAGATCGGCCGAGGTGTACGGCACTTCGGGAACGATCTCGCGCAAGTCGCCGCCCGTGGCCTCCGCGATATGCTCCGCCACGCCTTCGGTGTTGCCCGTATTGGAGAAATAAGCCACGAGCACGCTGCCGTTCTCCCCGTACTCGGTGCCACCGCCCTGCTGCGAGCCGCCCGTTTGCGCGGGAGGTTCGCTCCCGCACCCCGAGAAAGCGAAGCAAACGACGAGAACGAGCATTGCCACCATAAAAACAGATAAGATCCTTTTCATGTCGACCTCCGAACGATCCGGCTTTCTACGCACCGTCTGCGACTCATCGCCGCGCGGCCCGAAAAGCCACGATCATGGGAACGAACTTTCCGTTCCTCTTCGATCACATTATATCATCGGAGCGATATGCTTGTCTAATACCTGTTTTTTATCCGGATCCATAGCCGCAACGCATGACAGCGCCGGCGATATGCGCGTATGTTAAAGTGCGCCCATGATCTTATGCGGAACGTAAGGCTCGTCTATATACGCCACGTCCGACTCGGTAAGACACACGTCCGTCGAGCCCACCGCATCGTCGAGATACTCGGTCTTAGTCGCGCCTATCACGGGCGCGGTCACGCCTTTCGCGAAATGCCATGCGAGAGCTATGCGCGTCATGGTCGTGCAGTATTTGTCTGCAAGCTCCGCTATGCGCCGCGCGATGAGCATATCCGTGCGTTCCGTACCGTCGTATTTGGCGTGCGCCACTTTATCCGTATGACTGCGCATGGTGTCCGCGCTCCATTCACGGCGAGCCACTCTGCCCGCCGCGAGCGGACTGTACGGCGTGAGCGCGACGTTCATACGTTTGCAAATGGGGATGAGTTCGCGCTCGTCTTCTCGGTAAAGCGGATTGTAATGGTCTTGCATGGACACGAAAGGCGTCCATCCGTTGTCGCGGGCGGCAAGCTGCATGTCGTAAAACTGGTAGCCGTACATCGCAGACGCTCCGAGCGCGCGCACCTTACCCGCTTTGACGAGCTTGTCCAGCGCTTCCATCGTTTCCTTTATGGGCGTACCGTAATCGAAGCGATGTATTATATAAAGGTCGAGGTAGTCCGTACCCAGTCTTCTGAGCGTGCCGTCTATCTCGCGAGCGATGGCGTCTTTGGAAAGATGCCCCTCGTTGTAATAGACTTTGGACGCAATCACTACCTTATCGCGCGCGACGTTGTTCTTCAGCGCTCTGCCGAGATACTCCTCGCTGGTGCCCGCGGAATATCCGTTCGCGGTATCGAAGAAATTGATGCCCAGGTCGAGAGCGTGCCTTATTATCTTTTCGCTTTCTTGGGCGTTGAGCGTCCAGGCGTGCATCTTGCTCGCGGGATCGCCGAAGCTCATGCAACCCAGACAGAAACGTGAGACATCTATCCCGCTGTTGCCCAATTTCACATATTCCATTTTTGCCTCCCTCGCTGCAATCTCACTACGCCACGGACATATTATATCACATGGCGCGCGTCGCGGCAAACAAATCACGGACTTACTCCGCATATAACCATGATACTACTTATCGGGCTATAAGTAAAATACTTGTTTTTTATCACATGCCATGTCGCGGCGGCATGTCGGGAGCGTGGCAAAGGCGCAGCCGCGACGTCGGAAGTCGCCATGCGCTGGAGCATTCGGCCCGTAGTCGTTTTACGCGCGAGAAATGCCGCCGAAATACGCAAAATCGCTTGCAATTTTTTTGGTTATATGCTATATTATCAAAGGCTTTGATATTCGGGCTTTTTGCGGAGGGGTATCGAAGTGGTCATAACGGGGCTGACTCGAAATCAGTTTGCCTGAAAGGGCACGCAGGTTCGAATCCTGTCCCCTCCGCCAAACACGAATACGAACTCGGGGGATCTTTTCAATATCGAAAATGTCTCGGGTTCGTATTTTTTATTTTGAGGTAACGGGTCGTCCGACGACCGTAAACGATGGTCAATTTGTTGAAATTTCAACATATTTATGTCGGATAACTTGCTATAATACAACCGATAAAAAATCAATTTGATAATACAGGAGGTCAATCAAATGAAGAACATCGATTTGGCTAAGTACGGAATCACCGGCACGACCGAGATCGTGTACAATCCGTCTTACGAAATGCTGTTCGAAGAGGAGACCAAGCCCGGTCTCGAAGGCTACGAGAAAGGTCAGGTAAGCGAACTCGGCGCCGTCAACGTCATGACCGGTATCTACACCGGCCGTTCCCCCAAAGACAAATTCATCGTCATGGACGAGAATTCGAAGGACACCGTGTGGTGGACCTCCGATGCTTATAAGAACGACAACCACCCCGCTTCCGAAGAGGCGTGGAAGGCGGTCAAGGAGCTCGCGATCAAAGAGCTTTCCAACAAGCGCCTGTTCGTCGTCGATGCCTTCTGCGGCGCCAACAAGGATACCCGTATGGCTATCCGTTTCATCATGGAAGTCGCATGGCAGGCACACTTCGTGAAGAACATGTTCATCCGTCCCACCGAGGAAGAGCTTAAGGACTTCAAGCCCGACTTCGTCGTTTACAACGCTTCCAAGGCCAAGGTCGAGAACTACAAAGAGCTGGGTCTCAACTCCGAGACGGCAGTCGTCTTCAACATCACCAGCCGTGAGCAGGTCATCCTCAACACCTGGTACGGCGGCGAGATGAAGAAGGGTATGTTCTCCATGATGAACTACTACCTCCCTCTTAAGGGCATCGCTTCCATGCACTGCTCCGCCAACACGGATTTGGAAGGCAAGAACACCGCAATCTTCTTCGGTCTGTCCGGTACCGGTAAGACCACCCTTTCCACCGACCCGAAGCGTCTCCTCATCGGCGACGACGAGCACGGCTGGGACGACAACGGCGTGTTCAACTTCGAGGGCGGCTGCTACGCAAAGGTCATCAACCTCGATAAGGACTCCGAGCCCGATATCTACAACGCGATCAGACGCGACGCTCTGCTTGAGAACGTCACGCTCGACAAGAACGGCAAGATCGACTTCAACGACAAGAGCGTTACCGAGAACACCCGTGTTTCCTACCCCATCGATCACATCGAGAAGATAGTCCGCCCCGTCTCTGCGGCTCCCGCTGCGAAGAACGTCATCTTCCTTTCGGCTGATGCGTTCGGCGTGCTTCCTCCCGTTTCCATCCTCAGCCCCGAGCAGACCGAGTACTACTTCCTGTCCGGCTTCACCGCTAAGCTCGCAGGCACGGAGCGCGGCATAACCGAGCCCACCCCCACCTTCTCCGCTTGCTTCGGTCAGGCGTTCCTCGAGCTTCATCCCACGAAGTACGCCGCAGAGCTTGTCAAGCGCATGAAGGCCAGCGGTGCCAAGGCTTACCTCGTCAACACCGGTTGGAACGGCACGGGCAAGCGTATCTCCATCAAGGATACCCGCGGCATCATCGACGCGATCCTGGACGGCTCGATCAACAAGTCCGAGACCAAGACCATCCCTTACTTCAACTTCGAAGTTCCCACCTCGCTTCCCGGCGTCGACCCGAAGATCCTCGATCCTCGCGACACCTATGCGGATGCTTCCGAGTGGGAGACCAAAGCGAAGGACCTTGCTTCCCGCTTCCAGAAGAACTTCGTCAAGTACACGACGAACGAGGCAGGCAAGGCACTCGAACCTTTCGGACCTCAGCTGTAATATCAGCATCAAATAACGAAAACGCTCCGAGCGATCGGGGCGTTTTTGTTTTGCCGTTTTTGGTTTTTATTGTCACGTATGCGTTCCGCCGCGCTATTACCTGTTGCGTTCGGCAAGCGTTAAATGACATCATCAGGGCGCTGACAAATTGCGCAGATACGGTCACAACAGCGTGAAAACGTTGTGCGAACACTTGATGATCTTTTCCCTGCACAGCTTCCCTATCTCCACGCAAAGCCCGCTCCTGTCCACGCACAGATAGTCGGCAAGCTCCTGCCTGCCGTATTCCACCACGACCGTGGAAGAGTCTTTGATGCGGGACTGCATGGTCAGGAACGCCAGCAACTTGTCACGCGTTCGGCGTTTGGACAGTATCTCCATACGGCGATTGAGCATGAGATTGGCATTGGCTATGGCGTTCAACGCGTTTTTAAGCACCACGCGCAGATTGTCACGCTTAAGGGCGCACGCGTAAAAGTTCGCCGTTTCTATGAGCGCGACCCGACAATCGCCCGACGCGCGGATCTCCACGCTCAGCTCATCCGCGTCCGAAAACGCGAAGCTGTCCGCAAAGATATCGCCCGGATGCAAATCGGATATTATATATTTGTTTCCCGTAACGTCGAACTGTTCGGTCTGCGCGCACCCCTCAAGAACGATGCCGAACCTGTCGGCCTTGGCGCCTTCCGCCATGATGACCTGATCGTTGCGGAACTGCCGCTTTACAGACTGCATATCGGCGAATGCGAAAAGTATGTCCGCGTCCGCCATTTCCGAAAACAACGGACAGCGGCGCAGCACAGACAAATACGTTTCCGTAACTCATTCCCTCCCTATCGTTGAAATTTCAACAACATTATAATACATCGGACGCGCGATTGCAACGATAATGTACGTACATATCGAAAACATTATCCACGTGCAGACGATATCGGCGAACGACGAACACAAAAAATACCCCCGACGGTAGGACGAAACGCCCTGCCGTCGGGGGCTTGACTTGGTTCAGGTCTACGTTATTTCTTGGATACGGGTATCTCGTCGGCGAATACCTTTCTCGTTTTTTCATGCCTATACCGCCAAGCACGATGACCGCGACAAGGAGTACGAACATGAAGATGAAACCGAACGCACCGAGTGGATAAGCCGTTAACAGGCTGATGTAGAACAAGGTCTGCGATATAACGTTCAGCACACACGTGAGCAACAACAGTACGAATCCGAACGACCTTTTCATTTTCCTGAACGTCACGCCGTCGGGATCTTTAAGCCCTCTGAGCGCCGCGACGATGTTTACGATGACGAATATGAGCGAGATCACCAAAAGAACGGCATAGATCATATCGAACACGCCGAATACCATGGTCGAGTCGTCCGCAGCGCCCGAAAATACAGCCAGAATGATCGAATAGTGCATGATGAACATACTTCCGAGCTCTTCCACGGGCATGAACAGCGACCAGATCAGGAAAAATAACGCCACGATGTTTTTGACGAGCGCAAACACGCTCAATTTCTTTTTTTCTTCCATTATTGAATATCCTCCGTTATGTTTGACAGCGATGCTCTGCGTCCTGTCACTTTCTTATGAGATAGTAGTTTCTGTAATCGTTGAACATGCTGCCGGGCGATATGACGGTCTCACCCGTCGTGGCGGTGGCGGAACTTGCGGCTATCCAGCCGTTGGACACCTCGAATGTCACGAGATCGAGCGAGGGGCAACGTTGAACGCGTTCTTGCCTATCAGTCTTACTCCCGAACCCACCGTCAAAGAGGACAGACGATAGTTGCTCATGAACGCGTAATCGTTTATCTTGGTCACGTTATCGGGTACGACGATGGACGTGTAATCGCCCATGGACAGAGCGTGAGTGTACAAGCCGTAAGCTTCGCCCGTCGGCAACGAAAGCTCGGTGTCCCCGCCGAAATAGGCGATGAGCCACTTTTCGTACGCGTACTCGAAGAACACGTATCCGTTGTCATCCTCGGACAAAGCGCTCTGAACGCTGTCCGCGGTGTAGACGTACTTGGCGTTATCCGCAACTCCGCCGTTACCGTTTTCACCCGGAACGATGGTGAGCGGGCTGAGGTCATACACTTCGACGAGCTTGTTGCAACCGCTGAACGCCCCGGACGATATGGACGTGAGCGACTCGGGAAGCGTTATGCCGAGCAGACCGTAGCAGGCGAAGAACGCGCTCTGCCCTATACTTTCGAGCGAAGAAGGCAGGCGGAGATTCGTGGAGCACAGCGCGAAACAATTGTTGAACGCGTAATTCCCTATGACGGTAAGCTCGCCGTCCTGTGCGAATCGGAGATCTTTGAGCGCTGAGTCGGACGAGAACGCATATGCGCCGATCTCGGTAACGCCCGCGCCTATCGTCACGCTCGCAAGCGCCTCGCAGCCCTCGAACGCGCGCGAACCTATCGTCGCGACTCTGTCGGGTATTTCCAAGGAAGTAAGAGCCACGCAACCGCTGAACGCGTTTTCGCCTATGTACATAAGCGACGGATCCGAACCGAACGTGATCTGAGTCAGGCTCTCATTCTCATAAAACGCCGTGCCGCCTATGCCCCTCACGGAATCGGGTATCGATACGCTTGCGAGATCGGAGTTCGCAAACGCGTCGTTGCCTATGAATCGCGTGCCGTCCTCGATAGTGCAAGAGCTTATGCCTTCATCGGCTCGAGCAAGCAACGCGTAGGGGTCGGAGACGTTGCCGATATAATAACAATCGCCCGATTCCGTATACTCGAGATTCGAGCACCCGTCGAAAGCGTCGTCGCCTATGCGCGTTATGCTGTCGGGTATCACGACCTGCGTTATGCGTCCCCAATCACGGAACGCCCCCTCTCCTATGCTCGTCACGGGCAGATCGTTATGTGTGCCGGGAATGTAAAGTATGGAAAAATCATACGTACCGCGCCCGGTCACGGAATAGGACTCTCCGCCCTGATCGAGGGTGAACTGCAACTCGCCACGTATCTGTTCGTTGACCGTGACCGTGCATGTCGCGCTCTTGCCTCCGGCAGTGGCGGTCACGGTAGCGGTGCCTGCCGCGACTGCGGTCACGCTTCCGTCATCCACGGTAACTATGCCGGACGGCTCGACAGGCCACGTGACCGTCTTATCCGTCGCGTCGCCGGGCGCAACGGTCGCCGTGAGAGTTTCCACGTCGTCCACGTCCATGGTGAGAGCGGTCTTGTCCAGCGACACGCTCGTTACCGCAACGGTGGTACCCCCGCCTCCATTCCCATCCGTGTCGCCAGAATCGCCGCCGCATGCGGCAAGCCCCAGAACGAGCGGCAGGATCAGTGCAAAAACAGTCACGAGTACCGTCAATTTCTGTTTCATATCCTTGATGCCTCCGTTAATATTACTTCCATTTTAGGTCGGTCACTGCTAAAAAAGCGCTAAAAAAATGCGGCCGAAATAAAAAACTTTTCCGCCGTACACAAAAACAAGCACTTTTTTAGCGGTCGCGATATTAAAATATTTTCGTAACATCGGGTATCCGACAAAAGGAATACTGACGGATGCGGAGCCATACGGGCAAAGCGACCCGACGCGACATTATTGACCTATTATCGCAAATGTGATAAAATCCAGAAGTACATGAAACGAAAAACGGCCGTAAGGACATTATCAATAATAGCAAATGCGCTGCTTCTTTCTTGTGGCAGCGTCATTTCTGTTATACGTCCGTCCGTGGATGACAAGGGCGCGTTGGTGAGCGTGTGTGCGGTCGTGATGTGCGGCATGATGCTTATAATCCTCATTATAGAATGCGTCACCGCGGTAAAAGTCCACGACTCTTCCCTGCATACGGCGGTCATCGCGTTCTTTTTGTTATTGTTCATGCTGTTTTCGCCCGACATGTACGGATTCTTCTCTAAAATGGGCGCCCACCCGCCCGCAGAGCTGTTCGACCTGCTCGATCAACTGTTTTATACCTGCGCGGCGTTGTCCGTCGCCATGTTCTTCCGACACACCTATCGCCCGCACGGCAAAAAAGTACGTATCGCCCCGATGTTCGCGGTCGGCATTCTGTGCATGGGCGGTTACGCCGCATTGGCGCCCTTGAAATTGCAGTATATAGCGCTCGCGTGTTTCGTAGCCGCGCTTGCCGGCTGGTACGCCGTCATTAGATATGCCGCATACCGCAACGGGCTGGACAACACGGCGTTTTACTTCGCTTCGGCCATATACGCGTGCGTTTCGGGCATGCAGGCCGTCAATGCGTTCTATCGCTCGGGGCTTATCGCGGGGTGCGTGGGCTGGTCGATAATATATTTCTGGCTCATACTCATCTGTTTCTGCGTGATATATCTGGTATACTTCCTGCGCAACGAGGGTGCCGCCTTACTGCCCAACAAATACCGATTGCAGAACGAACAGCTCAAGATGAAAGTACTCGTGGGACAGATAAAGCCGCATTTCATCTTCAACGCGCTCACCACGATCAAATCGCGATATCACGGCGACATGGCCGCGGGCGACAACGCATTGGGACTGTTCTCGGAATATATGCGCGAGAGCCTGTCGCTCATCGACACCGAGATCATCCCTTTCGAGCACGAGCTGAAGAACATCTCGCACTACATAGACTTCATCAACACCAGCCAGGTACGACCTTTCAACATCATCTATAACATCGACGTGACCGACTTCTGCGTTCCCGCCTTTTCTCTACAGCCTTTCATAGAAAACGCCGTCAAGTACAGCAAGGTCAACGAGAGCGAGGACGGCTATATCATGATATCCACAATGGCCGAGGGCGAGCTCGCGAAGATAGAGATAAGCGACAACGGCGTGGGGTTCGACACGTCGAGCATAAGCAAAGGAGCGCACGGGATTAACAATTCCCGCGAGCGGTTCAGACTGCTTTTCGATACCGAACCCGTCATTCAAAGCCGCGAACCGAGCGGCACGAAAATAACGATAACCGTAAAACGTTCGACGGAGGGATGCAAACATGAAGATAATCGTCGTTGACGACGAAATGAGCGCGCTGCACGCATTCCTCAACGAGATAATCGAAGAGCAAGGCGTGGAATATAAATTTTACCGCGACGACATCGCCGCGGTATGCAAACATACCGCAGAAAACGCGGTGGACGCCGCATTCCTGGACATAAACATGCCCAAGATGAACGGCATCGAGCTTGCGGAAAAACTGATAAAGATCTCACCCGCGCTCAAACTCGTGTTCATAACGGGGCTTTCGGTCACGGAAAGCGACCTGCCCGAAAACGTGCGCCAACATACGGCGGGGTTTCTCTACAAGCCCTACGACATGTCCAGGCTCCTTATGCTCATGTCGCTTATAAAGGACAAGCGGCGCGTGCTGAAAGCAGAGATGTTCGACACGTTCGACTGCTTCGTGGACGGCAACAAGGTCAATTTTTCTTCGTCAAAATCCAAAGAGCTGTTTGCCCTGCTGCTCGCATACAACGGAAAGACTCTGACCATGGGCGACGCCATCGCTCATCTTTGGCCGGACGGCGAGGCGGACAAAAGCAAGATACTGTACCGCGACGCGGTATGGCGACTGGGAAAGACACTGGAAGACATCGGGATAGATTGCGTTGAGTGGCGACGCGCGGCACTTTCCGTGGACAAGACCCTGGTGTCGTGCGATTACTGGGACTATCTACTCACGGGCAAAGGCAATTACTGCGGAGAACTCTGCAAGCTGTACGACTGGTCGGTCTACTATCTCGCCCAGCTGGACGGCATCGCCAAAAAGAGCTGACGCGCCGCGCTTCTCCTCTGCGAATGAGCGCGTGCCTACGCTCGCAAACGGTCGTCGCCGAATACTTCCCCGTTTTTTATGCCCCGCAGCATTACTTTACGGATCGGAAAAACAAATAAAAATGGACGCATGGTAGCAACGCCTGCACATACGAAAAGCCTCCGCGAATATTCGCGGAGGCTTTTCTTTTAAACGTTACGATATCGTAAGCGATATGTTTTCGGCCGAGCGGTAACGCGCTCGTCGCGCAAAATGTTACTTGACGTGCCAGATCTTCGTGGCGTATTCGAGTATGGCGCGATCGGACGAGAATTTGCCCGCATGAGCCATGTTCTCTATGCACTTGGAGTAGAACGCGTCCGTGCCGTACTCGCTGTTCGCGATGGTCTTGACGCGCACGTAGTCCTTAAAGTCGTAAAGACTCATGTACGTATCCTCGCCGCGCAGCTTGTCGAATATCGACTGGAGCATTCCCGTGCCGTTGTCGTTGAACGTTCCGTTCACCAGCGTATCCATTATGCGATGGATGACGGGGTCGTTATCGTAGTACTCCCAGGGATGATAGCCGGGACGACGCTCCTTGACCTCTTCCACCGTGGCGCCGAAGATGTAGTTGTTGTCCGCGCCCGCTTCCTGCGCGATCTCGATGTTCGCGCCGTCCAGCGTTCCCAGCGTAGGCGTGCCGTTGAGCATGAACTTCATGTTGCCCGTGCCGGACGCTTCCATGCCCGCGAGAGATATCTGCTCGGAGATGTCCGCCGCGGATACGATGTACTCGGCATAAGACACGTTGTAGTTGGTCACGAACACGACTTTCATCTTGTCATGCATATCGGGGTCGCGATTGACCATGTCCGCTATGCAGTTGATGAACTTCATTATCGCCTTGGCGTGATAGTAGCCGGGTGCCGCCTTCGCGCCGAAGATATAAGCCGTGGGCTTGAAGTCGGGCATCCTGCCCTCTTTTATCTCGAAGTAGAAATAGATTATGGAAAGCGCGTTGAGCAGCTGACGCTTGTACTCGTGCATGCGCTTGACCTGCACGTCGAAGCAGAAGCTCGGGTCGATCTTGACGCCCTCGTGCGCAAGGATGTAATCGGCCAGACGCTGTTTGTTGGCGTGCTTGACTTCCTTGAACTGCTGTATGAAGTCCTTGTCCTTGGTGTACTTGGCTATCTTTTTGAGCTGCGTGAGGTCAGTCACGTAACCATCGCCGATCTTGCTCTCGATCAGTCTGCACATACGCGCGTCGCAAAGCTCGAGCCAGCGACGGGGCGTGATGCCGTTGGTTATGGACAGGAACCTGTCGGGATACATCGCGTACCAGTTCCTGAACACGTCGTTTTTAAGTATCTCGGTATGGACCGCGGCAACGCCGTTGGTACTATGAGAAATATAGATCGCCAGTCTGGCCATGTGTATCCTGCCGTTTTCCAGGATATTGTAGTTCCAGGTATCGGGAACGCGCATTGCGGAAAGCTCGAAGTTGAGCTTGCGCTGTATCTCCTCGATGACGGCATAGACCTCGGGCAGTATGCGCTTGAACAGGTCGATGTCCCACTTCTCCAGCGCCTCGCCCATTATGGTGTGGTTGGTGAACGCAAACGTCTTGTGCGCGATCGCGAACGCGTCCTCGAAAGGCAGACCCTCGTGCTCGAGGCAAAGGATGAGCTCGGGGATGGCGACGACGGGATGCGTGTCGTTGAGCTGTATCGCGCGCAGGTCGCCAAAGTGCGTAAAGTCGTTGCCGTACTTCTTTTTGTAGCTCTTGATTATGTCCTTGATGGACGCGCTGACGAAGAAGTACTGCTGACGCAGACGAAGTGTCTTGCCTTCCACGCGCTCGTCGTTGGGATAGAGAACGTAAGAGATTATCTCCGCGGCGTTCTTCTCCGCAAGCGCGTTGGCGTAGTGCATATTGTTGAACTCGATGTAGTCCAGCTTGTTTATGGGTTCGCTCTGCCAGAGGCGCAGAGTGTTGACAGTCTTTCCGCCGTAGCCGATGACCGGGAAGTCATAAGGCACGGCCTTGACCTTCATGTCCGAGAACGACACGATCTGCGTGAGATCGTCTCTGCGGATGGACCAGGGGTCGCCGCAGGTCGTCCAGTCGTCCACCGTCTCCACCTGGAAGCCGTTGACGAAAGTCTGCTTGAACAGACCGTATTTATATCTGATGCCGTAACCGTTGAGCGGGATATCCTCCGTCGCCGCCGATTCGAGATAGCAGGCGGCAAGGCGTCCCAGACCGCCGTTACCGAGAGCGGCGTCCGGTATCTCCTCGAACGAACGGATGTCCACTCCGCGCTCTTTGAGGAGTTTATCCACTTCTTCAAGCTCGCCGAGGTTAAGCAGATTCGCAAAGATCGAACGTCCCACGAGATACTCGGCGCTCATGTAATAAGCGCGCTTTTTCTCGGACTGGCGTTCGTCCGTCTTAAGCCAAAGCGAATTGATGTTGCGCATCACGGATTTAGAGAGCGCATTGTAAAGTTGACCAGTCGTAGCTTTTTCCATCGTGGTGGCATAATCGTACGACAGCATTTGCTCCATTGTATCGATGATCTTATTGTTCACTCCGATGCCCCTTCCCTTGGATTGATCTTTTTTTTCTTTATTCCCTGATTTGACTTTTTTAGCCGTTTCGTTCATAACGTCCTTCCGTATTTTTGTGTGATCTCTCGTATGTGCGCCGCGCTCACCCGCTCTGCGTAATCTGCGGGGATGCGATAGCTCCAGTTGTTTTCGGAAAGCGTGGACGGCATGTTGATACGCCCTTCCTTTCCTATCTTGAGCCAGTCCTGCATCGGGACGACCGCCAGCCTCGCCTTGCTCGAAAGGCAGAGTTGCATGACCGCGTCGGCGATGTCCTCGTCCGTGTCGAGCGGCAGGGACATATCGTCCGCTTCCAGCTCGCGCGCTACGGCGTCGCGGAATCCGTTGCGCCCATCGCCCATCGAGGATATGGCGCCCATGAGCGTATCGTTGTCGTGCGTGCCCGTATACGCCACGCAGTTGTCGTCCGTGTAATTGTGAGGCAGATACTCGTTGCTCTCGCCCGAACCGAACGCGAATTGCAGGACTTTCATGCCAGGATAGCCCACGGTACGGAACATCTCGCGCGCGCTGTCGTCCAGCTCGCCCAGATCCTCCGCTATGACGCGCATCTTGCCGAACGTCTTTTCCAGCTCGGCGAACAGCCCCGATGAGGGACCGTCCTCCCAATACCCGTTTTCCGCCGTAAGGTCGCCGTACGGTATCTCGTAATACCTGTCGAACCCGCGGAAGTGATCTATGCGCACGACGTCGAACAGCGAAAAACACTTGCGGAAACGATCTTTCCACCAGCGATAACCATCCGCCTTGAGCCGCTTCCAGTCATAAACGGGATTGCCCCACAACTGCCCGGTCGGCGAGAACGCGTCGGGCGGGCAACCCGCTACGACGACGGGATCGAGGTCGGCGTTCAGTTTGACCAGCTCGGGATGCGCCCAGCACTCCACGCTGTCATATGCTATATATATGGGCAGATCGCCTATTATCGACACGCCTTTTTTATGAGCGTACTCGCGCAGCTCATGCCACTGACGATCGAATTCGAACTGCGCCCACTGCCAGAAAAGTATGTCGTCCGCGTTGGCGTCCGCGAAAGCGGCAAGAGCCTTCTTGTCGCGGTACCTGTATATCTCGGGCCACCATCTCCACGGGATGTTGGCGTGCGCGGTCTTGAGCGAGCGGAAAAGCGCGTACTCGGCGTACTCGCCCTTCTTTACGAATTTGCGGAAAGCGTGCTCGTTGCGGTCGCGATGGAACGCCAGCCGAAGCAACGCGAAGCGCGTTTCAAACAGCCTGCGATACGATATGCGACTGTCCGCAGGTGTTTCGGCGCTTGCCAGCTCGTCGGGAGTGAGCAGGCCGCGCGCGGCAAGAGATTCCAATGATATGAAATATTCGCTGCCGGCGAAAGAACAGACCGACTGATAGGGCGAGTCGCCGTAACCTGTCGGTACGAGCGGCAATACCTGCCAATACTTCTGCCCTGCTTCCGCAAGATAATCAACGAAACGGCGCGCTTCACTTCCCATCTGACCCACGCCGTATTTTCCCGGCAAAGTCGCTATATGCAATAATATACCGCTGCTTCTTTCCACAAAAAAAACACATACCCCTTTAGAGATATATGTTAATTTTATCACCTTTGCAGCTTTATGTCAATAAATATCGATAAAAAAAGAAATTACGCAAAGTCACGGCTCATGGCGTAATCATGCGCGTTCTTTACCCACATCCAGCCAGGATATGCGTCTGATACCTATGCCAATGACGCATTTGAGCAAAAATTCGAACAGGACGGAAAGCAATATCGCGACGAGCACCCATGCGAACAGCGTGGGCGTTTCGTTAAGGAAATTCGCTTTGGAAAAGTAAATGCGATAGCCGATGCTGTGAACGGTATACGCCAGCACCTCGGCGGATATCACTGCCTTGATGTTCATGCCGAACGTCGCCGAAACGCCCGAGAGCGCGTACGGCAGAACGAGCGGAAGATATACCGTGCGTATGTTCGTGAAAAAGCCCGAACCGAACTCCGCGAGAACGTCGTCCACCGATCTGTCGATGTTTTCCGCGGCGGTCTTGATCTGCTGATATATCACGGGAAAGACGAGCAATATGCCCACGAAAGAGGGCAGGACGTTCTCCCCCATCCACAACGCGAATACGAGCGTGACGGCGGCCACGGGCGTGGTGCGCATGACCGCGACAACGGGAGCGAGCGCGGCCGCGACGCTCTTCTTGCGCCCTGCGATAAGCCCGAGCGATACGCCCAGAACGAACCCGACGGCGTAGCCGCACAGACAGCGCAGCATGGTCAATCCGATGTCGCGATAGAACGCGGGATCGGCGAAAAGTCCGAAGAACGCCGCACCCACGGACGTGAACGTGGGCAGCACGATCTCGATATCTATCAGACGCGCGACGAGCTCCCATACTCCGAGGAGTACGAGAGCCGCCGCCGTCGATATCAGAACATATCTGTTCCTGTAAAGTACTTTTTTCATCCCTTCATCACAGGAAGAACGCGTCGTCCACGGTCACTCCGATGTGCGAGAACAGCTCGTTCACCGCGTCTTTGGAGTCAGCCGCATTGCGGAAGCGCACGTTCATCTTGGGCGCTGCGTTTTTAAGCACCGCGCCTTTGAGCGAACATCCCTCTATGCCTTCCGCCTTCGTGCCGACGGCCTCGGGATCGGCGTTGAATGCTGCGACGCTGTCTCTGATCTTGTCATTGATAGCGGTCACGAGCGTTGCGTGTTCGGCGGCTATGTCCGAACGAACGAACATTCCCGCCATGGGGAATTCCTCACCCGTCTTGTCCGCGAACAGATCGCTTATGGACGCAAGCACAGTGAACTCCTTGTCCTGGGTCTTGAGCGCCGTTATTGCGGGCTCGCCCAGCACGGCCGTGATCTTATCGCCGCGAGCTATGCTCTGCTGGATGACGGGCGCATCGGCGCCGGACAGCTCCGCGCCGTCGAAGATATAACCCGTCGTCTTTCCGGGAATGGCCGGCAGACCGATGGTGGTTATGGTCTTTCCGTCGAACTGCGCGGCGTATGCGTCAACGTCCGCGGCGTCCTCGCCCTCGTAAACGGTATAGTCTTCCGTCGTGATCAGGTAGAGCACGCCCCAGCTGGTGACGTTCATCAGCTTGTAATCATATTCCGTCTTGCCCTGCGCGTAAGAGTTGTGGATGTTCGCGCCGATGTTGATGGGCGCGACTATGAACTCCGTGCCGGATGCGAACTCGGTGTTGAGCTGCGTTTCTGCGGTGACGGCATAGTCGATCGTGGCGCCGTCGAACTCACTGCCCCACATATCCGCGAGCGCGGCCATGGGAGCGCCGTCGGGAGCCACGAGCGAAACGTTGACGGGCGTGGGGGTCTCTCCACCGCCGCCGGGCGTAGTGGGCGTGGTGGGATCCCCGCCGCAACCCGCAAAGACCGCGACGAAAAGCGCGAGAGCGCAAACGAGCGAAAGTATCGCCAAAGACAACTTCTTTGCTTTCTTCATATATACCTTTCTCCGTTATGAAAAATTTATTGCTTATCCAAAAAAATCAATGCGTACCGATTGACTTTATCACGGGTATTATAATATAATTTGATAAAAAAATACGTTGTTTTTACAACGAAAGCGGAAAAACATGGATAAAGAGATAATTGAAAGGATACGCGCATGCCGTCTTATGTCAGGCATAGCAGACGTGGAAAAACTGCTTAAATGCTTTGAAGCGCGCGAGACGATATTTCGCGCAGGCGACGAAGTGGTGGGATACGGCGACAGAGCAAGCATAGTCATCATCACAGAAGGCAGTGCGATAGCGGTGAGCGAAGATCATCTCGGCAATCGGAACATAATCAATCGCCTGGGAGTCAGCGGGATGTTCGGAGCGGCGTACGTCTACTCCGGGCACGAGGTCACCACGCGGCTCGTGGCGGAGACTTCGGGCAGCGCCGTGATGATGGGCGGTTACAGGCTACACGGGCCGTGCGAGGGCAATTGCGCCGACCATACGCGGTTTCTGTACAACACCGTGCGCGCGATAAGCCACAGTTGCGTGGGGTTCCTCGAAAAAGTGGAGCACCTTTCGCGACGTACGACGCGCGAGAAAGTGTTGTCGTATCTCGGCAGCCAGGCGATCAAGCACGGTTCCGCGTCGTTCGATATCCCCTTCTCCCGTCAGGAGCTGGCCGACTATCTGGCTGTGGACAGATCGGCGCTTTCGGCAGAGCTGGGACGCATGAAAGCCGAAGGACTGATAGACTTCACGCGCTCGAAGTTCAGACTGCTCAAAGCCCGCGAATAAGTAAAACCCGCGAATAAGCGATAACGTACAAAAAGACCTTCCGTGACATAACATCGCGAAAGGTCTTTTTATCGTGATATCAAGGATATGCCGTCGGCACATCACGTCCGATCGACGATCGGAGATCAATACTTGGGGCGCTTGACGTATTTCGTATGCAACACCTCGTGAGCCTTGTGGCTGCCCGGTTTTTCGAAGTACTCGGAATAGAGCTTCTTCATGACGGGGCTGTCCGAAGATCTGCGGATGGGCGTTACCTTCTTGTCGTAATCGTAGAGCGCTTTTGCTCGGAGCGCGCGGACGTCCGACCAGTTGCGGATGCTGTCACCCACGTGAGGCTGACCGCCGCCGTTGACGCAACCGCCCGGGCAGGCCATGACTTCCACGAAGTTATAGTCCTTCTCGCCCGAGCGTATGGACTCGACCACCTTGCGCGCGCTGGCGAGACCGGACGCCACGGCGACCTTGACGGTGACACCGGCGACCTTGTAGGTGGCTTCTTTGATGGGTTGAGTGCCGCGCACTTCCTTGAAGTCGATGGTCTCGAACTTGCCGTCCATCATGTGCGCAGCGGTACGGAGCGCCGCTTCCATGACGCCGCCCGTCGCACCGAATATCGCGCCGCCGCCCGTCGCCACGTCGAACGGATCGTCGTAATCCTCGTCGGGCAGGTCGCGGAACTTGACGCCCGCCGTCTTGATCATCTTGGCGAGCTCGCGCGTCGTTATGGCGACGTCCACGTCGTAGTCGAATTCCTTACGGGTGACCTCAAACTTCTTTGCCGTGCAGGGTATTACGCTCACCACGAACAGATCTTTGGGATCGATGCCGTTCTTCTCGCAGTAATACGATTTGAGCACGCCGCCGAACATCTGCTGCGGGGATTTGCAGGTGGAGAGATTATCCAGCATGTCGGGATAATTGTGCTCCATGAACTTTATCCAGCCGGGGCAGCAGGACGTGAACATGGGCAACGTCTTTTTGCCCACGATACGCTCCACCAGCTCGGTCGCCTCCTCCATGATGGTGAGGTCGGCGGTCACGTCCATGTTGAAGACCTGAACGTTGCCCAGGCGACGGATGGCCGCGACCATCTTACCGTCAACGTTGGTGCCTACGGGATAATCGAACTCCTCGCCCAGCTGAGCGCGTACGGAAGGAGCGGTAAAGAACACGACTTTCTTGTCGGGATCGGACATGGCGTTCCAGACCTGATCGGTGTTCGACTTTTCGGTGAGCGCGCCCACGGGGCAAGCCACTATGCACTGGCCGCAACCCACGCAGGACGTATCCATGAGAGGCACGTCGAACGCGCTGCCGATGTGAACGGCGTATCCCCTGCCTATGGGGCCTATCGCCTCCACGCTCTGGAGCACCTTGCAGGCGGCCACGCAACGACGGCAGTTGATGCACTTGTTGTTGTCGCGGATGAGGAAGGGCGAAGACGTGTCGAGCGGCACGATCTCGTCGTTGAAGGCATACCTGTCTTCATCCGCTTCGTATTCCTTGCACAGACGCTGCAGTTCGCAGGTGCGGCTGCGGTCGCAGGACAGGCATTTTCTGTTATGGGTGGAGAGCAGCAGTTCCAGCGTGAGCTTGCGGGAACGGCGGCACTTGGGCGTGTTAGTCTGGACCTCCATGCCCTCGCTGACCGGATACACGCAGGCCGCTACGAGTCCGCGTGCGCCCGTGGCTTCCACGACGCACATACGGCAGGAACCCACGCAGTTGACGTCCTTGAGATAGCACAGCGTGGGTATTTCCACGCCAGCGGCCTTGGCGGCCTGAAGTATGGTGCTCCCCTCGGGGACGGATACGCTTATACCGTTGATTTTCAAGTTGACCATTGCTATTCCCTCCTCACTTCTTCACGATCGCGCCGAAACGGCAGTTGCCGATGCACACGCCGCACTTGATACACTTGGTCGTATCGATGACGTGAGGTTCTCTGACCTTGCCCGAAATCGCGGACACGGGGCAATTACGCGCGCACAGCGTGCAGCCCTTGCACTTATCGGGTATGATGTAGTAGGACAGCAACGCTTTGCATACGCCCGCAGGACAGGTCTTGTTTTCTATGTGCGCCTTGTATTCGTCCTCGAAATATCTCAGCGTGGAGAGTATGGGGTTGGGCGCGGACTGACCGAGCGCGCACAGCGAAGAGGACTTCATGTGATCGGCAAGCTCTTTGATCTTGTCCAGATCTTCGGGCTCGCCCTTGCCCTTCGTTATCTTGGTCAGCAATTCGAGCAGACGCTTGGTACCCACGCGGCAGGGATTGCACTTGCCGCAGGACTCGTCCGCCGTGAACTCAAGGTAGAATTTGGATATGTCCACCATGCAGGTGTCTTCGTCCAGTATGATCATGCCGCCGCTGCCCATCATGGAGCCTATCTTTTTAAGGCTCTCGTAGTCGATGGGTATGTCCAGACAGCTTGCGGGGATACATCCGCCCGAAGGACCACCCGTCTGCGCGGCTTTGAACTTCTTGCCGTTCGGTATGCCGCCGCCTATCTCTTCGACGATGGTGCGGAGCGTGGTTCCCATGGGAACTTCCACCAGACCGACGTTGGTTATCTTACCGCCCAGAGCGAACACCTTGGTGCCCTTGGAGGTCTCCGTGCCGATGGTGGAATACCATTTACCGCCCTTGCGGATGATGGGGTTGATGTTAGCCCAGGTCTCCACGTTGTTGAGGATGGTGGGCTTGCCGAACAGACCCTTGACCGCGGGGAAAGGCGGACGGGGACGCGGCTCGCCGCGATGACCTTCTATGCTCGTCATGAGCGCGGTCTCCTCGCCGCAGACGAACGCGCCCGCGCCCAGACGGATCTCGATATCGAAATCGAAGCCCGTGCCGAGTATGTTCTTGCCGAGCAGGCCGTATTCCCTGGCTTGCTTGATCGCTATCTGCAGACGGTGTACGGCTATGGGGTACTCCGCGCGCACGTATATGTAGCCCTGGTTGGATCCGATGGTGTAGCCCGCTATCGCCATGGCTTCAAGAACGCAGTGGGGGTCGCCCTCGAGGATGGATCTGTCCATGAACGCGCCGGGGTCGCCCTCGTCCGCGTTGCAGCAGACATACTTGACGTCGGACACGGACGCCTTCGCGAACGCCCATTTGCGTCCCGTCGGGAAGCCCGCGCCGCCTCTGCCGCGCAGTCCGGATTCGTTGATCTCGTTGAGAACGTCGTCCGGAGTCATGGAAGTGAGCACTTTGGCGAGCGCCTGATAGTCGCCCGCGCCTATCGCTTCCTCGATGTTCTCCGCCTCTATCACGCCGCAGTTGCGGAGCGCGATACGACGCTGCTTTTTATAGAACGGGGTTTCGGCGAACGGGATGATGCTGCCGTCCTCCATGACCGTGCCTTTGTAGAGCAGCTCCTTGACGATCTCGCCGCCCGGGAGCAAGTGGCGTTCCACGATGGTCTCCACGTGTTCGGGAGTCATCTGCGCATAGAACGCGCCTTCGGGATATACGATCATTATGGGGCCGAGCGCGCACAGACCGAAGCAGCCCGTCTTGATGATGAGCACGTCGCTGATGCCGTGCTCCGCGAGCGACTTCTCCAGATGGTCTATGACCTCCTGCGAACGGGAGGACGTGCAGCCCGTACCGCCGCAGACGAGCACCTGCTTACGGTAACCCGTGTGCTTCTCAAGGTCCGCACCCGCTTCGCCTATGAGTTTTCTGACCTTGATGAGGTCTTCGTGTTTTGCCTTAATGGCATTGAGCTGTTCGATCGTCATTTCGCACCCTCCCGATAAGAATCGAGTATTCCGTCAAGCTGATCGACGGTGAGCTTTCCGTGCACGTCCTCGTCTATCATCATGACGGGAGCGAGGCCGCACGCGCCGACACAGCGGCAGGAATCGAGAGAGAACAATCCGTCGGGCGTGCATTCGCCGCACTTGATGCCCAGCTTCTCTTCCAGAGCTTCCAGTATCTTGTCCGCGCCCTTGACATAGCAAGCCGTTCCCAGGCAAAGACTGATACGATGTCTGCCTTTGGGCGACAATGAAAACTGCGTATAGAACGTAGCGACTCCGTATACCTCGGAAAGCGAAACGCCCAGACCTTCGGCGATCATTACCTGCACTTCCTTGGGCAGATAACCGTAGATCGCCTGTGCCTCCTGCATGACCCGCATAAGGCATCCGGGCACGCTCTTGTGCTCCTCTATCACCTTTGCGAGCGCAGCTTCCTGTTCGGGCGTTCCCTTGAACTCGGGGCTGTTTTCCATATATGTAACCTCCTGTGCGTTCCATACGCACTGTTTGCATTATATCAAATGCGTAACGCTTTGTAAATTGAAAACCCCGAAACTTCGGCAATATTTTACCAATGTATATTTATTTATATTGCAAAATAATATTTCCCATAAAACTATCATGCCAACCGCGCCGACTTCAACGGCAAGCGCTATCGGTTGATTTTTATGCCGAATGGTATTATAATCATAATGTAAACGGGAGGTACGATATCATGCTCGCTTATACATATCTCGGGAACGGAAAAGCCGCGCTGACGGAGAAAGAAATACCGCGCATAACGCACGAGCGGGATGCGATAGTACGCGTGACCATGTCGTCGATATGCACCAGCGATCTGCACATATTGCACGGCAGCGTGCCTCGCGCACTGCCCGGAGTGACGCTGGGCCACGAAGGCGTGGGAGTCGTGGAGGAAGTCGGCAAAGCCGTCACCAACGTCCGCCCGGGAGACCGCGTGGCGATCAACGTGGAAACGTATTGCGGCGAATGTTTTTTCTGCCGACACGGGTTCGTCAACAACTGTACGGACGCGCGCGGAGGCTGGGCGCTCGGTTGCCGCATAGACGGCCTGCAAGCGGAGTACGTGCGCGTACCATTCGCGGACACGGGGCTTACCCGCTTGCCCGACAACGTAACGGATAAGATGGCGTTGCTCGCGGGCGACCTGCTCTCCACGGGATATTGGGCGGCCGACATATCCGAGATCACGGAAGACGACACAGTGCTAATAATAGGCGCAGGCCCCACGGGCATATGCACGCTGGAATGCGTATTGCTAAAACGCCCCGCACATGTTATCGTAAGCGAAGCGGACACGTCGAGAGCGGCGTTCGTCCGCAAGCTCTTCCCATCAGTGGAAGTGGTTTCTCCTGAAAAGCTCAAGCGGCACATAAAATGCACGTGCGCACGCGGCGGCGCGGACAGAGTCATCGAGGGCGCGGGGACGAGCGAAACGTTCGCCACTGCTTGGAAATGCGCCCGTCCGAACGGCATAGTCACGATAGTCGCCATGTACGACAAAGCGCAATCGCTCCCCCTGCCCGACATGTACGGCAAAAATCTGATCTTCAAAACGGGCGGAGTGGACGGTTGCCACGTACAAGACATAATCAGTCTGATATCCGAACGAAAACTGGACACGACTCCGCTCGTGACGCATACGTTCACGCTTAAAGACATAGCGAACGCCTATGAACTGTTTGCCGAACGACGCGACGGAGTCATCAAGACCGCGATAGTAAACAAGTAACGAAAGAACGACGGACGCGCTTCTGCGCGTCCGTCGTCATATACCCGATAAAGATCGATGAAATGCGGAGCTTTCCTCAAAAGACGCACGAAACGCCTTTGCCGCATCTATGTTATTTATGGGCTTCCCACTTGCACTCGGTGATCTCCATATCGGTGAACACGGCTTCGAAGGAAGACTGCTCGGGACTGCATGCGTAGATGCCGAACGTTATGCGTCCGTTTCCCTTTTTGAGATGACATATGCGCATCTGTTTGAACGTCTTGCCGTCTTCCGAGCATTCGACGCAATAATCGGACTCGCGACGGCTGAGTCTGTACCACATAGTCTTTACACGCGCGTCTATGTCCGTAGTCGCCCAGTCGGAGTAGCCGTCGTTGGTCACCACGCTCCCCAAACGCTGGAACCTGTCGTTCTCATATTCGATAGACGCTTTCAGCCAGTTGTCACTGTCGAGATATACGACCACGCCGCACTGATCGAAACGCACCTTACTGCCCGTAAAGTCCGTCTTTACCGTAAACGAAAAATAACGCTCGTCCGTCTGCATCTGCAAAACGGGCGCGTTGTCATTGCGAAATCCGTAATACGTGCGCTGCCAAAGATCCGTCCCCGGACGAGTAACTATAGATATCCTGTCGTCGGATATCTCGTACTTTTCAGGCTCACGCGTCCAAACCGCGTTTTTGAATTTCATACCTTCCTCCTTTTTTAATATGATATCACATTCGCCCGTAACTTACAAGCATGGTAAAGCAATTAATAGCGCATTTTATAAAAATAAATAGTTCAAACCCTTGACACAAAGCGTGGCGTTTTGATATAATCGATATTGCTTTGGAGAAGTACCCAAGAGGCTCAAGGGGCTCCCCTGCTAAGGGAGTAGTATGGATAAAACCGTAGCGAGGGTTCGAATCCCTCCTTCTCCGCCAAACAGAGTCGCGTTTGAACCCGCGGCTCTTTTACTTTTGTATCAAAGGTGTTGCCGGTATCATAGTCAATACCGAAGTCTATGTCCCGCAATGGTCAGACTTCTACTTGACGCAGAAAAGAGATGAACACGGCAACTATACAAAATAGACGGCAAATGCCGTCTATTTTATTTTCTCCAAATTTTGCCGTTTCGTGGCGGCTATCGTAGCACAGATTTCGCAGAAGTCAATGCGAAAAAATATCGCTTAAAAATCAAATATATTTTAACTCCGAAGCCGGGAAGAAATTTCTTCTCGGCTTTTTCTTTTGCTTTGAAAATCTAACAACTCCAACTCAATATTTTTTCTTGATGCGTTGACTTCTGTTTTTCATCACTTCCAATGAACAGACCTATGCTCAATCAATGCTACCTCTGCCTCTGCCGAAAGGCAAAATAAATTTGGAGGTAAATCCTATGGAAAACAAAGTTTCCCAAATTCCTGAATTCAAGAGGTATTATCTCTCGGAATTCGAACTCTATGACGGTGAAGAATTCATCACTTTCAACATCGTAGGAATCGATGCTGCCAAGAATGAAATCCGGATAGCCGTTACCAACAGGGGCAAAATAAGCGTTATCACTTATTACCTTCTGACAGATAAAAACGGCAGACTGTATTTCGAGTACGGCGCCATGTTTGAACATGTCCATCTGGACGACTTCGAGGAGGTTGCATAATGAAACTTACTCTTGCTAATGTCAAAGAAATAAAACGAAACTCAAGCAGCCCTCTTACAAAACGGGTATGCAACTACGTTATCGGCGAATGGAGCGACTATTCCGATAAGAAAAGCATCTTTGCCGATGTACTTTATCACGGTTGCCAGTCAGGTATTGTAGGCGAACTGATCTACTACACAGATACTGTGCGTTTTTACAAACAGTACAGACAGGAAATCAACAGTCTTTTGTACGACACTCTGAACGGAACAGGGCTTTACTCCCCTTCCGAACTTTTCGGAGATAAGTGGGACAAGGAAGATCCGCTTGCGCAAGACACATACAATCAAAATTTGCTTGCATGGTTCGGATTTGAAGAAACACTCAGAAACATCGCTTACAACTTTGAACAATTAGAAAATTATATTTAAGGAGAAAAGACTATGAAAACGACAATAACGAAGAAAGAAAAAGCAATCGAAATAATGAAGAAAATGGATATCTACAAACCGTACATAAAAGGCTTTGAGGAACGCGAACAGGTATGTTTCTTTGAAGGCTTCGGCGGCTTTTGGATCGACCAAGAGCCTGAACTTTACGCAAAGATGAAAGCAATCGAAAACGAACACAAATGCAAAGTCTATGCCGTTACACACGAATTTACCGAATTCGAAGAACTTTACGACTTTTTGATCGTTACCGATTATCCAGAAGAATGGGACGATTTGGTTTACACCCAAGGAAACCGTCATACGGCTTTTGCTTACGTCTGGAACAAAGACGATGACTGGTGTTCGGAATTCGGCAGTATTACCGTACAGAGCTTCGGTGGCGGCATCAAAAGAATTGCGTGAGGTGGAATATGAATGTTTACTTAGTTGTATTTGAATGGTCTACCGAAGATGACTCGGACGTAGATATTGAAGCTTATGACAGCTATGAAAAAGCTGCTATGCGGTTTCATGAACGCATAAACGAGGAAAAGACGGATATGTCTTGGGTGCATGAAGCTTTCGATGAAAATGACGACATTCTTGACGGATATGATTTCGATGAATGCCAGCCAGACATGAGCTTGGAAACTTATGCATATTGGAACATCACAAATAAATATAACTGGCAGATGCACGATTACATCGCCCTCATACAGCTGGAGGTGAAATAAATGAAACACACAGATGAAGTTCAATCGATCCTGACGGCAATCTTTGCTATCAACAGAACAAACGGACACGAGGACAAAGATATTTCCCTTGTCCTCGATTACGCTTTCCGCAGATTTTACAGCTCAAATACAAACCTGCTTACTCTCGCTTGTATCGGCAAGACAAAAACTCAAATCATGCCGGAAGTGACGAAACTGTTAGAAACAACCACACAATACAAAAAGTATTTGGAGGAATATAAAAAATGAAACCGTACAAAACACAGGCTCACATCCATTCCTTGAACGGAAAAATGGAAGAAATTACCGTACTGGAAAAAGTCGGAGATAACGATTATATCGTGGACTACAAGGGCGTGAAATGTCACGCCCTTTTTAATTGGTTCAACTGTACATATTACGCAGACGATATTTACACAATCATCAAGGAGGTTTAACACTATGGCTAAATTAGCAGAACTCAAAAAATATCTGAATTACGAATTTTCTTCGGGGTGCTACACCGGCGAAGATTATAAATCCTTTCAAGCCAAATATATAAACTACCTAAAAGCAATGTGCAAAGAAAATCACTGGCAACTCGTCAATGTAAGCAGAAACCACTACTGCTTTTCTGCCTTTATCCAGAGCAGCCAAAACAAGTTTGTGTATATATCTATCAGCGACGTCAGGTATTTCAGCAACGAATGGTACAACAATATCCTCATTCGCACGGCAAAAAACGAAGTCGACTACAGAGGCGGTTTTAACCACTACACAAGCCTTGAACATCTTGTCGAAAAAGCTGCCGAACTATTGGACGATATGCCCTTTTAAGGAGATACTATATGAAATCTATCATTGAAGAACTTTACTACGGAAATATCGATGCAAAAGACATTGCACTTCCCGAAAAGAAACGCAAAAAAGAACTTGCACTTTACGACAAACTAAAAGCCACGCTGTCAAAAGAAAGCGATGAACTCTTTGAAAAATTTATCGAACTTACCGATAATAATTACGATGAGCTGATGCGCATGATTTACAAACGCGGTGTTTCTACGGGAATCATGATTGCTTCCGAAGCATTTATCGAAGGAGAAAAACTATGCGATTAAATCTTGAAACCAAAACCAAAGAACAAGAACTCGTAAAAGCGTACCTCCAAGAAAACGCAAGCGAAATACTTGCAGATAAAATCAACAACGGTACGCCTTTTGAAAAGGACGGTAAGACCTTTATCAACAAAAAGACTCTGGACGGCTTTATGAAATACGCATCGGACGAGGCAAGGAAACTTGCCTCAAAAGGTGCAAATTCAGCGTGCGTGGAAGATAAAGTAGTTTATGGCTGGGCTGTCCACTATTTCGAAGAAGACAGTATCGAAGGCACGCTCTTAAACGATGACGGTACCGAATATAAACCCGCTCCGAAATCGGCGCCTGCCAAAGTCAAAAAAATCGAACCGAAAAAACCGGAACAGCGTCAACCGTCACTATTTGATTTTATGGAACCGCAGAAATCGGATCCAGAAGTCAAAGACGAAAACAGTGATGACAAAGACGAACAGCCTTCGCAAGAAGAAATCGACGAAATCCTTGCCGAAATCGCCGAAGAAGAAAACAAAACAGCAACGCAGAAAAAGCTTTCCCCCTTCTATGAAAAATATCTGGAAATAGAACGCTCTTATCCTGATTGCGTGATTGCCTATCAGCTCGGAGACTTCTACGAAGTGTTCGGAGAAAAAGCCGTACAAATTTCCAAAGAATGTAATCTTACTTTAACAGGTCGTGACGTCGGACTTGAAAACCGAATCCCGATGGTCGGCTTTCCCTATCACGCCGCTGAACAGTATTTTGACAAAATTCAACGAAACCATCGTTTGGTCGTTGTCAATTCTGACGGCACATTGAAAGAGCTTTCCAAACCGAAAACTACTATCAATCTTGACACCGGCGAAATCTACGATGATATGACCGAAGAAGAAATGCGGGAATTTGACGGAGATATCGAAGAACCGCAGGACATTGATGACGAACCCGAAGATTCGTTTGACGCAACGGCTTTTGATAAAACAGCGCTTTGCAAATTAGACGCAATTTTCGGAGATAAACTTGCTTTGAGGTGAAATCATGAGAGAAACAGACATCAGACCTATTCCGAAATACATACTAAACCAAATCCGAAAGGTAGATAACAAAAACTATCCGAACCCTGACGGTCACGTTCGCTGTTATGCCTATCTTACCACTTGGAAAAACGAGCTTGTGAAAGTGACTGTTGCTGTAAAACATCGCTACAAAAAATGGTACTGCAAGCAAGTCGCCGTTCACGGACTGAACTCGAAAAAATGCTTCGTAAAAGATATGGAATACTGCTATTGCGCAAGTATGGGTTTTCGTTTTGGCTGGTACGAAGAAGGCTTGCAAAAATACGAAAACTGGTACGAACGCGGCTGGTGCTGGGCTGACGATAAATATTACGATCCGTATGCCGAACTTATCAATCCCGACTTTATAGATCGCTTGCCGGAATTCCGATACAGCGCATATAAACTGTATCAGGGCTGCAATATTTTTAAGTATTTACGGCTTTATCGGCAGTATCCCCAGATTGAAATACTGATGAAACTCGGCTTTTCAAGAATTTCCATGAGCACAACCATTCTAAAACGCTGCGGAACGGATAAAGCCTTCTGCAAATGGCTCATTTCCAATAAAGAATTACTTCAAAACAGGCACTACTATATCGACATCATTGTTCAGGCATATAAAACGAAAAAATCACTTGACCTGTTGCAGTCATACAAGGAATCCAAACTCAGACTTGTCCACGACAGCAGCCTTACTCCCATCAAAGAACTGTTCAAAGGCAAAGACCTAGAGCAGTTCTTCGACTATATAGCAAAACAACAGACCAATCCGAATACTTATCTCGACTATCTGAAAGCCTGCCAAAATCTCGGACTCGATATGACAGAAGACAAAAACCGTTTCCCCCACAATTTCAAACGCTGGCACGATATTCGCATAGACGAATACGCTACAAAAAAGGCTATGGAAGACGAAGAAAAACGCAAGGAATTGTATGTTCAATTTGCCGCCGTTGCCGAGAAATATCTATCTTTGCAACACGCAAAACGAAGCGCGTTTGTATGTATTATTGCAAAAAGTCCGGCAGATCTGATTCGGGAAGGCGAAGCCTTGCATCACTGCGTAGGCAGAATGAATTATGACCAACGTATGGTACGCGAAGAATCGCTCATCTTCTTTGTCCGAAACAAACAGGAACCCAACACTCCGTTCGTTACAGTCGAATACTCAATATCGCAAAAGAAAGTCCTGCAATGTTACGGAGAACACGATCACAAACCGAACGAAGACGTACTGCATTATGTCAACAAAGTATGGTTACCTTACGCCAACAGAACACTCAAACAAATTGCCGCATAGGAGGAATTAAACAATGGCAAACTATTTCAGAATTACAGCATATCACCCGACCGAAAATCTCTCGGTCATTATGGATTCAAACGGACTGTTCGAAAAACTCTGGCAGTTCTCGTCTTTTATGGTATCCAAAGGCTTCAAAATCATCGAAGTCGGAGGCGAAGACAAATTCATCGAAGGCAATATGCCAAAAGCCGAACAAGATACTGTTCATGTAATCTTACGTGCTTGTAAAAGTGGTGAACCGGAAATTACAGGCAACCGCATTACGGTAGAAGGCAAATCCTACACTACCATATAAAACGAAAAAGCCGCGTCACTGCGGCTTTTTTTATTTTATAAGTTGTTGCTTTGATTATGAAACCAATAATTGTATATTATTCTTTATTACTTTTCTTAATGCAAGAAAAAGAATAATCCCCACAATCACAATAAATATTTTGAGGCACTAAATTAATGTCAGAATTTATTTTAATTAGACTTTTGCAATTAGGACATTCAAACAAATTACAAAACTCTTTTACCGCTAAACATGTGCTTTTTAGTTCTTCAATAGATAAGTTTTGTGCCCAACTAACAAAATGTGTACTTGGATTAATTGTCCAACGTTCAATTTGCAAGTTATTAAACGTGTTATTATACTGTCGTTCAAATGCTTCTATTTTTTCTGTTGATTTTTTAAAAGAAATAGCCGATTCCTTAGCTTTTCTAATTGCATTTCTATAATGAAAACATACAGGGATCAGAACTTCTTCCAAACACCACTTTCTAGTAGTTGAATAAGGCACCTTTAATTTATATTTTTCACACATATCAGAAAAAAACTCTTCCATATAATAACGCATCAATCCAATTGCTTCATGCTTTTCTCCCATTGCCAAAAAGTTATTTATTGAATCCCAAATATTACTTCCTATTTCTACATAAGGTCCATGATTAATATCCCAAGACTTAAAATGAATAATATTATTTTTTCTAACTACTCCTTGATTTTCTAACTCTTTTCGCCATATATAATCATGTGTAGTAATAATAAATTGTTTGTGAGGGAATTCATCCTTTAACAATTTACAAAAATTCTTTCTATGGTCTATATCTATTGACATAACCACATCATCGAGTAAAACCAAATTTAATTTATTATTTGAAATTTTTTCAGACAGTGCAAAAAATAAGCAGATTCCCATACTGTCTTGATGCCCTTCACTATGTACAGCATTGGGAGGATACATTTCTCCATCTTTAAATTTAACTTGCAATTCTAAGCTAGATGCCTTCCTACTGAATACACTAATAAACTCATTTTCATCAGACTCATGAATAATTTTATATAAAGACGAAAATCGATCTTGTATTGCAGTATACATATCATTTAGTGTATTGGTTTGCGAAGCAACATAAGAATTAAGCAATAAATTCGCTCTATATGCAAAATTAGTAAAACTATTTATTTTTTGCTGCACTTGAACCAACATTCTATAATTTGCATCAACATCAACTAATAGTTTATAATAAGCTTCTTTTTGGTCTAAAGCTATATTTGCTAATCTTTTACACAAATCGTCTATATAATTTTTAAGTATATTTTCATAATGTTTATTTAAAAAATCCTCTACCAAAGCAGAAGAAAACTTCCCATTCTCTATTGCATCATAAAAAACACCTAATTCTACAGACATATCTTGTAGATTTTGACAATCCATATAATTTGATAAGTTTCCAAAATCAATTAAAGAAAAAAGCTGTTTAATAGAAGTCAATGACTCTAATAATTGTTTGGTAGAATTTTGATAAATATTAAATGCATATTTTACATCTTTGAGTTTGTCAATTTTCTCTTGCAAAGTATGTATGAACTTATCCTTATCTTCAATTTCTTGACCACATAAAGGACAAGCATCATCTTTAAACAGTTTAAGTCCTTGCTCATATAGAAAAATCGAATCTATAAATTTTTTGTATTCTTGTAATAAAAGAACTCTCTCATAAGCGAGCTTTGTTTCAGATATTTTCCCAACTAAACTATTTGTTCCCGCAAAAAATGCTTTGTTTATATCCTCGATCCTTTGCAATGATGTTGTGATTTCCGTTTTATGAATACTTGATTTTGTTAATGACAAATCAGCGACTATCGAATTTTGTTTTAAATCCTCTATTGGATTTGCCCCCAACTGCATTCTAGCATTATTAATTATATCTATCCAATCTTCAGAACTTACCTGCAATTCGTTTGATATCTTTTTTATATAAGTCTCTTCTTGGCTTTGATAAGATTTTAATTCATCATCAATAGCTTTTTTTGCTTTTTGTAAACAAGTTCTATTTTTTTCTAAGGTATATAAATTAAGAATTTTTTCTATATTTCTAGCTCTATCTTGTTCTGTAGAATTAATAAATTGCAAAATTTCTCTTCGCGAAAGATAGTGCGACTGTAATACCGCCAACTTACTTACTTCTTCAAACTCACTCCTATATTTAGCTTCACATACCAATTCTCCGGGATTGTTTAAATAACGCTTAATTTCAATTTTTTCGGTATAATTTGGCAATTTTACAATTGCTTTTACCCAAGAATTGTTTATATTTTCTGTCACATATTTTCCATGTCGCCCAAGTGTAAGATTTTTTGATCCCACACCAGATAATCGGGTTATGTCGCCTTTAATTAAAAAATCTATAGCGTCTATAACACCACTTTTACCTGTACCATTGTCTCCATATATACAAGCATTGTTACCATTAAAATCCAACTTTAGATTTTTGATACCACGTATACAATTTATTTCTATAGATAATAAAATCAAATCTTTTCTCCTTTAATTAGCTTTATAAATTGTTCTTGACGTTTGGCATCACTATTAGTAGAAGATAAAATGCTTAAGAACTTAGACAACTCGTCGCTTGTAAAAGTGTCTATAACCTCTTTATTTGATTTCATTTTCTCTACAATTTTTTCTTCCATCTCTTCTCCTTTGAATCTAATTTATTTGCAAATAATATAGCATACAGGTTTGCATAATAATTATAATTTAGGGAAAATGCTATGATTATCTATTGTTTTGCGAGCAATATCCCATTTAGCGACTTTGATTTTTTTGATTCTTTTACCATCGCCAAAATCTAACAAATCTTCTCTATGTAAGATATTTAGTACTTTATTTAAACTCCCAAGCCCAGCCGACGAAAGCAGATAAGCATCTTCCGGATCGCAAAGTTTACAATAAATCTGCAACTGCCCTAAATTCGGTAGTGTAAGAGGTGTCTTTTTCGCTTCAATAAAGTAAAGATGTGCTTTATTGCTCCATATTACCATACCCAAAACATCTATTTCTATCTTCAAACCTACTACTTGAGGATAATAGTTTATTATACCGTATTTTTCAAGTACGGAATCTAAATAGACTGAATGACAATCGACAACTTTAATGTCACAATTTTGGCGTCTATATTTGTCAACTAGATATATTTCAAGCCATTTGCACATATCGGCATAAAGCTCAACTTCTTTAGCTACATTATTCTCCATACCCTAAATCCCTTGCCAAATCTGTCCATGAGTCATAATGTTTACCTCTAATGACTGCCGGTAGTGATTCATCATTTTCCATAGGATGAATCGGTTTACGTTCTCTCCTTCTTATTGTTTTTTCCCAATAAAATTTGTGCGTTTTGTTTTCGTCCAAATATTCTAAAAGTTCTTCCGAGTATTTTTCCAACGCGCGTTGTTTGTGGAGAATATTGAATCCTATTGGCATAAACTCATTAGCACATATTTTTACTTGGTGTTCTTTTTTCCAATAATAAGGTTTTCCTTGATTATACATTTTCAAGTTTGAATCTCTAAAATTTGGATGTCCAAAATCTATAGTCTGCACAGGAATATCTAAGCTTTTTAGCATATTAGAGATGTCTATAACCATTTGCCAATTGCCGGGAATTTCAATGTAAACTCTATGGAATCCTTCTTGCCCATATGCCATATTACTACGTCGAATATAACCTGTCACATCAGCTATTCCGCGTAAAAGCTCTTTTTTTTCGTCATTTGATAACGAGAACAATTCGCTATTCATCGTCATTGTAGAATGATGAACACCGTTTCCAATAAATCGCATAATTTCTCGCATCGTATAATCGGCATTTGGCTTGGTGAAAGATATTTGCGTAACTCTCTTCCCTTGAACAATAGGTAATGAATGCCCAATCAATGGTTCAACAACGCACCGTATATCTGCTAAACTGCTTTTTACATATACGGAAACCTCACGCCCTTCATCATCCCTTAAATTTTTATGAGGCAACTCTATCGTAATTGTAGTCGTATCTTCCTTACGTTGCACCTCTCCGTTTCCTAAAATCATTCCTATTAAGTATGCCATTTGCGCATTCATCATTGTTCTCCTTGGTCGTCAATTATCTCATTATATATTTTATCAGCTATCGCCTTTGCCATCAATGGTGGAACAGCATTTCCTATTTGAGTACGCACTGCAACTTTTGTACCGTAAAAAATATAGGTATCATCGAAAGACTGAATGCGCGCTGCCTCACGAGCTGTAATAGCGCGGTTCAATACCGGATGATTATTGGTTCCGTTAGAGGCCGCATCAAATCTGGTATCTATCGTCGGAGAAGCTTCGTCCCATTTTAGGCGTCCCCAAGTTGAATGGAATTTTTGTTTGCCGAGAAGCTCTTCGGGTAAAAACTCTTTTCCTTTCTCAGGGGGGATCATCTGTAATTTTTGTATCGCAATTTGAGCATGATTGGAAGCCTTATGATTATATAATTTTGCACTATTTCTCCTCATCATTTTTTGATAATCAGACGATGCCGGTAACATATAATCTTGCTCAAAAGCTCCTTCTCCCGATTCCAAATATGCCAAATCACTTATTGCTTCACGAACAGTAACTGTTTTACTGCAAGTCGGTAATGGCAAACATATTTTTTTATTCTTACAGCAAACGAAGATTGTTCTTTCTCTTGTTTGAGGAACCCCAAAATCACTTGCTTTTAATACTCCGACATCAACATTGTAACCGAGTTTATTTATTGCAGATATAATCTCTTCTTTAAACCAACCTTTAGATGTAGAAAGCAGGGTTTTAACATTTTCAATAACAAAAACTTCCGGCTGTAACCTTTCTACCAATTTCAAATACTCAATGAAAAGAAAATTACGAGGATCCTTAAGCCCAAGTTTTTTTCCTTTCATAGAGTAGCCTTGACACGGTGGTCCGCCAATTATCATGTTGACTTTATGCTTAAGAGATTGCTCAATTACCGCATTCTTCACTTCTTGAGTTTTAATATCGCCAACAACAACATGAACATCCGGCATATTCTTCTTTAGAGTAATAGCTAGTTTATCATTTATGTCCAAAGCGACAACTGTTTTGAAATGAGGATTCAAATGCATTCCATAAGACATTCCACCTGCGCCACAAAACAAATCAAGTATTCTAAAATTGACATCTATGTTCATATAATTTTCTTCCTTATAAGTATTCTTTTGAAAATTTCTTTCCCCTTGATTCGTGGCTTAAATAAGTCGAACTCATTATCGGAGCCATGATTTGCTTCACCAATTATTTCAAACTGAGAATCATTATGATACTTTAGATAAGTAAGAGGAACTCCCATTATGCCCGTATAATCTGACGGAATTTCCAAAACTCTAGAAACATTTATAGCGTCAAAATCATCATACTTAGGATATTTTTCCGGATCGTATTTACAGGTTAAGACTAATTGCTGATGTTTGCGTTCATTATCTAAATTCGTAAGCCACATTGCATTTCCTAAGCTACGCCATTTCTGCCCAGTTTCATCAACCCAAAATCTATATTTTCTAGGTTGCGTATCATTCGGGACTTTAAAAGCCATATCGCCAAAACGGTAACCAATCCAAGCCTGTCCACTTTTAATGAAAGGAAAAATCTCTTTATAAGTTATTGCATTTTGATTGCCTATTAACAAATATTGTTTCTTATATTTTACCAACAATGAGAACAAATCTATGAATTTAGAAAAAGGTGGATTTGTGACTACTATATCAGCTTCCTTAAGATATTCAACACATTCCTCACTTCTAAAATCGCCGTCACCTTTTAATTTCTTAACAACTTTTAATTTATTTATTAAATCTGCTATACTGTCACCCTGAAGTAAGCCTTCCTCAATATTAGGAAATTGTTCAACAACCATTACATAAGCAGCATTATCTACTAGCGGAGAATAATTGTCATCTACTATAGTCGACTGATCGACAATTCTAGATCCCTTATAAGAGGTACAAATTAATTTTTTTAGTTTCAGTGTATTAAAATTTTTCAAAAAATAGGTTGTAAAAGCAGATTTGTAAGGATCATCACAATTACATAAAACGACCTTTCCTTGAAATTGTTCAGAATAATGAGAAACCTCCGACTCTACAGTTACATAGTCGGTGTACCATTCGTCTGTGTTTTCAGTATATCTAGCTTTATTAAGTATAGAATTGTTTGCCACTCCAATTACCTCTAAAACATATTGTCAAATTAGTCATCAAACTGAATACCTTTTTGTGCACAAAATTCATAAAACTTACGTTGCAATGCATACGTAGGCTTTCGAACACCAAGCTCCCAGCGATTTAAGGAAGAGTGAGCCACGCCAATCGCATCAGCAAATTCTTTTTGACTCATATGTATAGTCTCACGAGCGCACTTAACTTTGTCTTTAAATTCCATAATTCAACCTCATTGCAAGGATATTGCAAACATTATAGCACTTTTTTAAAAAAAAATCAATACATAAACAGATATATCGCCTAACTATCATTATTTCACACCAACAACATTTGCTCACATTCTCTTGATAGAATCTCCATTTGCAACCGTGGCGTGTGCTTGTCTTGATACGAGAGGGCTCGCTTCGCTCGCCCGCGACAAGCACACGCCACGTAAACTTAACTCGACTGAAATACGGAAAAGCGGAGTGCTGACGGAAGCGGAGTCGCCCGCTGAACCGCTTGGGCGATCTTCCGCTTTTACCGTCACACATTTTCCGTTTTTTGACCGTATTTTACCATTCGTAGTTCAGTTACATTTGCGCATTTGCTCTATGACGGCTTTGCTCACCTTGCCCATGTAGCAACCTTCGTCCCAGCACGAGAAATCGTCAAAGAGAAGCAGTTTCTTATCTTCAAGTCCTATCGGACAGACAATATCTTCGTCCATAATGTCCGAAATAAAAAACTGAGGCAGTCCTTTGGAGTAGACCATCTTTTCGCCTGTTTTCTCCATATACTTCGTGAGGTACGCTACCGCTTCTCCAAGCATAGAACGATCTTCTACAGCCTTGAAATCGGACCTTCCAAAACGTTCGTTAAAGTAAGTATTCTGAACAGTCTTTTGTACCCTCTTTTTGATGGGGGAATAGTCCATAACCTCAATAAGTTTTCCCGGCATCGAGCCTTCGGGAACATAGAACAAGCCGTGAAAATGCAAACGGTGCTTTTCGGGAGAGCGTTCCCATACACCTACATACTTCCAACCTTTGCGATGGCACATCATTTTGAAACAGCCTTGTAACTTCTTCTTAAAGCTCTCCTCGGTATGTTTCTCTCCGTCATAGGTGAATGTCACGAAATAGTTAAACTCCTGTAAATTGACCTTGCGAGTAAGCCTTACGCGCCTACAAATCAAATTTCTGATCTTCCTCTCAAACTGCGAATTTACGTAACGTATAGCGCTATCTTCGTCCTTAAAATACGGCTTCATTTTGCCGATAATAAACTTCTTTCTTGCAGCTCTGGTTTTTCCGTTACTTTCCTTATACAATTCCTCAAACAATTCTTTTCTTGTCATTGTCCTTACCTTCGGCTGTGGTTCAGTTTGCTGTTCGCACTCCGACTCGGACGGTTCTTCATTTTCTGCACGCACAATAGGCGCATCGTCATTTGACGGTGCGCTTTCTTCTATCGTGATATTGACTTCCGTTTCAGCTGTCTGTTCCGTTTCATTATCCGTTACAACGATTTCTTCTTCCGGCGGTTTCGGACGCCGCCTTGACGGCCTTGTCGTGTGCGGTATTCCTATATAATGGCTGCCGTCAAAATAGATTTTACATTCGCCGTATGGCATGGATCCCTCCTTTACAGGAGTACCGATTTATCTTGCAGAACCCGTTTCGTCGGTATCCCTGTATAGTGAATTGATAAAATAACTGTTCTGCATTTTAAGTTCCTCCACACTTGCTTTTTCCGTTACATATTCCATATAATCCATAAGCCCCATATACGTCTTTTTTGCCATATCGTTAAAGTAATCGCTAAAACAGTCCGTCGAGAAACGCCGGCTGTAAATCTTCTTGTTCATCAGATAATACTTCTTATTCTCCGACTTTCCGTCCATCGTTCCGCGCTCTTTTTCTATCTTCAATATCGAATAGCCAAACCGATTAAAGATTCTTACGTTTCTGCGCCATATCCACGAAGTCACATTCTTTAAGAGATACACAAGCAAGGTATTGTCGCCTCTGCGGAAACGGAAGTCATAGTACATACCGATAAATCGGTTGAAAATCCACTTGCTGATCATCTCTTCTATTGTGTAAAAAGGAAGAGCGAGCCGCTGATCTCCCGACTGCACAATGTGGATAATGTCGCAAAGGTCTCTCGCGTCTGCACCCCAAGACTCCGGTCTCTGTTCGTCCGTAAATACCTTGATAAACGGAAAATTATCTACCGTTGCCGAATGCCTACACATTTTGAGCCACGCATTGAACAGGTCATTCTTTTGGTTAGTTTCTTCTGTACCCTTCTTGACTTCTTTAAGTTCCAGATTATTTCCACGCTCTTTACCTATCTCCGAAATCGCCACAACGCCGAACTCAAAGCTCCCGGCTTTCGGATTGTTCTCAATGACCTTTTTGCCGAGTCTTAGCACGTCAAAGTCGAGGATATGCGCATGCCTACCTTCGGTAATTCCTTCCGGGAAGAAGTCGGATGCCCAGATGGGGAAATTGCCTGCACTCATCAGTTCATTATCCTCTCGGATAGAATAGTTGGACACGATAAGGCTGCTTTCAATGACGTAAATAAAGTAGGCTTGCGCATAAGTTTCGAGGACGTTAAACAGCGTGCTGATTTTCAATCCGTCATTATAACTATCTCCGTATCGGCAAATATCGTAGCTATATAGTTGCAAATCCGTTCTGCCGTGATGCTCAAACCTTTGCCGTTTCAAACAAACCCATTCTTTGACCGTTGCGAGATTGTAAACCGTGCCGTGTTCCATACAGAGCCTTAGTTCGTCCTCGAAGACTATCCACGGGAACATAGGGAATTTCATATCGTTGTTTTTGAGAATGTCGTATGCCTTTTGCCTGAACATTACTTCCTGCGAGAGAGTCATATCCGTGATGAGCGTCGTTTTCTTCTTACCCATTGAACCACACGAGATAGACACGATCGGCACCTCATTGATAAACCCGCAATTACGGGCTTCGAAATGCCGCAGTCTGTTCAAGGCGATTGACTTTCTCCATCGGTTGAAGATAAGCCACGCAATTATGGCGATACTCCACCACGGGAAGTGTCGGAAGATGACCTGCAAGTCAATAAACAGCTTGCACACCTGCGTATAGATAGATGCGACGTCGAAGGACACCGAAAAGTAAAAGTAGTAGGCAAAGAAGTCCAATACGATACTTACGAGATTGAGATGGAACGTCCACAGTACGAGCCAGCATATCCACAGCCAATTCGTGTGTTTCAGAAAATCGATATAGCCGAGAACAAACCGTTTCAAGGGCTGAAATGTAGCACGGGATACCGATTTGAACGCTTTAAGAGGCAGCGTATCTTTGTTGTGCTTTGTGTTCCCGCTTGCATAGAGCCGTTTCAACGCAAAGACAAATACAAGAACGCAAGGGAGAACAATTGCAATTACCTTTGCCACAACCGCCGATTTATCCCCGACCACCAACCAATAACCGATGAAATTTTCCTTGTCTACAAGTAGTTCAAAAAACTGTACTGCCGAAACCTTGAACGTATCAAAATCCGATGGGAGCAAGATATCCCACTTCATAACTTCAGACCAAGAATTTACCGTAGGTACGGTACTGTGCGCTATTCCAAATATCTCGCAGAAGTACAACTTGATTGAGTCTATCAGGTTGCCGCCCGCCTCGAACGCTCTGAGATAAGAGGACGAAAAGACGAATACGCCAAGAAGGACAAAACCTACCGACACGATTGCCGAAAATATGATATTGACTGCATTTCGTCTGTTCATAGTACACCTCCTACCTGAGAGATAATCGTTTGACCATCAGTCAATCGGCTACCCGTATAGACGAGATAGCCGACGACCAGAACGGTAACGATCAAGAGGCATACGGCAAGTATTCTCTTAACCGTTTTCATTTGTCATTCCTCCTTTTTCTCTTTTCGCTTTTTTCTTGCCTTGTCGATACTCTTAAACAGTGCGGCAACAGCCTTGAACGGCAACGAGATAATCCAAAACACCCCTTTGACAATCCACGGCAGAATCGGAAACAGTATGATTATCAAAAGGATAAGCAGCAAGACGGCAAGCAGGATTTTCCACCATTCATATCCATCGAACTCAACAGGCGGCGTGATTGCTCCAACCACATCGACAGGACTGGATACAACGGGAATTACGTGATATACCCCGTCACGATTAAAAGTAAGTTGGATAATATCGAAATCCATAAACACCGTTTCCTGCGCCATATAAGCAGAGTCTTTAATCAGCAAACCCGTTTCGCTCTTTGTATCGTCAATATCCACATCTCCGGCGAAATAATCCGTCACCGCAAACCGAAACAGAAAAGTCGTCTTGTCCTGTTTTTTAGCCGCCTCATAATACTCCTTAAACTCATCCACATCCCCTTCGTCAATTAAGAGAGTCTTTGCAATCCCTTCATTGTCGTATGAAACATCCTGATCGGTCACCGCATAAATCGGCTCTATGCCGAACACGTTTTCGTCGGTAGGCACCTTTCCAAACAACGTAGCAAAAAATCCGTAATCGCACACCTTATCCCAAAAGCCGTGGTTTGCGGTATATGACAGCAAATCGTATTCTTCCGAAGCGTCTATCTCAACGCAGTTGTAACCCATAGTCCTGTCCTTGTCCACACTGTCCAAAAACAAATCGGCGCTGATCTGCCCCTCTTTGATGGGTAAGTATCCGTTGGCACTACTTTTGTCATAGGTGTAAATCCAATCTTTCAGGGTATCGCTTGAAAGCACATAGTCTTTTGCGCTTGTACCACCCGTATAAAACAGATAAGGCAACAATTCGCAAACATCGTAAGAATTGACTACAAACGAACTCAGTCCGATATTCGAATAGCAATCCACGTTATAGGACCAGTTATAAGTAATGACGGTAGAGCCAGGTGAAGAAATGACGTTTCGTCCGTAACCGAGCATATACCTCAGAGAGTCCGTATGTTCGCCGATGTTTTTGCCAACGTAATCGCTTAATGCGTCATAAACGGCTTTATCGGAAACGACAACAATGGGAGCCGTCTTATATTCGTACCATTCTGCCTTGACCTTCTGCAATTTTCCGTATTGCTCCAAAATATCGTTATCCACGCTAAAATACACGCTTTCAAGCTGGTTTTGATGATCCTTTCCTGCAGAACTGGACTCCGTGCGATAATTCGTGCCTCTGACGTCAAGGGAAATGGTTTCCATCTCTCTTACGATAGAAACAAGCGTACTTTCGGCAGACGGATCTGGGCCATATCCTTTCACATAGCCCGAAAATAGGAAAGAGCCTCCGCAAGGATAATCAACCGCATTGACTTGTCCGTATGTCGTAAGTTCAATCCCCGAAACGTCATATCTGCGTTCGTTGCTGTTTACCCTTTCCGCAAAAGTCGTTCCGTTTATCTCTTTGTCAACCACCTTGAACTTATAGAAGAGGTCTTTGTAATTGCTTTCCTCGGACTTACTCAAAAACTGCAAATCAAACTTTGCGTAGTCGTTTGGGTTGCCGTCTTCGTCATACGATACTGCCATCTGGATCTTGTTGCTCTTGCTGTTTGTCGATAAGTTCAGTCCCTTAGGGTTATAGACGTACACATACAGTCCATAGTTTTCACGCATATTCGCTTTGTAGGAATAGCAATACTCAACAAAATTGATAATCTGTATATCCTTGCTCTCGTCGAAAGGATAATCATTCAGATCGAATGGTTCGCCGCCAACGGATGAGGACCGCAAGTCGTCCAATACGTTGGTTGTATCGAAATTCAACGTACCCTCCGCATAAGCGATATTCGGCGCCGCCGAAAAGACGACGCCGAACAAAATTGCTAATGCGATAAGACACGTCAATAGCTTGAATCTTATTTCACGAGTCATATCGCTCACCTCCGTCAAAAAATAATGGAAGGTTTAGACATTTCCATAGACCTTGCGACCTCAATGGAATCAGACGTATAACCGAGTTCAATACGGAAAGTCGCATCGGAATAGGTCCCCTTGTACGTTACCGTAAATTCAACAATGCCTTTGCTTGCGTTGTTGCAGTTCTTGGCCGCGTTCAGCAAGGCGTCAACCGATTCGATATGAACGCCGCCAGTAAAATCTCCAGAAGGCAACGGCGCCACATAGCCGTTAAGGATATCCTGAGCACCTTCAAGATCTTCCGTATCGACACGACCGTCTTGCAACCCCGCTCCGATATGATCCATTGCCTGTTTTGCGTTTACCACTCTCGAATGCGCTTTTTCTTCATTCGTCAACGCATTATACTTTGTGTTTGCCGTGTTCAGCATGGAAGCCAAAGCGTTAAAGTTTCCCGTCTTACTTGCCGTGACAATAAGATCGACAAAGCTCTGAGAGTTTTCCGTCATCTCGCCTTCCGCATCGGATCCGATAAACAATCCCGCCTGCATAGCAATTTCCGTTAAAGTATAGCTTGCAGAATATCCGAAAGAATCGGTAAACTGACCGCTGACCGTCTTTGTGAATTCGTCCTGAATGGTATAGTTTGTATAAACAGGTACGCACTCAACGGTATAATTCTTTTCTTCGCCCGTATAGTCCACACGATAAACCCCATCAGAATCGGCTGTCGGAGTAGTCATTGACGAAGTGCCGTATTTGAACGTATAATTGAGAGATTTAATCTTCTGTGCGTAATCGACCAGACACACCGCATTTACCTTATCGTCCGAATTTGCAACCGCTTTGATGACAACCTGCTCTCCGAAGTCTTTCAAGCAGTTGACCGTAATACTTTCTCCGCTTGCCGTAGTCGTTTCGCTGATGGTAACATAATCGTCTATCGTCTTACCGCTTGCCCATTCCGATTCGGAATTCTTCCAAGAAATTTCCCACAATACCGTTTTATCGATTGCGGTCTCAGGTAGAATTGTAGCCGATAGCGTTACGCCCTCACTGTTTTGCGTAGTAGCGGAAAGATTCGTAAGCCGCATGCTATTCTGACTTGCATAACTGACCACCATTCCTTCGTTGTGATTCAGTTCAAAATCCTCGGTGCTGTTTCTCTGTCCGTTGCTTTGATAAGACGCAACAAGTATCACCGCCAATACAACGAACAAAGCGGCCAAAACACCTGCCGTTACTTTGATAATAGTTTTTGTTGATTGTTTCATTTGTTTTACTCCTTAAAAAATGATTTGCTCTTTATCAAGTTCCACTCCGGAAACGTCCTCCGGCAATGTAAAGTAAAGAGTTACGCTCTGCTCGCCGTTATACGACGTTACGATAAGAGCATACATGTCTTCGTAGCTTTTGCCGTCACAGTCGCCAATGGTATTGTTCGGATAAACCGCCTGTAAAACTTCCGTGACTTTGCCTTTGGGAGCAACCGTAAAAGACGATTCCTCCCGCTGAATATCAAACCCGGCAGTCAGATCGGTTTCTGCTTGGAATGAGTACACCTGATCGTCCAGAGTGAAGTCAAAATCCTTGCCTTCCACAACGTGAGGTACGACTTTAACGGAATACCCGCTTGCGTCACCGCCTGCCGAATTGAAGATATATTTGACATCAACTTTCAAGGGCTTTTCGGGTGAGGACAAGTAACCGCCTGAGGTCGTCAAAACGTCTTTGCCGTCCACGGAAACATAAAACGTTTTGAAGTCGCTCGTTAATCCGCCTGTGAAATAGACAATTGCACCGACAATGCCCACAACCACCATAACGAGCAGAACATATCCGATAACTTTTGCAACCGTATTTCCTATCTGCACGCTTTTCTTCATAGGCTCACCTTAAAACGAAAGAGTCGTTTCATCCAATTTGACAGAGGAAACACCCGTACTTACCCAGAATTTGACAGATGTAGACAAACCGCTTACGCTATCCGTTACCTTCAGAATGTAATAACAGGAATCAATGTGGGATGCGTTATATGCTCCACCGTCCTTATACTCCTGCGAATAAGCCGTTCCCAATCCTTCCATCCATTCTTCGTAATAAACGTAGTCGTTGTAGTACCAAGTTCCAATGCCGTATTCGTCATTCTCGGAGTGAGAATAGAAGAAAGTGTCCAAAACCTTATTTGTTGTAACAGTAACTACATTGTCGTTCACGGTCGCAGAAATGCCGAGATATTCCAACAAATCCGCCAAGTCGACCATCCTTACATTTTCGATGGTAGTACCGCCAAAAGAGTCGCCGAAATTATCGCTGACATAAAGTGAACCGACCGCTTCGATTTCCGCACTCAAATCATACGAACCTACTTCATTCCAAACATTTCCAAGATTGACGGTAAACACCGTGCTGCTTTTGCTCGGAAGGTCATAATATTCGCCTCTGCCCACATTGGAAACCGGCGAGGTCGCAGAGGTCAAATAAAGAGAAGAAGCCACTCCTCTGAAAGATACGATACAGGTAGCCGTATAGCCACCCTGCCTTGTCGTAACGGTAATATTAATCTGGTCGGAACCGAACGGCTGGTAACAAGTAACAGTTGCTTCACTGCTTCCATCGTAAGCAGGAGTGACGGTAACATAGTCCGTTACCTCTTCCTGCTTAGAAGGATTACTCCATTCGATACTCCAGTCCACGAGTTTATTCGTTGCGTCCGTTGGATACACCGTTGCCGTCAGCGTTTTACTGACCGAATTATCTTCGGCAAGCATAGCGACGGAATTCATTGCAAGCTTCACGTTAGCCGTACTGATACATTCAGCCATAAAGTCATTGGCATACGCTCGCTCTTGCGTCTGCTCTTCTTTTTCTTCCTCTTTATCCGAAAGCGTCAAAGTTAAAGACGCAGCCATACCAACCAAGAGAACGGCTATCAGGATAAAGACGATAACCCATTTTATAGCGTCTGATTTTTTGTGTTGATTCAAATCGTTATACATAGTAACCTCCTGTTTTTTTGGTTAAAATACCATAAGCTGCGGTCTATGAAACTAAACCGCAGCCATACAGTATCGTGTGATTATGCCGTTATCTCAGAAGCATGTTCAGCATCGACTTATCCGAGCTTCTGTAAGGCTTGACGGCACATTCGTAGATTTCGCCGTTTTCGTCCACGGTCTGAACCGAATATGTATTACCGGCGATGATTTTACCGGTCGCGTCGTCCTTGATTTCGAAAGGCTTGGCAACAAGCTGCGCCGCCATCTGATCACCGAATACGATGTCAAGTACGGTATAGCCGCCTCTGTCGGGCGGAACGACGGCTACTTTGACGTCTTTGCCACGAATGTTGCCTTTGATGAAATACGAGAAGAAAGTTCTGCCGTCCTTCTCAAAAGTCTCTCTTTCGACGAAAATATGTTTGTTGTTGGTATTATTTTCCATTATCTGAAATCCTCCTTTTTATCCTTTTTTCTGCGAAATGGCTTTCGCTTCCGCTTTGCTTTTTCCTTCGGAAATTGCTTTCTTGTACTTGTAGATACCTGCGTGGTCGGTCTGACACTGCAAATAGCCCGAACGCATACCAGCTTCGTAGTCGGTCAGTTCCTTGCCTTCCTTGGGACCGTAGGTATGTACCTTTGCTTTCCTGTCTGCCGCATATCCCTTTGCTCTTTTCGAGGGAACGGACCAACGGCGTTTGTTGTACTTACTGTTTTTCTCTGCCACAGTAAAATCCTCCTGTAATTTGTAATTTTTTTGCCCGTCATGCCGTTAGCACAGCTATTAAGTTGTATATAGTAACGAACGCTTACACTTGGACCGCTGTCCTATGCGATTTTCTTGCGGTGAGTGGCCACTCTTATCCTTCGAAGTACCGCATAGGTTTCGCCTCAATTTCACTGCGTTCGGTTACGCCCTTTTAGTCGATATAGGTACGAATGTACGTATTCGACGGAAGCCTTTTGCCATCGATGTGTTTTCGGTCTTTATACAGAAGCTGATACTTGCTATCGCGCAAAAGCGTTCTGCGATAATAGGTGTCCACACTCAAAACGGCATTGTTCTGTTCGGCGTTTACTATCAAGTAAAGCTCTTGCTTCACTATGTAATCGCGCGTCCGATACACATTCTCAAACAGTTTTTCGTTCTGTGCCTTGTCCATCTTTGCCTTCTCCTTTTTCTTTATTTTTTATGAACTCAGCTAATTGCTGCTCATAACGCCGTATCATACATTCGGAAACCCGATGGATCAGATCTTCCTGTTCTGCCGGTAACGGACTGCCTTCTTCCGCGCGAACCTTGATATATAAAGGCACGGTCACCATTTCATCGGATTCGCTTTTTCTTAGCCCGATACAAGCTACCATTTGATACCTTTCGACCATCTGACTCTCCTTTGGGGCAGGGAATTGAATAACCCCTTCACTTAGAAGCCACGAAAAAGGCAAAAATTAACCCCCTACTGGAAAAATTTTTTGATTTTGTTATAAATTTTTTGTAGCCGATTCCAAACCGCTACCGGATTAATGCCTAATTCAGCCGCAATTTCAGACTGTTTGCGGTCCAAAAAATATACCTGTTCAATTAACCATTTTTGATCTACCGTCAATGTTTCTAACGCATAACGTAACTGTCTGATATCGTCATTATGGAAAGTTTTTTCTTCTATATCGCTTTCCTGGTCAGCTATTTGGAATCCGCTTTCAATAAGCGTTTCCAAAGATTGATGACGGCGAGTTTCTTTACGATTGATGTTCTTTTCGTCTGCCTCGATCTGTTCATACTGCCTTGCAAATTCATCCGAAACTTCAATTTCGACAAACGTGCCATTGACTTCATACTTGATTTTTTTCATGCCGAACTCCTTGTGATTTTTGAAATCCGCAGAGCCGGTTTTCCACAAACAAAAAGACGGCAGGAAAACAATCAAAAGTGCTTTCCTTGCCGTCTTGCGGTCTGCGGAATATTTAGTTTTTAATTTACTAAGCTACCATACTTACATTCTCGATTAAGACTTGTCCGTTGTCTAAAAATCGAACAATCGTCTTAAATCCCTTTAAGACAATTTCTACCGTTTTGCTGGTTTTATCTATTCGACAAACCAGTTTGTCGGCACCGTTTCTTACGTCTTGCACAAGCTCACCTCCATTTTCGTTTTCGCAAAGACAAACTTGATTTTCGCAAAGAAATATGATATAATAATTATAATAAAATTCTTTGCGCCTCGTTTGCTTTTCGTAAACTCAGTATAACAATTAATACTTGACTTTTCGTTGGTTTGAATTTGGTACAAAGTTGGTAAGGAGTTGGTAGGATGAGTACTTTATGTTTTGGTAGCTTTTCAAGAATACTGAAAGGAGCTACAACTACTTCAAATGAATTCTTAATTGAATTGCTTTTTACGCCGTTTTATCACAATGATGTGACTATCGACAAGGCTGACCAAAGCAAACTTATCAATTCTAAAAAGAATGTCCCTGTGTTTATTCAAAACCAAGCGGACACTCCTGCGATAACAAGTATGATAGAGCAATATTTTAGGGACTATGTTGTTATACATATAAAACAATCCGAAAATTATAAATTGGTTTCTTTACTGGTCGGAATAATAAACGGAGATAATACTATCCCAGAACAACAAAAGTCCGCCTTTTTATCAAAGGCGGATATTGAACATTTGCCATCGTTTCTCTCGGATATATTCCTATATGCTATTCAACAGCCTAATAATTTGAAAGAAAATCCTATTCCACCTACACCAACAGATAACAGTGTTTACTCTATAATAAATGGCCACATATATCTTGATGGGGAGGAAATAAAACTTCCTGAGGCTCTTATTCCACCAGAAAATATAGAAATAGAAGAATCGACTTATATTTTAGAACTTTTGCGTGCTTATGCAGATGCAGAACATATAGATAAATTTACAGTAAATACAATCCCTGATAAATACAAGCGACACTTGAATGAGCAAAGGCGATATTACTATAATACTGAATCTGTTAGAAGAAGCGTTCGAGATACTGGATTAAACGATCAGTTTGAATATTTTATCAAAGATACTTATGATTCTATAATTGATCTCTGCGATCAATCTCATGCAAATGGATATGAAAGATTGTTGAAAGTATTGCAACAAGCGGCAAATCGTCCACGAGGTCGCTCTTTACTTGAAACTATACCAAATTTGATAGGAGCGAGCGAAAAGAAAGGCGCTTGTCATATTTTAGTTAATGACGGCAAAATCAAATGGGTGATAACAAATGAATAAATTATTTAACACGCCTTTTGAAAATTCATTAAGAATATTAATACTGCTATCTTTTTTCAATAATCCTTTGACCGTTGACAAAATTACCGCTTGGGACTTTATTGCCGTCAATGGAAAATCTTTTGGATTGACGGATATTGATTTACACGGTGAAAATTCTTTTACAATATGTGAGTATACAGCCAGACGCGAGCAAATTACCATAGCCGTAAAAGAGCTGGTTTTACGAGGATTAATTACGATTGAAAAATCGTACAATGGATTCCGCTATAAAATAACTGTTTTAGGTAAAAACATTGTAGAACAATTTCAAACAAATTATGCCGAAGACTATGCTGTTGCCATACAAAAAACGGCACCATTTTGTTTAGATAAAGATGAGAGGCAATTGATAAAATATATTAATGATAAAACAACCAGTAAAATCGGAGGTACACGATGAGTAAATTTTTCATCAAATCGTTAATAATATCGGGCAAAAATAAGCGTACATCTACTCTTGATTTTGACGAAGGATTAAATATAATTTATGGCCCGTCTAATACAGGCAAAACATATGTATTAAAATGTATTGATTTTGTTTTTGGGAGCAAAAACAAAGAGCCTATACCGTCAAGTTCGGGTTATACATTAATTAAACTTCTTATTCAAACTGATAATGGACATGTTTTCATAGAACGCGAAGTAGGTAAAAATAAAATTAGCGTTGTTAGTGAAAACCCTCTAATACAATCAAAAACTTACAAAATTCAAGACATCGGAACCGCTTTATTAGGCTTAATAGGAATTCAGAATACTCCTAAAATAATAAAAAATAGCCGCTACGAAACAGTAAATTTAACATGGCGGTCTTTTATGCATTCCTTTGTAATTAATGAAGAAGAAGTTATACAACAACAGCCTATACTAATATCGAAAGAATCAACGGCAAAGACAGTATCTTTATCTGCGTTACTATATCTGATTTCTGCACCAGACGCTTCAAAGATCAATCCGATTGAAGATAAAAAAATACAGGAAGCACGCAAACGTGCTGTTGAAAGATATATTGCAGAGGAAATACATAAATTAAATGAACGCAAAAAAATATTGGATGAAAAATTAAAAACAAAAATAAATTCGCCAGAGGAAGAAATTAAAAAATTAACGGACGAATTATCTAAAATAGAAAAAGAAATAACAACAGAAATTGGTAATAGTAAAAACACATTGTCAAAAATTATTGATATAAAAAATCGTATTGCAGAATGCAATCTATTACTGAACCGCTATGCCGAACTTCGCTCTCAATATAAGGCTGATATAAAAAGATTAAGCTTTATTGTAGAGGGAGAAATAAATCTATCGAACATATCTCCGTTGGAGAAATGTCCTTTTTGCAATGGTGAGATGAGTGAGCAACATTATGCTACATATATTGAAACTGCCAATGCAGAACTTCGTCGCATAACGCTACTATTAAATGACCTAAAAGAAACCGAAGATACGGTTATTGCCGAAAAGCAAAGTCATATTGAATCTTTACAAAAGCTAAACGAAGAACGGCAGGCCGTAGAGAATATTATAAAGCAAAAATTAAAGCCAAGAGCGGAAAAAATAAAGAATTCATTAGAAGATTATCAGAACCTTATAAGATTACAAAATGAATTGGAAATTATCGAAAAAATGCGTCAATCAAAGACACATGCATTAAATGAAATGCTTGCAGCGAAAGACGATAAACCTATCGAATATAAACCGCGAGAACATTTTCCTCAAGATTTTGAAGAACGCATGTCAAAAATTCTTAATGACATCCTCATTGCATGTAAATATGAGGACTATGTGTCTTCAAGGTTCTCTATAAAAAAATTCGATATAATAGTAAACGGTAAAGAAAAAGAAAATTACGGTAAAGGTTATCGAGCATTTTTAAACGTTGTTGTAGCTATTGCAATTAGAGAATACCTTTACCATAATGGTATATATCCTCCAAGATTATTCGTTGTTGATTCGCCGTTACTTTCATTGAAACAAAATATAGATGAAGAAACGCCAGAAAGCATGAAAATCGGTTTAATGCAATATTTGATTGACACTCAAGATATGGGACAAACCATTCTTATAGAAAACGCAATACCAAGATTGGATTATAAAAATGCAAATGTGAAATTACACTATTTCACAAAAGGAAAAACCAAGGGACGATATGGGCTTTTATTGGATATGGTAAACTAATCGGAGTAAAAATGAAAATAACATATAACAAGCTTTGGAAGTTACTTATAGATAAAAAAATGAATAAACAAGATTTATGCAACGCTACAAAAATTAGTGCTGCTACTATGGCTAAACTTGGTAAAGGAGAAAATGTGAATACAGAAATCTTATTACGTATTTGCAATGCTCTTGATTGTGATATTGCAGATATAATGGAAATCGAACGAGGCTAAAAGCATGTCAAAAGATCATATCATTCCCCAATTTATTTTACGCGGCTTTGCCATTAATCCTGCTGCAAATAAACAAAATCAGAAAATTATGATTTACGACAAGGATACAAAGCAAGTCCATACAAAAAAAATAGCAGATACATACTCTCTGCTTGATTTTAATTCCCCCGAAACAGAAAAATATTTAGCCAATGAATACGAATCAAAGGTTGCTAAAATTTTTCAACGTGCTTCAAAAGCTGCATCAGAAAAACAACAATCTATATCTCTTTCCAACAATGAATATAAATTGCTTTTTCGATTTTTTGTTATTATGTGGCGAAGAAATAACATTCAACTTGAAAAAGCAAAAGAAATGGGTATTCAGCTTGAAAATATATTGAAATCATTGTTTGGAAACCATTACAAAGAAATGCTGAAACCAGAGTATAAAGATTACTCTTTTGAGAAAATGTTTGATGAAAAGATAGATGATTTAAGAAAAACTTTGTACGATAACATTATTCCAGAAACCAAAGATAATGATCCAACTGTACTTAAAACTATTAGATATTACTCCCCTTTTATTGTTAACAACACATCAAATATCCATTTTCTATTACACAATACATACGCAACATTGAGATACATGGTTCCTAAAAGCCAAAATGAGATATATGCAGAAGATATTCCGAGCATAATGATATATCCTATTTCAAAAACGCTATGTTTTTGCATGTTACTCAGTGAAAAAGAAATAGATACAGACAAAGAAGAATTTAATATTCCAATTGAAGCTTGGTGTAACGATGAAGATATTAAACTACATTTTATTGATGGGTATATAACACAAACCGCAAAAAGTTTTATTGTTGATGAAACAAATATAGATTTTATAAAAAATAAGTGAGGTAAGCTTATGTGTAAAAAAATTTTAATTGACGAAAAAGCGCATATAGAAGATTGGATGATTTTAGATAATGGTTCTTTAAAATTATTAGAAAAAACTATTATTGCTGAACAGAATATAAAAATTTATATACATAGCAATGAAAAATCAAAACATAATAGACCACATGTGCATGCAAGTTATAATGAAAGAGAATATGTAATTTCTATTGATGATACAATAGAAGTTATTGAGCCTAAAGAAGATAAATTTAGCAGATACTTAATTAAAACATACTTTCGATCACAGCTTCAGTACTTTAGAAAAGAATGGAACAATATCTGCTCAAATTATAAATTTTCTATAAATGCTAAGGGTGAGTATATCTGTGCATAAAATTTACGAGTTATTGCCTTTTGTCGGGAATGTGTCTCCCTCAGCGAAAAAGTTCAAGGGGCAATGTTTATCCCTCGTTAAGCATAAAGCATTGCCTGTTTCCTTGACCTTTTTCTACTGAGGTAGAATTTTGCATTTTGCAAAAGGCAATAGCTTGAACAAAATCACTTATAAAGGAGTTTAGCATGGAAAATTGTGTTATATATGCAAGATTCAGCTCCCACGGACAAAACGAACAAAGTATTGAAGCACAGGTACGTATTTGTAAAGAATATGCCGAAAACAAAGGTCTTGATGTTATCAACCTTTATACAGATAAAGCAAGAACAGGAACAAACGACGCTCGACCTGCTTTTCAGAAAATGATATCAGATGCTAAAACCGGTGCTTTTCAATACATAATCGTCTACATGTTTGATCGGTTTGCCAGAAATCGCAGAGACAGCATTATTTACAAAGAGACGCTGAAAGAAAAATACGGCGTAAAAGTCATCTCTGCTTTGGAGCCGATTGCCGAAGACGAAGGCGGTGAATTCTATGAAATGTTTTTGGAATGGAATGCTGAAAAGTACAGCAAACGTCTTTCCAAAAGAGTACGCGATGGTCTTGACACTAGCATCGCAAATGGAACCTTCTGCGGCGGTTTTATTATTTACGGCTATCAACTCGAATTAGAACCCATTCCAGGAAAGCAAGGCAAGTTTATCAAACGTGTTGTTATCAACGAAGAAGAAGCCAAAGTCATCCGCTATGTATTTGAGCAATACGACAAAGGTGTAAGCAAAAAGCAAATTGCCGCGGATCTAAACGCGCAAGGAATTCGTGTTAAAGGCAAGCCCATTTCACACAAGACTTTCGACAATTACATGAAAAACACGAAATACACCGGCGAATTCTATTTCGGTGAGAGGCTCTGCACAAATATGTACCCTGCAATTATCGATAAAGAGATGTTTGAACGAGTACAAAAGAGACTTGCGGATAATCGTTACTTTTTGGGTGGTAAAGAAACAGCAAAAGAACCCTACCTTTTAACTGGCAAATTATTCTGCGGACACTGCGGAACTGAAATGGTTGCAGGTGGCGGTAAAAGCAAGACGGGAAAAAAGTATTACTACTACGAATGTAAAAAGAAGAAAAAGAAACTTTGCGATAAAAGAATCGAACATAAAGATAAGCTCGAAAAATATGTTGTTGAAAACGTAGTCGCCTTCCTCTCCGATGAATCCAACCTAAAAATTATTACCAAAGACGTGTTAAAGTATTTTGATTCTCGCACGGACGAGAGCGAACTCAAATCTATACGAAAAAGGATAGCCGAAATTCAAAAAGAAGCAGATGCGGCCGCTAACGCCTTTATAGAAGCAAAAAGTCAGTTGCTGAAACAACGTATTGAAAAACGTATGCAAGAATGTGAAGTGTTGCTTGCTGACTTGGAAAATGTAAAAGCCCGCCTCCTTTTAGAACGCGGACAGAAACTCAACGAACAGGATATCAAAGCCTTCGTTAATATGATTTTGCAAGGTGATGTTGAGGACATCGAATTCAGAAGGCGACTGATAGACAATCTGGTCTATAAAGTCTATGTGAGTGATGACGATACCTATATTTATTTTAATATTAAGGGTGGCAATCATATCGAGGACATAACATTAGAAGATACAAAAGCCGCTCTAAAAGAAGTTAATAGAGTTCAAACGCAACGTGACCCTGCCCGCCAAAGAAAAAGAGCAGGAAAATAAACCTGCTCTTTTTCTTTGCGGTGCGCGGAGGGTGAGAACATTTTTGCGCATAAACGCGAAAATTTGTTCGTCTTACGAGCCTTGTGCGACACCGATGCGTTGAACTCTCACCGCAGCACGCTGCGAGTAACCTGCCGCTTACGGCAGTATCCCTCCTTCTCCGCCAAAGAAAAAAGCACCCTTGTGGTGCTTTTTTCTTTGCGGTGTATGGAGGGTGAGAACATTTTTGCGCACACGCGCAAAAATCCGTTCGCCTTACGAGCCTTGAATTACACCGATGCGTTAAACTTCCACCGGAGCACGCTGCGAGTAACCTGCCGCTTGCGGCAGTATCCCTCCTTCTCCGCCATTAGGGAATAATACGAACTCTGAAAACGGGTTCGTATTATTTTTTGCCGTCGATTACTTTGGCATCATCGTTAAACAAAATTAAAACAGTCAGCCCATTGCAAGGGGTTGACTGTTTTAATTTAAGACTATTTTTATGACTTTTTGTCAAACTGATTTTTATATAAGTATTTACAAATCTACACTTTGAAAACGCCTCATTGAGAGTTTACAGGTTACGGCAGATAAAGCAACATAGACAGCAATACCTATAACAAGTGCCACGAGTTTTGCGTCTGTATTTTCGGAATTGAGTCCGTTCAGAGTAGTAGAATAAAGCGGCGTTGCCCAACGCAAAACGATAAAAACGCTGATTAGCAAAAATATAACAACTGCACCGATTAAGAAAGGGACTCCGATTTTATCAGGGTTTTTGAAATAACTGGTGAAGAAAATCAGATTGAATATGCCCAGCAAAATCGCACCGTTGCCAACCAAAACAAGATTTGCCGATATACCTGCTTGATTGACATATTGCTCCGCAGGCAATACAGCACCTTTTATTGCGCCGATAACACCGACAAGCAATAAAATGATACACTGTAACCCGAATGCCACCAGCATTTTTGCAAATGGAATATGCTCTTTTTTTACAGGCAATGCGCAGGAAAAAGCAATATCACCGTTTTCCCTTGTCATCATACAGCAGAAAAATATCGAAAGGCATGAGAAAAAGAAAATGACTTCATACGGGTAATTCGGCACAAAAACAAGCACGGCAAAAAAGAGAAAGATAAAAGCCGTAGGGTGCATACAAAGAGCAATTTCTTTTTTAATTAGATTTAACATATTTCTTTTCCTCGCTTTCTTTTTCCAAATGTACGATAATATTGTCGATCGTTGCATCTGTCACGGCTATACTTTCCGATATTTGCATACCACGTGGTAGCAGACCTTCGTAGCCTTCTTTGACCGCCTTCACGCCGATAGCATTGACGGCAGAAGCGTCGGCAAAAGAAGAAAAATGTGCCAACTTATATTTGGATAGCAATTCTTTCAATGGACACGCCGCGATTATTTTCCCTTGCGAGATATAAACAATATCGTCTGCAATTCGCATCAGGTCTGACGTTATGTGAGTAGAGAAAAGAACCGATACGCATTCTTCGCGTACAAGCTGTAAAATAATGTCGCAAAACTCTTCACGAGAAAGCGGATCGAGGCCGCTTGTAGGCTCGTCCATAATAAGCAATTTTGCACCGTGCGAGAGAGCGAGGGCAAGCGCAAACTTTACTTTCATTCCTTCGGAAAGTTCTTTTACCTTTTTACTTTCAATAAGTTCGAATTGCGAAAGGAATTTTTCATATCTACTTTGATTCCAAGTCGGATAAAAAGGCGCGTATGCTTTGCGTATTGTTGCAAGCGTATTCATAGGATAATATCGAAAGCCGCCTCCGACATAACCTATCATTTGTTTAACCGCCATTTCCTCTTTAAGAAAATCTTTCCCAAAGACAGAGACGTTTCCTTCTGCCTTGATAAGACGCAAAATGCCTTTAATTGTCGTGCTTTTCCCTGCTCCGTTTCTTCCGATAAGCCCGGAAATATGCCCTTGCTGCACACAAAAACTTACTTTGCCCAGTGTAAATTCAGGATAGACTTTCGTCAATTCTTTTACTTCAAGCGCGTTCATTTTTATTCTTTGTTTCCTTTTTTAACTTGATTGACCGCATTCCAAAGTGTTTCCATATAGGAAAACGGTTGCAATGCAATACCTTGCCCTTTGTCTGCCATTAAAACCAAAGAATCGCCGGTATTCAGCGAAAACATATCTCGTACCTCTTTGGGAATGACGATCTGTCCTTTGGGACCGATTTTTACCGTAGTCAGAAATTTACCTTCAGGAAAATTTTCCATAAAATGCTCCTTATTTAAGTATGATTAGTATTACTTTTCTTACTTATTATACAAATAAACCAACTACATGTCAAGAAAAACATCTACTTTCTCTTTGATTACTTCCACATTATCGTTGAACGAAAATAAACGCTCCGAATTTTGCCGTTTCGTGGCGCTATCGTAGCACAATAAACCATTTCATGATTTTATTATGCGCCGACGAAAACAGGTATGAACGGAGAAAACTTAAACGTCATAATATATGTAAAAGCATATTCGGAGGTTTTACATGTATTGTTACGACGATAACGGATCCGACGATCATTGCCGTATCATACCTCCTGCGGCATTTTATCCCGTTCCGGGACCTGCGGGTCCCACCGGCGCGACGGGTGCCACGGGCGCGACGGGAGCTACCGGACCTGCGGGAGCAGACGGAGCAACGGGCGCGGAAGGACTCGCGGGGCCCACGGGTGCAACGGGGCCCACAGGAGCGACCGGAGCCACCGGAGCCACGGGAACGGGGCCCACGGGACCGACGGGAGCGACGGGAGCTACCGGTGCCACGGGAGCAACGGGACCGACGGGAGCCACCGGGCCTGCGGGAGCAGACGGAGCCACCGGCGCTGAAGGACTTGCCGGGCCGACGGGCGCTACGGGGCCCACCGGAGCCACAGGCGCGACCGGCGCGACAGGGACCGGACCGACGGGGCCGACCGGCGCGGCGGGTCCGACGGGCGCCACTGGCGTAACGGGAGCGACCGGCGCCACGGGACCTACGGGAGCGGAAGGCATGGCGGGTCCGACAGGCGCGACCGGGCCGACGGGAGCCACAGGGCCGACAGGGCCGACGGGCATGATGGATCCCGATCCTTATGATCTGTACGTCCAAGCGGATGCGGCGCCGGGCGGTAACGGAAGCAGCATATCGCCTTTTCAGACGATCGAAGAAGCGCTTGCGGTCGCGCCCGAAAACGGCAGGATAAACGTATTGCGCGGGACCTATCCCGTCACAAGTCAGATCAACGTAACGACTTCGGGATTGACGATAAAGGGGCGCGCGGGAGCGTTGATAATGCTCGAAGCGCCGATAGTCCCCTTTCTTATCAGCGGTGATGACGACACGATAGACGATCTTACGATGACGAGCGACGTTCCCTATCCTAACGAGTTCATACAGGTCGCGGGCAACGGCGATCGTATATTGAACTGTCAGATATACGGACCGACTCAGGCGGGCGATTCGTCGACGTGGGTAGTGAATCGCGGGTTCGTCACGCAAGGGAGCGCGACCGATCTGCTCGTCAAAGAAAACATCTTCCGAACGATGCGACAAGCGGCTTACCTGAACCCCAATTCCACGGGTACGATCATGAACAACGTGGTCTACGACACGCGAGGGTTCGTGGTCGACCAGGCGTTGTTTGAATTCTCGGGAAATTCCTGGGGCATCCCAGAAAACGCTGTGGACATCGCGCTTCTTGCGGGCACGACGTCCGGGACGCCTTACGACCCGCTCACGGCGCTGGAAGCAAGCAACAGCGACGCCACGGTAAGCGATCAGAGATGACTCAGGCGTTCCCTGGAGTTCCGCCGAGCACATATCAAAGACCACAAAGCGGCTTATGGCATACGACCAAAAACGCACACCATGCGAAAAGCGACGGCTCATGCGAGCCGTCGCTTTTCATAAACTTCTTTCTATGTCTACGTGCAGGTCCTACGATATTACGATCCGCGGGATGATGCGGTGTTTTTCGCCGTACTTTCGCGTAACGGACCCGCGCCGTATATCTTCCCAAGGACAAAAAACGGTCAGACGGTCCTGTTGTCGACGTAAACGAAGCGGTATCTGCCGACCGCCGCGGCAAGCGACACGCAGAGCAGCGCCGCCGCATGGAAGAGCACGGACGGTACGAACCCCATCGCCTGACCGGCTATCGCCAGCCAGAGCGCCGCCACCGTATCCACAGCGATAAGGACGAGCAACGCCATCATGGGAAGATACCTGCGCCCCGATGCGATAATGCACAATGCGGTCGCGATCACTATCAGGTAAGCGAACACCGTACAAAAAACGGCGCCCGCGCCAGAACCCGTATAGCCCAGCATCACACCCATTCGCGGCAGCATCATGCCCACCACCACGTCCACGCCGGCCGTGAGATACACACGCACGATATCGGCGACCGTCAAGAGCAGCAAGACGAGCGCGACGATACGCCCCGCGGCATACGCCCTGTCACGGCGACGCCCGACATTATTCGTTTTATATGTTCTGACAGACATAACAATCGCTCCGTTAAGCCTTTTTCGCTTATATTATACCATGGAACGGCATAAGCGTCATTAAAGCCCGATTAAGAGATCGTGTATTTTCCGTCACAAACTTTATTCCGTATCGCGCGCTTCTCTGTCGTGGCGCACCCCCTGTTCTGATGAAGCACGGCACGGCAAAGGCCGTTGCGTCGATTCGCGTCAGCCGAAGCAGCCCGTTTTGTTAAGCTCCTTGCGAAGGCGATAGATTATCTTTTTTTCAAGTCGGGAGATGTATGACTGGCTGATGCCCAGCATGTCCGCCACTTCCTTCTGCGTTTTCTCTTCGGAGCCGGACAATCCGAAACGCAGTTCCATTATGACGCGCTCACGATCGGAGAGTCCGGACACGGCTTTCATGAGCAGTTCTTTTTCCACCGAACTTTCAAGGTTCTTGCTGACTATATCGGGTTCGGTACCGAGGATATCCGAAATAAGAAGTTCGTTGCCCTCGAAATCCACGTTCAGCGGTTCGTCCAGCGACACCTCGCAGCGCATGCGTACGACACGGCGCAGATGCATGAGTATTTCGTTTTCGATACAGCGGGACGCATAAGTCGCGAGTTTGATGTTCTTATCGAAGTCGAAGGAATTGACGGCTTTTATAAGGCCTATCGTGCCCACCGAAATGAGGTCGTCTATATCCACGCCCGTATTGTCGAACTTACGGGCTATGTAGACTACCAGACGCAGGTTGCGCTCTATGAGTTTGCTCTTGGCCTTTTCGTCGCCCGCGCGCAATTCGGACAGAGCGCGACTCTCTTCCTCGGGCGTCATTGGCGTGGGCAGGGCTTCCCCGCCGCTTACGTAATCCAGGCTGCCGCCTTCGCACCCGAAAAGCTTACGAATGAGATCTTTGAGTATATTGAACATTTCAGCCTCCGATAACGGACGGATGCAGGAGCATATCCTCTTTGCGCGCAAAGCCCGTCTCCGACACACCGAGCATCACATCATTATATTTATTCGTCTTGTTGCCCGAATATAATATGAATTTGTCGGGACGCACCAAAAATAGTCCGCTCGTCCCCGCGATCGTGTTTGCCGCGACGTATCCCTTCACCCTGCCGCGGAGTATGTTGCGGTCGAATGCCTTATACAAGGACGTGAGTTTGATGACCACTATGGGTAGTTCGGTGCGCTCGTCGTACAGCCCGTTTCCCGTGTCCAGAAATCCGCGCAGCTCCGCCGTCCGACCGCCTATGGTCACGGCGGCGGTGTATTTGTACGCCGCTTCCACGCGACGTATCCGCGCGGCGCGCAACGCGTGGCGGCACACAAAAAAAGTAAGCGTGGCAATGCCTGCGGGCAGACAGTAAGGCAAGGACGGCGCGCCAGTGAGCGCATCTCCGATATCGCCCGATATGATGAACTGAACGAATATACATATCCCGCCTATGACCGCGGTATGCAGGAAAAACAGCGCCACGCCCGTCGGAGTCCTCCCCAGCCGCATGAACAGCGCGACCCCCAGTCCCAGCCCGACCGCAAGTTTAGCGGCAATGAGCAAGGGCGTGGGCAGCGTCCAGAACGGATAGAACACGCTTATCAACGTACCTGCGAGCGCGACGAGCGCCGTGCGGCGTTTATGTACCCGCATACCGAGAGAGGCGTATGCCAGACCTGCGATACACGCGGTCACGACGAAATTATCCAGTATTACGATCTCTATGTACGGTCCCATTTGCACACAGTATAGCACCGCGCACGTAACGAAAAACGAAATGATGTGTCGAATGCGGACAAATCGGAGCATACGAAAAGGACGCCCCTTTCGGAACGTCCCTTTTTTCGATGATGTTGTCTTACGTTATCTGTCGCGGTTACGACGATTGTTGCGGGTCTCTTTCAGCCACGCGGGTACGTCGTCGTCATCGTCCTCGTCGTCCACCGATATGCGGCTGCTCCTGACGGACGAAGAGTATTGAGGCGCGGCGGGTTCGCTCTGCATGGCGCGAGGCTGCTGCTGGCGCGGATCGGGCGCCTGTTCGTTGTGCGTGGCCTGAGGCTGAGCCGCCTTTATCTTCTGCGCGGCGGCGGGGCCTGCGCCCGAGCCCACGTTGAAGCCCGTCGCTATTATCATGATCTCGACCTCGTGAGGCAGATCGTCGCGGAAGTCGAAACCGAATATGATGTTCGCGTCCTTGTTGACGACCTCACGAACGAGTACGGCCGCGCGGTCTATCTCCTCGAGAGTGACGTCGCGTTTGACTTTGACATACAGCATCACGCTGGACGCGTTGCTTATCTTGGTATCCTGCAAGCGTATACCGACGGCTTCGCGCACGGCGGTCATGACGCGGTTCTCGCCGCTGCCGCTGCCTATGCCGAGATATGCCCTGCCCATACCGCGAAGTACGGTGCAAAGATCCGCAAAGTCTATGTTGAGCGTCTGCGTATTGAGGATGACGTCGCTTATTCCGAGTATGCACTGGCGAAGAACGCCGTCGGCGTAAGAGAACGCTTCGGCAATGGTGGCGTGATTGGAAAGCGCGATAAGGTTTTCGTTGGACACCACGATGTAGGAATCGACGACCTTGGAAAGGTTCTCGATGCCTATCTCAGCGTTGACGATGCGGTGCTTGCCTTCAAGATAGAACGGCTTGGTGACGACCGCGACGACCAGCTTTCCGAGTTCCTTGGCGATGGACGCCACGACGGGCGACGCACCCGTACCCGTACCCTTGCCCATGCCGGCGGTGATGATGACGAGATTGGCGTTCTGGAGGTAACGCTTGATGACCTCCTTGCTCTCCTCCGCCGCACGCTGGCCGACGTCGGGATTGGCGCCCGCGCCCAGACCCTGGGTGAGCTTTTCGCCTATCTGGATGCGGAAGGGCGCGCGGGATTTATGAAGGTCCTGAAGGTCGGTGTTGATCGCGATGAAATCCACACCGGCAAATTTGGTCTCAACCATGCGGTTGACGGCGTTGCCGCCACCGCCGCCTACGCCGACGACCACTATCTTGGACGAAGGCATGGGCATCTCAGCCTGATTGCTCATTATTAACTCCTTTTATCTTCCGAACAAACGGGCGAAAAAGCCCTTTTTGGCAGTCGGTTCTTCTTCATCGTCCAGCACCATGTCCAGCAGCCCGAGCACCGACGAAAGATGGGGCTTGTTGTACTGCGGGAGTCTGGGAGCGGCGATGTCGATGCGCCTGTCCATCCTCTTGGAAAGATAGTCACGCGCACCTGTGATATACGATATCCCCCCGCCCGTCAGCCAGTACGTGGTCGAGGACGGAAGATCGCATGACATAAGACAATTGTTGACGGTCCGCGCTATCTTGTTTATCTTGACGGTCACGATGTCGTTGACCGCGCGCGCGGAAAAGGATTTTTTGCGATCCTTTATGCTGACTTCGTACGTATCGTCTTCGCCGAACTCAAGATTGAGCACGGCTTTGCGTTTGAGTTTTTCCGCAAGCGAGAAACGGATATCCAGATCGTCGCGCAGGTCTTTGGTGATGTGCCCGCCGCCGATGGGGATACTGAACTGTCGGAGTATGCCGTCGCCACGAGCGACCACGACGTCCGTTACGATATAACCCACGTCTATGAGCACCGCGTAGCGGTCGCGCACGAAGTCGTCGAACAGGAAAAGGCTTTCCGCGAGCACGGAACTTACGTACTCGTGCGAGTCGATGCCCAACTCGTTCATTATGCGGTCGAAAGTCTGAATGAAACGACGCTCGGCCAGTATGTACGAGATGTATCCGGAGAGCCTCGACGCCGTCATGCCCACGGGCTGGATGAGCTTGCGATCGTCTTCCAGCGTGAAGTATATGGGCTGAGTATTGATCAGTTTGTAGTTCGGATCTCCGTCGAAGGTATCGCCCAGCTCGTACAGCTCGTCCACGTCGTCGTCGGTGACCTTGCGGCGACGTCCCAACGACATGGAGACTTCCTTACACTGCGTTGCCGTGAACTGCCCGGGAACGCCGATGTACAGGTGGCGTATCTTTACGTGAGAGTCCGTCTGGGCGCGCGAAACAGCCCGCGCGACCGCATTGATCAGTTCCTCGGGCTGAAACCATTCTCCGTCCTCGTAACCGGCGTATTCACTCTCGCCGGTACCCACGATACAGATCGTATTGTTCACTCCGCGCCGTCCAACAAGAACGGTTATCTTGGAGGAACCGATGTCCATTACCGCTGTTTCCTGTACCATGTCCCCGCCTTCCGTTCTGCCGATCGTCGAGATCGGCGTTTATATCATTATATTATTTACGAGCGTTTTTGTCAAGAGTTAATTTGATATGATCGAAATTTATGATCACGTACGCGGCGACGGCGTATACGTCACCCTTTCGGGGTCTTCGTCCGATATCGTCGCCGTTCCTCGCATGGTCTTATAGTCCTCCACGCTCACGAACCAGCTCGCCATCGAGCGTATCTTCTCTTCCAGCTTGTTCGCTCCGCCGTAAAGTCGGAAAGTCACGCCCGAACGCATCGTGATGTATATCAGATGCTCGTCGGAAAGGTCTATCTCCAGCATGGAGCCTTTATTGAACACCCGCTCGCCTTCTATATCCTGCAAACGCGACGCTATGTCGAGTATGGTGGCGAGCGTGGTCATATCGTAGCAGTTGCGGTCGGAGTAAGCGTACGTTCCCACTTCCGAGCTTTCGGGCGCCGCATGCGGCACGACGCGTATCAGCGTGTCGTTATAGTTGCCCGACACCGTGGAGTCGTAGTCGTTCGAGGCGAGGATCTTGCCCGTAGCGCCCGTGACGATGTACTTATCCCCCACGCTGAATTGGAGATCCTCCGTGAGCAGGTAGTAATGCACTATTATCTTGTTGGGGAAAACGCTTTCCACTCGAGTGGCTTCCACGTTGAGCACTTGGGAATTGACCGCGTCGACGACTTCCTGTTCGTTCAGCAAAAATATGTTTTTGTATTTGAACTCATCCGCGACGGCGATGACCTTCGGATCGGTGGCGTTGATGGTGTCTATCACCGATTTGTCGTCGCCGTAGTCGGTCAGGCAGCGCGCATCCGTGTTGTACACGGTGAAAACGGCGGTCAGCACGATGATAACGGCGACCAGGCCACCCAACACGCTCAATAGGATTATAAGTCTCGTGTTCCTCACCACTATATTATAACACCCGCAAGCGTTAAACGCAAGGCTTTTTTACTCTTTTTATATCGCCGCCCAGAGCGGACAGTTTATCTTCGAGTCTGTAGTAGCCTCGATCGATGTGGTGCAGGCCGGTTATCACGGAAGTGCCGCGCGCTTTGAGCGCCGCAAGAACGAGCGCCGCTCCTCCGCGAAGGTCTTCCGCTTCCACTTCCGCGCCGTGCAACGACATGCCGCGCACGGTCGCCGCGCGGCCGCATATCGTGATGTCCGCGCCCATGCGTCTGAGCGCGCGGGTGTGGCGGTATCTGTTCTCGAACAGGTTCTCTATTATGTATCCGCGTCCGCGGGAGACCGCCATCATGGCGCTCACGGGCGCCTGAAGATCGGTGGGAAAACCGGGGTAAGGCTGCGTTTCCAGCCGACGTATCATGCGCAGGTTGCCGTCGCTCTCCACCGTCAGAGAGAACGGGCGTTCGGTGACGTGCGCGCCCGCCGCGCGCAGTATGCCCGTCACGGGGATGAGAAATTCCGAATCCGCGCCCGTCACGGTCACGCGGCCGCCGCACATCGCGCCCGCGATGAGGTACGTCCCCGCCGCTATGCGGTCGGCTATGGGCGTATACTCGCCGCCGTGCAATCGCTCCACTCCGTCCACCACAGCGGTATTGCCCGTCAGTCTGGCATGGCCGCCCATCGCGGTGATGAACGAGCACAGATCGACGATCTCCGGCTCCGCCGCCGCGTTCCTGATGACGGTGCGGCCGGGAGTGAGCGTCGCCGCCATTATGAGGTTTTCGGTCGCGCCCACGCTGGGAAAAGCGAGAGTGACGTTGCCCGAATGCAGACTGCGACCGTCACAGCCTATCTTTTCCTCGTCCTCTTCCAATTCCACGCCCAGCGCGCGCAGGCCTTCCAGGTGAAGATCGATGGGGCGCGGACCGATGTCGCAACCGCCGGGGTAGCTCAGCTGCGCCGCGCGCATACGCGAGATGAGCGAGCCAAGTATGAACACGGACGAGCGCAACGCGCCGCTCAGTTCCCTGCCGACCACGTGTCGGCTGAGTCCGCTGCAATCCACCGTTATGTCGCTGCCCTCGAAGGCGCAGGTGCCGCCCAGGCTCTCGACTATGCGCAGCATGTTGAGCACGTCGGTGAGCGGTTCGCAACCGTGCAATACGACAGTGCCTTTTATCATAATGCAACAGGCTATTATGGGCAGCACGGCGTTTTTCGCGGCAAGCACTTCCGTTTCGCCGAACAGTCTGTTTCCGCCCGTGACTATGTAAGCATCCATTTCTTTCATCCGTCCTCCTTATCAGATCAGACGCATTATCCCGAGCAGGATGAGCGCTCCGCCCGCCGCGCCGGATAGTATGCGAGTAAATCCGAGAAGCCCCGCCGTCAATCGTCCGGCGGACAGCAAACAGTATTGAGCCGCGAACATGAGTAGCGGCAACGCGAGCGCGCACGGCTCCGCTGAATACGTTATCGCCGCCAGCGCGTTATCCGCGGACAGCGACAGCCCGAGCACGGTCAGTTCCGCGACGCTCATGCGGCGTACGGAACCGACCAACAGTTTCGCATCCGCGCGATCTTCGGGCAAGAGGCCGCGCACGCCCAATATTATTAATATGCACGCGCAAAGCAGGTTAAGCCCGTCTGCGCCCGCGGGAACGACGGAAAACACCGCCATCCCGACGAAGGGCAACAGAAAGGAATACAGCGATATGTAAAGCAACGCGGGCGTTCCCACGGTCCGCCCGAGCGATATCCCGGCGACGTATGCGTCCAGATTCACGGCGATCACCGTCAAGATCATCATATGCAGAATGCTCCGTATGCCTGCCCGTCGCAGGTTTTTCCCTTCATTTCCATACTATGTCACGCAAAGGACATATGTGAAAAGACCGCTGAAACACATCTGCGGTCTTTTCACGCATATCCGAGTCAACGTCCCCGCGCAGCATGCGAAAACGGCGGGCTTGCATGCCCGCCGTTTTCAGTCGCCGCGTACGTGACGCGTTATTTGTCCTGTTTGTCTTTGTCCTGCGCGCCGATTATGCCCGCCATCTGGGACAGCTCGGCTTTGAGCTTGCCGATGGACTCTTCCAGGTCCGCGTCGGCATCCTTGTCCTCCGCGCCCTGCATGACGCCCAGCGTGTACTTGATGTCCTCGATGTCCTTCTTCACGGACTCGTCTCTCGTGCCGGATATCTCGTCGGTCAGACGCGCGGTCTGCTCTTCCTGCTTATCCAGCTTAGCGATCATCTTGTTCATCAGTTCGAGCATCGCGTTCTGCGTGTCCTTCTGATCGGCTATCGTCTGTTTGAGCTTGGCTATCTCGTCCGCCGCCGCGAGGTCGCGCTGAGCGTCCGCCGCCTTGCGCGCTTCCTCGACCAGGTTCCTGACCTCTTCCAGCTTATCCGTGATGGGACGAGTGTCTATGCGTATGCCGTCCGAACTGACCGAAAGCAAGGAAGTGAGCTCGTTCTTGATCTCGCCGAGTTCGTCCACGATGATGTTGTTGTAGCTCTCGTAGCTCTGCTGCTCGCCGTCGGACACGGACGCCATGTCTATGGCGAATATCTGATCGCGCAGGCTCTTGATCTCGGTCAGGAGCTTGCCGTCGCTCTGCGCGTCGCCCGAAAGCAGCGCGCTCTTTTCCATGCGCTCTTTGAGAAGCTGGAACTCCTCGCGCAGTGCGAGCACTTCGTTCATCACGCCGTAATCGGGTTCGGCAAGCATCTTGCGCACGTCCTCGCGGGTCTCGCGCACCAGTTCCGCCGTCTCACCCGTTTCCGCCTTCCCCGCTGTCATGCCGAGCACGATCTGTTTGAGCTCCGCGACGTCCTTGCGAAGAGCGTCCACTTCCGCGCCCGCGGCGTTCTTGTTCGCCACGGCCGATTTAAGATCGGCTATCTCGTCCTTGAGCAACGCCATGTCGGAAGCCGATACCGCCGACGCGGGAGCCGTTATGTTGGCGGACAGATCGGCTATCATGTCACGGAGCGCCGCCACTTCTTCCAGAACGGCGTCGCCGTTCGAAGGCGCGCTCTCTCCGTGCGCTCCCACCGTTTCGTATATCTGCAGGTCGGAAAGCTGCTGTTTGACGCTCTCGATGCCCGCTTTGATCTCGTCCACGCCGCCCTCTTCCACGGTCGGGCGCGCGTTTATGCCGCCCACGGCGGCAAGTATCTCGTCGCGCACGGCGAGGAGCTTTTCGTCGTCCTTGCCGATGCCGTCTTTTATCTCGTCCAGTCGGGCGTACACGTCCGCGGGCACGACCTTATCGGAAACGACTTCCGCCGCGGGCTGTTCGCGAGGCGTGCGGGCGCGGTCGTTTTTAAGCTCTTCCAGCGCCGCGCGCACGGCTTCCAGATCGGACGCGTATCCCGCAAGGTCGGCACGCATGCCCGTCAGCTCGTCGAGTATGACGACGTGATCGTCCGTTTCGGCAGCGGGCGCATCCGCCGCCTCGACGACGGGCTGCGCGGGTGCGCCGCCCAGACGGCTTATGACGGAGCTTACCTCGTCTTTATACGACTGAACTTCGTCCCTCAGAGAAACGATCTCCGAAAGGAACAGATTGACCTCGTCAGGCGTGGAAGCGCCTTCCGCCGCCGGAGTGCTTTCCGAAAGCGTGTTGACCTCGCTGTGGAGCGTTTTGACCTCTTCGAGAAGCTTGGATATCTCGCCGTTCTCGGACTCCACGACCGAGTCGACGTCCGTGCCAACGAACGCATCCAGCGCCTCTTTGATGTGCTCGACGTCCGCGAGTATCTTCGCGCGGTCGGCGCCCACGGCGTCGTATTTGTCCATCAGCTCTTTCTGAGCCTCACGCAGTTCTACGAGAGCGGAGGGGTCTATGCCGCTGCCGCTGAGCACCGCGCCTTCCGCTATCTCCGCGCGCAGCAGGTTCACCGCGCTGGTCAATGCGGTCACGGCGTCGTCGCTCGTCTTGATCTCCTCGCCCTGGAGTATCTCGTCCATGTATTCCTGCATGACGGGACGGGAGGACGGCATACGGAGCATCTTGTCGTATTCCAGATGCGGCCAGGTCACGAACTCCGAATAAGGCAGGTAGCAAAGACGGCTGATGAGCCCGTCTATCTCCGCCGTGCTCTTTTCGGCCGCCGCGCCCTCCGACGACACCGCAAGCTCGGAATTGCGCGAGAGTATCTCGTTGCAGAGAGCTTCGTTGTCCGCCGCGTACGCGTCGTTGGTCAGCTTGTTCTTGAGTTTTACTATGGTGGGAAGACGGTCTATCGCAAAGCCCGTGTTCTTCCCCTCTATCTCCGCGACGAGGGTGACGTATCTTATAGCGGAAAGTTTTATCTCGCCCGAAAGTCCCGAGCGTATCTTGTCCGAGCCGGTCTGACGGGAGAACGCCTCGATGCCGTCCACGCCGATGGGACGGGACAGCAGTTCGTCCACCAGTCCGTTGTATATGGCCACGATGTCGGCGACGTACACGCCTTCGGTCGCGTTTATCTCGCTCTCCAGCTTGCGCATGGCTTCCAGCTTGCGCGTGTAGCTGCATGAAGTGGAGTAGACCGCGGACTTGGCCGCCGTCAGGCAGTCGTAGAGGTTGAGTGCGGCAAGCTCGCGTTCGTACTCGTCCTTGCCCATACGCCCCATCATGAGCTTGAGGTCGATGAGCCTGCGGATGACTTCGGTATTGTCCGTCACGGGCATGTTGCGTCCGACGCGTGCGCGCTTGCCGTGGTGTTTGTGCACGGGGCGATGCGCCTCGGTGAGTTTATCCAGTTTCTCGGTTATGGCGGCGAGAGAAGGCAGTCCCGCAACACTGCGACTGAGCTTATCCAGCTCCGCTCTGATGCCCTCGTTGCCCGCTTTCAATTCCTGCGCGGTGGTATCCAGTCGTTTGCCCAGTTCAGTTTTAAGGCCTTCGCTGCCCGTTCTCGTCTCCGAAGCGACCGCGTCGATGCGTTTGTTGAGCTCGGCGATATCGGGAGCGGTGACTGCGGGTTGCGCGTCTTTCTTCTCCGCCGCGCGCTCGGTGCGAGCGGTGCCGCTCAGTGTCGCGAGGTCCGCGCGGAGCCGCGATATCTCGTCCATCATGCGGCTGTCGTTCTTGCGTCCGGCACGCTCTATCTCGTCCCGCATCCTGTTCATCTCCACGTGGAGCGAATGGGAATTCTGCGTGCGGGAAAGCTCGTCGCGCAGGCGGTTGATCTCGTTGTAGAGCGCCGCCTCGCCCGACCCGTGCGATGCGGGGGCGTAAGGATAATGCCCGGGCTGACGGATCGACTGACCGTTGTTTATGTCTCTCCGCAGGTCCTCGAGCTCATCCATAACGAGCTCGAAACGACCGTCGCTGCCGTAATCGTCGGGCAGGTCGGACAGATCGTCGCCGACGTCCGATATTTCGAGATCGTCGAAATCGTCGTCCGCTTCGGCAGGAACGCCGTCGTAGATCAGCTCTCCCGTTTCAAGGCCGTCCTTGCGATCGAAATCATCATCGTACTTGCTCATATTATGTCCTCACTTTCGGTATTCCCGGGTATCGCCCGGAGCCGTGCGGATAAAATGATATCTTTCCCCGCTTATCGTATATTATAAACCATCAGGGGGCTTCGTGTCAATACTTGTCGGTAACACAATCGCATAATTTATCTTCACAATTTTTTTACGCGCACTCCGCACGCGTCTTTAATTTGTACGGATGGCGCTTTTGCCCCCTTAAACAGTTGTCAAAAGCAAACTTTCGGTGTATAATGGTAGGAAATCTGATACATTGGAGATGTGACATGAGAGTTTACAATTTTTCCGCGGGTCCTTCCATGCTCCCGCTTCCCGTACTTGAAAAAGTGCAAAAGCAGTTGATCGATTATAACGGCACCGGCATGAGCGTCATGGAAATGAGCCATCGTTCCAAGGCGTATCAGGAGATCAACGACAGAGCGGAGAGCCTGCTCCGTGAGCTGCTCTCGGTACCCGAGGACTATGACATCATCTTCATTCAGGGAGGCGCGTCCACGCAGTTCGCCGCCGTTCCTCTCAATATATGCGTCAATCGCAAAGCGGATTACATCGTGACGGGCAACTTCGCCAAAAAGGCGTTCAAGGAAGCCGCTACGTTCACCGACGCTTATTGCGTGGCGTCCAGCGAGGACAAGACCTACACCTACATACCCGAAGTCAAGGCCTCCGATTTCCGTAAGGACGCGGACTACGTGCATATCTGCTTCAACAACACCATATTCGGTACGCATTATCCCTATATCCCCGACACCGCGGGCATCCCGCTCGTCGCGGACATGAGCTCTTCCATACTCAGCGAGGAGATCGACGTTTCCAAGTTCGCCGTCATCTACGCGGGCGCGCAGAAGAACGTCGGCCCCGCAGGCGTGACCATCGTCATCGTCCGCAAGGACATGCAGGACAAGGTCCAGCCCATCTGCCCCACCATGCTCAAGTGGTCCACGCAGACCAAGGAGAAGAGCCTTTACAACACCCCGCCCTGCTGGTCCACTTACGTCGCCAGCGAAGTGTTCGCCTACCTCAAGGAGAACGGCGGCGTGAAGGCCATGCACGAGATCGACGTGCAGAAAGCCAACATGCTCTACGATTTCATCGACAACTCCGACTTCTATACCAATAAGGTCGTCAAGAAGGATCGTTCCATAATGAACGTGCCTTTCGTCACTCCCGACCCCGACACGGACGCCAAGTTCATCGCGGAAGCGACGAAAGATGGTCTGGTATCGCTCAAGGGCCACAGACTCGCGGGCGGCATGCGCGCAAGCATCTACAACGCGATGCCCGTGGAAGGCGTGAAGAAACTTATCGAGTTCATGAAGAAGTTCGAGCTGGAAAACAAATAAACGAAAGAAAGGGAGAAAAAAATGAAGAGGACCGTACTCGCACTCAACAACATCAGCAAAGTAGCCGAGAACAAGCTCAAAGCGGACTATGAGTTCACCACGGAGAGCAAGACGCCGGACGCCATAATCCTGCGTTCCTTCTCCATGCACGAATACGACCTTCCCGAGACCGTGCTCGCGGTCGCGAGAGCGGGCGCAGGAACGAACAACATTCCCGTCGCGGAATACGCCAAAAAAGGCGTCGTGGTGTTCAACACCCCGGGCGCAAACGCCAACGCGGTCAAGGAACTGGTCATCGGCGCGCTCATCATGTCGGGAAGAAAGCTCGTGGACGGCATCAAGTGGACGGACACGCTCAAAGGCAAGGGCGCCGAAGTCGGCAAAGCCGTCGAGAGCGGCAAGAAAGCGTTCGTCGGTAAGGAGATCGCGGGCAAGACGCTGGGCGTCATCGGCCTGGGCGCCATCGGCATACTCGTCGCGAACGCCGCGCTCGCGCTCGGCATGAACGTCGTGGGCTTCGATACCTACCTCACCACCGAGCACGCGCTCCGTCTCGACCCCAAGGTGAGCATAGCCGCGTCCACGGACGACCTCATGAGCGTCAGCGATTTCGTGACCATACACATCCCCTACATGGAGAGCACCAAGAACACCATAAACGCGGACAACATCGCCAAGATGAAGAAAGGCAGCGCGATAATCAACCTCGCGCGCGGCGAACTGGTCGACACCGACGCGGCGCTTGCCGCGCTCGCGAGCGGACAGCTCTCCCGCTACGTCACGGACTTCCCGTCCGACAAGCTCATCGGCGTGGAGAACGTCATAACCATCCCCCACCTCGGCGCGTCCACGCCCGAGGCCGAGGACAACTGCGCGGTCATGGCTGCGGACGAGCTCAAGGACTTCCTTGAAAACGGCAACATCCGCAACTCCGTCAACTTCCCGTCCTGCTCCGCTCCCCGTCAGGGCGCGTGCCGCATCACCGTCATCCACAAGAACGAAAAGAGCGTTCTTTCCGCGATAACGGAGATCATCGGCAAAGCGGGTCTGAACATCGAGAACTTCGTGAGCCAGTCGCGCGGGGATTACGCTTACGCGATAACGGACACCACCGAAAAGATGTCGGACGAAACGGTCAAGGCGATCGCCGCTCTGCCCAGCGTCATACGTTGCAGAGTCATCTGACAAGATCAAAAACAACGACAAAAGCATCGGAGCGAAATCGCTCCGATGCTTTTTCTTTTACATACATTTATACACATAAATTAATGCCGTATTCCATGCTCTCCGCTCACGATATACGGAAAACTCACTATCGAGCGTCAGTGTCATCTCTCTTCCGCGATAGCGAGCAGTCTGCCCGAAAGCATCTTGACGTGCGCGCCCCGACCCGGCTCGTTGCTCACGCCCAGGCTGTCCTCGTGAGTGAAACGGAAAGTGCCGCTGTACTTGCAGCCCGTTATCTCGGCGACGGCGTCCCCGTCCAGCGGGAAGAGCGAAAGATACCCGCCCTCGCCGAAATTCGCTTCCCCTTTCACGACGGTTATGACGGTGCCGTTGCCAGTGATGCGAGCGTCCGCGCCGCGCTCGGACAGCATGGCGAGCGTCTGGATGTTTGCAAGCGTGTGCGACAGTCTGCCGCCCAGCGCGCAACGTATGTCTATCTTCAAATAGCCGCGTTCGAGCGCGAGCTCCGCCGCGGCGTACGTGTCGGTCACGTCCTTTATCGGATCAAGGCGGACGACTTCGCGCGCGTCAGGCACGCGGCCGTAAGAATCGAAATCGCCCAGCGCGACGTCGGGGACCATGCCGACTTCTTGGAGATAGCCCGCGCCTCCGTCCGCGGCTATGACGAGGTCGTCCTCGCCCTTTGCGATGTCCAGGGGCGAACGCTCGCCCGCGCAGATGATGTAACAGATACCACGTCTTTCCATACCCCGATTATACAAAAAATCGCGTCCAAAGTAAAGCCAAACGCTTGACTTGAACGCAGGGTTGATATAGAATTATATACGCTTAGGGGCGCTGCTAACGCGTAGCTGAGAATCCGTCGCATGACGGGAGTCCCTTTGAACCTGTGGGTCAGTACCCGCGTAGGGAAAGCGTGATCGTAAAATCTTACGCAATGCGATCGGACCGTTTCCCCGGAAACGGTCTTTTGTTGTTCCCGAAGGAGAGTTCGCGAATGATCGGATCGTCCGTATTGTTCGAAGAAGCGACCGAAGCCGTGGAAGCTACCGCCGAAACGGTGTACGCGTCCGAAATTTTCCAGCCCGTCGCCATCTGGATGACGGTAGGCGTCGTCGCCGCGCTGGTGTTCGCCGTCGTGGCCATGATGTTCGTCGACCGCGCGGCCGTCGGCAAGTTTGCCAAGATCGTCGTGCTGGGTTTCGCGATATACGCCGCCGTGATAGGCATAGTCCTGCTCGCGCTGGAGATCGCGAAGAATTACAGCGTCAGTTACGCCGAAGAGAATTACCTCGCCAGAGCCGATCTGATAACGCACGTGCTCGTGCCCATCATCATTATCCTCGCGATAGTGCTGGTCAGCGCGGTACTGCTCTCGCTGCTCGGCAAATATAAAAAGAGCGCGTTGAGGATCGCGTCCTTCATATGCGGAGCGGCGTTCGTCGCCGCGCTCGTCGTCGCGGCCGTGCTCATCGGAATGTTTTACTCCGAGCACATCGCGGAGGACGGTTATTACAATTCGGACGTGGCGTCCGTCAACAACGTCGTGCTCTACGTCGGCGCGGGCGTGCTCATCGTGCTCGTCATAGCGCTCGCGTTCATCTTCGACCGTAACGGTCGCAAGGGCTTCGACACCAAGACGATCGCATACGCCGCCATCTGCGTTGCGCTCAGCTACGCGCTGTCCTACGTGCGCATCATACACATGCCTCAGGGCGGCTCGCTCACGCTGGCTTCCCTGCTCCCGCTCATGGTGTTCTCGTATATGTTCGGTACCAAGAAGGGCGTTTTCGTGGGATTCATCTACGGCATCCTTCAGGCCATACAGGATCCCTTCATCATCCACCCCGCGCAGTTCCTGCTGGACTACCCCGTCGCGTTCTCCTTCATCGGACTTGCGGGCATGTTCGCCAAGTTCAAGCCGCTGGATAAGCTCCCTCAGGTCAAGTTTGCCCTGGGCGCGGCGGTGGCCTGCATCGGCAGATACGTTTCCCACGTTCTTTCGGGCGTGTTCGCGTTCTCCGCTTACGCCGCGGACGCCAACATCGACCCGTGGCCGTACAGCCTCGCTTACAACTCCTTCGTGTTCCTTGACCTGCTCATAGTCATGGTCGCGGGCATACTGCTGTTCTCCTCGCGCAACTTCGTGCGCCTGGCGTCCTCGCAGAACACGCCCGTTCCTCACAAGAGCGGCACGGACGCGACATCACAGGAGAGCGCGGACGGAAGCGTGACTTCGGATGGCGACGGACTGGCAGACGCCGATCCCGCCGCAAAACACGATAAGAGAGCTTGATCCCGCGCTGACGAAGGGCAACGGTATGCCCGTGGGCGGGATACTGCCCGTCACGACCGCGATATTTATCAGCACCTGCACGCCTATCAGCGCGGCCATGCCGCCCGCTATCAGACAGCCGAAACGGTCGGCGGCGTTCTGCGCTATGCGTATCAGACGGTATATCATGAAACAGAACGCGGCGATGACGAGCAGACAGCCTATGTAACCCAGCTCCTCGCCTATGACCGAGAAGATGAAATCGCTCTCGGCAAAGGGCAGGAACAGGTATTTCTGTCTGGAATTGAACAGCCCGACACCGAACAGTCCTCCGCTCCCCAGCCCGTAGAAGGATTGCAACAACTGGTATCCCTCTTCGAGCGGCGACGCCCACGGGTCGACGAACGCCATCAGGCGCGCGAGTCGGTACGGCTCCAGAAAGATGAGCAGCGCGACGAGCGCCGCCATGGGAAGAAACAGCAGCATCAGGTGGAGCGGACGCATGCCGCCCATCACGAGCAGCGTCAGCATGGTCAGCACGACGCACATCGTGACGGACATATTGGGTTCGAGCATTATAAGCACACAAATGACCGCACCGACGACGAGCGGGGGCAACAGCCCCACGAACGTCGTCATTTTTTTTGCGTTCTTTGCCATGTACCCCGCCGCGAACAGTACATAACCCACCTTTGCCACTTCGCTGGCCTGCAACGTTATGAACCCCAGGTCGATCCACCGCCGCGCGCCGTAGTTCTCCACCCCCACGCCCGGGATGAGCACTATGCCGAGCAGCGCTATCCCCACGCCCACGATGACGAAACGCGCGCGCATCAGTCTGCGGTAGTCTATGACGGACATCGCGACCATCGCGGCTATCCCCGCCAGCACGCCGAAGATCTGCTTGTACATGAAGAAATATCTGTCGCCGTAGTTGACCTCGCCGTTATACATGGACGCGGAGTAAACCATCAGCACGCCGAACGCGAGCAGACCAAGCGTCACGACCGCCAACGGTATGTCGGGCAGTCCCGACCTATGCTCCTTCCGTGCCGAAAAGTTTACGGACTTCGCGTTGGAAAGCATCGCCACGCTCCTTATAATCCGAGTATCTGTCGAAGCTCGCGGACGCCGGCGAGAACAGCACGTTGTCGAACCCGCCCGCCGCCGCGCGCCTTACTGCTTCGCCGAGAGTGTCGCATTCCCGTATGTCCGCGAATCCGCAGGCACGGGCGGCGGCAGTCATCTTTTCCGCGTTCGCGCCCGTCACGAATACGGCGCGCACACCGTCTGGCATGTCGCGGAACAGCGGGACGTAATCCATGCCCTTGTCGCTCCCGCCCGCTATGAGCGCCGTGCTCCCCGTCATACTGCGCAGGGCCGCCAGCGTCGCCGCGGGGTTGGTGCCTTTGGAATCGTCAAAAAAAGACGTTCCGCCCACTTCGCCCACTGGCGCGATGCGGTGCGGAGCGGGTACGAAAGCCGACAGCCCCGCGCGTATGGCGGACGGCGCTATACCGTCCGCGTAAGCGACCGCGGCGGCGTTCCCGGCGTTCTCAAGGTCATGCGCGCCCTTGACGCGCAGATCGGCAATGTCGGCTACGCGCTCGCCGAACACCCACAATCCGCCGCCTTCCACCTTGGCGACGTCACCCCTGCGGTATATCCTCGGACGCCCGCGCAGTCCCGTCAGCGACAGTTCGTCGGGAACGATCAGACAGTCGTTTTCCGTCTGTCCGTCCGCTATGCGCAGTTTGGCGTGGCGGTATTCCAGCATACTGCCGTGGCGGTCGAGATGATCGCACGCCAGGTTGGTGATGCACGCGACGTGCGCTCTGAGCGGCGCGGCGTGCAGGAGCTGGAAGCTCGACAGTTCGAGTATGACTCGGGCATACGCGCGCTCGCTCACGCGGTCTGCGAATGACGTGCCTATGTTGCCGCAGACGCAGGCGTCCACGCCCGCCGCGCGGTATATCTCCCCCAGCATCATGACGGTACTCGTCTTGCCGTTGGTACCCGTCACCGCGATGACGGGCGCGGCGTTGAAATACGCGCCCAAGCCTATCTCGCCGAGTACGGGGATGTCATGCAGAGCGGCGTACGCCAGCACGGGATGAGTCTCGGGTATGCCCGGGCTCACCACTATGAGGTCGCTCTCCTCCACGCAAGGAGGGAGCCCGTCCGTTTCCACAGTCATGACGCGCGCTCCCGCGCGTCCGAGCGCCTTTGCCGCGCCCTTTCCGCTCGTGCCGTTGCCCAGCACGAGCGCGTTCTTGCCTTCAAACGTCATATAAGAACATTATGACGTTTATGCTCGGGTTATGTCACGAAGCGGCAAATACCAGCGAAAACAGCACCACCCCCGCGCCCACGAGCGCGGTAACGGCGGTGTAGCCCGCCACGATGTGGTTCTCGTGTATGCCTTTCTTTTCGAAGTGGTGATGGATCGGCGACATGAGGAACACCCTGCGCCGCGTGAGCTTGAACACGGATACCTGTATCATGACCGATACGGACGACAGCACGTACATGATGCCGAGTATCGCCGCCGACAGCGAATGTCCCGTAAGCACCGCGAGAGAGGCCGCAAGCCCACCCAGCGCGAGCGAACCGGTGTCGCCCATGAATATGCGCGCGGGATAGCGATTGAAGCTCAGAAAGCCCAGTAGAGAGCCTGCGAAGCACGCCGTGAGCACAAGTTCGTTCACATCCTCGCCGCTCGGCATGAACGCGCACGCCACGAGCAGAAGAACGGAAAAACTTACCAGCCAGACGAACGTTACGCTCGCCGCCAGCCCGTCCAGCCCGTCCGTCAAGTTGACCGAATTCGTGAACGCGAGGAATACGAACACGTAATACGGCAGAGCGAACCAGGAAAGGTCGACGCCCTCGAACGTGAACGGCAGAAAAAGCGTGCCCCGAGTCGTCGTTCCGAAGAAGGCGTATGCGGAAACGGCGCACGCCACGGCGAACTGCAACAACAGTTTCCAGCCCGCGCTAAGCCCCTCGTTGCGGCGGAAATGCACTTTGATGAAGTCGTCGGCGAAGCCGATGATGCCGTAGCCGCACGTCACTATCAGACAAACGAGCGCGGTGCCTCCGTCGCCGCGTAGCAGTATGGCGAAGGGCAACGCCGCCGCGACGATTATGCCCATGCCGCCCATGGTGGGAGTGCCGCTCTTGACGGCGTGGCTCTCAACGTATCGGAGGATGGGTTGCTTGGCCTTGAACTTGTCCGCAAGGCGTATCACGAAAGGCATGATCGCCAGCGAGAACAACAGCGACAGTATGAACGCGAGGATGATGCGTATCATCCGAGTATGCTCCTCACGGTATCGATGTCCGAGAAGGCGTACTTCACTCCGTCTATCTCCTGCGTGGTCTCGTGGCCTTTGCCCGCTATCACCACGGTGTCGTCTTTACGGCACACGTCGATGGCGTAACGTATCGCCTCCGCCCTGTTTTCGATGAGCATGCAGTTGCCTCCGCGCACTCCGCCCGCCACCTGGGCTATTATCTCCCCGGGCGGTTCGGAACGGGGATTGTCGCTCGTTATGACGGCCAGATCGGACAGCTCGCCCGCTATCTCGCCCATGCGCGCGCGTTTGGTCTTGTCCCTGTCGCCGCCGCACCCGAATACCACTATCACTCTGCCGGGCGTGAACTCACGCACCGCGCCCAGCAGCCTGTACAGCCCGTCGGGTGTGTGAGCGTAGTCGATGACCACGCGTTTGTCGCGCGCGGTCAGTATCTCGAACCTTCCGGCGACGCGCTCGACGTTCTCCACGCCCCGCCTGATCGCGCGCGAGGATGCGTCCAGCACCTTTGCCACGGCGGCCGCACACAACACGTTGCTCATGTTGAACCGCCCCGGCGCGGAATACCGCATGTCGATTATGTCGTCCATGATGTTGGCCACGAAAGAGCAGCCGCGGACGGATGCCGCATAGTCTATGCCGAAAACGTCGCTGGGGTTCTCGCAACCGTACGTCACGAGCGGCACCGAGCAGTTGCGGCATATCTCCATGCCCGTTTCGTCGTCCACGTTCACGACGGCGACGTTTACGTGCGCGGGCGTGAAAAAGGACATCTTCGCGCGCTTGTAGTTTTCCATGTTTCCGAAAAAATCAAGGTGGTCGGGCGTCAGATTGGTGAAAGCGCCCACGGCGAAACGTATGCCGTCCACTTTGCCGAGGGCGAGCGCGTGCGCGGACACCTCCATGACCACGGTGTCGGCGCCGTCTTCGAGCATCTGCGCGAGCAGACGATGAAGCGCGGGCGGGTCGGGCGTGGTCAGCGACGTTTCGTATATTTTGTCTCCCAATCGCGCGCCGTTGGTGCCTATCAGTCCCGTGCGCCTGCCGTCCGCTTCGAGAACGGAGCGCAGTATGTGAGTGGTGGTGGTCTTGCCGTTCGTGCCGGTCACACCTATCATGGTCAGTTCGTTGGCAGGGTCGCCGTAGAACGACGCGGAACCGAGCGCGAACGCCCGACGCACGTCGGGCACGACTATGCACGGGATGCCTTCGTCGCGCGCGGTGTCCGAAACGATGGCGACCGCGCCGCGCGAGCGCGCGAATCGGGCGTCCTCATCTCCCCGCTCGCCGCCGTGCAGGCAAAAATACAGATATCCGTTCTCGCATATCCCGCCGTAGCCTATGCCTTTCGCTTCCACGCCGTAGTCTTTTTTCAGTATGTCCTCAAGACGCATATCGGCCTCCTTACTGCCGCCATTATATACCTTCCCGCGACGCTGCGGGACGCATAAGCAAAAACAGTCATTTTTCGCCTGTCACGAACTGTCGAATGCCTCCCCGCGTACGAGCACCACGTCGCCCACCGCAACGCTCAGTCCCGCCGCTGGCGTGGTGGACGTCACGACGCCTTCGCCCGTCGCTTCCGCTTGCAAGCCCGCCGCTTCCAGCGCCGCCACGGCTTCCGCCATCGACATGCCCGTTACCTCGGGCATCGTGATGTAAGTCTCGGGCGGATCGACGGTACGCTCCCAGCCCTCGTAATCGGCTATGCGGTCTATTATCCTGCCCGCGTAAGGCGCGGCGGTCAGACTGCCGTAGTAAGTGTACCCGGACGGTTCGTCCACGATGAACAGCACGACGTATTCGGGATCGTCCGCGGGCGCGAAACCCACGAACGAGGACACGTACTTGCCTTGCGCGATATGCCCGTCTTCGTATTTCTGCGCGGTACCCGTCTTACCGCCCACGCGTATGCCTTCCACGGCGGCCTTGGAACCGCCGCCCTCTTCGACCACGCCAACGAGCAGTTCGCGCAGGCGCGCGCTCGTCGCTTCGGATATGGGCGTTCCGCGAACGACGGGAACGTGGCGGTATATCTCGCCCGTTCCGCCCGTGACGGAAGTCAGAAAATGCGGTTCATAGAGCGTACCGCCGTTCACCGCCGCGCAAACGCCCGTGGCAAGCTGCAAGGGCGTGACCGCCACCGCCTGCCCGAAGCCTATGCGCGCGAGGTCGACGTTCTTGACGTTTTCACGCGCCATCATGATCCCCGAGCTTTCGCCGTAGAAATCCACGCCCGTCTTGCTGCCGAATCCGAAAGCCTGAAGATAGTCGTATAACGTATCCGTACCCATGGAGAGCGCGAGCGACATGAACACGCAGTTGCACGAGTTGCGCACGCCCGCCGCGAGGTCCTGTGACCCGTGACCGATGGTGCGCCAACAGCGTATGCGTCTGCCGTCCACGGTCATGCTGCCGCCGCAATAGAACCGACTGTTGTCCGTAACGACGCCGCTTTCGAGCGCCGCGGCGGTCGTGAATATCTTGAACGTCGAACCCGGTTCGTACACGTCCGTGAGCGACTGGTTCTTGGACAACAGGTTGAGAAGATCGATGTCATCCCTGGGGATATCGTTGAGGTCGTACGAAGGATAGCTCGCCATTGCCACGATCCCGCCCGTGTCGACGTCCATGACTATGGCAGAACAAGACTTCGCGCCCCACTCCAGCTGCGCTTCCACCGCGGCGCTCTCCGCGAAAGACTGTATCTCCGCGTCCACGGTCAGCGTGACGTCGCAACCGGGCACGGACGGCACGTAGCGCACTCCGCCCTCGCCCACTTCCCGTCCGACGATGTCCGTGTCGCCGTACATATACCCGTCCACGCCCGTAAGGTATCTGTCGTAATAGCCTTCCAAGCCGTTCTGGCCGTCGTTGTCTATGTTCGTGAACCCGATGACCTTGGACAGCATACTGCCGTTGGGGTATTCGCGCTCGTAGCCCGCGGCAAGGTACACGCCCGAAAGGCCGAGCGCTTCCACTCTGTCGGCGACCTCCTCGTCCACTTTGCGCGCGATGGTGACCTCGCTCGCGCTCATGTTGAGCCGCTCGAGAACGCGGGACTCGTCGTACCCCAGCACGCCCGCCAGCGCCTGCGCGGCCGCGCCGCGATCGCCCACGGCGTTGGGACGGGCATACACGTCGTAGACGAGGCGGTTGTCCGCGAGCACTACGCCGTTGCGGTCGTATATCCTGCCGCGAGGGGCCTCGAGCGGGATGTCGCGGTACCACTGATCGGCGGCACGCGAGACCAGCTCTTCGTTCTGCACGAGCTGCAGAAAGAACAGCCTGCCCGCAAGAAGGCAAAAGAAAAAGGTTATCGATATGAAAACTATCAATAACCTCTTTCGTAATTCCGTTATACTATAGCTTTTTCGCAATAAGCTCAGCCTCCGAAGATCGAATTAAACCAATCTCGAACGGCGTCGAACACGCCGCTTTCATCAGGAGTGGGCTCTGCTATTTCCAGTCTGTCATAGCTGCTCGCGTTATCGCCTGCATCCACCATACCCATATCTTCGGCACGATCGCGGATCACCGCTTCGTCTGACAACGCGCCTAACTCACCCGTCTGGGAACGTATAGTTTCTTCCATCGCGGCTATGCTCGTTTCATAGCCGGCGACTTCCGCGGCAACGCCGCTTACGACGACGCCCGTAGCGATTATCGCGGCCACTATCGCCACGACGACGCTCATATAAATGACGAGCGCGCGCTTGGCGGCAGCAGACAGCTTGCGCTCGCGTACGACGGGAGCGGGCTGTTCCACGCTGATCACTGCGTTGGTGGTCGTTGCGGTGGGATTCTGCCGTATTATCTCGGGCATGACGTCCTCGACGCGGCGGGGCTTTTTCGGAGCCTCCACCACGGGTTCGTCCACCATTCTGAAGGATGCGGGAGTCTCCACCTTATAGGACGCCTGACGCGTCGGTTCGGGCTTGACTTCCGTGTAGTCCTCTTCCGGCTCGGCTACCGCGGTACGAGCGTAGCGATCCGTTTTTTCCGCGGTCGGCTCGGATGCGATGCGAAGTATATCGTCGCTGAACTCCATTTCGTTGCCGGTGTCCGCAGTAGAAGAGACATCGGTATCGGCGATGAAACCGCCGTACCGGTCATTGTCGTTGATGATCTGCCTTCTGCTCGTTACCATACTATATTACCCCGTATCTAAAAATATTACCGTTACCGGCGATAGTATAACAGCCTGCCTGTCCTTTTAGTTTGTCCTTTGTCAAAGTTTTTCCGCGATGCGTATGGAAGCGCTCCTGCTGCGGGAATTGCTTTCCAATTCGTCCTCGCTCGCCTTCTTGGGTACTTTTATCAGTTTTATCTCCGCCTTGTGGCCGCAGACGCATACGGGCAACGATCTGTCGCATATGCAATCGGCCGCCATTCGCGCGAAGGTACGTTTGACCGTTTTATCCTCCAGTGAGTGGAATGTGATAACGCATATCCTGCCGCCCTTTTTTAAGCGACGGGTAAGCGTTTCCACCGCTTCTCCCAGTCCGTCCAGCTCGCCGTTGACCTCTATCCTTATGGCCTGAAAGGTCTTTTTTGCCGGGTGTCCGCCCTTTCGGTGCGGAACGCTGCGTTCCACGATCTCGGCCAGTCGGCCCGTGGTCTCTATGGGAGCCTTCTTTCGCTCCGCCGTTATCGCCGCGACTATGCGCTTGGCGTAACTTTCTTCTCCGTATTCGTACAGTATCCTGAGCAGTTGCGCGGGCGGATAATCGTTCACGACGTCTTTCGCCGTCAGACCGCCGCGCGTGTCCATGCGCATATCGAGCGGAGCATCGTACCGGTAAGAGAACCCGCGCTCGGGAGCGTCAAACTGATGGGACGAAACTCCCAGATCGAGCAGCGCTCCGTCCACGGCGTCCACGCCGAGGTCGTCCAGCACTCGGGCAGCATTTTTGAAGTTATCGCGGACGAGAACGTATCTTCCGCTCATGCCCGCTTCTTCAAAACGCTTTTGCGCGTACGCTATCGCGTCCCCGTCGAGATCGGTGGCGATCACTTTGCCGCCCCGCTTCATTATCTCGAGGGAATGCCCGCCCCCGCCCAGCGTCCCGTCGAAGTACGTGCCGCCTTCGTGAGGTGCCAGCGCGTCCACCGCTTCGTTCAGCATGACGGAGGTGTGGTAGAATTCCATATCAGACCGTTCCTCTGAAGCTCTCGTCCAGGTCGACGTTGCTGTCGAACGCCTCCCATGCCTCTTCCGACCACAACTCAACGCGGTTGCGCATTCCCACGCTCACCACGTTCTTTGTTATGCCCGCGTATTCGAGGAGATAGGTCGGCAACGTAAGTCTGCCCTGCTTGTCCTCTTCGACGAAATCGCCGCGCGAGAATATCTTTCTCATGGCGTTCAGACGAGGATCGTCCGAAAATCCGTCCACGTCGGCGAATCGTTCGCTGAGTATGCGCTCAGCCTCGTCCTTGGGGAAGATGTAAAGGCATTTGTTCTTTCCCACGGTTATAAAAGGATGCAGACCCAGCGCGTCTTTGAACTTCGCGGGGATCCTGATCCTGCCTTTATCATCGACCTGATGACAGCTCCGTCCGGTAAGGAACACGCCGGCTCACCTCCTTTTCAAGACTACACGCATATCATATCACATCGGATAACCCTTGTCAACCCCAAATGACCATTTTCTACCCATTTTTTCCAAATTTGTGACCCTGATATCCCCCTAAAATCGACTTCGTGACCACACTGGCAAAAAATGCGTACATATGTTTTATGAAATGAAAAAACGCCGCCTGAAAAGCGACAAAAAAAGAAAAGGACCGCCCGGAGGCGGTCCGAATCAGCGTTACGGACGGTGACCGTCATGCGGTCACGCGGGTATCAAATAAGAGCGGAGCGTAAGCGAGATATCGTATCACCACAGGCCGAGCGCGACCTGTACGCCGATGCTTACGAGCGCTATGCATATCCAGCAAGTCAGACCGAGCAGGATGGGTTTCCAGCCCGTGCGGACCAACTTGACGATGTTGGTGTTGAGGCCTATCGCGGCCATTGCGAGCGTTATCATGAACTTGCCCGCCTCGCTGAGGAAGTCGGAGACATTTTCGCCGATGCCCACCGCGGGGAAAAGCCAGGTATTCACCACCGCCGCCACGAGGAACAGCAAAACGAACCACGGGAAGATGCGGACGAAATTGAAGTCCAGCTTGCCCTTCCCCTCCGCAGACGCGGTGCGTTTGGCCTTGATGAGCTGCCAGACCGAGAGAACGAGCGTTATGGGGATTATGGCGAGCGTGCGGGTCAGTTTGACGATGGTCGCGTAGTTGAGCGCGGTATCGCTGCCCGTCATGCTCTCCCAGCTCTGCCCCGCCGCAACGACCGAAGATGTGTCGTTGATCGCGGTGCCCGCCCACATACCGAAACCGGTATCGGACATTCCCAGAGCCTGACCTATCGCAGGGAACGTGAACGCGGCGATGACGTTGAACAGGAAGATGACGGATATCGCCGTCGCGACTTCGCTGTCTTTTGCCTTGATAACGGGGGACGTCGCGGCTATCGCGGAGCCTCCGCAGATAGAGGATCCGACGCCCACGAGCGTGGCGGTGTTGGCGGGAACTTTGAGTATCTTCGCCATCACGAACGCTACGATGAGCGACGTTGCTATCGTGGAGAGTATGATGAGTATGGAGTCACCGCTCACCTGCACTACGCTTATGAAGTTCATGCCGAACCCGAGAAAGACTATGCTTGCCTGCAATACCTTCTTAGACGTGAACTTGATGCCGCGTTCGAGCAGTTTGGGACGGCGGAAGAACGCTATCACCATGCCGAACACGATGGCGAACACCGCGCTTCCGATCACGGGAACGAGCTTGCCGAGGAACCACGCGGGCACGGCGAGCACGGCGCACAGCGCCACGCCCGGGACGGTGGCTTTGAGCCAGTCCCATATCTTCGCATAAAAAGGGCGATGACGTTCGGGTGCGGGCTGTTCCCCGTTCTGCCCATTCTCTTCGGGCAAAACGTCGGCGTTACCCGACACGGGTACCGCGTTTTCTTCGGCTTCGGGAGCGACGTTCTCTTCCGCGTCCGTGGAAGGAACCGATCGTTGTTCATCCATTGTACTAATTCATCCTTTATTCCGTGTATTGCACTTTCCCCGAGCCGTAGTATTATAAACGATAGCTACGCCAAAGTCAACCTTTTGACGCGAATAATACAAAAGCGCCCCGCTTTAAGTCGGGGCGCTTTTGGCGCAAATGCGCTCACATGCTCTTTTTAAAGATGTTTATGACGTCATCACGAGTAAGGACTTTGTAACCGCCCGTCATGATGAACGTGGAATCCGCAAGGCCTTCCGTCATGTCGTCCGTGACTCCGAGGTCGCGGAGGTTCATGACCAGACCTATCTCGCGCATCCACTTTTCCATGGCTTCCAGACCCTCCTCGGCTATCTGCTCGTCCGTCTTGCCTTCGGGGCGGACGTCCCAGACGTTCTCGGCGTAACGCACGAATTTAGCCAGACCGTACGGCATTATGAGTCGGTAATACGCGGGCGAAACGGCGGCAAGCGTCATGCCGTGCGTGGCGTCCGTATAAGCGCCCACGGCCTGACCGAGCATATGGACTTCCCAGTCCGTCGTTTTGCCCTTAGCAACCAGCGTGTTGAGCGCCCACGTCGCCGTCCACATGATGTTGCTGCGCGCCTCGTAATCGGTCGGGTCCTTGACCGCTTTACGCGAGCTGTGGATGAGCGAACGGAGCAGACCTTCCATGATGTAGTCGGAAGTGTTGTCGTCCTCGCCCGAGAAATACTGCTCGAGTATGTGCGACATGATGTCGTAGAAGCCCGCTACCATCTGGTATTTGGGCAGCGTGAAGGTGAACTCGGGATCGAGCACGGAGAACTTGGGGAAAACGTTCTCGCCGAACACGTGGCCTATCTTGAGCTTCTGCGCGTGGTTGGTGATGACCGAGCCACCGTTCATCTCGCTGCCCGTCCCCACCATGGTGAGCACGCAGCCGACGGGTATTATCTTATTGTCCACGTCTTCCATTTTAAGGAAATACTTTTCCCACGGATCGGCTTTGCAGTGCACGGATATGGACACCGCCTTGGAATAGTCGCACACCGAGCCGCCGCCCACCGCGAGGATGAGATCGGCCTTGGCCGCGCGGGCGCGCTCGATGCCCTCATACAGCTTGTCCGTGGTGGGATTGGGCATGACGCCCGCGTCCTCGTAGACCGTCTTGCCGTTCGCTTTGAGCAAAGCGACGACTTTGTCGTATATACCGTTTTTCTTTATGGATCCGCCGCCGTATACGAGCAGCACGTTCTTGCCGTATTTGGGCAGCTCTTCGTTCAGCCCGTCAAGGGCGTTCTTTCCGAAGTACAGCTTTGTGGGATTGCAATAGGTGAAATTCCCCAGCATATGCGTTCGCTCCTTTTTCGTCTTATTTGACTATATTATAATATACCAGAGCCGTATTGGCAAATACCTGTTTTCTATGACGCGTCATGCGCGGACGGAATACCTGCGTAACGGTTATTCCTTATGCGAGACCGCCTCGGGCTCGGACGACGCGTCCGACGCGGGCGCGTCCGCGAACTCGAAGTCCACTTTGCCGCTCTCCGCGCCGCGGCAACGCACGCGCACGGGCTTGCCGATATAATACACCTCGCCATGCGACGTGAGCGTATGGGACTTTTCGTTGTAAGTCATGTCCTCTCCCAACGAGTCCTTGCGGATAAGACCTTCTATGCAGTTGGGCAGTTCCACGAACAGTCCCCACTCGGTCACGGAGGACACCGTACCGTCGAACACCTCGCCCACGTGCGCCTTCATGTACTCCGCTTTCTTGAGGTCGTCCGCGCGGCGCTCGGCGGCCATGGCTATCTGCTCGCGCACGGAGGACTGCGTGGCGGCCTCGGCCACTATCTTGGCGTAATGCTGCTTGACGTACGCCGTGCCTTTGGCCAGCCAGTCGGATATGATGCGATGTATCTGCAAGTCTGGATAGCGGCGTATGGGTGACGTGAAATGGCAGTAATGCGGCGCGGCGAGTCCGAAATGCCCCGCGTCCTTGGTCATGTACTTGGCCTTGGACATCGCGCGCAGACCGATGCGGTTGACCGCTCTGCCCTCTTCCTTGTCCTTCACGCTCTCGAACAGCGCCGCCCAGTCGCGGGGCGCGCCGCCCGAAAAGCTGATGCCCAGCGTTTCGAGATAGTCTATATACGCCAGCTCCTTATCGGGCGGAGGCGCTTCGTGGACACGGTAGACGAACGGTATCTTGAGTTTGTCGAACGTAGCGGCCACGGTCTCGTTGGCAGCGAGCATGAACTCTTCCACCACCATGTGGCTTATCTTATGTTCATAGAGCTGAACGTCCACGCACTTGCCGTTGTCGTCCAGGATGATCTTGCTCTCGGGCAGCTCGAACTCGATGCTTCCGCGCTTGCGGCGCTTGGCGTTGAGTATGAGCGCCAGCTCCTTAGCGGTATCCAGCATCTCGCAGACGTCCGCGTTCTCGGCGCGCGCCTTCTCGTCGCCCGTCAGTATCGCGGCGACGTTGTCGTAATCCATGCGGCGACGCGTCTTTATCAGGCCTTTGACGATACGGGAATTTATCACGTTGCCGCCCTTGTCTATCTCCATTATGCAGGAAAGCGTGAGCCTGTCCACCTGCGGGTTGAGCGAGCATATGCCGTTGGACAGCTCGCGCGGCAGCATGGGGAAAACGCTGCCCGGGAAATAGACGCTGGTCGCACGGCGGAAGGCCTCTTTGTCTATGACCCCGCCCTCTTTGACGTAGTGCGACACGTCCGCTATATGCACGGAAAGTATATAGTTGGAGCCCTTCTTGACCACGGACACCGCGTCGTCCAGGTCCTTGGCATCCAGCCCGTCTATGGTCACGACGGTGTCGCCGCGGAAATCCTCGCGCCCCGCCTTCGCTGATTCGGGGACCTCGAACTCCACCGCACGCGCCGCGGCCGCGACTTCGGGCGGGAATTCCTCTTCCAGACCGTACGCGCGGGCGACGGAAAGTATATCGACGTTTTTGAGGTCGGGCGTGCCCAGCACTTCCACCAGGTCGCCGAACAGCGTGTCGCCGTCCCGTTCGAGGGGAAGGCCCACGACCTTATAACCCTGTTTGGGCTTGAGCGAGCGCTTGTTCTCGATGAGGAACACGCGGCACACCTTGCCGTCGTCCGGCAGGATGGCGGGACGGCCGTCCTTGGTCTCGGCATAAGTACCCACGACGTAGACCGTCGTTTCCTGCGTGACTTCCTTGACGTGCGCTTCCCTTCTGCCGTCGCGGCCCTCGGTGACCAGCGCGGTCACTCTGTCGCCGTTGAGCGCGCCGCCCATGTAGCGAGGCGGTATGAACAAGTCCTCGCCGCCGTCGTCGGGCGTGAGGAACGCGAAGCCCTTGCCCGTGCCGCGGTACACGCCGCTGATCAGCGTACCCTGCTGCTTGCCGCCGCGCACCTCCGTGCGTCCCGAGCTCTCGCGACCGCGCACTTCGTCGTGCTTCTTGTCCGCGCCGCCCGTCTTTTTGTAAGTTCCGTTCTTGGACTTTACGTCCTTCTTGTCCTTCTTGCTCTTCTTGTCTTTTTTGATCTTGTCTTTGCTCATGTTTACTTCTCTCTCCTCACGAACCGTGCGCGGACCGCGCACTCAAACGAAAAGGCAGCGGATATCCGCTGCCCCTGTCTTATCATGTTTACGCCTGCGTGCCAGCGCCGGACTGATCGAAGCAAAGCGTGATGAAGAACACGATCGCTATGACTGCCATTGCTATCGCAAGGACTATCGTAGCCGTGCGCATCATGCCTTCGGTCGATCTCTTTTTGTTCTTGGTGTAATACGTTTCGGTATTATCTATGGCGCTTACGCCCGTCGTGTTTGCGGGCTGGAAAAATATCGTAACTATTATCGCGACGGCGAGCACCGCCTCCACGATGAGCAGTACCGTTCTTATGGTCTGAAGTACCGCAGCCGCTTCCGTGGATATGGAAAACAGATTCTGTAACATATTTACCTCTCTTTGACGTTCAAACATTGGAATTATACCACAATCAAAGAGAATATGCAAGCGTTAACGCGATGTTTTTTCACAAAATCACGCCAGGCGCGTCAAAACTTTTGCAGCGAGCTGCCGAGCACGGACGCGACCGCGTTTATGAGCGCTATATCCGACTCGCTCACCCGTTCCTCGCGCACGACGCAAAGCGAGCCGAACACGTCGCAGTCCCCCGATATCGGGCGCGCGACGATCGCCAGCTTGCCGGGGACGTCGGGCAGGAACGCGGTGACGTCGAAAGACGACCACTGCTCGCGCCGCTTTACGTCCTCCCGCATCTCGTCGGGGATCTCCTTGCCTATAAACTTGCCTTTAAGCTCGCCACAGCCGCCTATCCACTTTTCGGTGTTGGACACGAGCACGGTCGCCGTCGTGCTCTCCGAGAGCGCGCGCAGCGCGGAAGCCGAAAGGTCTTCCAGCGCGAGAGTCATGTCCATCTTTCGGAGCACTATCTCGCCGTTTTCCATACAGGATATCTCCATGGGATCGCCGAGGGAGATCTTATGGAGCTTCCTGTATTCGCGCGGGATGACCACCCGCCCCAATCCGTCCACTTTACGCACAATGCCGTTCGTTTTCATAAGTTTAATATGCGGCATATGCGCGAAGTTATGCGCATCGCGTCGGTTCCTGTACATTCTTGTCTTGACAAAAGGGCGCGGGCGGAGTATAATTATAACTCGTATGGAAAGAGAGATAACCATAAGGATCAAAGAGGGGCCGGATGAAGAACCCATCCTCATTACGCGCGGCAGCGTGCTGCGCGTGGGCAACAGCTGGAACGTCCGCTACGGAGGCAACGACGGCTCTTTCGTCATCGGAGTGAGCGACGGCATCATAACCGTCACCCGTGAAGGCGAAGAGGGCTATTCCATCATGCTCTGCGAAGGCCGTGACCACTCCTTCGACATAACCACGCCTTTCGGCAACATACCCATGAAGGTGATCCCCGACCGCGTGTATTTCGAGGAACGGGAGAACGGCCTGGGCATCGAACTGCGTTACACTCTTACGGACGGACAGGAGGAACACTCTTTCGGCCTGTACCTCGATTGCGTCTACTGCGACTGAGGCGACGCAACGTCGCGCGCTCTGGCGCGCGTCAAGCAAAAAGCGGGTCGAGCTTGCCATCGACGCACACGGAGAAACGTCAAGCAGCATGAGCGCGACGGCAAAAACACATTTAAGATAAAGCCAAAAGCTCCGCGGTGGGCATGTCCATCGCGGAGCTTTACGTTTGTTACGGCAAGCGCCGTGCTCGCTTAAAGCGAGCGCGGCGCGTTTGACTTATGCGTGAAAGTTTACAGGCGATACGCGGACGCGGTTCAGAACAGTCCGCGGCGGAGGTCCGGCCTGTGAGGATGCGACTTGGGGAAACGGAATTTCTTGACGTATGCCGCAGGGTCGAACCCGTACATCTCGCGGAGCTTGAGGAAGATGCCCGCGCAGGCACGCGTATCGAACAGCGCGTTGTGATGCTCGGTCAGCTCCACGCCCAGCGTGCGCGAGAAATTGGAGAGCACGAGGTCGCCCTTGACGTTCGTGAAATTGTAATGCACGCGGCGGCCGAGGTCCACGGTGCAGATGTACTTTATCGAGGGTATGTCCATGCCGCGCAGCGTGAGCGCCTTGGCCAGAACGGTGAGGTCGAACTCCGCGTTGTGCGCGACGAAAACGCGCGTTGCGGCATACGGAGCTATGCGCGCCCACACTTCTTCGAACTTGGGCGCGCCCTGTACCATGCCGGGCGTTATGTGATGTATGGCTATGTTCATGCTCTCGAACTCCTCTTCTGGGTCGACGAGCGTATACCATTCGTCCGTTACCTTGTCGTCGTCTATGAGCTCGACGCCTATCGAGCATATCGAATCGTTCTTTCCGTTGGGCGTTTCCACGTCAAGCACTATATAGTTCATATCTTTCCGCAAGGGGCGATCGCCCCCGTTCATTCCTTTACAAAATACGCTCTCAGCACGGTGGAGCCGTCCCGCTGCACCGTTGCGATGAGCAGATTGCGCGCGTCGGTGTTGTCGAACGCGTAGCCTTCGATGACGTACGCGTATGCGTTGAAATGCACCTCGCTGCCTATGTCGCCTTTGAGCGGCACGCCGTCCGACGAGGATGCCCGCTCCGACTGTTCTTCGGACAGCTCGCCGTCCAGATATATCTCCACCCGATAGCTTGCGACAAGCGGGGTCCACTCGGGCGTGAGCATTATCACGTAAGTCCCGTCGTTATTCGAGCCCACGTCGTACTGCCACACGGTGAGCGCGCTTACCGCGTCTGCGGCAATGCGCACGCCGCCGCCCGTCCAGCCCGCGAACTCACGGTCTTCCGAGCCCGACAGCGTGAGCTTTTCCTTCATGGCGTCCGTGACCGAGCCGCCGTAAGTCACCGTGAACGAGTCGTCGCCCGCGCCGTAACTGCCGTCGCCGTTGATATCCAGCCTGACCTCATACGTCCTCGCCGTCCAGACCGCGATAAAGTTCATGCCGTCCGTGAACGGCAGCGCGTTCGTTCCGTCGCCGCCAGCCGTGTGCTCGTCCCCCACGGAAATGACCTTACCGTCGGACGCGCGCCATCCGCTGACGTCGTATCCCCTGCGGGTGAATTCCTCTGGCACTCCGAAATCGACCGTCTGGCCGTAACGGTACGACCTGAACGCGTATTCGCTGTCGCTCGTGAAGACGTAAGTGACGGTGTCGCGCTCGAAATACAGCGCGATATCGTCGTCGTCCGAGCCGAGAACGACGCTCGCCACGCTCGTTTCGGCATCGTATGCCATGTGCGGATATCTTTCGTCCGCGCCGAACGTGTCGGCGGTGACCTCTTCGCCCGCCGCGCCGTAGAGCACGTATGTTTCCGCGACGGAGAACCTGTCATCCGGGCTTTCGTAATCGGCGTTCTCCGCGTAGTACGTCAGCGTGAAGCGCACCGCGCTGCCCTCGTCGACGAATCGCGCGGTAAAGGTTTCGGCGACGTCCGAGTGCCAGACCGCACCGGGAAGCAGTCTTTCGCCATCCGACCCGAACCAGCCGACGAACGTCTTACCCGCCTGCACGGGGTCTTCGGGAAGCTCGGGGATCGACCCGAAAGACACGTTGATCTCCGCATAAACCACGTCGCCCACCATGAACGTGGCGGCGTACTCGCGCGGCAGATATACGGGCGTGAGCGTCACGTCCGAATCGGCGTCCACGTTCCACGCCTCGCCCGTCGCGGGTATTACGACCGGCTCGCCGCTGCCCGTGTCGCACGACCAGCCCGAAAAACGATAGCCATCCGGCACGTTCTCGTATGCGCGCAGATCGTACGGCTCGCCGTAAGTTATGGTCAGTCCGTCGCGGACGTCACCGTCCGGATAAACGATGGTAACGTCGTACGTTTCCGCCTCAAAACGCGCGGTGACGGTGATCGAACCTTCCACGCGCCATTTGCCGTCCGCCACGTACTCGCTGTCTTCCAGCGCGGTACCGTCCTCAAGATACCAGCCCCCGAACTCATACCCAGCGCGCTTTGCGGAAAGCGGCAGGAAGTCCGTATCATACGCGACGTTCTGCGTGACGTCGTAGCCCTCGTTGTACTCCGTTTCGCCCGACACGACGATCCCGCCCTCTCCGGGCGAATATCTGACGTAGCCCACTTCCGCGCGCCACGACGCCACATAGACGACGTTTGCCGCCAGCTCGAAGGTCTGCGTCAGATCGACGGGGTTGCCGTTGTACGTCCAGCCGGCGAACGTGTAATGCTCGCGCGTCACCTCGGGAGAGTCGTCCACGACTTCGCCCGAGCGTACCGTTATCTCATAGGTATTGGTGGATTCGTCGTAAAATACCGAATCGCGCACGGACGCTTCGAATTCTCCGCCCGCGCCGTCGAAAGTGAGCGTGTAACTGCGGCTTACCCAACCGCAATAAAGCGTGGTGTTGCCGAAAAAGCGTGCGTCGGCTTCCACGCGGTCGGTACAATCCTCGTCGTAGTACCAACCTCCGAAGATATACCCCGCTTTCTCGCGCGTGGGCAGATCGGCGCTGCCGTCCGCGTTGGTAGTGATCGTGCCGACGGGCGTGCCGTCCACCGTGAGCGTTATGAAATACCGCGTGTCGCCGCAGCCGAAAAAGCCGAACGTCGAAACGACGATCAGCACGACCGCGAGAAGCGCGGCGAGATATACGGCTTTGGATCTTGTCTTTGACAAATGTGATTCCTCTCGGGTACGGGCTATGTGTGACGTAGTTCTGCGTCGCTACCGCCCTTTTTTTATAGTTTTTTACCGCAATGCGAACAAAATACCGCGCTCTCCACGTTGACCGTGCCGCAATGCGCGCATACGCACCCGGCAGACACCAACCGCGCGCCGCACGCGGCGCAATACCGTTCGCCCGAAGCGTACTCCCTGCCGCAGTCCGGGCAGTAGGTCACGTCTGGAGCGCGGCGAGCGTCGCGCATAAGTTTAAGACAGCTCTCGGGGATATAGACGCTGCGCACGGAGAACGCGTAAACGCGCAGTCCGTACTCCCCTTCGAACAGTTCGGAGAACGCTTTGCGCAAAGCGTCGGACATGACGGGAAGCGACGATTGCAGGTCGGCATACGACAGTTTCGCCGTGGCGAGTGCGGCGTCCAGCATGCCGCAGAACTCTTCCGTCACACGCGAAGCCAGACGCACGGAGAGCTTCTCCGAAGTGAATATGCGGTCGCGCCCTATCAGCGCGCGATAGAGGACGTCGGGGCGGGCTATGCCCACTTCCATGCGGCCGTTCGCACCCAGCTCCAGGCGCACGCCCGTCGCCGCGTCCGTGGCGGACATTCGGCTCCTGGTCCCCCACGACACCGTCAGACGCGCCTCACGCGACATGTAGACGACGTCCACGCGGGACGCGTCGCCCACGGGATAAGTCCCCGCGCCGAGCACGTCCGACGGATGACCGTCCCTCACCGCCACGGCGCAGAACGGCTCTTCGACGACTATGACCGTGTCCGGACGCGGACTCTCGGCCGACACGCGCGTGAACAGATCGTCCGACGGCGCGCCGAGATCGTCCGGGCGTATCACTGGCTTTTCGGATCCGTTTGACATGTCCACTCCTTATAGTCCAATAATACCACCCGCGCGCATACGCTGTCAACAGCGGGCAGATTAAATTTTGATAAGAACGCCCGACGGAGATCACCCGTCGGGCGTCGGTATCGTTTGCGCTGGCCGCTACTTGATGAGTCTGATGCTGCCTATGACGGGCAGAGGTCTGTGCTTTTCCGTGACCACTCCCACTATGCCGTATATGCCGAGCAGAAGTATCACCACGTTGAAAATGCCGATGAACACACCGAACACCACGCCCACCGTGCCGCCCGCCACGCCCGTGATTATGCCGAGCACCAGGTTGACCACGATGGAAAGCAACAGAAGGTTGAGCCCCTCGTTGGCATGCATCTTGGCGTCTTCGTCGTCTTTGTACATCACGAGCGGCAGGAAGAACAATATGCCCCAGAGATAGCACAGCGAAAACAGTATCTTGCGCGTGGCTTCCTCTTCGGCGGCCGAAGTATCCGCTTTTTTCATGCGCTCCTTCTCGTCGTCCGCCTTGCGCTCCTCCGCTTTGTCCGTCTTGCCTTCGTCGGCGCCGCCGTCCTCGTCCTTCGTGATCGCGGGCGGATCCGCATGCTTATCGGCATCGGCGCGTTCCTTTTCGTCGTTCGGCCGAATGGCTTCGCCCGACTCGACGGCCTCTTTTCCGCGGTCGTTCTCCGTCGGAGGAACGACGTCTTCACGTCCGGTCTTTTCGTCCATTTTGCCACCTCCCATTCGGTCATATATATAGTACCCTTTTTCTCGAAAAATGTCAAGAGGAAAAACATAGCCCCACTCGCTTCACCCGCTCAGGGCTCGTAAGGCGAACCGATCTTTGCGCTTACGCGCTAAGATGTTCTCACCCTCCCTCTCGCCTAAAAACAAAAAAGCACCTCTCGGTGCTTTTTTGTTTTGGCGGAGAGGGGGGGATTCGAACCCCCGGATACGTTACCGCATCGCACGCTTTCCAAGCGTGTGCCTTCGACCACTCAACCACCTCTCCATGTGTGAGCGCTCTCGCCTGCCGTGAACTTTCACAGCCCGACTATAATAACATAATATCGCGGAAAAATCAAGCGTATCCGACCATTTTTCGGGAAAATATGTCGGCGTTTGTTTATTTGGCGGTCGCGCGCGACGTGGCCGCGCGGGCGTCAGCGTTTCTTGGACTTGTTGACTTCGCGTTCCAGGCGTTTGAGCTCGCCTATGCGATCGCGGAGCTTTATCGCGGTCTCGAAATCGAGCGCGGCCGACGCTCTTTTCATGAGCGCCTGCAATGACTCTATCTGCTTGCCGAGATCGCCCTCGCCTATGTCCGTCGTGGCCTTGGTCGTTATCTCCAAAGAATTGGCTATCTTTTTGACTATGGTCTTGGGCGTTATGTTATGCTCTTTGTTGTACGCCATCTGTATGTCGCGGCGACGGTTGGTCTCGTCTATCGCGCGGCGCATGGAGCCGGTGACGGTATCGGCGTACATTATGACCTTGCTCTCCGCGTTACGCGCGGCGCGTCCCACCGTCTGTATGAGCGAGGACTCGCTGCGCAGGAAGCCTTCCTTGTCCGCGTCCAGGATCGCGACGAGGCGCACCTCGGGTATGTCCAGACCCTCGCGCAGCAGGTTTATGCCCACTATTACGTCGAAGTCGCCCCGACGCAGACCCATGATCAGTTCCATGCGCTCCATGGTGTCTATGTCCGAATGCAGATAACGCACTCTGATGCCCTGTTCGGCGAGGAAGTCTGTGAGGTTCTCGCTCATCTTCTTGGTCAGCGTGGTGACCAGCACCCTGCCCTCTTTCGCCACGCAGTCCTTTATCTCGCCCAGAAGGTCGTCTATCTGTCCCGTCACGGGGCGGACCTCTATGGGCGGATCGACCAGACCCGTGGGACGGATGACCTGCTCGGCCACGTTGTCCGCCATTTCCAGCTCGTACTTGCCGGGCGTGGCGGAGACGTACACCACCTGAGGCATGCGCTCGTTGAACTCCTCGAAATTGAGAGGGCGGTTGTCGTAAGCCGCGGGCAGACGGAAGCCGTAGTCCACGAGGTTCTTTTTACGCGCTCGGTCGCCGTTGTACATGGCTCGGAGTTGCGGAAGGCTCATGTGGCTCTCGTCGATGAACATTATGAAGTCCTTGGGGAAATAATCGAGCAAGGTATAAGGCGGCTGACCGGGCGCGCGACCGTCGAAGTACCGCGAGTAGTTCTCGATGCCCGAGCAGTACCCGATCTCGCGCATCATTTCCATGTCGTAGTTGGTACGCTGTTTGATGCGGTACGCCTCTATCTGCTTGCCCTGCGACTCGAAGAATGCGACGCGCTCGTCCAAGTCGCGGCTGATGTTGGCCAGCGCGCTGCGCAGCGTCGCCTGCTCGACGGCATAGTGCGACGCGGGAAATATGGCCGCGTGTTTGAGGTGGCTGAGCACCCGCCCCGTCAACGCCTCGATCTCGGACAGGCCGTCTATCTCATCGCCGAAGAACTCCACGCGCACGGCGCGCTCGGAGGACGACGCGGGGAATATGTCCACGATATCCCCTTTCACGCGAAAATTGGTACGCTCGAAATCGGTGTCCGAACGGGTGTAATTGATCTCTATCAACCGACGTATGAGCGCGTCGCGGGACAGCTCCTGCCCCGGGCGCAGGGATATGGACATCCTGTAATATTCCAAAGGCGCGCCCAGGCCGTAGATGCAGGACACGCTCGCCACCACTATGGTGTCGCGGCGCTCCGCGAGACTGCACGTCGCGGAGTGGCGCAGTTTATCCAGCTCGTCGTTTATCGCAAGATCCTTCTCTATATACGTATCCGTGGGCACGATGTACGCCTCGGGCTGGTAGTAGTCGTAATACGACACGAAATATTCCACGCGATTGTTGGGGAACAGCTCGCGGAATTCATTGCAAAGCTGGCCCACGAGCGTCTTGTTGTGCGCGAGCACCAGCGTCGGGCGGTTGACCCGCTCGATTATCTTCGCCATGGTATACGTCTTGCCGCTGCCCGTCACGCCCAAAAGCACCTGATGACGCAGACCGTCCTCTATGCCGTCCGCTATGCTCTTTATCGCCTGTGGCTGATCGCCCGTCGGCTGATACGGTGATACGACTTGAAATCTGTCCATTATCCACGCTCCTCTTTGCCGTCGTCCGACGTAGTGTCGGGCGGGTCGCAAGACCCCGCCTCCTCGGCTTTCGCTTCCGCTTCTTCGCCCGCCTTTTCAGGCTTTTCCTCTTTGTTGCTTCCCTCTTTGACGTTTTCCGACAGCGTCTGTCTACGCGCAAGCCTGTCCAGACGGAGATGATACAGCCAGAGCATCGCGGCGCTGCCGATTATGACCACGTATCCCACGTAACTGAGCGCGTCGGGTATCTGCGACAGGAATATCGCACCGAGGACAGCCGAGAAGATGACGATGGAATAGTCGAACACGGATATCTCCTTGGCGGGGGCTTTGGAATACGCCGCCGTTATGAATATCTGACCGCCCGCCGCCGACGCGCCCGCAAGCAGAAGATGCAACAACTGCCACCACTCCATGGGCTTGTACTGCACTATGAGGAAGGGCAACAGCACGAGGCAGGAAAACGCCGAGAAAAAGAATATTATCAGATTGCGCGACGCTCCGCCCGCGGATGCGCGCCGCACGAAAGTATATGCCAGACCCGCCGACACGCCGCCCGCAACGCCCACCAGCGCGGGCAGTACCTCCGCGGAGAACGTGGGACGCACTACGAACACGGCGCCCGCGAACGCGACGATCACGCTCACCCACTCCAACGCCTTCGGCTTTTCTTTGAGCAGAAAGACGGAAAACAATATGGAGAAGAAGGGCGACAGCTTGTTGAGCACGGACGCGTCCGCTATGTTCAGGCGGTCTATCGCGTAGAAATTGCAGATTATCCCCATCGTGCCCGCCAAGGCGCGCAGTATAAGCGATACCCAATTCCCTTTTGCGGTCTTGAACTGCGAGGGATGACGGAGCAACAGCGCGAGCGCGACGACCGCCGCCACGACGTTGCGAAAAAACGCCTTCTGCATGGTCGGAAGGTCGCCCGACAGTCTCACGAACAGATTCATCAGCGCAAAAAAGAACGCCGATATCGTTATGAATATCACTCCCTGGTATCTGCTTTTTATCATCGCACGTATCTTCTTATTTCCCGAGTCAGCATATAATATAAGTCCATTTGCGCGTTTTGTCAAGCGTTCGGACGGGTCGGGCGCGCCCTGCGGTAAATTTTTAGAAAGTTTGTTCTAACTATTGACATGCGCTCGGGCACGGAGTATAATACAAGAAGATAGAACATTTGTTTGGAGCATATCCTTATGGGCGAAGCGTTCCTGCATCTCGACATAAATAATTTCTACGCAAGCGTGGAGTGCCGCGAGCGACCCGATCTGGACGGGCTGCCCGTGGCGGTCGCGGGCAGTCCGGAGAAGCGTCACGGCGTCGTGCTGGCGAAGAACCAGATCGCGAAGGGCTACGGGGTCAAGACGGGAGACACCGTATGGGAAGCTCAGCTGAAAGCCCCGGGCATCGTGTTCCTCCCGCCCCGTTTCGACAAGTATGACAAGATATCCAAGCGCATGTTCGGGATATGCAACGACTTCACCTGTTACGTCGAGCCGTTCGGCCCGGACGAATGCTGGCTGGACTGTACGCAAACGCTGCACATGTTCGGCAGCGGCGAATACATCGCCGACCGACTGCGCGAACGCGTCAAAGCGGAGCTGGGCATCACGGCGAGCGTGGGAGTCAGCTTCACGAAGATGTTCGCCAAGCTGGGCAGCGACATGAAGAAGCCGGACGGCACGACCGTTATAACCCAGAACGATTTCAGAACGAAGATATGGCCGCTGGCGACGAAAGAGCTGTGCGGCGTGGGGCGTCACACCGAGGAGAAACTGGAGCGCATCAACATACGCACGATCGGCGAACTGGCCAACGCGGACGAGCGCGTGCTCAAAAAGCTGCTCGGGAAACCGGGCGTGGACCTCAGGCGGATAGCGCGCGGCGAGGACACGGGCGACGTGCGCGAGGCGGTCGTCAAGCCGGATGCCAAGAGCATCGGACACGGGCTGACCGCCCTGCGCGATCTCGTGACGCGGGACGACATTGCCGCGCTGGTGTGCTATCTTTCCGAACTGGTTGCGGCGCGTATGCGCAAAAGCGGAGTCAAGGCCAAGGGCATATACATCGGCGTGCGTTCCACGGAACTGGTGCGCGAGAGCAGGCAGCGCGTCCTGCCCGAGGCCGTGCACTCCTCCACAGACATTTCCGACGCCTGCATGACTCTGCTGGACACGTTCCATGACGGCAAGCCGTTACGGTCGCTGGACGTCGGCGTGTTCGCGCTGTCGCCCGCCGACGCACCCAGACAGCTGTCGTTCTTCGAGGACTCGGGCCACGCGCAGAACGAGGCGCTCGACAAAGCGATAGACAAGCTGCGGCTGAAATACGGCAAGCGCTCCGTGCTTCGCGCCTGCCTGCTCGAACAGGACATCTATACTGACAAAGACGTGGGAGATTTTCTCCCTTTCAAAAGATAGCCGCAAAACGCAAAGGATCGGACACCGCTCATGACGTGTCCGATCCTTTTTTATTTTATTTGTTTCGTTTCCCCGGCTAGACGCGGCGGGACGCGCGCACGAACGCCCCGAACAGAGCGCGCGACACCTCGTCCGACTTGTACGACAGTTCGGGATGCCACTGCACGGCGAGCACGAAACGCTTGCCCGGCATATACGCCGCTTCCGTGATGCCGTCCTCGGACACCGCGGCGGCGGTCAGGCGGGGCGAAAGCTCCTTCACGCACTGATGGTGATAGCTGTTGACGCCCAGGCTCGTCCTGCCCGCTATGTCGTATAGCGGCGACGGACGCGCTATGTCCACGCGATGCACGACCCGATCGTACGGCGGTGTCATACTGTGACAGACAGAGGTCCCGAGCTCGGACGGGATATCCTGCATGAGCGTGCCGCCCAGCGCCGCGTTCAGGAACTGCAATCCGCGGCATATGCCGAACACGGGCTTGTCCGAATCCAGAAAGCGACCGAGCAGATACCCTTCCATGACATCCAGCGTTTCGCACGATTCCCCGCAGAGCGGCGAGCGCGGCGCGCCGTAGAGCGCGGGATCGACGTCCTGCCCGCCCGCGAGCAACAAGCCGTCGCACATTTCGGAATACGCGGACAACGCGTCCTCATCCGTCGTGGGCGGTATTATGACGGGCAGTCCGCCCGCTTGCGCCAGGGCGTCCACGTACCCCGGCAACATCCATATACTGTTTCTTTTTTCGTCTATAAGAGGCGATACTCCTATCACGGGCCTCATAAGCTCCTCCGCGTTCGTATTCCCCTTTTTCCCTCTTGCGATATCATAGCACGACCGCACGGCGTTTGTCAAGGATGTAAGATTTTGACGAACGTTTTTTTACATACCGACAAAATATGCGCGCAAAATACGATTACGAGGGCTTGTAAATGGTGATAATACATCTGGAAGTAGGCGAGCTGGAAAGGCTGCTGAACGATACTGCCAAGGGACGAGGTATAAGCATCGATATGCTGGTGAGCGAAATAGTGAACAAATACTTTCCTTCCCCGCATAATATAGACCAGGACGCAATGGCGGAAGGATATAAGGAGATGGGAGAGATAAACCTCTCGATTGCCAATGGAACCACAGATCAAAAGGGGTGATATCTTTTACGCCGACCTCAGTCCCGTCGTAGGCAGCGAGCAAGGCGGCGTGCGCCCCATACTTATCATACAGAACGACATAGGCAACCGCTATTCCCCCACCGTCATAGCGGGAGCCATCACGAGCAGACTGACCAAAGCCAAGCTCCCCACGCACATAGAGATCGCGAGCGGCAGCTTCGGTCTGCAACGCGACAGTGTGATATTGCTCGAACAGATACGCACTCTGGACAAACGCAGGCTGCGCACCAAGCTGGGCAGTCTGGACGACCGCACCATGCACAGAGTGGACAAAGCCATACTCATATCGCTCGGATTCGTCTGATATATAAGCCAATGATATACATGCGAGACCGCCCGCGCTCACGCGCGGGCGGTCTTTTCACGTTTTAAGTTCAGCCGAGGAGGAAGAAAGGTATCGCGAGCAGGAACCCAGCGACGACGGCGCCGAGGAGCGTCAGCCAATCGGAAAGCGGCAGACGGAAAGTGCGGCGATAGAGGAAATACGTCAGCGCGCCCGCGGCCGCCGTGAATACGTAGAACACCGCCATGACGGACACCGCCGCAAGCAACGCGATACCCAGCGCGACGTAGAACGGTATGAACGTGCGATAGCCGAAGCGCGACGAGGATATCCTCCCCGCGTTCTCCGCGGGGGTGCGACCGAGCAGCGCGAACGTGCCTACCCAGCATGCGACGCCCACGAGCAGGTATATCACGAGCATGACCCAGGACGACGCGAACGCGGCGTTCGGCACCGCGCCGCTCCGCACGAGCGAGTTGCCCACCACGGCGCACACGGTCAGCGGGCTGTAAGTGAACCAGAACGACCCGTCCATCGGGAGTTCCCCGCCCGCCTTGCCGACCAACATGCAGATGTACGTCGCCAGCGCCGCGAGCGCGCACGAGAAGAACACCATGAACGCGATGCCGTCCGCCGTGCCGTTAGCGCGCGTAAATGCGAACGCGTTTATCCCGAACAGCGCCAGCCCCATGACGAGCGCCACGAAGAAGTAAAGCGTGTAGAACGCCGTGTGGAAGTTCTGCCCCACGCTCGCGATCACGGGCACGCCCACGGCGTACGCCAGCGTGAACGGCACGAACGTTTCGATCAGCCCGACAAGCGTCTTAGCCAGATACAGCTTTTCCCTGCGGAGCGGAAAGGAATACAACAGATCGATGTAACGTCTGTTGTTTTTGAACGCGTACGTCAGCACGGGTACGACCGTGCAGAGTATGGCGAGCGTAATGGACGGAACGTTGAGAAGCGGATAGGACGCGCCGTGCGTCGCCTCGTACACCGAATTGAACACGAACACCGCGACGGATATCAGCGTGAACACGGACGTGGGTATCGCGGCTCTTTTCAGCTCGTAAAGAAAATACCCTTTCATGCCCTGCCCTCCTTGTCCTCGTTTACGCGGCTGACGAAATACTCTTCAAAGTCCACGGGCAGTTCGTCCACGAGCAACGGCCCGAGCGCCTCCGCCTTGGCAAGGAACGCCTCGCAGTCGCCGCGCAGGACGACGCGTACCACGCGACCCGAACTTTCGAAGCTCACGCAATCCGCGCCCAGCTCCTCCCGCGTAACGGGGCGATCGAACGCGAGCTGGAACTTATGCAGATTGCCCACCGACTCCGCCACCGAGCCGCTGTCCGTGATGCGCTTGCCGTCCATGATGCCGTACGTGTCGCATATGTCCTCCAGCTCGCGCAACGAATGCCCGGAAATGACAACGGTGCACGGGCTGTCCTCCGTCATGCGCACCAGCTCGCGCTTGAATTCCAGGCGCGTGCGCGGGTCCAGCCCGTCGAACGCCTCGTCCAGCAACAGACAGGCGGGCCGCACGGCGAACGCCGCGCTTACGAACATGCGGCGGCGCATCCCCTTGGACATGTCGCGCAGCGGCTCGCGCTCGTCCAGCTCGAAAAGCTCCGCGAACCTGTCGAAACGCGCCCTGTCGAAGTCGTACACGGACGAGTACAGCCCCGCAAGGCTCGCGCCCGTCATGTCGGTCGACCAGAAAGGCTCGTCGGGAAGGAAAAAGAGCTTGCGCTTGGCGCGCTCGTTCCCGAACACGTCTTCCCCGTCCAGCAACACGCTGCCGGCGTCCGCCTTATACACGCCCGCCATGATGCGGAGCAGCGTGGACTTGCCCGCGCCGTTCATGCCGACCAGCCCGAAAATGCTGCCGTCGGGGACGGTAAGGTCCAGTCCGCTGAGGACTTCCTTGTCCCCGAAACGCTTAGTCAGTCCCTTGATCTCGATCATTGCGACCTCCCCCGTATACCTCGTCCATCAGTTGATACAGCTCATCGCGCGTCAGGCCCGAATCGCGCAGTTCTTCCACGCGTTTCCTTGCCTCCTGCAAGACGGCGACGCGGCTCTCGGGGCGGTAATCCACGTATGCGCCCTTCTTGACGATCGTGCGGATGTACCCCTCCGACTCCAGCAACGTGTACGCCCGCTCCACGGTGTTCGGATTGATGCCCAGCTCCACGGCGAGCGCGCGCACGGACGGCAGTTTGTCGCCGTCGGAAAGAACGCCCAGGCGTATGAATCTCTTATACTCCTCGGCTATTTCCAGATACACGCTGCGTTTGCCCGTGATGCGTATGTTCATTCCGATATCCTCGATTGTATTAACTGTATATAGATTAGCACATCGCGGCGTGTTTGTCAATACGATGCCGCGAAAAAACTCCCGAGGCAGTACGGTCTCGGGAGTTTCGCTTATTAGATGGATATCATTTCTTTTTCTTTACCGCGACCACGTCCATGAACGCGTCGAAGAGCTTTTCCGTGCAGCCCACGGCGGACTCGAACTCGGGCTGGAACGCCACGCCGACGTGGAAGCGATTGGCGGGAAGCTCGTATGCGTCTATAAAGCCGCCGTCGCTCATGCCGGATATCCTGAGCCCCGCGGCCTCGAACGCCTTTTCGTAATCGGGGTTCATCTCGTAACGGTGGCGATGGCGCATGCGTATCTCGTCCGATCCGTAAACGGAGCGCAGCTTGGTGCCTTTTTTGAGGGACGTCGTGTGACCGCCCTTTTTGAAAGGTTCGTCGCCCCGACAGATGACGGGCGCGGAAGACTCGGGATCGAACTCATGGCTGTTGGCGTCCGGCATCCCCGCTACGTCGCGGGCGAACTCCACCAGCCCCGCCTGCGCGCCCATGCCGATCATAAAGCAGGGTATGTCGTGAGTGCGCGCATAGCCCGCCGCCAGCACTTTGCCCTCGAAACCGCGCTCGCCGAAGCCCGCGGGCAGGATTATGCCGTCGTAGCCCGAAAGCTCGCTCACGGTCTTTTCGTCCAGCCTGTCGCTGCATACGCCGTCTATGGAGTAATCTATGCCCAGGCCTGCCGCGGACAGCTTGACGGACTCATAAAGCGACACGTACGCGTCGTGCATCTCCACGTACTTGCCCACGACGGCTATCTTTGCCGTGCGCGTCTTTTTCTCGTCGTATGCGCGGTGTATGAAGGACTGCCATGCGGAGAGGTCCGCTTCCCTGTCGGGCAGACGCAGACGGCGGAGCACGACGGACGCGAAGCCCTCTTTTTCCAGCGACAGAGGGATCTCGAGCAGTCTGTCGTTGGTCAGGTTCTCTATTATGCAGTCGGGTTGGACGTTGCAGAACGCCGCCATCTTCTTTTTGCTGCCCGGCTCAAGCGGATAGTCCGAGCGGCAGACGATGACGTCGGGCTGGATGCCCATGTTGAGCAGTTCCTTGACGGAGTGCTGCGTGGGTTTGGTCTTCTGCTCGCCGCTCATCTCGATGAACGGCACGAACGACACGTGCACGTACACGACGTTGTCCCTGCCCGCCAGCACCTTGAGCTGTTTGAAGGCTTCCAGGAAAGGCGTGCATTCGATGTCGCCCACCGTACCGCCCACGTCCACTATTACGATGGTGTCGTCCTCCGTTTTGAGCAGTTGGTTCTTGATCTCGTCGGTGATGTGCGGCACGACCTGCACCGTGCTGCCGTCGTACTTGCCCTCGCGCTCGTTCTCGATGACGGTGCTGTACACCCTGCCGCTGGTGATGTCGCTGCGGCCCGTGAGCTTTTCGTTGATGAACCGCTCGTAATGCCCGATGACGAGGTCGGTCTCCGCGCCGTCGTCGGTGACGAACACCTCGCCGTGCTGATAGGGCGAGAGATGGGACGAATCCACGTTGAAATAGGGGTCGAACTTCTGAAGCGTGACCTTATACCCGCGCGCTTTGAGCAGCGTTCCCAGCGACGCCGCCGTGATCCCCTTGCCGATGCCGGAAACGACGCCGCCCGTCATTACCACGTATTTTGCCATTATGCCTCCTCACTGTTCGTCGGCCACTTTGAAACCGATCTCGCTGAGTTTTTTTCCGTTATATTCTATGACCGCCAACAGATTCCGCAGCTTCTTCTGCGCCTCGGCCTTGTCCGCAATGCCGCGCGAGCGGGAATCCGCGGAGTTGTCCGAGTGCGTGTAAAAGTTGCGGGTGGCGAAGTATTCGCTGTAGAGCGCCGCCATGACCTCGGCGTATACCACCGAACCTATGCGGCGGATATACCCTTTTTTCAGGCTGTAACGCCCCTCGTCGTCCTTTTCGTACGCCTGCCCTATCATCTTTACGTTTATGTTTTCCGCCTGCTGCAGATCGTATATGAGCTTTTCCAGCGCACGATAAGGCGCGGTTAGCAAGACCGAATAATCGGACAGCCTGCCCACGTTCTCCAGATCGGTGATGCCGTTCGAGAGGTCTATGCGCGAGGACTCGGAGAGATAGCGCAGAGCGGTCGGGACGTACTTCTTAAGCAGGCGAAGATTACTGCGCGTTTCCAGACGCTCGCGCACGTCGTTGAAGAGCGGGCTCGCCTTGCCTCGCACCGTGACCGTTCCGTCCTGCGACATGGACAACACGAGCTGGTCTTTGCCGCGTACCACGACGAAGCCGTTTTCCGCGGTCTTGTCCTTGCGCACGCGCGTGTCGCCCGCGCCCTTGAGGTCCTTCACGACCCAGTCGAAACGGCTGTTGCCTATCCCCGCGATTGTGAGCACGTTTTCCGTCTTTACCGTCTTTTTCCTGCCGCGTTTTTTGGGCGCGGGTGCGGGCTGCGCGGCGGGCTGTTCGTTGTTGCGCTGAGCCGCCGCGATGGCGGGCGCGGTCGTTCCCGCCAGTCGGGGTATCTGCTCGCGCGGGGCTATGGGCATGCGCTCGCGCGTGGATATGCGAGGCACGTCCGGCGCGTCCTGTTTATCCGCTTTTTTGGCAGTTTCCTGTTTGGGAGCGGAGCTCGGCAGCATGGGCGCGAGCGCCGCGAGCGCTTCGGGGGACGCGTCCGCCGAAAGTATCTTAGCCACGGTGTCGTACACCACGGCTATCTTTTCGCCGCTCGGAGAGAGATACTGATATCTCTCGAGATGACAGGTGAACGTCGTGGGCGAATACTTCTTGCGCGTGTAACCGTTGTTCACCAGCCCCGCCAGCGCGGCGTACACCGCAGACGGCTCCACGCGCTCTATGCGCAACCTGTCCGTTTTTCTTTCACTCATCCTTTTCCGCCTTTGCGACCGACGCGGTCGCGATGATACGCTCTCCGAGAAGAGAAGCGAACAATGTCTGCCCCGCGCGCACGGGCGCGTTTACCGTCAGTTTTCGGGCGAGCCGCGCCATGGGCAGGACTTTCATCAGCCTTACCGGTCGGGCGGCGCGAGCGCTCACCACGGGGCGCGTACCGCCCGCGACGCGAACGTTGAACGTGAGCACGCGCACGGGATTGGTGTATTCGGAAAGAGCGTAGTCCCGACCGCGCGTACACGCGTTGCCCGTTACGGTAGGCGTATACAGATCGTTGTCCACGGTCAGCTCACAGCCGCGCGGACACACGACGCAAATAAACTTTTTCATGACGACTCCTTTACGGCCAGCAGGACGGGAGCGCGCGTTTCTTCGGCGCCCAACGTGAGCACGACCGTTTCGTTGGGAGCGAGCGCCCCTCTTTTGACGGTACGCGTGCCCAACGTTATCGCACCCGCCGCCATGGGCACGGACGTTCGGACGTACAACCGCGCGGGCTCGCCGACGACCAGTTTCATGGGCGACACGCTCGCGATGCCGCTGCCCGCGGTCACGGGAACGGTCACCGCCCTGCGCTCCTTACCGAGCGCGAAACGCGCGGCGTGCAGTCCCGCCAGCTCGCCTTCCGCGCTCGCGCTGTCCGCGATGTCATGGATGTGCGACGCGTTGCCGCACACGTATATCCCCTGCACGGACGTACCGCAACGGGAGTCGGTCACGACTCGCTTTGTGCGCTTGTCCGTTTCCAGATAGGGCACCAGACTGAGGACGGGCAGCAATCCCACGGAGAGTATGAGCGCATCGCACTGAACGGTGCGCTCCGTTCCGGGTACGGGACGGCGATGCTCGTCCGTCCGCGCGATAACGACTTCTTCCAGCCTCGACGATCCGCGCACCTCCACGACGGTGGAGGACAGCTCGAGAGGGATGTTGAAATCGCTCAGACAGCGCACGATGTTGCGCGCAAGCCCGCCCGGATAGGGCGCGGCTTCCAGCACGCACTCCACCTTCGCGCCCTCCAGCGTCAGACGACGCGCCATTATCAGGCCCACGTCGCCCGAGCCGAGTATGACCACGCGACGTCCCACGCCCATGCCGTAGATGTTGACCAGCTTCTGAGCCTCTCCCGCCGTCATTATCCCCGCGTATCTCCGACCCGCGATGTCCAGCGCGCCGAACGTGCGTTCGCGGCTGCCGCTGGCAAGCACCACGGCTTTCGCCTTCACAAGTTCCGCTCCCGCTTCGCTCACCACTTCGGCGACGCGGTCGCGAGTGAGCGACGTGACCGTGCCGTATACGCGGCGTATGCGCGGAAGGGCGGCTATCTCGGCGGAAAATCGATCGGCGTATTCCGGGCCGGTCAGATCGTCGCCGAACCTGTCCAGACCGAAACCGTCGTGTATGCAACGACGAAGTATGCCGCCGTTCTCCTCGGGATCGACCAGCATGACGCGCGCAACTTCGGATGACGCCGCGCGTGCCGCCGCAAGCCCTGCGGCTCCCGCGCCTATAACGAGTACGTCCGTTTCCGTCATAACGCGCCCTCCGTACAAATGTTGCTGCCGGGAACGTCCTTGAGCACGGACGAACGCGGTATGCCCAACTCTCTTGAGAGTATGTCGATGATGCGCGTTTCGCACATTCCGCCCTGGCACCGTCCCATGCCCGCGTGGACGCGTTTCTTGACGCCGTCCACCGTGCGCGCGCCGCGTGCTATCGCCTCGACCACCTCGGCCTCGGTAACGCAGTTGCACATACACACCACGTTGCCGTATCGCTTGTCCGAGGCTATGAGCGCGTTCTTGTCCGCGTTGGTGCGATCGGCGAACGTGCGGATTTGTCTGCGCGCGGGCGAAAAATCCTTGCGAGGTTCCAGCCCGAAACGCCTTGCAACGGACATTGCGATAGCCGGTACGCTCGTCAGGCCGGGAGAGCATATGCCGATCACGTGGAACACGTTGGGGTCCGTGCGACCCGGTCCGATAACGAAATCCCCCGTCTGCGACAGCGCGCGCACGCCCACGAAGGACGTTATGCGCTTGTCCTTGGGCAAGCCCTTGACCGTCTTCCCCGCCGCGGCGAGCAGCTCCGCAAAGCTCTCGCGGCGCATGACGCGCCCGTCGCGCGAGCACTCCACGGACGTCGGACCGACAAAGAAATTGCCGTCCGTCGTGGGCGCGACCAGCACGCCCTTGCCGCGCTCGGACGGCATGCCGAAAACGGGCATACGCACGAAAGGCAGCTTGTCGAACATCAGGTACTCGCCGGCGCGATGACGAAGATAGATCAGGTCGCCCAATATCCTCGCCACGTCGCCGCCGTTGTTCCCCGCGCAGTTGATTACGCGCGCCGCTTTGATGCGGTCGCCGCTCTCGCTGATGAGCGTGATACCGTTATCGCGCTCCGCGGCTCTCACGGCAAAGCCCAGCCTGAATTCCGCGCCGTTCGCCTGCGCGTTTTCTCTGAGCGCGAAGACCAGATCGAAAGGATCGACGATGGCCGCCGTGGGCGCAAACAACGCGCTGACCACCGAGTCCGCGAGCGACGGCTCGAGCGCGTGCGCCTCTTCCGCGCTCACGATCTTCAGACCTTTGACACCGTTCTTTTCCCCGCGCGCGAGCAGTTCGGGCAGCCTCGCCGCCTCTTCGCGCGTCGTCGCCACGGTAAGAGAGCCCGTACGCTTATACGGCACCTGCAACGCCGCGGCATACGTGCGGAACATATCCGCGCCGCGAACGTTGTACTTCGCCATGAGCGTACCCGGCAACGGGTCGTAACCCGAATGGACGATCCCGCTGTTCGCGCCGCTCGCGCCCATACCCACGTCGAGAGCGGCTTCCGCCACCACGACGCTCGCCTTGTATCGGGTCAGCTCACGCGCGACGGCACAGCCGACGGCTCCTCCTCCGATGATGCAAAAGTCATACATACGGATATTATACTATATCCGCACGGAAATTTCAATAGTTTTGACATTATATGTGTCCGAGCCCCCGAATGCGCTTGCTTTTGCGCATGAACGCCGAACATCGCAAAAGACCGCCGCGTGCCTGAGCACGCGACGGTCTTCGTCATTCATCGATAGCGGTCGCTATCAGTTCTTTGCCTTGCGCTTTCTGAAACGCACGAGGTAGATGATGATACCTGCGATCAGCACAACGCCGACCACGATCAGTACGACGGAAAGCGTCGTGACGGATTCGGTGGAGATGCTGCTCGAAGAACTGGTGACCGTGATATAGTAGTTCTGCACGGAGGGGTTGCCCGCGTCGTCCGTGACGGTGTATCTGACCGTCCAGGTGCCGCTCGTCGTGAGGGTGTAGTCGCTGCTGCCCGACTGCGTGGTCAGGGTCGCGGTGTTCTCGCCCTCGGGATTGATGAGCTCACGGGTGTAGGTGAAGTCTTCCGCATCCGCATCCTTCACGTTGGTGATGGAGGCAAATCTGAACGTATCGTTCTGCTTGGCCGAAGTGGTGGTCACCTCGGAGCTGATCGACGAACCGTTGATGGAGCCGATATAAGCGCTGAACGTGGGAGCCACGATATCGCCCGCGCGGACCGTGTAGGTCGCGGTAGCCGTCTGGTTGTTGAGCGTAGCCGTGTAGGTCAGCTCGTAAGAACCGGAGGTGTTGGCGAAGAATCCGAACTGGTCGCCTACCAGCGTGGTGTCGGCAGGCACTCCCTCGGGAAGCGTGTCTTCGGAGTCGTAGACGTTGACGCTGTTGCCGTCGGGATCGGTCACGGAAAGAGTTACGTTGGTGGCGTTGCCGTTCGAAGAGGAAGCGCTCACGTTGGGCAGAACGACGAACTCGTCCTTCTCAACGTAGGTGGGCATCGCGCCCAGCAGACGGAACGTTGCGTTCTGGCCGTCGGTCACGCCCGAGTAAACGGTGCCGCGCTCTTCGCGAACGCTGTCGGGACCGACGAGAGAGCCGATCGAACCGGTGTCGCCCGTAGTGTAGTCATACTTGAACACGTAATCCGTGAAGCGGAACGTGGTAGCGGACTTTGCGGTGAATTCCGTGCCCATGAGGGTGAATCTGCCGCCCGATATGGTGCGGAGCACGCCGCCCTCGCCCCACTCGGCGGGCATCTTGTAGTTGTTGGGAAGCTTGTACGTCTGGTTGTACTGCATCGTGTCGGGCAGAGACGCGGAGGTATCGACCATGCCGCTGCTCTCGCCGCTGAACGTACGGAAGAACATGTGCACCTGGCTCTGTCCGGAGATACCGAACGCACGGATGACGATCATGTACGTACCTGCGCGGTTGGGAGTGAAGCGGATGTTCTCGACGTATATCTTGTTGGTGCCGTTATCGGTGCGGTTATCGCTGTAGGTATCGAACGTCACGTTGGTAAGAGGAGCGTTGTCGACCTCGTTGCCCTCGGCGTCCTGAACGCGCTGCACGTACATCTCAAAGCCCGTGTAGTCGCGGAGAGAAGCAGCGCCGTAGTTGATGGTGAAGTTGCCGAGCGTGTACTCGGTACCGGCGTTGCCGTCGTTCTGACCCTCTGCGGTGACCTGAGCGGTGAACGCGCTCTGGAAGTCAAGGTAATCCGCCGCATCCGCATCGGCCGTGCCGTCCACCAGCTCGACGTACTTGACCATGGTGGTCTCGTTGCCGACGGAGTCGATGGCACGCATAGCGAAGTAAGCGCCTTTCGCAAGGTCAGCGGATGCAAGCTTAATGGTACGCTCGAGTCCGTAGACGTTATCGGTGGTTATGTTGTAGTCGGTGCCGTCCTTTTCCAGCGTGAGCGTGGTCGTTCCCGCGGTGGGATCGAGCTCGATAGCGCTGCCGCCATCGATCATGTCGTCGATGTTTGCGGTAAGCACGTCGTAGCTGTAGCTGTTGTCAGCCGCGACGAAACCTTCGGTCGAGCGGTCGAACTTGGTCACGAGGAAGTAAGTGACGTCCAGACGAGAGTCGTTGGAATCGGAAGCGGTGACGCCCGAAACGGAGACCTCCGTCTCTTCGGCGTGGAATGCCGCATAGTCGGGAGTATCGAACCCAAGAACAGGATAAGAGGTATCCGTGAAGGAAGCCTGGTAAGTGATGTTGAAGGTGCGGGAAGAGCTGTTGCCGTTGGCGTCGGAAGCACGGTAGGTCACGGTGTAATCGCCGTACTTGTCAGTCTCGGTGTAGTTGTTGAAGTTGAAGTAGCCCTTCGTGATGCGGCCTTCGTCCGTGTCGAAGAACACGAGCGAGTAAGCGTTGTCGCCCAGTCCCTCACCCGAGAGCTTACCGGTGGCCTCGTCGATGGTGTAAGCGGTGTTCTCCCAGTAACGGAAGAAGTAGTAGGTCCTGCCCTCAACGCCGTACACGTCGGATGCCGCGTAGGAGTTGTCGGAGGAAGCGACGGTCGCGTTGATGTTGGTGAAACGGATTACCGTCTTGGAGTTCTTGTCCGAAAGCGTGAAGGACACTTTCACGTCCGCGTCGCGGGAAGAGTTGTCATACACCACGGGCACGGGGAAACCGATGTCGGTATTGCCGATGTCCTCGGTGGCACTCTGGTCTTCCGTCTTGGTAGCGTCGTGCTTGTACACCCTGTTGCCCCAGGTGGAAGGCATCAGGCTGCTGTCGATGTCTCTGTAAACGGGAGCGGTGGTATCGGAGACGGTGATGTTGTAAGAGTAGGTCGCCGTTCTGTTGGCGGTCTTCTCGTCGTATTTGCCCGTGCTGTCCTCAGCCTGGTACGTAACGCGGTAGGTACCTTCTTCCGTGGGGATGAAGGACATGAAATCCGTGTTGTCGAACTTCGCCTTGACGGACTCGTTCACGTTCGTGGTGGTCTCGAGCTCGTTGTTTGCGTCGTAGGAATATTCTTCCCTGTCGGCATCGGCGGCCTTGTAGTAAAGGATGTTGCCGTTTTCGTCCAGCTTGGCGTAACCGGTATCCTCGTCGATCACGACCTCGGGAACTTCGATGGCCTGAGATTCGGACTCGGAGTTGCCGTAGGTGTGCGTGACGGTGATGTAGGTGTTCACGCGGGAGTCGTAGTCATCCGTGACGGTGGCCGTGGGAAGGCTGACGGAGGTGTTGAGCGAGGAGGAGGAAGGCACGCCGCTGATGGTCAGCGTGGGCGCTCTTTCGTCCAGGAACTCGTCCTGCACCTGCATGGTGTACTGCTCGGTGTAGACGTTCTCACCTGTCGAACCCACTTTGGCGACATAGGTTATGAAGTAGGTGCCGACAGCGGAAGGCGTTATGGTCGCCGTACCGCCCGCAAGCTGCTCCTCGGTGAATTCCGCGCTCGTGGGACCGGTCACCTCGCAGGTGAGCGTGTATTCGCTCGCCGCAACGGGGAGATACTTGTCCGTATCCTCGTCGAGGTAGTACAGGGTCGCGTCGGGAAGCGTCACTGCCTTGCCGTCCTTCTTCCAATAGGTGGGGATGGAAGCGCCGTGATCGTCCACTACGAATTTATACTCAAGGTCCATGTAGCACTCTACGTTGTAAGTATAGTTGACATAGCCCTGATTATCGCCGGTGTAGTTGTATATAACTTCGTAAATACCGACCTGATTGGCAGGTACCGTTATCGTGCTTTCGGTGCTATCCGAAACGATTTCGGTATTGCCCGGGGTCTTGACCGTGACGGTGTAGCCCGTCGCTCCGGCTACGGTGAAGCTCTCGCCGTATGCGACGCGATCGGTGACTTTCGTCTGGATCGTAGGCTCGCCCGTGATCTGCGCGTTGGCGGTCGAGAACGCCTGAAGGAACGTGCCGCCCAGCGCTACGCCCGCAAGCAGGAAAAGCGCGACGATCACGGCCATGGTTTTACTTGCTATCTTTGACATTTGGATTTCTCCTTGGGTTGATACTTGTTTACACTAACTTCTAAAGTATATATAATACCGTGTTAGATGTCAATTAAAAATCGACAAAAACAATAGAAAAAAATGAGACAATCTTCAGCGCTCGGCCGAAGGGTGCGGTTTACAGCACGCGTATGAGGCTTTCGACCTTGTTGGAGTCGTCGCTTTCCTCGATCTCCGCCACCGCTTTACGCACGTCGCTCTCGCAGGAGCTGTGAGTGAGCAGGCTGAGGGCGGCTCCGCCGGGGCCTCCGCGCTGTATGACGTTCTCGATGCTGACGTTGTGACGGGCGAATATCCCCGCGACGGAGGACAGCACGCCGGGCGCGTCCTTGACGGACAGAGCGAGGTAGTATTTGCTCATGAAGTCCGTGCCGATCTCTATGCCCTGCTCCACCTTGCCGTTGTTGTCGAAGTCGGAATAGAGCGGTTCGACGCGCTTGGCCGCGTACACGACGTCACTCACGATGGCGCTGCCCGTGGGACGGGCGCCCGCGCCTCTGCCGTAGAACATCAGGTCGTCCACAAAGTCGCCGTTCACGAACACGGCGTTGAAGCTGCCGCTGACGCCCGCGAGCGGATGGCTCATGGGAACGAACGTGGGATGCACGCGCACTTCTATCTTGTTGCCCTCTCTCTTACCGATCGCGAGCAACTTGATGACGTAACCCATTTCCTTGCCCGCCTTGATGTCCGCACGGGTGATGCGGGTTATGCCCTCACGGTACACCTTTTCGTAAGGGATGCAGGTGTGGAATGCGAGCGAAGAGAGGATGGAGAGTTTGTAGGCCGCGTCAAAGCCCTCGACGTCCGCCGTGGGATTGAACTCCGCGTAGCCCAGCTGCTGAGCCTCTTTGAGCGCGTCGGAATAGCTCATACCCTCTTCGGTCATCTTGGTGAGTATATAGTTGGTCGTACCGTTGATGATGCCCACTATAGAACGGATGTGGTTGGCCTGGAGGCTCTCCTGGAGCGCGCGTATGATGGGAACGCCGCCCACGCAGGACGCTTCGAAGTACAGCCCGGCCTTGCCCTTTTTGGCAGCCGCTTCCAGTGAAGGCCAGTGCTTGGACACCAGCTCCTTGTTGGCGGTGACGACGCTCTTGCCCGAAGCGAGCACCTTCTCGATGAAGGTCTTGGCGGGTTCCACGCCGCCCATGGTCTCCACCACGACGGAAATGTCCTTATCCGCGGCTATCTCGTCCACGCTGGCCGCCGCCTTGTCGTCGGGTATGTCGAACGAACGTATGCGCTCGAGGTTCTTGTCCAGCACTTTCTTGACGCGGAAGTCGATCCCCTGCGTCTTGAGCAGGAAATCGTGGTTTTTGGTGAGAATCTCATAGGTGCCGCCGCCGACGGTGCCTATGCCCATTATTGCCACATTTACGATCTTGTTCATATGCTCTTCCTTATTAAGTGGTTTTTTCCTTGTTGAATCCGTATATTATATTGAGGCCGCGGAGAGTCAGCCGACGATCTAGCACGTCGATGACGTCGCTGTAACGCTTGATTATCTCGGCGAGACCGCCCGTCGCGATGACCTTGGCGTCCACGTAGCCCGTTTCCTCTTTCATAAGTCGCACGATGCGCTCCGCCATGCCGATGTAGCCCTGGAGCAGACCCGCCTGCATATTGGTGATGGTCGTGCGGCACACCACTCTGCGCGGCATGCTTAGCTCTATCTTGGGGAGCTTGGCCGCCGACTTGGACAGCGCGTCCGACGCGCTCTTCAGACCGTGCCCTATCGCTCCGCCCAGGAACTCGCCCTTTTCGCTTATGACGTTGAACGTAGTCGCCGTGCCGCAGTCGATGGTGATGCAGGGGCCGCCGTAAGTGTAGTAAGCCGCCACCGAATTGACTATGCGATCGGCGCCCACCTCGCGCGGGTTGTCGTATTTGACGTTCAGACCGATCTTGATCCCCGACCCCACGACGAGCGGCTTGACGCCCATGTAGTAGTCGCAGCACTGCTCGAACGTGTAGTTCAGCCCGGGACGGACGGAGGACATGATCGCTCCGTCGATGTCGTCGCCCGTGAGGTTCTTGGTGGACAACTGCGCTATGATGTCCAGGCCGTACTCGTCGCCCGTCCTGCCCTGTATGGTGGACAGACGGAAAGAATGCACGAGCTCGTCGCCGTCGAAAACGCCCAGTTTGATATTGGTGTTACCTATGTCTATGGCAAGAAGCATCAGTCTTGCGTCTCCTTTTCGGACACTTGTGCCGCGACGGGCTCGTCCGTCCTGCGTTTTTTACGGGGATGACCGTCCACGCCCAGGCGCAGTCCGCGACGCACGCCCGCTATCACGAAGGGCGCGACGGCGACCGTCACCGTCAGTTCGGGCAGGAAGTTTATCACGGTCAGAGCAGCGTACACGTCCGCGAGCGTGGAGTACTGCTCGGAGAGCAGCATCATCATGGGAAGCACGAGCAGCGTGTTGAACAGCACCATGAAGAAGGTTCCCACCGCCAGCGAGAAGTGTTCCATGCGACGGCCGTCGGCCGCGGGATGGCGTGCGGACGCCACCGCAAGGATGACGCCTATGCCGAGCAGCAGCCCGAGCACGAACGCGGACAGCCCCGCGAAGAACACCCAGCCGCCGTTTGCGTTGAACACGATGAACACCACCATGCCCGCGATCACCGCCGCGGTGAAGAGCGAGGGCAAGACGTACCCCATGTGCGTACGCACCGCGAACGCGTTCATCCCCTTGCCCGTGATGCGCGCGAGGCGGTATGCCAAAAGACCTATCGGTCCTATGAATACGCGCGGGAGCAGCGATGCGAGCGGATTCTGGAATATCAGGCTGAGGAAGATGTATGCCAGCACGAAGGACGTGAATCCGAACATCGTGGATGCCACGAGCGAGTGCGTGAACTTGTCGAACAAGAACCCGCAGGTCGCCGTCGCTATTAGCGAGCAGACGGCGAGGCTCGCGCCTCCGACGTTGACGAGCGCATAGGAATATGCCTTGTCGATGAGAGTGGCCGCCACTATGACGGCGAACATTACCGCGTAGGTCGCGATACCGTGCGTTGATATTTTCATTTCAGTTCTCCTTTGTCGGGCCGACGTCTGGCGAGGTGCCCGCAATCATTGTCGTATTTTTACACGGTTCGGCTCATCCGCTCGGGAAGTAGCCGACCAGGCGCGAGGCGTCCGACGCCACACGCGTATACGTTAAAGATTATATCATCATGGCGGGAAAAACGCAAGCGGATTAGCGCTGTTTTTGCCCCTTTTTGCGCCATACGCGCGGGCATAACGACAAACGTCCCGACGCGTTACGCGTCGGGACGAGCAGGTATTTCCTATGTAGCGTTGTCAGTCGCTTTTCGTAAAGCGGTCTTTATTTGCAGCAGCAATCGTGTCCGCAGCCGCCGCAGCAGGACATGAGCAGCCATATGACGAGCAGATCGCAGCAATCCACTTTCTTGTCGCAGCAGCCGCCGCAGCACAGGAGCAGAAGAAGCGTGCAGATATCTATACCGCCGCCACCGCAGCCGCACCCGCATCCGTTCTGGTTGAACATCGTGGTCTTTCCTCCTTGTTTCGTATTGGGATACCTTCCGCCGGGCGGGCGGCGCGCGCTTCCGCCCGTCCCGTCGTGTTCTCTCGCGTACTTCGGTATTGCCGTCATTTGCTTGAGGATATCCTACTTCATACTATTTACCGTGTGCGGTTTATGTTACACATTACTTGACAAAACGCCCGTCGGGAAGTATAATCTTTTTTGCAAGGGATAACGCGCCCGACCGAAGCCACGGCCGACGGAGCGGTCCCATATATTTCAGGAGAACGGAATTTACATGAAAGCAACAATGGACAAGCTCGTGAATCTCTGCAAGGGTCGGGGCATCATCTTCCCCGGCAGCGAGATATACGGCGGTATGGGAAACACGTGGGATTACGGTCCCGTAGGCGTGGAGATCAAAAACAACATCAAGCGCGCATGGTGGAAGCGTTTCGTCCAGGAGAGCGACAACTCTTACGGCGTGGACGCCGCCATACTCATGAACAGCCGCGTCTGGGAAGCGAGCGGACACACCACATCCTTCACCGATCCCAAGATGGACTGCAAGAACTGCAAGACGCGCCATCGCGCCGACGTGCTCATCGAGATGCACTCCAAAGGCAAGGTCAATCCCGATAAGATGACCAACGAGGAGATGGAAGCGTATATCCGCGAGCATCACGTTGCCTGCCCCAAGTGCGGCAAGAGCGACTTCACGCCCATCCGCACGTTCAACCTCATGTTCGAGACCACGCGCGGCGTGACCGAAGAGGGTCAGAACGTCGTTTACCTCCGCCCCGAAACGGCGCAGGGCGAGTTCGTCAACTTCCTCAACGTGCAGCGCACCACGCGCGCCAAGGTGCCCTTCGGCATCGGCCAGATAGGCAAGGCGTTCCGTAACGAGATCACGCCGGGCAACTTCATCTTCCGCACGATAGAGTTCGAGCAGATGGAGCACCAGTGGTTCTGCAAGGAAGGCACGGACACGCAGTATTACGAAGAGTTCAAGAAGAAGGCGTGGGACTTCCTCGTCGACCTGGGCTTCGACCCCGAGCATCTCCGTTACAAGGATCACGACAAGCTGGCGCACTACGCGAAGAGCGCCTGCGACATACAGTACCTCTTCCCCATCGGCTGGAGCGAGCTGAACGGCATACACAACCGCACGGATTACGACCTCTCCCGACACTCACAGTTCTCCGGCAAGAGCATGGAATACCTCGACCCGACCACCAACGAAAAGTACGTGCCTTACGTCATCGAGTACTCCATCGGCGCGGACAGACTCATGCTGGCCGTGCTCACCGAGGCGTATGACGAAGAGCAGCTCGAAGGCGGCGATACCCGCGTGGTCATGCACTTCCACCCCGCCATCGCAGCTTACAAAGTGGCGGTGCTCCCGCTCCAGAAATCGCTTGGCGAAAAGGCGCGCGAACTGTACCGCAAGCTGTCCAAAGCGTTCATGTGCACATACGACGAGGCGGGTTCCATCGGCAAGCGTTACCGCCGTCAGGACGAGATCGGCACGCCTTATTGCGTGACCGTGGACTTCGACACCATGGCGGACGGCACCGTGACCCTGCGCGACCGCGACAGCATGGAGCAGATCCGTCTTTCCATGGACGACGTGGAGAAGTACGTGGAAGAGCGCATCAGATTCAACTGACGATGTAGCCGAAAAGAAACGAAACATACGACAAAGGCGGCGCACGGGATATCCCGTGCGCCGCTCTTTATATCGCTGCTTATCTTATGCCGCGCTTGCGCGCCCGACGTTATTTGCCTTCCGCGAGGCAGTCCGCCATGTCGTACATGCCCGGAGCCTTACCGATGAGGAAGCTCGCGGCGCGGAGCGAACCGACCGCGAAGATACGACGGGAGAGCGCGGTGTGCTTGATCTCTATGATCTCGTCCTCGCCCGCAAAAATGACGGTGTGCTCGCCCACTATGGTACCGCCGCGCACCGCGTGCACGCCGATGTCGCCCTTTTCGCGCTTGCTCTCGCCCTGGCGGCCGTATACGATACGAGGGTCGTAATCCAGACCGCTCTCCACCGCGGCGAGCATCTGGAGCGCCGTGCCCGAAGGCGCGTCCACCTTACGGTTGTGATGCGCTTCCACTATCTCGACGTCAAAGCCCTTCAACGCCTTGGCGAGCATAGGGAGCACGCTCTCCACCACGTTCACGCCCACGCTCATGTTGGCGGAGCGAAACACGGGGACTTCGGAGGAAAGCGCCTTGATCTCGGCGAGCTGTTCGTCCGTGTATCCCGTCGTCGCGATGACGGCGGGTTTTTTCGTCCTGCGCGCGAGCGCAATAACGTCGCCGAGCGCTGCGGGACGGGAAAAATCGATGATGCAATCGAAATCGACGTCCACTTCGGCGGCGCTGCGGAACACCTTGTAGCGTCCCTCGCCGCTCACGTCGATGCCGCCCGCGACGGTCACGCCCGACTGCTCCGCCGCGTCGCATATCGCGCGGCCCATTTTGCCGTTTATGCCTATCAGAAAGATCTTCATTACGTTATATGTCCTTTATCAGTATCTGAAATCCACGGTTATCTGTTTGCCCGCGGGAAGTTTGAGGTCGCAGATCGTCGAGGTCTCCTGGTCGAAACGTTCGCCGCCCTTGCCCGCTTTGTAGCTCGCGCCCGAAGGCAGTCGGACGGACACGGTCACGGCCTTCCTTGCCTTGATGCGGGCGGAAGCGGTGCCCTTGCGATCGTTCCACGTCAGGCTGACCTCCGCGCCCACGCGAGTGAGGAACCCGCTTACGCTGCCGTGATCCATTTCCTTGGCGAGCGCGGGCAACAGCGATATGTAACCGTCTCCCGACGTTATTATCATCTCCTGCAGAACGTCCGTGACGCCCAGGTTGCCTTCGAGCGAATAGGTCGCCCAGCCGTCCGAAGCGCCCACGCCCATGCCGCGCCAGTCGTTGGTCGCGAACACGAGGTTCTGCATGCACATGGAGCGCACCATCGTCGTGACGATGTCGTACGCCTGCTCGCCGTCCCCCGTGCGCGCGAACACGCCGGCGTAACGCACGAGCGTCTGCGCGGTGAACGCCGCGCGCGCACTGTCGTACTTTTTGAGCGCGGTCATGCGCATGGCCTTGGACAGCTCGGGCAGGTCGCCCGCCTCCGTGCCGGGGTACGCCGCGAAGTACAGCGCGGGAGAAGTCGATCTGTCGTTGTCCGCGTAGCCGTCGTCGCAATACTCGCGCACCGTGCCGTCGGCGTTGTATGCGTATGCGGGTATGCACGTGAGCATGTACTCCCATTTCTTGACCTCGTCCTTATACAGTCCCGTGACCGCGCTGCCTTTGATGAGGTCGCGCAGCAGCTCGCGCACCACGGAGAAGTCCACCGTGGAGTTGCGCGCCACTTTGAGCTCTTCGCCAGGGATGGTGTAATTGCCCGGCGTGGTGAGAGGGCTGTAAGAGGGCGCGGACTCGTATTTTCCGTCCTTGAGTTTGAGGAACTCCTCGTAGAACGTCGCGGCGTCCTTCATGAAAGGCATCGCCTTGGTCTTGAGGAATTTCTCGTCGCCCGAGAAACGGTAATAGTCGAAGAAGAGCGCGGCTATCCAGCCCGTGGCCGCCACGAAATGTATGTCCGCGGGGTCGGTCGTTCCCAGAGCGCCCGTGCCGTGGGCGATGACAGAGGGTATCATTATGCCGCGGCAGCCGTACAACCTGCTCGCGTTCTTTTTGAGGTCGTCGATGACGGTGGTGTAATAGTTGTACAGCGCGTTGACGTAATCGCAGAGGTTGCCCGCCAGCACGTGAGAATACATTTCCTGCAGGCTGCCCGACGCGTCTATGTTGGATGCCTGCGCCTTGTAGTCGCCGCACCACAATCCGTAGGGCGGCAGAGGCTGCGAAACGGGCGACGCCCCGCACACCGTGAGGTATCTGCCGAACGCCCACAGCTTTTCGGCGAGCGCAAGCGGCATGTCCCCCGTTTCGAACGTGCGGTCTATCAGCTCGTCCACCGCCTCGTCGCGGTCGTCCGCGTCCAGATCGAAGTCCGCCGAGCCGAACAGCTTGGAGTGGAGCGAGGTGTGCTCTTTGAGCAGTTTGTCGTAAGTCAGTTTGACGGAAGTGAGCGACGTTTTAAGGCTCTTCCATTCCTTTTCGCGCTGGCTCTCTATAAAGGGGCTGACGAGCACGAGCACTTTTTCCGCGCCGCGTATGCGTATCCCCTTCTGCGGGTCCACCGTCTGCGTTCCGCCGAAATGGTTGATGCGCGCCACGCAACCGAACTCCGTGCCGTTGTCTGAGCGCGAAGAGAAATACATGAAGTAGTTCTCGTAACGCACGTTGACGCTCTCGGGCAGTTTGCTGACCGCGACGGGCGTGCGCGCGTTGAACCTGTCGTGCTGTTCGAGCGAGAACGTCACGTCTATGCTCTTGCCGCCCGACTTGGTTATCTCGTAGCAGACCAGACCGTTTGCGCGGGACACGAAGCAGGAGCGTTCGTATTTGGTAGTACCGTCCCTGAACACCACGCTGACCTCGCCGTTCTCCATGTTGACGACACGCTGATAGTCCTTTACGGGCTTATCGATGGGCTGGTTCACGCAAAGATCGCACAGCGGAAGCGGATAGGACATGAGCGGACGATAGTTCTTGGATATGAGCGCGTTGGAAAGGATGTTCTGCGCGCCCATGGGATCGCCGTCGTCCAGCTTTTTGCGGACGGAAGTCAGCTTGTCGGCGACGTCCTGGAGCACGCCCACGTGCCCCTGCCACCACAGATCGCCGTGATTGATCATGACAACGTCTTTGCCTGCGCCGCCGTAGACCGCGGCACCCACTATCCCGTTGCCCGTTGGCAACGCTTCCCGCCAGGTGGATCCCCACCAGGACGCCGGTTTATTGAATCTCAAAGCGTTCTTGGGCTTTCTGATATTGACCATAGCGATAACTCCTTACGATCCGTCGGACGCGTGCCTCGGGGACTTCCGAAGCGCGCGTATCTTTGTTTACAAATAGATTATAACAGCAAAGCGCGATTTTGTCCACAAGAAAACGGCATTAAATCGCATAAAAATTATTTTGACCTCGCCCGTTTTTTTGTCCGAAACAGCTCGTCCAGACCGCTCCGCAAGCCCGTGCGTGCCACGTGGAAGTATACGCGAAAAACAAAAACACCGCTCACAGGGCCGTTAAAAGCCGTCATGAGCGATGTTTGTTCGCAAAACGCACGTTTTCGGGACGTTCAGGCGCGTAAAAGCCCCGTTGAACGGCTTATATTTTCCACGCTCACGCGGACGTCGCGAATGATGTCGGAAGACGCGTCCTGATCGATGATCAGTCCGACCTCCGCAAGATCGCACGCGGACGCGGCGGACAGCACGTCGGAGAGCGGAAGATCGCCTTCCCCTATCGCGGCGAACATCTCTTTGCCCTTTTTGCCCATGCGTATGTCTTTAAGATGCACTATGCGCAAAACGTCGGAGTACCGCGCTATCTCCTCGGCGGGATCGCATCCGGCGTACATCGCCCAGCCGACGTCCAGCTCCAGCCCGAGCCCCGACACCTCCGCAAACAGCTTGTCGAGCGGACGGCTGCCCGGCTCGCCGCGCAGCTCGCCCGCGTGGTTGTGGACGAGCACGCCTATGCCGCGCGCCTTGCCTTCCCGCACGGCCAGCGTCAGCGCGGGCACGAAACGCTGAACCGCGTCCGCCGTGTACGCCATCAGACTGAACACGATAAAGGGCGAGCCGTGACGCTCCGCGTATTCCAGCGCGGGACGGACGACGCGCTCCGCCGTGTGCCTGCCCGACTCGGCCAGCGCGCAATGCACGCCCGCCACCTTGTCGAAATACTTCAACGCGATTTCGGTGCGCTCATCCGCGAGCTTGCCGAACCAGGTCCCGCCCGTCAGCCCCGCCAGACCGAAGCCCATGCGGCAGAACGCCGAACGCATGCCGCCCAGCGCGTCGGTGAACACGGCGCACGGTTCTATCGCGCCCACGCCCGCGTCGCGCAGCGCCGACATGGTGCCGACGATATCCCTTTTCAATGCCGACGAGAGGCCGTAAGTGTTTATGCCTATCATCGTTCCCTCCCTTTTCGTCCTTTCCGTATAAAAGTCACGCCCGCCGTCCTTATCGGACGACGGGCGTCGGTGTTTTACCCATCAAGCGCCTGCTTTGAGGATGAAGGAGATGTTGAGCTCCATTCCGCGTTCGTTGAAGAACTCGCGCAGGCTGTCGTATCTGACGTATGCGTCGTTGAGCGAACCGGGCGCTTCGGTACCCGCCGCGTAATATTCATACGCTTCGATGTCGATGCTCGCTTCCGTCTCTATGTCCAGCGTGCAGTTGCCGTAACCCGTCGGGAGCACGACTTCCACGTCGGCGGAAGGATCGGACACCGTGAGGTAATAGTCGGGGTCTTCCTCGCCGTCGCTGCTGACGGAGATGACGTCGCCCGATTCCAGACCGCTCACCGTCAGTTTGACCTGAGAGGACGCGGGATAGTTGGGCGTTATCGAGTAGGACTCCTTGCCGTCGTCCTCATCCTCGGTGGAGGCGATGAGAGTGGCGGTCGCGGGAGGCGAGCTCACGTTGACGGTCTGGTCATACGCCATGAAGGTGTCGTTCCACGACCAGTTCCAATAATCGTATTCGCCGTTGTCGCCGAAGTAGCGGATGGTGCGATAGACTTCCTCGTCCTTGATGAGGATGTCGTATCTGCCGCTCGCGGAGTACGTGGAATCCACGTAGATGACGATGGCGTTATCGAACACCGAATCGGAGGACTGCGCGTAAGTGTAGTCGAACGCCGCGGTGCGGTTGGCGTTTTCGTTTATCGAAAGCGCGTTGCTCACGGGAGTGAGTATGAGGAGCAACACGAGCGTGACCACGAGGAGCACGGTAACGCCGAACCAGTTGTGGTATTTCCATGCGACCTGGTGCTTAACGACGCGCGTTTCGCTCACCGTTTCGAACTTGCCCTTCTTGGCGACGTCCTCACGATCCTCCACCACCGTTTCCACGACGGGCACCGTATGCTTGGGCAGTTTGGCGAACGCGTCGGTGAGCTTGGGCTGGAGATAGTCGAAGTAAGGAGTGATGCTCGCAAAGAGCAGAACGACGGCCGTCATCATGAAAGGCAGATAGACTATCGGGAACAGATTGAACACCGACATGATCGCCTGTACCATGAAAGGTATGCCGACCATGGCGGGAAGAGTGTACAGGAAAAGACGCTCGATGCCGAAGCCGAATCTCCGCGAGAAGGCTTTCTTGACCAGAGAGGATATCAGCATGACCGCGCCGTTGAGCAGACCGACGATGGCGAAAGGCATCGCGGCATACGGAGCGATGAAGCCGAAACCGATCGCGACGAGCATCTGGAGCAGAGCGGCGCCGCGCACGCAGTCGCCCGCCTTGATCTTGAACGCCCGTTTGAGCACCGGGAAGAACGCGCATCCCGTCGCGGCCGCGAACGCGATCGCGGGGACGAGCACCGCGGGAGTGAGGAACTGCGCGGAAACGAGCATGTTCATCGTCACCGCACCGAACGCCACGGAGAGCAGTCCGATAATGAAGTACGCCACGTACATCGCCGCGAGCGAAGCCGCCAGAGAGAGCAGCACGCCGCCCGCGCCCTTGACGGCCGACAGCACTCCGAACGAACGCTTTTTGGCCGCGAGCACGAGGTTGCCCACGAGAAGGAGCACGAGCACCGCCGCGAGGACGTAGACCACCGCGCCGTCAGCCACGCCGTTCAGACCCATCCACGTGAACGCGGACGCGTCCGTCGCGGAAGTGAGCGCGGAGAGGTCGGCGTTACCGAAGTAACGGGCTATCGCTTCCATCGCGGAAGCGTACTGCGCCACGGTGCTCTCGGTGACGACGTCCATGTCGTCGCCGCTTGCACCCGCCGTGCTCTCCCCTCCCGTCAGCATGAAGTTGATGCCGGGAACGTCGTACTCGTCGTTATGGCTGTCGTATATTATGTCGAAGTCGGAGGCGACCCTGTCGTTCATGAGCGAGGTCACCGAGCTGTCCGCGCGCACGGATGCGCCGGAAGCCGCGTAAGCCGTCATTATGGCGGAGTCTGCGTCCGAGGTGTCCACCACGGTGAGCGTGCCGCCCGCCGTGAGAGCGTCGAAATTGAATACCGCGCCGATGCGGTCCATCACGCCGTCAAAGCCCACGAACTGGTTGAGCATGGCGTATGCGCCCACGCTGTTCTCGTATCTGCCGTCCGTGAACGCGAACACGACGTCGTTGGAAGGCGCGTAGTCCGAGGACACCAGCGTATCGATCGCGCCCAGCATCGCGGACACGGAAGCCGCGGAAGCCGCGCCGTCCGAACCGGGCATACTGTCGTAGTGCGTCATGACGAGCACGGCGTCGCGTTCGGTCGCGGCCACTTCGGACGAACCGGGAATGACCACGATAACGTCGGCGATGTCGCCGCTCGCATAGACGAACTGCTGTTCGGTCTCGTCATCGCCGTGCGACATGTCCGTCACGGTGTCGCGGTCGATAACGAACCCGATGTTCTCCGCCGAGAAGTCCATCACCGTGTAAGTGGGACCGTTGCCCGTGGTCGCGGTGACTTTCTGCTGCTCGGACTTGACCGTCGCGTTGGAACGCTGCTTGGTCGCGGGTGCCGACGTCAGCCCCATGTCGTCCAGCGCGGAAACGATCTCCGCCACCGCGGAATCCTTGCCCGACGAGGTGCTGCGGTCCATGCCCGAGATCCGACCCGCAACGGCGTATGCCGAGGCGGTGTCCACGGACGTGGACGTGGAGGCGGGCAGGAAGTAGTATGTCACAAGAGAGAATATCAGAAGCAGAACGGCTACAAGCGCGATCGCGGTGTAGTACACGCCCGCGAAGGCCTTGGGCACGCTCGCTTTTTTGACGTTTTGCTCTTCCTTCATTGTGTTTATGTTCCTCTTTATCTTCGTAGTAACGGCAGACATGCCGCTATCCGTATTATTCTATCACAACGGCGGGTGTTTTTCAAAGCGAATTGAGGTACTTTTTTCTTATTATATAAAAAATATGTATACCCGCCGCGAGCGGTGCGTCACTCCACGTCCGCGTACAGCCCGGCTATGCGGAGCGCCTCGTCGCGAACGCGCAGACCGAGCGAGGCCGGTTCCAGCACGCGGACGTCGCTGCCCAGCGATATCAGACGGCGCACGAGCTCTTCGCCGTCCCCCACGCTCGCGGTCACGACGTAGCCGCCGCCCTCACGCGGGGACACGGCGTCCGTTCCCAGCCATTCCTCTATCCTGGCGAGCGCCTTCTCGCCCGCTTCCAGCCTGATCGATATGCGGTCGCCGAGATCGACGGACAGCGCCGCGCGGACGTCGCCGCCGCTGCGCACGAAGGTATCCCCCGTCAGTTCCAGGCTCTTTATGCGCGCCAGGCGGAAAAGTCGGAAATCGTTGTGCATGTGGCACTTGCCGTAGACGTACCACACGCCCTCCTTGAGCGCGAGAGAATACGGGTCAAGCAGCCTGCGCGTGGTCTTGCCCAGCTTGTCGGTGTATTCCATGGATATCGTCCTGTCGCCCGCCACCGCGGCGTTCACGGCGTCCAGCTTGAACGACTGGCCGGCGGACACGTTCCACGAATCGGAGTCTATGATAAGTCGGGGCGTGGACGGGTTCTTCTCGTTCTTACCGCCGCTTTTGGCCAGCGAATACAGCTTGCCCACCAGATCGCGCGTGAGTTCGTCCTTGAACGTGTCGGACAGCGCGTCCAGACACACGCTCAGACGCGAGTAGTCATCGCTCGTGAACATCGTGCAGTCCTGCTTGTAGTCGCTCGGGATGTAATACCCGCCCGACTTGCCCGTCACCGCGCGCACGGGCACGCCCGCTTCCATAAGCTCGTCCATACAACGCTGTATGGTGCGCTTGGAAAAGCCGTAGCGCGCGGCGAGTTCGTCACGAGTCACCACGCGCCGCTCGTTTATGAGCATGATCATCATGGAATACAATACCGACGGTTTCATACCGCATAATTATAGCATCCGCGGCGCGGACGGTCAAGCATAACGGGCTACAGCAACGAATATATGCGCCGCGCGGTCAGTACCCTGTCGATGTAAGCGCGCGTTTCGGGGTACATCTCCCCCTCTCCGCGCTTCCACGCCGCCAGCCTGCCCGGGCCGGCGTTGTAAGCCGCGAGAGCGTCCCGCACGTTGCCCGTCAGATCGAGCATGCTCCGAAGATAATACGTTCCCATGAGTATCTCGCTGCGCGGACTGCCGTCGTCCGGAACCCCCGACTTTGCGGACACCTCGGCGCGCGTCGCGGGCATGAGCTGCATCAGCCCTTCCGCGCCCGCGCCGCTGACCGCGTTCTCACGATATCCGCTCTCCACGAGTATGACCGCGCGCACCAGCGGTTCGTCCACGCCGTAACGCTCCGCCGCCATCGCCGTGATGTCGCCGTAGTCGTCCGGAAAACGCGCGCTCAGCACATGATATACGGCCACGATCGATACGATCGCAGCCGCCAATAAGATACTTACTTTGATCTCTCCCGCCATTTTTTCAGCAATTCCTCCGCTTGGGCGTAAAGGTCCGCGGGGTCGCCGTCCGCGCGTATCGTGACGTCCGCACGTGCGCGGCGTTCCTCGTCCGAGAGCTGAGAGGACGCGATGGAATCGAACATCCCTTCGGTGATCTTGTCCCGACTGACGGCGCGCGCCCTGCGCAGCGCCACGGGCGCTTCCACGTTCACCACCACGTCCGCGCCCGTACAGCCGCTCTCGTAATAGAGCGGGATCTCCTGGATGACGACGTCCGTGTCCGCCGCGTATGCCCTGCGGAGCAGCTCGGCCTTTACCGCGGGATGGACTATGCCTTCCAGCACGGCGAGCCTCGACTTGTCCGCGAACACCTCCGCTTTGAGCGCGGCGCGGTCCAGCGTGCCGTCCGCGCGGACGGCGTTCGGGAATGCGCGTTTGATGGCGGCGTTCACCTCGGTACCCTCCGCCTGGAGCTCCCGCGTGACCTTATCCGCGTCCATAGTATACGCGCCCAGCTCGCCGAATATGCGGGTGAGCGTGGACTTGCCGCTCGCTATCCCGCCCGTTATGACGACTATCGTGCGGGGCGGCGTGCAGCCGCAATATTTCTGGCGGTATATGCCGTACTTTTCGCACGCTTCCTTCGTGCGGAGGTTGCCGCCCTTCTTCTTGAAGTCGGAGGGCAGCGCCTTGACGCCGTACAGCTCCGCCGCTTCGGACGCCGCCGCGTTGAGCATATCCGCAGATTTGAGCGGGCTGGACGTCAGCGTCGTGGTGAACCACTCGCATCCCAGTTCCGCCGCCTTGCGCGCGGCGGCGAACACGCGGTCGCGGCAACAGCGCACGCACTTCTCGCCGTGCTCTCTGCCACCCTTGGCGTCGCCCACCGCTCTGTCGTATTGCGAGCGGTCGTATTTCTCGGCGATGAGCTTGCCGGGCGCGCCGCTCTCTTTCAGATACCGCGCCACTTCGCTCAGACGCTTGTCGTATTCCGACTCGGGCCAGATGTTGGGATCGTAGAACCAGTACGTCACGTCGAACTTGTCCCCCAGTCTCGGCAACGCGGCGGCCAGGCAGGGCGCGCAGCACACGTGCAGGAGCAGACGGGACTTGCCTTCAAGCTCCGCCAGCGTGCGTTCGAACATCTTGTCGTAGTCGACTTTATCCATTTCCCTCTCCGCTCAGGCGCGCGGTAACGTCCGCCAGTCGCAGGGCTTCCAGCATCTCGTCCAGGTCGCCGTTCATGAAATCTTCGATGTCGTACAGCGAAAGCCCTATGCGGTGATCGGTCACTCTGCCCTGCGGGAAATTATACGTGCGTATGCGCTCGCTGCGGTCGCCCGTGCCGACCTGACTGCGGCGCTTGTCCGAATATTCCTTTTCGGCTATGGACTTGTAATGGTCGTAAACGCGCGACCGCAACACCTTCATGGCCTTTTCGCGGTTCTGCGTCTGACTGCGCTCGTCCTCGCAACACACCACTATGCCCGTGGGGATATGCGTCATGCGCACGGCGGAATCCGTCTTGTTTATGTGCTGACCGCCCGCGCCGCCGCTGCGATAGGTGTCCACCCTGATGTCCTTTTCGGGGATGTCCACGTTGACGTCCTCCGCCTCGGGCAGCACCGCCACGGTCACGGTGGAGGTGTGGATGCGCCCCTGCGTTTCGGTCTCGGGCACGCGCTGGACGCGATGCACGCCCGATTCGTATTTTAGCCTGCCGTAAGCCCCCGCGCCCGACAGCATGAACACCGCTTCCTTGACGCCGCCCAGCTCGGTGGCGTTCACGCTGATGTCCTCGCATTTCAGTCGACTGCGGTCGGCGTACATCTTATACATGCGCACCAGCTCCGCGGCGAACAGCGCGGCTTCCTCGCCGCCCGCGCCCGCGCGCACCTCGATGATGACGTTCTTGTCGTCGTCAGGGTCTTTGGGCAGCAACTCGATGCTAAGTTTCTCTTCCAGCTCGGCGATGAGCTTGTGCTTGCCCGCTATCTCCTCTTCCGCAAGCTCCTTCATGTCGGGGTCGGAGAGCAACGCGCGGGCATCCTCGAGGTCTTTCTCCGCGCGGTCGAGCCGGGCGACCAGCTCCGCCGCTGGCGCGAGCGCCGTGTGCTCCTTGCAGAGCTCGCCCCACGCCGCGCGATCGGCTATCACTTCGGGATCGGCTATGAGACGCTCGAGCTCGTTGTACCTCGCCGTGACTGCGCTTGTCTTATCCTTGTTTATCATACGAATGCGGTCACCACCCTGTCGCGTCCGCCCAAGTCCTTGGTCACGGTCACGTCCTTATAGTCCGAGAACAACGTGGTCACCGCCGCCGCCTGATCGCAGCCCGTTTCCATCACTATCGCGCCGCCCGCGTTCAGTCTGTCCTTGGCCTGCGCGGCGAGAGCGCGGTAAAAGTCCAACCCGTCCTTGCCGCCGTCCAGCGATATGCGGGGCTGGCACTTCACCTCGGGTTGCAGACCGTCTATGACGTCGCTCTCGATGTAAGGCGGGTTGGCCACGATAAGGTCGAACTTGCCTTCCACGCCCTCGAACATATCGCTGCGGATGAGGTGCACGCGCTCGGGCAGATTGGTGCGGGCGACCTCCAGCGCGTCCTCGGAAATGTCGGACGCGCAGATGTCCGCTTTCGTGCGCTCGGCGAGAGCGCGCGCGATGCAACCGCTGCCCGTCATCATGTCGAGCACGCGGCCGTACCCGCGGGACAGCACGAGGCCTATCGCCGTGAGCGCGGTGGTCTCCGTTTCCATGCGCGGGATATGCACGCGCTCGTCCACGTTTATCTCGTAGCCCAGAAGATCGCTCTTGCCCGTCACGTAGTCCAGCGGCACGCCGGACGCACGCTTGTCGGACAGCTCTTCGAGCAGCGCCGTCTGCGCCTTGTCGAGTTTTTTTATCTTATAAAGTTCGTTGCGCTTTACTTTCAGGACGTGGCAAAGCAGCCAGTCGGGTTCGGAAGGGTCGTCTATGCCCGCCGCGGCGTATTTGGCGGCGAGCATGGCGCGGGCGTCCTTCATGGTCATCTCGTAGAAATCCACGGTGGGCACGGACGGGTCGGCGTCCATTTCAAGCACCTTCTTGAACGCGGCGATGGCGGCCTCCGCCATGCCGTCTTCGGGGATCTTGGTCGTGAGCGCCTGGAGCGCGAAACCGGGGGCTTTGAATATCATGAAGAACGCGTTGTCGGGCGCGCGCGCGATGAGCTTGAGCATCTCGTAGCTCACGCCCGCGACGAAAGGCAGACAGAGCAGTCCCACGCCCATGCATATGACGTTGTACAGTATCTGACCGGGACGCTCCCCCGCGACGGACTGCATGTACTCGCCCGTCAGCCCGAACAGCGCGAGCACCCACGTGACGAGCATTACGATGAACACGCTGATGAGCACCGTGTAGAACAGAAAGGTGGTGCCGCAACGCGCGTGGCGGGTGGAGCAGCTCTGGACGTTCTCCACGGTCAGTTCCAGACCGTGTTCGTAGCAATTGATGGTGCGGTGCTCCGCGCCGTGGTACATGTACGTCCGACGAATGTCTTTGAGCCGCGAGGTCATGAACATGTAGAAAACGAGTATCGCGACTTTCACGACACCCTTGAACAGACACATCACGAGGATGTAGGTATTGGGATCGAGCGCGGTCTGCGCGTTCAGCGCAAGGTCGAGCACCAGCCAGTTGAGAACGGCGGGCAGTACGATGAACATGCCAACGGCTAGCAGCAGCGCGAGCGCGACGGCGATGAACATACCGCCCTTGCCCAGCTGCGCGTCCTCGTCCTCGCCCGCGAATATCTCCGCGGACTTGCCGATGTATCTGATGCCGCCCGCCAGCGAATCGATGAACGCGGCAACGCCGCGCACGACGGGCACGCGCCTGTACCACGGACGGCGGGCGGGAGTACGCTCGGTGTACATGGTCAGTCTGCCCTTTTCGTCGCGGCAGCACAAAGCGACGGACGTCCTTCCGCGCATCATGACGCCTTCGAGAAGGGCCTGCCCGCCTATGCCGCACGCCTTGTATTTGCCGGGCGACGTCCATTTGGACGCCCGTTTTCTGTCTTTTGCCTCAGTCAATAAAAAACTCCGCAAATAAAAAAACCATGCCCCTTGGAGCTTCGCGCAAAAAGCGGAGTCCGCCGAGCATGGCGATCGTTCAGACTATTTCTTGAGATTGGCGTATCTCTTGTTGAACTTATCTATCCTGCCGCCCGTTTCCACTCTCTTCTGCTTGCCCGTGTAGAACGGATGGCACTTGGAGCAAACGTCGACTTTAAGAATGTCGCCCTTCTTGGTGGTTCCGGTGATGAACTCGGCGCCGCAGGCGCACACGCACTTGACTTCGTGATAGTCGGGATGGATCTTCTCTTTCATACTGTCTCCTTTTTCGTCGGGCATAAATACTATCCGCAAATATGTATCCGCCGAATTATTGCTTTAATATTATAAGCTCGTGCGGGGGCGATGTCAAGCGATTTGCGTCAGGTTTTGGAATCCAGTTTGAAAACGTCGCGCGACTGCCCGATGATGAGGATGTGATCGTCCTCTTTGAACCGATAATCGGGCTGCGGCGTGGGGTCGAGCATCTCGTCGTTCTTTATCGCCACGATGTTTATCTTATAGCGTTTGCGCACTTCCAGCTCGGCGATGGACTTACCCACCCAGTTCCGCAGCACGGGGACTTCGAAAATGGCAAACCCCGCCGTGAGCTGGATGTAATCGTAGAGGTTGTTGCCGCCCATGCGCACCGCCAGCTTGTCCGCTGCGTCGCCGTCCGCGTACACCACCTCGTCCGCGCCCACCTTGCGGAGCAACGCGACTTCCGTCGTGCTGCGTGCGCGCGTCACCACGTACCGCGCGCCCAGACGCTTGGCGAGCAGCGTGGTTATCATGGACGCTTCCAGGTCGTTGCCCAGCATAATGAACACCACGTCGAAGGAGGAAACGTCTATCTCGCGCAACACGTCCTCGCTCGTGAAGTCGCCTATGCGGGCGTCGGCGAAACGCGTGGAGAGCCGCTCCACGGCGGCCGCGTCGCGGTCGAATATCATCACGTCGTGGCCGAGATCCTGCATCTTGGACGCGAGGTGCGTACCGAACTTACCCATTCCTATAACAAGAACGCTTTTTTTCATGGCAATCCCCCTGTCAGCCTATCATTATGTGTTCGGGAAGGCGCGTCACGGCCGCGGGCCGACGCGTTTCCGAGAATACGAGCACGAGCGTGTAACCGCCCACTCTGCCGAAGAACATCAAAAGTATAAGCACCGTCTGCGAGAACACGGACAGCTCCGCCGTTATGCCCATTGTCAGCCCCGTCGCGGACACGGCGGAAATGACCTCGAAAGTCACGGTGCCGATGTCTATGCCGCCCGCGATCGTTTCGCCGTAGTCGGAAACGTAGTCCTTGCCGCCGTCCACCGCGCAAATGAGGAACACGGAGAGTATGACGGCGATGACGTATATGACCGTGACGGTCACCGCGCTGATGACGTCCTCATTGTCTATGCAACGCTTGCGGACGCGCACCTGGCGTTCGCGGCGCGCGGCGGACACCATGGTGAGTATGAGTACGGCGGCGGTGGTGGTCTTGATGCCGCCCGCCGTCGAGCCCGGGCTGCCGCCCACGAACATGAGCAGGTTGGTGAGCAGGTACGAGCCGTCCGTGAAGTTGTTCATGTCAACGGTATAATGCCCCGCCGTGCGCGGCGTCACCGCGAAGAACAGCGAGTTGATCACTTTGTCGCCCGCGCTCATGTCGCCTATCGTGCCGGGGTTGTTCCACTCAAAGCCCGCGAACGCCGCCCAGGACGCCACGATGACGCAGCCCGTGACGACGAGCACCATCTTGGTATGCAGCGAATACGCGGACGGACGGAAACGCGCGCTCAGGATATCGCACCACACGAAAAAGCCCAGACCGCCCAGCACGATGAGCGCCGTGACGGTAAGCAGAAAGAGCGGATCGGACGCGTAGCCCGACAGCGACATCTCGCCGCTCGCGCCCGTGAGCGAGAAGCCCGCGTTGCAGAAGGAGGACACCGACGTGAATATCGCCTGCCATATGCCCTGTCCCCAGCCCAGCTTCGGCACCGTGCCGAACGCGAGCAGGAACGCGCCCAGCGCTTCCAGCCCGAACGTTCCCACGAATATGCACTTCATCAGGCCTTTGACACCCGAGAGCTTTAGCCCGCCCGCGGCCTGCAAGGCGAGCTTGCGGTCGGAGAGCGTCACGTCCTTTTTCAGCCACAGCATGAACAGCGATATGATGGTTATGAACCCCAGGCCGCCTATCTGTATGAGCAGCAGCACTATCGCCTGACCGAAGCCCGTGAAATATGAATACGTATCCACTATCGTGTGCCCCGTCACGCAGGTCGCGCTGGTCGAGGTGAACAGCGCCGTGAAAAAGTCCGGTCGGCCGCTCCTCACCGCGAAGGGCAGGCAGAGCAGCCCCGCGCCCACGAAAATGACGAGCACGAAGCCGGATACCACGATGGCGATAGGTCGGAATTCTATCCTTTTTTCTCCCATATCCTTTCCCGTTCCGCGCGCTTTCCGCGCGACGGATACATTGATTATAACATTTTACGGCGCGCAATGCAATACATTGGCGCATAAAAGACTACTTTTCCCGGTACGAGCAAAGACCGCGCCAAGAAGCTCTTGCGGCGGTCGCGCCGCGTCGGCGGCGTCATTTCTTATATATCATGCTCTTGATGTCTTCGACCGCGTTGCGTATACGGTCGCTGCCCGGCATGAGGCGCTCTATCTTGTCGCGCGCGTGCATGACGGTCGTGTGGTCGCGGCCGCCGCAGATGTTGCCCACCGTTTCCAACGGCATATTGGTCAGGTCGGACATGAGGTACATGCATATCTGACGCGGCTCCACGATCTCCTTGTTCTTCTTCTTGCCCAGCAGTTCGTTCTTGCCCAGCCCGAAATACTTGCACACGCTCTCGATGATGCTGTCCGGGCTGATCTTCTCGTCCGTCGCGCCGCGGTAGTCCTTGAGCGTGTCGCGCACGAGGTCGATGGAGGGCGGACGGTTGGTCAGTCCGCACAGGAACACCACTTTGTTGAGCAGGCTCTCCATCTCGCGGATGTTGTTCTCTATCTTCTCCGCCATGAACGTGAGCACGTCCAGAGGGATGTTGATGCGGAGCTTCTGTGCCTTTTTGTTGAGTATGGCTATGCGCGTTTCGATGTCGGGCGGCTGGATGTCCGTTATCAGTCCCCACTCGAAACGGCTGCGGAGCCGCTCTTCGAGATCGGGGATCTCAGAAGGCGGGCAGTCAGACGTGAACACCAGCTGTTTGCCCGCGTCGTGCAGGTCGTTGAACGTGTGGAACAGCTCTTCCTGCGTGCGCTCCTTGCCCGATATGAACTGTATGTCGTCTATCATGAGCACGTCCGCGCTGCGGTATTTGTCGCGGAAGGAGTTGGGCGATTCCTTACCGTTGCCTATCGACTGGATGAAGTCGTTGAGGAATTTTTCCGAGGACACGTAGATTATCTTCAGCTCGGGCGTGGACACGAACAGCGAGTTGCCGATGGCGTGCATGATGTGCGTCTTGCCCAGACCCGTGCCGCCGTATATGAACAGCGGGTTGAACTTCTTGCCGGGCGCTTCGCTGACGGCGTGCGCCGCCGCCACCGCGAACTCGTTGCACTTGCCCACCACGAACTCCTCGAAGTTGTAGCGGGGGTTTATGGGCGTACCCACCGCGTAGTTGGGCACGGGCTTTTCCGCCTCCGATTCCTTGGCCTTGGAATTGCCGTAAAGCTCCTTTTCGCTCGCCTCGATGACGATGATGTCGCGTATGAAGGGCGCCACTTTCTGCGCCACCAGCTTGATGATGATCTTGTGGCTGGCGTTGACCTTGTTCTTATGCTCGGCGTTGGTCGCGACGAGTATCAGTCTGTCATCGTCCACCATGTAAGGCTCGAGCGTCTTTATCCACACGTCGAAGCTGACAGCGCTGCACTCCGTTTCCAGATCGCTAAGCATATCCCGCCATATCTCACTTGCACTTTTCATAAGTTCGGATCATCCTCTCGTTTTGAAATCGTTGAAGAAAAACAACGTTATCTTCTGTATCAGTCCCGTGAACTTCTGTTCGTCCCACTCCATGTCCAGCAGTTCGAGCACGCCCGCGAGGTACCCGTTCGCCACGACGCGCGACATTATGCGTTCGGACTCGGTTATCTCGCAATCGCCGAAATTGCGCTTGACGATGATGTCGTATATCAGCGAATCTATCATGGAGCGGAAATGCTCGTACTCCGTGCCCTGACACTTGTAAAGCAGTATGCACAGCTCCGCGCGACTGCGCCAGAACACGCGGTACAACTCTTTCGCGATAAACGCGGAGAACTGTTCGAGCGGCATCGCGAGCACCGTCGTCGTCCCCGCCAGGTCCGCTATGAATTTAGGGATGAAGTTGTACACCTGCCCCACGATGGCGTCCAGCAGGCTCTTCTTGCCGTCGAAATAACGGTAGAAGTTGCCTATCGGAACGCCCGCGCGCGCGGCGATGCGCGACACGCTCCCGCCGCGGTATCCGCGTTCCATGTATTCGGCACGACCCGCTTCGAGTATGCGGTTTTCGATGTCTTTTTTCTTTACCTGCATATCATCAGCCCCGTTTGAGGTGCGCGTATATCTCGCTCTTGGATACTCCGCGATCGCGCGCTACGGCTTTCATCGCGTCCTTTTCGCTCATCCCGACCGCCGTGTAGTGCGCCATGTGGTCTTCTATCGAGAGCGCGTTGAGTTCTTCCGCTTCGTCGCCCGCGCCCTCGACGACAAGCACCATCTCACCTCGGAGCGTGGCGTCCTCGGGCAGGTCGGGCAGCACGAAATCGATGACTTCCTCGTGCAGTTTGGATATCTCGCGCACCAGGCACGCCCGACGCGCTCCGTATATCCCGCCCAGAAACTCCACGTCGCGGCGCGCGTCGTGCGGGGCGACGTAGAATATCAGCGTGCTCGGCAGCTTGCGGTATTTCTCCGCCTTGCGCTTGCGGTCTATCTCCTTTTCGGGCAGGAAGCCCGCGAAACAGAAATCGGACGCGTCCATGCCGGACAGCACGAGCGCGCTCACCGCGGCGCATCCGCTGCCCACGACGGTATACGGCAGGCCGCGTTCCTTGAGCTTTCGGACGAGCACGTTGCCCGGATCGGATATCACGGGCGTGCCAGCGTCCGACACCAGCGCGATGTTCTTGCCCGCCGCCAGCATGTCGGCGATCTCGTCCGCCTTGCGGCTCTCGCTGAACTTCTCGTACGAGCGCGTGGGAGTCGTTATGCCGTAATGCGAAAGCAACACGGCAGAATGGCGCGTATCTTCGCACAACACGAGATCCACGCTCCCGAGCACTTCCACCGCCCGATATGTCATGTCCGACAGATTGCCTATCGGTGTAACTACGATATACAGCATGCGCGATACAAACACGATGACTCGTTCGCTTTTGATTATACCAAAGCCGCGCCGCGAGCGCAAGCGTTTTTTCGCTTTTTCCCCCGGCAAAGTGCGTCGGTTTTTGCGTAAAGAGCGCTTTCGGCGCGCCGCGGGGCATGCGGCGGGCGAAAGACGGGTCAGCAGTAGAGTCCGCGCTCGGGCAGGACCTCCATGCCCTGTTTACCGTCTTTCAGGCAACGCAGCAGGAACAGGTGCGGCTTTTTGTCGGCGGGTCGGAGGATCTGCAGCACTTTGGGAGCGAGGCGGCGGGACACGCACCCCGCGATGACCTCGTCCAGACGCTCCGTCATGTGTACCATGAAAAACTTCCCGCCCGTGGGCAGGAGGTATGCGGCGGCGTCCAGCACGTCCGCCAGCGTGAGCGTGACTTCGTGTCGGGCGATGCGCACGCTGTCCGACGCGGACGCTTTCCCGCTCCCCGCTCTGCGATAGGGCGGATTGCAGGTGACGACGGTGAAGCTGCCAGCGGCGAAAAGTTTGCGGTAGTCGCGTATGTCGGCGGTCACGATCTCCACGGGCAGGTCGTTGAGCCGCGCGTTCCTGCGGGCAAGCTCCGCCACGGCGGGCTGTATCTCCACGCCCACCGTCGGCACGCCCTTTTTCCCCGCGAGCAGCACGGGGACTATGCCCGTTCCGCAGCCGATGTCCAGCGCGCGGTCGCGGGAGTCGCCCTCCGCGAAATTGGCGAGCTCGACGCCGTCCGTCCCGAAAGGAAAAAACGCATCGTCCTGAATGAATCTCAGTCCGTGCGTTTGAAGGTCGCATATCTGTTCCATCAGCCTATCTTGTAAACGCCGTCCAGGTTGCGGTATTGCTGGGCGTTGTCCAGGCCGTAGCCGATTATATACGGATTGCCCGTGATGCGGAACGCGGTGTAATCGGGATCGATGTCCACCACGCGGCAATCGGGCTTGTCGAGCAACGTGGCTATGCGCACCACCTTCGCGCCCTTTTCGTAGAAGTAATCCTTGAGCGCTTTGAGCGTGCGGCCCGTGTCGATGATGTCCTCGATGATGAGCACTTCGGCGTCGTTTATCTCCGACTCGTCCACCGAGCTGTATTTCATGTTGACCGTGCCGGACGAGCGCATGCGGTCGCCCGCGGCGTTGTAGTACGAGCTGGCGGCGACGAAACCGAAACGCACGTCGCGGTCGCGTATCGCCTTCACCAGGTCCGCGTAGAACAGCACCGCGCCCTTGATGACGCATATGGCGAGCAGAGGCTTGTCCTTGGAGTACACCTCGCTTATCTCTTTGCCCATCTCGACAACGCGCTCGGTTATCTGCGCCTGAGTGTATATCTGAGTGATCTTTGTTTCCGTCATACGTCCTCGCTTGTCGTACCGTCGCGTAACAGCGCGGCACGTTTCGTCGTTTTGTCTATTTTGAGTTTTTCGCCCGTCGCGATACCGACGACCGCCAACACCTCGTCGCCCGAAGCGACGTAGAGCAGGTCTTTGCGGATAAAGCGCGGCACTTTTTTGTCTATAAGCCAGTCGGATAGCGATTTTTCCCTGCCGCCGAACGGCGTGAACCTGTCGCCCCTGCGCCGCGTGCGCACGACGGCGTCGGACGGGAGCTTGTCGAGGTCTATTATCGTGCGGGTCTTGTCCACGCGCGGAGTCACCTCCTCCGCGACGATATACAGCCCGCCGTCCAGGTCCGTTTCTCCGAGCGCGAACGGCACGCATACCTCGGGGACCGAACGGTCCTCGAAAACGCGCACGGCGTCCGCCTCACGCTCGGCCCTGTAGCCGTGCGGAAGATCGACGCCCTTGCCGCAGGGCAGATCCGCGAGAGCGAGCACAGCCGCCACGTGCGCGGAAGTGAAATCCGCTGTCAGTCCCGCCGCCAGAAACGCCGCCACGACCTCGCTGCCCGTCAGTCCCTCGGCGGGAACGAGCGCGCTGCCTCTCGGACCGCGGCGCACGCGCGAACCGAAATCCTGCGCGTCCGTCACCGCGCGAACGGCGTCGGACAGCCGCGCGAGCGCGTCGTCCAGACCGGGATAACGCGAGCGCAGCAGCGGCAGCACCTCGTTGCGCAGAAAGTTGCGCGTGTAACGGGAGTCGGCGTTGGTGGAGTCCTCCACGTATGGCACGGCGTGCTCGGCGATGTATTCGTTTATCTCCGCTTTCGTGCAGTGCAGGAGCGGACGGACGATTGCGCCGTCGTGCTCGCTCATCCCCGCGAGGCCTTTCAGCCCGCTGCCGCGGAAGATGTGCATGAGCAGCGACTCCGTGCGGTCGTATGCGTGATGCGCGGTGAGTACCGCGACGGCCCTGCCTTCCAGCACCAGCCGGACGAACAGCGACGCGCGGAAATCGCGCGCGGCCGTTTCTTCGCCGACGCCCTTTTCACGGGCGAGACGCGGCACGTCGCACTTCTCGGCGATCAGCCGCAGGCCGTGCTTTGCGCAATACTCCGCGACGAACGCCGAATCGCGTTCCGACTCTTCCCCGCGTATGCCGTGCTCGACGTTGACCACCACTATGCGGGAAGCGTCCGCGAGTCCGCCCTCCGTCAACGCGGAGAGCAGGCACATGGAATCGCTACCGCCGCTGACGGCGACGGCCACGTCGCCCGAGGGCGGCAGATGCGCGTCCAGCACCGCGCGCACTTTACGGACCAATGCGTCCATTTCAGCCCTTGGAAGAGTAGTTGGGAGCTTCCTTGGTTATGGAGATGTCGTGAGGATGGCTCTCGATGAGTGCGGCGTGCGTTATCTTGACGAAGCGCGCGTTGTGGCGCAGGTCGTCGATGGTGGACTGACCGACGTAGCCCATGCCGCTGCGCAGACCGCCCAGGAGCTGGAACACGATGTCCGCCAGCGCGCCGCGGAAAGGCACGCGGCCTTCCACGCCCTCGGGAACGAACTTGTCGTTGGAGGACACGTCGCCCTGGAAATATCTGTCCTTGCTGCCCAGAGGCATAGCGCCCAGGCTGCCCATGCCGCGGTAAGACTTGAAGCTGCGGCCCTGGTAGATCTCCAGCTCGCCCGGGCTCTCCTCCGTGCCGGCGAAGAGCGAGCCGAGCATGACGGCGTTCGCACCCGCGGCTATCGCCTTGGTGATGTCGCCCGAGTACTTGATGCCGCCGTCGCCGATGGTGGTCTTGCCCAGCTTGTCCGCCATCTCGCTGCAATCCATTATCGCGGTTATCTGAGGCACGCCTATGCCCGCGACGATACGCGTCGTGCATATCGAGCCGGGGCCCATGCCCACTTTGACGATGTCCGCGCCGCGCTCGATGAGCGCTTTGGTGGCGTCCGCGGTAGCGACGTTGCCCGCAATGAGGGCGATGTCGGGGAACGCGTTCTTGACCTTCTCCACCGCTTTGAGGATGTTGATGTTATGACCGTGCGCGGAGTCGAGAGCGAGCACGTCCACGCCCGCCTTGACGAGCGCGCTCGCGCGCTCGATGCAGTCCGCGCCCGCGCCGATGGCGGCGCCGCACAGCAGTCTGCCCTTGGAGTCCTTCGCGCTGTTGGGATATTTGATGACCTTTTCGATGTCCTTTATCGTGATGAGGCCTTTGAGCTTGAAGTCCTTGTCCACGATGGGCAGCTTCTCTATGCGGTGAGCGGCGAGTATCTTCTTCGCCTCTTCCAGAGTCGTGCCCTCACGCGCGGTGATGAGCCCCGTCTTGGTCATGACTTCGTCGATGGAACGGTCGAAATCCGTTTCGAAACGGAGATCGCGGTTGGTCAGTATGCCCACGAGCTTGCCCGACTTGTCCGTGATGGGCACGCCCGAGATGCGGTATTTCTGCATGAGCGCGAGCGCGTCGCGCAGTTTGTGATCGCGGGAGAGCGAGAACGGATCGTTGATGACGCCGTTTTCGCTGCGTTTCACCTTATCCACCTGATCGACCTGCTGTTCGATGCTCAGGTTCTTGTGAATGATACCGATACCGCCTTCGCGGGCAATGGCTATGGCGAGCTTGCCCTCCGTGACGGTGTCCATGGCGGCGCTCACCAAAGGTATGTTCAACTCGATGTTCTTGGCCAGCCTGGTCTTAAGGCTGACGTCCTTGGGAACGACGTTGCTCTCCGCCGGGATGAGCAGAACGTCGTCGAAAGTGAGACCTTCCTTTACGATCTTGTCCATGTATTCCTCCGTTTGTTTATGCAGAAAATGTGTTATCGGATATTGTGTAGGAAACTCATCGCGATACGATGAGATCCATGTAGAGTTTCTGAACGTGTCCCGTTTCGGCGTCGCCGAACACGTCCTCTTCGGCCAGCTCGCGCACGTCAGCGTCCGCGCCGTCGTCCGACGCTATGACGCGTTCGACGTCGGCCATCGTTTCGGCGAGCAGTACCAGCCGATACAGCCGCGAGCACTTGACAGCGATATCCTTTGTCGTCTCTACCGGCAGGGCTTCGGCGTCCGCCACGAACTTGAAATACAGCACGCGGGCGGATCCGTAACGCTCGGCGTCGAACCAGGACGTCCGACCGTCCTCCACCAGCGCGCCGAAGTATTCGGTGCCGACGTTGATGAGGAAAGAGTCGGTCACGGTCGCGTCTTCCAGCGCTTCCGCGATCGCGTCGCCCTCGGCGTCAGCGTTGTCCGTCAGACACGCGGCGCGGGCGTGCTCGCCCGCCACGTAATCGGCGTAGCCGTACACCGTGGAAAGTGTGATAAAATCGGAGGAGTACTCATCGAGCGCGAGCGCGTCCATCGCCGTAGAATGGGCGGACGCGCAGGGCGACGCCATATACTCCCCCGTCATTTCGTATAAGAGCAGGGCGGACTGTCCGCGACCGCGGCAGTCCATGGACGCAAGGCCTATGCCCGTGGACAACACGGACATGTATTCGCAACCGCCCGCGCAATCCTCGGGGTGCGAGTCCGCCAGACGGGACGCGGCGAGCGACGCGTACGCCGCCGCCTTGCCGTACATCCCCACGGAACGGTACAGATCCATGTACGCGCGCGGGAACATCCCCCCGCCCACGGAAAAAAGCAATGCGAAAAGAACGACGAAGACGAGTATCGTTTTGAGTGCGACACGCGCGACGAAAAGGCCGAACTTGCCGTCCGCCTTGCGCTCCGCATCATTGAAAGACTTATCCTGCCGTTCGTCCATTATTGTTCTTCAGTATACCACAATATTACGGCATAGTAAACCGTTTTTTCGCGGTTTGGCGAAAAATCGGGAAAATTCATCCGCCCACGGCGCGCACTTCGCCCGTCACGGCGTCCAGCAACACGCTCGCGCGCGCGGACCCGTCGACGAACGCCGCGTACCAGTATGTGCCCTCGCCCGTGACGGTGTTTTCCGTCAGCCGCAGGTACACCTCGCCCCGTTTCGTCGCGTCCTCGCCCAGCGCTTCCGTCGCCAGGTCGAACGCCCTGTCGCCCGCGATCGCGCCCTCCGCCGCGGTGGTCAGTCCGACCTCTTCGCCGTTCACGCGCACGGTGAGCGCGGATATCTCGTCGCCCTTGGGCGACACGGGTATCTCGGCGGAAAGACGGGTGCGGAAAGGATGCGGCGCGAGCGTGACCGTCCACTCCTCGCCGCCCAGCGTCACGGTCAGCTCGGCGCTTTCCGCCGTGGATTCGGGAATGAGCGTGAACACGGTGTACTCCGTCTTGTCGGGAGCCGCGTCGCCGTCCGCCGCGTACGGCGTTTCGCGCACGCCGCCTATCGCTTCCAGCGTGAAGCCCTGCCCCGCGCCGCGCAGCAGCGCGTAGCGATAATCCGCTATCCTGTCGTAAGCGCGCTCGAGCGCCGTACCGCCGCACGAGGCGAACGCGACGCACGCCGCGCACGCCAGCGCCGCCATAACGATGATCGTGATCTTCTTTTTCATACCCTATCTTTATTCCGCGCGCGGCGGGCGTATGACCTCGCGGTGGCTTGCCGAGGCACGAAAAAAGACGCTCATGCGAGCGTCTTTCGGTCATCGATCAGTTTACTTTATGGCTTCCATCTTCTTTATGCGACGAACGTGTCTTTCCGCGTTGGAAAAGGGCGTGTTCAGGAAGATGTCCACTATCTTCAGCGCCAGCCCGGGGCCGGTGACGCGGCCGCCCAGCGCGATCACGTTGGCGTCGTTGTGCAGACGTGTGGCTTCCGCCGAGAAGCAGTCCGTCAGATGCGCGCAGCGTATGCCCGGCACGCGGTTGGCGCACATGCTCATGCCTATGCCCGTGCCGCATACGAGTATGCCGCGCTCGCATCTGCCCTCCGCGACCGCACGGCACGCGGGTTCGGCGTAGTCGGGATAATCGGCGGTGGGCTGATGCTCGGTCAGTCCGAAGTCCTCGATCTCATAGCCCTTGGCGATGAGGTCGGCCTTGATGATGTCTTTGAGTTCTCTGCCCGCGTCGTCCGCGGCCATTGCTATCTTCATTTCGCGTTCTCCTGTTTTGGCTTCACGATAATTTTATCTTGTGCTCTTCGCGGAACTTCTTGACGGCGTCTTCCAGCGGGCCGCACATCTTGACCAGGCTCTCCGCCGTCTTGCGATACGCGTCCACGCCCTTGCCGTAAGGGTCGCTCACGTCCTCGCCCGTCAGCTCGCGCACGGTGCCGACGATGCGGAACTGCCCGTCGGACGCGGCGTAGCCGTACGCCGGCGAGGCGAACAGCGCGTCGCGATGGCCCTCCGTCATGCACACGATAATGTCGGCGTTCTGCAAAACGTCTATCGTCACGGGACGGGATTTGTGCGGGTGGACGGTCACGTTCAGCTCGGCGAGCACGCCCGCGGCTTCGGGAGTCATGGGCTGGCCCTCCTCGGCGTACAGCCCCGCGCTCGAAACGTCCGCGATGGACGCGCATTTGTCCCGACGCAGACGGTCGGCGAAAAGCTGTTCCGCCATGGGCGAACGGCAGGTGTTGCCCGTGCATATGAATAGCACGTTTACTTTTTCCCTTTTGTCCTTTTCCATGCTGTCAGATCACGTTCCCGTTGGATAATTTCATGAGCCGCGCCATGAGCGTCACGCCTATGCCCTTCATGGGCACGCCCTCCGCCACGATGACGTCGTAGTCCTCTTTCTCCGCGTCGCGTATCTTCTCGAACAGATCGCGGGCGTAATCGCGCACCGTTTCGCCCACCGTTATGGTATGGCGGTCGCCGTACTTTTCCTTGTTGCCGTCCAGGCAGAGGATGACGGGACGGCGTCCGTGCGCGCGCTCCTGCGCGTCGTAGTACCTGCTTATGACGTCGCTCATGTTCTCATAAAACGCCGAGAACGCGAGGTCTGCCCGAGGCACGAAACGCGTGGGGTTCTTGAGCGCGGACAGCGAATCCACCATGAGCGACTCGGTCGACACCTTGCCGATCGTGTCCTCGATGTCCGCTATGTCCACCGCGCCGGCGCGAATGACGCGGGGCGGCGATACGGTCATGTCGAGTATCGTGCTCTCCAGACCCAGCGGGCACTTGCCGCCGTCGAGTATGACGGGGATGCGCCCCTGAAGGTCGTCGTACACGTGCTCCGCCAGCGTGGGCGAAGGCCGCGAGCTGGTGTTTGCCGAGGGCGCGCACACCGGCACGCCCGCTTCGTTTATCAGCTTGAGCGCCACGGGATGGTCGGGCATTCGCACCGCCACGGTGTCGAAACCCGCCGTCACGATGTCCGGCACGACCGGCTTCTTGGGCATCACCAGCGTCAGAGCGCCCGGCATGAGCGCGTCTATCAGCTTGCGCGAAAGCTCGTCCACGACGGCCACGGCGTCTATCTGGTCCTTGTCCGCCACGTGGATGATGAGCGGATTGGTGGCGGGTCTTCCCTTCGCCGCGAATATCTTGCGCGCGGCGCTGTCGGACAGAGCGCTCGCCCCGAGCCCGTACACGGTCTCGGTGGGAAACGCCACCACCTCTCCTTCGCGCAGCAGACGCGCGCATTTCGCGATGTTTTCATCCGTTGCCTGTAAGATTCGTGTTTCCATTGTTTATCCTGCACCGAAAAAGGTTATAATCCGTTGTGTATGAAAACGGGAGAGATCATCGACAGATACGGCATCAGGCTGCTCGTGCTGATCGTCGCATGGCTGGCGGTCGGCAGGCTGGGCGCGGAAGGCGCGGACAGAGTGCTGTCCGCCGTCGGTATCGCGCTGTGCGCCGCGGGAGCCATGGACGCGCTCGCGCCGCCCGCCCGCAAAAGCGAAAAGCGCGCGCCCGCCCGGCCGAAGCTCAGAGCTTTCGCGGCCGCGGCGCTGACGCGCAGGAACGCGGGGCGGTTCATGGCCGCCGCCTTATTTCTGTTCGGTATCGGTCTGGTCTTCCCCTCGCCCTACTTCCTCGTCGTCGCCGGGGCCAACGTCGTCCTCGCCTTTCTGTGTTTCGTCGTCAAGCGGGTCTGACGGGGCGTCCGAGGACTCGTCGTCCTTGGGGCGGAACATGTACGTCAGCGCCCAGAATACCAGCGTGAACGCCACGAACGCGAGCGCGAGCGAGCCGAACAACGTCGACAGCTCGCCGAACATATTGAAAAAGTACAGCGTCACGGTGACCGCCATACCTATCGCGCCCACGAGCCCGATGATCGCGAATATCCTTCTGAGTTTACGTCTGTTCATTTACTTTATTGTTATATCACAAAATATCGCGAAAAAGCAAGCAAAAACGGCTTGACAACTTAGTTTATATATGATATTATCTTGATACGATTTCGATGAGGAGCGTCGGGCATCAGTAGCGACCGCGGCATTTCCCCTCCGCAAGGGGCGCCGGGCGTGAAAGGGCATCGTCGCCGAGGTCGCGCGTCGTTTGCGGAGACGGGCGGTCGGGCGCAAAGACCAACAGCTTTGCGACTGTCGCGGGTACCTCCCGCGGAGGGCATTGAACGCATACGCACGGATCAAAGCGCCTTGTCGGACTCGTTTCGGCAAGGCTTTTTTGTTTTGCCTATCAATATCACGAATACTTTTTCGGAGGAAATAATGGAAAAATTCAAAGTTGCGGTCGTAGGTGCGACCGGAATGGTCGGAAGAAAGATGCTCCAGGTGCTTGCCGAGCGCAAGTTCCCCGTGGGTGAGCTCTATCCCTTCGCGTCCGCCAAGAGCGCGGGCAGCAAGATCGTCTGGGAGGGCAAGGAATACACCGTGCTCGAGACCAACGAAGAGAACATCAAGAAAGTGGGCGCGCAGATCGTCATCATGAGCGCGGGCGGCAAGGCCAGCGGCATATACTCCCCCATGTTCGCGGCGGCGGGCGGCATCGTCATCGATAACTCCGCTTACTGGCGCATGGACGACCAGGTGCCTCTCGTGGTCCCCGAGGTCAATCCCGAGGACGCGTTCAAGCATCCCAAGGGCATCATAGCCAACCCCAACTGCTCCACCATCCAGGCGATGGTCGCGCTCGCGCCCCTTCACAAGGCGTTCGGTATAAAGCGCGTCATATACACCACGTTCCAGGCCGTCAGCGGCGCGGGCGTCAAGGGCTACGCCGACCTCGAGAACGGTCTCAAAGCGGAAGTGGAGGGCACCGAGATGCCCGCTCTTCAGAAGTTCCCTCACCCCATCGCGGGCAACTGCCTGCCCGAAATCGACGTCCTGCTGGACAACGGGTACTACAAGGAAGAGCAGAAGATGATAGACGAAACGCACAAGATCATGCACGCGCCCGAGATCAAGGTGACCGCCACCTGCGTGCGCGTTCCCGTGTTCTACGGTCACAGCGAGTCCATCAACGTCGAGTTCGAAAAGCCCGCCACGCCCGAAGAGGTGCGTAAGGTGCTCTCCGACGTTCCCGGGCTCATCGTCATGGACGATCCCGCAAACCACGTCTACCCCACCGCGCTCCAGGCCGCCGATCACGACGAAGTGTACGTCGGACGCATCCGCAGGGATTACACCGTGGAGAGCGGCATCAACATGTGGGTAGTCGCCGACAACATCAGAAAGGGCGCCGCCACCAACGCGGTGCAGATCGCGCAGCTGCTCACGCAGCGCGGCGATTGCAAACGCTGAACCCGCGGCATATAATACAGCGAACAGTCGTTGAAAAGAGGGAGGGTTTAACCACATGAGTATTTTCAAAGGCGTGGGCGTCGCGCTCGTGACCCCCATGACGGAGGACGGCATCGCGTTCGATGAATACGGCAAACTGCTCGATTACGTCATCGAAGGCGGCGCGGATTCCGTCATCGTGGGCGGTACGACGGGCGAGCCCGCAACCATGACCGAAGAAGAACGCATATCGATGTTCAGATATGCCGTGAAGAAAGTGGCGCACCGCGTGCCGGTCATCATCGGCACGGGCAGCAACAACACCGCGGCCGCCGTCAGGATGAGCAAGATCGCCGAGGCGGAAGGCGCGGACGGATTGCTCGTCGTCACGCCGTATTATAACAAATGCACGCAGGACGGCCTTATCGCGCACTATACGGCCATCGCGGACGCCGTCAGCCTCCCCATCATGCTGTACAACGTCCCCACCCGTACGGGACTGCGCATCGCTCCCGCAACCGCGGCTAAACTCTCCGAGCATAAGAACATCGTCGCCATCAAGGACGCGAGCGAGAACATAGACGACCTGCTCGCGATGTGCCGCGAATGCGCGGGCAAGCTCGACATATACAGCGGCAACGACAGCTACACGGTGTTCCTCATGGCTCTGGGCGCGCTGGGCGTCGTATCCGTCGTGGCGAACGTCGCGCCCCGTCAGATGAAGGAAGTGACGGACGCCTGTTTCGCGGGCGATTACGCGAAAGCGCGCGCGCTGTCCTTCAGGCTCGATCCGCTCGCAAAAGCGATGTTCTCCGAGGTCAACCCCATCCCCGCCAAAAAAGCGGTGGAACTGATCGGCATCAAAGCGGGCAAGCCCCGCCTGCCCCTCACCGAGCTGACCCCCGAACACACCGAACAGCTCAAAAAGGTCATGGCCGATCTCGGTATCATAAAATAACGCTACATAACGTCCGACGACGTTGGGACGCCCCGATATCGGGGCGTCTTTCTTTTGCTCCCTTCATTCGTATCCGCCGATCGGCACCGATGCCGCGCGGCGCACGCGACAGACGCGAGCGACACGATAAAAGCCCGCCTGACGGCGGGCTTTTATCGTTATTTCCGTTATGTCACGCGTTGCGCGCGGCGCGTCACAGCGCGCCCGAGCGTTTGAGCAATGCGTTCTGCGCGTCCAGCGGCTCGCCCTGCGACTCCGCTTTGCGGTATTTGCCGTCCGAGCAGAGCCGACGCGCGCGCACGTTGTCCGCCCACATCAGACGCAGTATCTCGAGTATGCGGCGTTCGATGCGGCCGTCCAGCACGGGCGCGGCTATCTCCACGCGCTTATCCGTGTTGCGAGTCATGAGGTCGGCGCTGGAGATGTAAGTCACTCTGTCGTCGCCGCTGCCGAAGGAATACACGCGGGAGTGTTCGAGGAAACGCCCGACGATGCTGATGACGCGGATGTTCTCCGTCCTGCCCGGCACGCCCGGCAACAGACAGCATATGCCGCGCACGATGAGGTCGATGCGCACGCCCGCGCAGGACGCCTCTACGAGTCGGTCGATTATCTCGAGGTCGGTCAGGCTGTTCATCTTTGCGAAGATGAACCCGCCCTTGCCCTCTTTCGCCTTTTCTATCTCGCGGTCGACGTACTTCATCAGCCCGGGCTTGAGCGTTTCGGGCGCGACGAGCAGGCGCTTGTACGTGTAGTCGATATTGCATATCGCTATGTTGCGGAAGAACGCCACCGCGTCCTCGCCTATCGCGCGATCCGCCGTTATGATGTTGAGGTCGGTGTACTGCTTGCTGGTCGACTCGTTGTAGTTGCCCGTGCCGAGATGCGTTATGTAGCCTATCTCGTCGCCGTCTTTGAGCACTATGGAGATTATCTTGGAATGGACCTTGTAGTTCTCCATGCCGTATATTATCGTGCAGCCCGCTTCGTGCAGTTTTTCGGCGAAGTACATGTTGTTCTCCTCGTCGAAACGCGCGCACAGCTCTATCACGACGGTGACCTGCTTGCCGTTCTCGCTCGCCTTGCACAGCAGTTCGGCGATACGCGAATGCCCCGCGAGGCGGTATATCGTTATCTGTATGGAGAGCACGCGCTCGTCCTTGGAGCACTCTTCCAGAAGGTCCACCACGGGCGACATGCTGTCGTAAGGATAGGACAGGAAAAGATCGTGATCGCGCACGGCGGCTATCATGGACGAGGCGTTGGCGATGTCGCTCGGGATCGCGCCCTTGAACGGCGGATAGCGCAGCGGCGCGCTCTGCTCGGGCGGCAGGAACTTGGCGAGCGAGAACATGAACTTGTAGTCGAAGAACCGCTCGTCGCAGAAGCAGTATTTCGGGTCGAGCTTGAGCAGGCGGAGCACGAAGTCCTTGAGCTTGGACGACTCGTCGTCCACTTCCAGACGCACCACGTTCATCTTCGCGCGGCTCTCCACCTTGATACGCATTATCTCGGAAAAGTCGCGTTCCACGTCGGTGTCGTCGATGTGCGTGTCGAAATCCGCGTTACGCGTCACGCGCATGAGCATGCGGCCGCGCACGGTGTAGCCCCAGAACGCGAGATGCCCGAAACCGCGTATCAGCTCTTCCAGCGGCAACAGTCGGACTTTTCCGCCCCCGCCGATGCGGTACAGTCTGTCCAGCGCGTTGTTGTACGTCAGCACGCCTATCATGCGTCTGCCGTCCCGCTCGAGGTCGTAGAGCATGTAGTTCTTCATGTTCTCGAACTGCATGAGCGGGTGCTTGGCGTCCAGCACCATGAGCGATACCAGCGGCATGACGCGCTCCGTGAATATCTTCGCGCATTCCTCTCTGCGGCGGGGCGTCAGCTCGGCGGCGCGCATGAGACGTATGCCGCTGTCCGCAAGGTCGCGGCTGAGCGCGGTGAACACCGTCGCGCGGTCGCGGTAGTACTTGCGTACCACGCCGCATATGCCGTCCAACTGCTCCTGCGCGGTGAGCAGCGTCTTGTTGTCGCGCGCGGCGGGATGGTCCTTTGCGTCGTTGAAAAGACTGCCCACGCGCACCATGAAAAATTCGTCCAGATTGGAGCCGAATATGGACAGGAACTTGCAACGCTCGAGCACGGGGTTGGCAAGGTCCGTCGCCTGGTCCAGCACGCGTTTGTTGAACAGCAGCCAGCTGTATTCGCGGTTGACGTACACGTCGCGTATGAATCGTTTTCTGTATTGCGCCTGATCGTTCTTCATCGTGTCACTTCCGTATCGTTTTCTTTCCCCTCGCTCTTTCCCTTCTTCGCGCGCGTTTTATCGCCAGCGCCCGCGCGCTTCACCTGCGGACGGGGCGTGCGTGCGCTGCCGTCCGAGCCGCCCTTGGAGAAGTCGTAATACAACCCCGTTTCCGAGCCGCGCAGCACGGCGTCCAGGTATCCCTCTTTGACGCCCGTGTCGCTCACTATCGCCCTGTCCACGCCCAGACGCTTGAACAGCACTTTGAGCGTTATGGCGGCGGGCACTATCATGCCCATGCGCTCGGGCGCGTGGCTGAGTATGAGCCGCGAACGGTCGCTGCCGCACAGCAGACGCTTGACGAGCTTGCCGAACCGCTTGCGCTCGATGACGCGCTCGCCCTCCTCTTCGTCGGCGTCGCTGACGTCCGCGTATATGTCGTAGAGCGCGTTGTTGGTCGCGCCCACGAGCACCACGGTGACGTATACGCCGTCCGTCGGCAGGTCGGCCTTGTCGAAACGCTTTTTAACGTATTTCTTTATGTCGTCGGCCTCCTCTTCGGAAGGCTGTATGCGGGCGACGAACTTGCTCTGCAGATCGAGCAGACCGAAGTCCAGGCAGAGTATGCCCTGTTCGCCGTCCTCGGAAAGGTCGCATATTTCCATGCTCTTGCCGCCCAGGTCCACGAGCAGCGAACGCCCGCGATCCGCATAACGCTCGTTTGCGAGGTAGTCGAAATACGCCTCGCTCACGCCGTCCAGAAAGTTGACGGGCATGCCCACTCTGCCGTACACCGCCTGCGCTATCTCATCGCCGTTGGATATGTTGCGCAGCGCCGCGGTGGATATGAGCCAGCACATGTCCACGCCGAGGTTGTCGCACTTGTCCTTGGCGGTGGATATGGCGTCCACGAGCTTGTCTATCCCGCGGGCGGACAACCGCTTGCCTTCGAAATAATAGAGCAGGCTGAGCCCCGTACGGTCGCGGTATACTATCTCCGCGCCCGTGCCGCGATCCTCCGCGACTATCATGGAAAGTCCGCTCGAACTTATGTCTATGACCGAATATTTCACGATGTTCTTCTCCCTCGCGTCCGCGTCATCTGTCGCCGAAACCGATGCCGATACCGCGCGCGAAACGCACGATCTCGCTCGCCGGGTCGACCAGCTTGTATCTGCCCGCGATCTCGGTGAGCGCGTTGAACGTGATGCGCGTGCCCGATACCGCCACGGTCACGCCGTAACGCCCTTCCTTGGCAAGACGCGCCGCGAACCCGCCCAGGCGGGAGGACAGCAGTCTGTCGTAAGCGCAGGGCGTTCCGCCGCGCTGCAGGTACCCAAGAACGGTGGTGCGCGTTTCCACGCCCGTGCGCTCCCGCAGTATCTCCGCTAGGTGCGACGTGGCCGTCGTTTCGCCGCGCTCCGCGCGTATGAACGTGCGCTCGCTCTTTTTCAGCTTGGCCTCGTATTCGGGCAACGCGCCCTCGGCTATGGCTATCATGGTATGCCCCATGCCGCGGCGTTTGCGGTCGTTGACGAACTCGCACACCGAGTCCACCGAAAAGGGCAGCTCGGGTATGAGTATCATGTCCACGCCCGCGGCTATGCCCGAGTGGAGCGTCAGCCATCCCGCCTTGTTGCCCATGATCTCCACGAGCATGGTGCGGCCGTGGCTCTCCACCGTCGTGCGGATGCGGTCTATGCTGTCCGTGACCACCTCGACGGCGGTCTGGAACCCGAATGTCACGTCCGTGCCGTATATGTCGTTGTCTATCGTCTTGGGCAGGCCGATGACGTTGCAGCCCTCCGAGCACAGCAACGCCGCCGTCTTGTGAGTGCCCGCGCCGCCCAGCGTGAACAGGCAGTCCAGACCCATTTTGCGGTAGTTGGCGCACATCTTTTCCAGGCGCGATCTGCCGTCCTCGGCCTCCACCGTCATGAGCTTGAAAGGCTGACGGGACGTGCCGAGCACGGTGCCGCCCTTCGCGAGCAGACCCTCGAGGTCGTCGCGTTTGAGGGGGAAGCTCTCCCCCGCTATGAGTCCGCCGTAACCGTCGGGAATGCCCACGATCTCGACGTTTTCGATGTTGTCGTATGCGTACAGGCATATCGCGCGGATGACCGCGTTCAGCCCGGAGCAGTCGCCACCGCTGGTCAGTATACCGAACTTCATTATCCTCTTTCGTCCTCCGATGTGATTTTATCACGGCAACATATTGCATGTCAACCGATATCGGTAAACGGCGCGCCATTCCTCGCAAGAAAACGCGCCGATGATATTATTATGCGCACGACGGCGCGTCGTATGACGCGCGATGCGCATTAAAAAAGACCGCCCGTGCGGCGAACGCTTTCGGGCGGGAGGTAATGCCTTGTTCAGACGTTGACCGTCGAGGAACGGGCGCGCGTCTTGCTTCGGGATATCAGATAGAACGGCAGGAACATTATCGTCCAGAGCAGGGCGATGATGACCGGGAATACCCATATATATCCGATGTCGCCGAATATCTTGGTAAGCGAGTGCAGCCACGGTACGGTCTTGGCGCCGTTGATGAACAGAAAGTCCGTGCCGAGCAGCTTGTTCAGCCCGAATATCGCGGCTATGCAGAGCAGTATGGGTATGACGGTGCGGCGGATGTGCGCGAAACTCGGACGGTATCCCCCGCATATGAGCGCGACGGGATACATGATGAGCATGATGTGATAGAGAAAGCTCTGTATGCCCGAAAAGTTCCAATAAGGCAGCACCGACCAGTTGGGCGTGGCGAGCGCGAGCACCGCGCCCGGCAACGACACGGCGTAGGTCAGCCCCGCCAGCATGTCGTTCTTCTTCGTCATGAACGCGTGCGCGACGATAAGGTAGCCGCCGAAACAGCACATATGCAAAGGTATGTGATCGAGCGTGTACTGCCCCGTCACAGCCAAAAATATCTGATCCGACACCAGATTCTCTATTATTAGTATGGCGAGGACCATACGGAATATCCGCCTTCCGTATTCCCCCATGTGATTGTATGCCAAGCCTGCAAGCGCGCACGCGGCAGCGCCCGCGAGCAGCCATGCGAGATGTCCCGCGGAAAAAAGATCCCAGCCCATGCCGGGCAGAGCATTTTCCACCGTTCGCCAAAAAGGGTCCATATCAACCGTCCGAGCAATGAAATATTACGTATATTATTATTGTAATATAATCCCGTATTATGAAATAAATATAAATTTTTTATGAAAATTTGATATTTGTTGAAAAATTCGTCGTTTTTTTACGTTTTTTGTCGTTCCCCGCCCGAGCATGAAAAGACGCTCCCGAGAGCTTTCGCTCTCGGGAGCGTCGACCGACGAAACGTCGGCGGTCTTTTCATCAAAGCGAGCGGATGCTCTCGACGGGCGACTTGCGCGCCGCGAAGAACACGGGCAGGATGGTCGCGAGGAAGGACACCACGATCGCGATGCCGAATATCAGCGCGATATTGATGAGCCCGAAGTCCAGCACGTTGAGCGCGACGAAGGACAAAACGAGGAACCCGTTCATTATCATACAGGTCACGCCCGTACACACCGCCGCAAGCACGAAGCATATCAACGCGATTATAAGCGCTTCGGAGAAGAATATCTTGAACACGTCAACGCCTCTCGCGCCCACAGCGCGCAGGATGCCTATCTCCTTGCGCTTGGACGATATGGACGTCGAGATGAAGTTGAACAGCATGAGCGCGGAGAACACCGCAAGCACAAGACCCGCGATGAGGAACGCGATCTTGAACGTTTCCAGCATGGAAGTCGTGTAGCTTGCGCTCTGATAAAGCTCGTTCGTCATCGAATAATGCACGACGCCGTTCTGTCTGTCTTCCAGCATATAGCGCACCTGCGCCTCGGTATTGTCCGTCATGGTTATGACGTAATTGTACTTTTCGTCGTCGGGAGCCACGTAATCGGTAATTATCTGGTTCTCATATATATACATGTCGGACGGGATGACCTGGAAGGACTCCACGAACGCGCCGTCGAGGATGAACACCGAATCGTAGATGTTGGAACCCGACTTCAAATAGAAGCCCGCGACGTCAAGGGTCTCGCTCTCTCCGCGAGAGTTCTTTGCGTATACTTCGGAGGGAACGGGGTCATAGCCCTCGTCGTAAAATTCGCCGCACCACTCGCTCCAATCGTTCTCTATGCCTTCGAGCAGAACGGTCAGGTCGTCAACGGTGTAATTGTTATTGTTATACGCGTCGCACGCAGCGGCGAATTCGGTATTCACTTCGTAATAATCACGAGTGCCTTCGAACACGAGTCTGAGACCGTTCAGAGGATCGCAGCTCGTTTCGCCCGTGGCGTCGTTCACCCAATAGTAATAATACTCATTCGCCATAATGACGCTATCGTCGGCGTAGTTGTAGTAAAATCCGTTGACGTACGAGTAACCGTCCTTTTTAACGGGCGATACGTCGCCGTTCTCGTTGAGCCAGAATCCGCCTGAGGAATTGGGACACTCTTCCGTCCATTCGAGCGACCACTTTGTGCGATCGTCGTTGTAATGGAATCCGTTATAAACGGAACCGTTGTTGAAGGAATCTTTCACGGAACAAGTTTCGCCGTCGCTGTAGAAACAATCTCTGTACTCGTAGCCGTTCGGCATGGTCAAGAACGTGTTGCCGTCCGCGCCGAGATAGTAGCCGTCGATATACGTCCAACCGCTATATATATCGTTCACCATAAGGGAAGGATCGCTTTTGCTGACGTAATACGCTCCGCTTCCGGCGTAATAATAACCCTCCCTCAGCTCCGTCGACACGGAATCGTCCGGATATATGTAGCAGTTTTCGTACACATATTCATAATCGCTTGGATCTGCGTTATCCGGGTTATCCGGCAAGGAAACAATGATGTTCCCCTCACCGTCCAGGTAATAGCCGTCTTCCTGCCGAGCGACATACTCTTCGCCCGGGTCGTCGAGGACGACGCGACCGTCTGCGTCCACATAGTATGTGTCGGCATGAGCCTCGCTGTATTCATTCGTGAGATCGGACGAATACCTGCCGTCTTCGTTGACGTATCCCATGCCGCCGGGGACGTAAGTGTAACCGGGCGTTTCTTCGAACACGACCATCTGAGCGCCGTTCGCGGGCGTCAGATCCACGTAGAACCCGTTATCGTATACCGACACGGACGTGTAGCCGTTCAAGGGATCCTCGATCAGCGTTCCGTTCTCGTCCTCGTATTCGCTGAAATACTTGCTTGCGGAATAAAGATTGTTTGCGGCGCCTCCTATAACGGCAACGCTGACATACGTTTCTTTTTCGCCGAGCTCGACGTCGCCCGTTATTATGTCACCGTTCATGTCGAGAAGCGTGAAATCGTCGCGATGGTCGTTCACGTATTCGACGGAGTAATACTGCGCCTGCTCGCCCTCATCCACCTCATAATCAGAGGGATAAGTGGAGAACCTCGTGCCGTAAGCGTACTGATAATCGTTGGAATAATAATCGTAGCTGAACGCTCTCTTATGCGCGGCATAGAATCCGTCGGACACGTAGCAAAGCATATGGAAGCTGGACGCCATGACGTCCTTGAACTCTTTCATGAGCTGTTCGCGCTCAATGTCGGTCATGGGAACGCCGCCCTGCCCGTCTTCCTTGAGCTGATCGTAATCGGCGGGAACATGAGTGTCGTAAACGGCGGTGACCTCGAAAAGCTCCGTGGCGCCGTTGTTCGTGCTCATCGCAATGGTCTTGCCAACCATATCGGCGGCGGAGTTCAGTTCCTCCGTCTGACCGTAGCCTCCATCTTGGCTCAAGGGTCTGTAACCGTATTCGACGAACATGTCGGCAATGTATTTGGATATGGCTATCTCATCGTCCTCCGTCGGGTACTCGCCCTCGACAAGGTCGAAACCGTTGCTCGACATGTACTCGCCGCCGCAATCGGTGAAGCCGTAAAAGCCGCCGAGCGAATAATAATCGCTGTCGGGATTGCTGCCCAGGCTCATCGTTATGTCAAAGGAATTTCCCCCGCTGTATTTGGGATCGGAGTAATCGAAAATACCAGCAAACTTCAGACCCTCGGAGTTGCCGTTCAGCTCGCTGAGTTCGCTCTCGCCGAAAAGCGTTCCAAAAGTGCTCTCGTACTCGTAACTGTCCACCTCGTTGCCCGTGCCGTCGTAAGTGACGCTGCGCTCGACGGCGTCGTAGTTCTTGCCGAGGACGACGCTCCTGTAAGGCGAAGTCTGCATCGCGTCGGCGATGGAGAAGATCGGGTCGAACAGCATCATCGCGGAGAGCACGCCGAAGAGCGTGAAGGACACCACGGAGAGCAGGATGGTGAAGAACAGGCGGATGGGCTTGGTCTTCAGGCCGCTCGCACCCATCTTTACCGCGCGGGACAGCGGCATGGTGGATTTGATGAACTTGGTCTTTTTACCGTCGTACTCGGTGTGCTCCACCTTGGACGTGTCGGTGGCGACGAAATGCTCCTTGCTGCCGTCGTCGCTTATCTTGCCTATGCGCTTGAACGCGGCGACGTCGGCCGCGTCCGCGGATATGATGACCTCGCGGCTCTTGCCCTTGAGCGCGGTGTTGATGCGCGCGAGATCGGTATCGGTCAGACTGTTCCAATCCTTTATGCGGATGGTGTCGTCGCCTATCACGCTGACGTTGGCGGATATGGCGGAAGGCGGCGCGAGCTCCTTGCTCGTGTCGGATATCACCTTACCGTCTTTCAGCTCGATGATACGGTCGCCGTACTGCTCGGCGAATTCGCGGTCGTGAGAAACGACGATGACCAGCTTTTCCGCCGACAGTTTTTTGAGCGTTTCGAACACCTGCTTACCGGTGTTGGAGTCCAGCGCGCCCGTGGGCTCATCCGCCATGATTATCTCGGGCTCTTTTATAAGCGCGCGAGCTATGGCGACTCGCTGTTTCTGACCACCCGACAGGGTGTTGGGCTTACGCTTGCCCATGCCTTTGAGGTCGACCTTTTCCAGAAGCGCATTGACCGCGGCACGATCGTTCTTCTTGTTCTGGAGCTGGAGTGCGAGCGAGATGTTCTGCTCGACGTTGAACTCGTTCAGGATGTTGTATTCCTGGAACACGAAGCCGATGAAGGTGTTGCGGTAGCTGTCGAAGTCGGATGCGGAAAAGTCCTTACTGCTCTTGCCTTTGACGATGATCTCTCCCTTGTCGGGACGATCCAGACCACCCGCGACGTTGAGCAGCGTGGATTTACCCGAACCGCTCTTACCGAGCAAGAACACCATGCCCTTGTCGGGAAAGTCGAGAGTGACGCCGTCCAGCGCACGGACCTCTGCCCCGCCCTTGGTCTTATAGACCTTGACGAGATCCTTGACTGATAACATAAAGTCCTCCGTTGAAAATGATATGACACGTATATGATACCGCTCTCGGGCGACCATTGTCAATCGTTTGAGGCGCTGTCCGTGCGTTTCTTTTGACGTAAATGTCATATAACGCGCTCGCCGTCGCGCATAGCGACGGCGAGCGCGGCAAACATGCAACAAAACGCGCATACCGTACGCCGGGCATGACAAAAGTCGGGCGAGGTATCCCTCGCCCGACTTTTGTCATGCCGCCGTTATTCGAGTATGGCTTTTATCCTTCTTATGCCCGCGCTCGAGGACTGTTCCTTGACGATGCGGAAGTGGCCCAGAACGCCCGTGTGCTCCACGTGCGGGCCGCCGCACACCTCTTTGGAGTACTTGCCCATGGTGTAGACCTTGACGCGCTCGCCGTACTTGTTCTCGAAATGCGCTTCCGCGCCCGCCGCCTTGGCCTCGTCCAGAGTCATTTCATCGCAGGTCACGGGCACGTCCGCGGCTATCGCCTCGTTGACGGCGTCCTCCACACGCTTGATCTCTTCGGGAGTGAGCGGACGGGGGAAGTTGAAGTCGAAACGCAGACGCTCTTCGGTGATGTTGCTGCCCTTCTGGCTGATGTTCTCGTCGCCCAGCACGCGCTTGAGCGCGGCGTGCAGGAGGTGGGTCGCGGTGTGGAGCTTGACCGTCTGTTCGCCGTGGTCGGCAAGGCCGCACTTGAACTTCTGTTCCGCGCCCGCGCGGCTCTTCGCCATGTGCTCCTCGAACGCCTTTTCATATCCCTCGCGGTCCACTTTGAGCCCCGCTTCCTTGGCAAGCTCCTCGGTCATCTCGATGGGGAAACCGAACGTGTCGTACAGCTTGAACGCGGTGTTGCCCGCGATGGTGTCGCCCACGAGGTGGTCGCGTATGGCCTGGAAACGCTTGAGGCCGGAAGTGATCGTCTTTTCGAAACGGCCTTCCTCCGCGTCTATCTCGCCGATGACGCGGTCGCGGTTGCGCTCCAGCTCGGGGTACACGTCCTTATACATATCGATGATGACGCGCGCGATCTGAGAGAGCAGGCCCTGTCCCCCGCCCAGCTGCTTGATGAAGCGCACGGCGCGACGGAGCAGACGGCGCAGGATGTAGCCCTGGTCCACGTTGGAGCAGACCACGCCGCGCTCGTCGCCTATGATCATGACGGACGTGCGGATGTGATCGGCGATGACGCGGATGGCCTTGGTGGTCGCCTCGTCGGAGCCGTACTTCTTGCCCGTCAGCTCTTCTATCTTCGCGATGATGGGTGCGAAAAGGTCGGTCTCGTAAACGCTGTCCACGCCCTGGAGCGTCTTTATCGTGCGCTCGAGGCCCATGCCCGTATCGACGTTGCGCTGTTTGAGCGGCTCGTACTTGCCGTCGGCGGTCTTGTTGTACTGCATGAACACGTCGTTCCAGACCTCGAGGTATTTGCCGCAGGAGCATGCGGGCGAGCACTCGGGCGAGCACTTGGGCTTGCCCGTATCCACGAACATCTCGGTGTCGGGACCGCAGGGGCCGGTCAGACCGGCGGGGCCCCACCAGTTATGCTCTTTGGGAAGGAAGAAGATGCGCTCGCGCGGGATGCCCGCCTTTTCCCAATAGGACGCGGATTCCTCGTCGCGGGGGCAGTCCTCGTCGCCCGCGAACACCGTCACGGACAGTTTCTCGGGGTCGATGCCGAGGTATTTGTCGCTCGTCAGGAACTCGTAGCTCCATGCGATCTGCTCTTTCTTGAAATAGTCGCCCAGCGACCAGTTGCCCAGCATCTCGAAGAACGTGAGGTGCGAGGCGTCGCCCACCTCGTCGATGTCGCCCGTGCGGACGCACTTCTGAACGTCGGCAAGACGCGTGCCCTGGGGGTGCTTCTGACCGAGAAGGTAGGGCACGAGGGGGTGCATGCCCGCCGTCGTGAACAGAACGGTGGGATCGTTCTCGGGGATGAGGGACGCGGAGCTGATGAGCGCGTGTCCCTTGCTCTTGTAGAAATCGAACCACATTTGGCGCAGCTGCGCAGCATTGATCTTTTTCATGATTACTCCGTTTATGTGTAAAAAACTTATTTATCGGAAAGTATGAAATCCGCTATGTCGGCGGGCTTTTCGGCTATGAACACGGGCGTGTGGCCGCGAAGGTCGGACTCGTCGCCGAAACCGTACTTGGCGAATATGCAGTCCACGCGGGCGTTCTCGGCGCATTCGAGGTCGAACACGCGGTCGCCTATCATGACGGCGGGGCGTTCGAGCACGGCGCGCTTCATCTGCTCGTCCTTGCTGGACACGCGCGCCGGGAACACCGTGCCCGCGGTCAGCTCGAACAGCTCGGTCATGCCCGACGTGCGCAGTATCTCGTCCACGCACTCTTGCGGCTTGCCGCTGGACACCGAAAGGCGCACGCCGCTGTCGTGCAGTCGTTCCGCCGCTTCGCGGATGCCGTCGTACAGCCTGTACATCTTTATGCCTTCGGTGAGGTATTTTTCGCGGTAGAGGTACAACCCGCGCTCGGCCTGCTCGTCCGTCGCGCCCGCGTACGTCTTGAGCGAGTATATCAGCGCGGGGCCTATGAACTTGCGGAGAACGTCGTCGCCCGGCACGTCCAGCCCCAGACGGGATATCGCGTAACGCGCGCAGTACATTATGCCTTCGCTGTTGTCGATGAGCACGCCGTCCATATCGAATATGGCGTTTCTGTATCTCATTTCGCTTTGTAACTCTCCTTGAGCGCGACCACGCGGTTGAACACCACGCCCTCCGACTTCGTATCGCGCACGAAGTAGCCCGTGCGCACGAACTGGAAGGAGTCGCCCGGGCGCGCGTCTGCGAGAGCGCGCTCCGCCTTGCCGCGATACACGGTGAGCGATTCGGGATTCATGCGCTCCGCGAAGTCCTCATGCACGCCGTCGTAAGGCAGCAGCAGATAATCGTAATATCTGAACTCGGCGTCCACGCAGTCGCGGGCGTTCACCCAATGCACAACGCCCTTGGCCTTGACGCCTTCGTAGCCCGCTTCGTCCGAGCCGTCCACCGCCTCGCACAGCACCACCGTGGCGCCGTTCTCGTCCGTCGTGCTCCCCGTGCATTTGACTATATACGAGCCTTTGAGACGCACGTAAGCGCCCGGAGTGAGACGTTTGTATTTGGGAGGCGGCACTTCGGCGTAATCGTCGGCCTCGATCCACAGCTCGTCCGAGATGCTCACGCGGCGCTTGCCCGCCTCTGGATCGTTGGGGTTTATGTCCGTTTCGCACTCGCCCGTCCAGCCCGCTCTGTTGGTTATCCTGAGCTTCACGGGGTTTATGACCGCGGACGCGCGCGGCGCGTTCTTGTCCAGCTCCGCGCGTATGCAGGCCTCGAGCTGCTCGGGCCGGCACACGCTGTCCGCCTTCGCCACGCCCGCGTCGGCGACGAATTTGAGTATCGCGGAGGGCGTGTAGCCGCGGCGGCGCAGTCCGCATATCGTGGGCATGCGGGGATCGTCCCAGCCGTCCACCAGACCTTCGTCCACCAGACGTTTGAGGTAACGCTTGCTCATGATGGTGCGCTCGATGTTGAGCCGCGCGAACTCGCGCTGTTTGGGGCTGTTCGGGAACACCTCTTTGAGGTTGTCCACCACCCATTCGTAGAGCGGACGATGGTTCTCGAATTCCAGCGAGCACAGACTGTGCGTCACGCCCTCGATCGCGTCCTGTATGGGGTGCGCGAAGTCGTAGAGCGGGTACACGCACCACTTGTCGCCCTGACGGTAGTGACGCGTGTGCAGCACTTTGTAGATGACGGGGTCGCGCATGTTGATGTTGGGGGACGCCATGTCTATCTTGGCGCGGAGCACCAGCTCGCCGTCCGCGTACTTGCCTGCGCGCATCTCCGCGAACAGACGGAGGTTGTCCTCCACCGAGCGGGTACGGCAGGCGCTCTCCTTGCCGGGCTCGGTCAGCGTGCCGCGCATGTCCCGCATCTTGTCCGCGGGGGTGTCGTCCACGTATGCCAGACCCTTGCGTGTGAGCAGTACGGCGCAATCGTACGTCTTTTCGAAATAGTCGGACGCGTAAGTTATCTCGCCTTCCCAGCCCAGCCACTTGACGTCGCGTACTATGGCGTTCACGTACTCGTCGTCCTCTTTGGCGGGGTTGGTGTCGTCGAAGCGCAGATAGCACTTGCCGCCGTATTGCTTGGCGCACATGTAGTAGTTGATGTACACGCTCTTGGCATGACCGATGTGCAGATAGCCGTTCGGTTCGGGCGGGATACGCGTGACCACTTTGGTCACCCTGCCGCTCGCCAGGTCGTCGTTGATGATCTCCTCGATGAAATTCGCCATGTTCCGTCCTCTGAAACTACGTCGGGCGCGGTCGCCCGATCTCTCTTTATATTCTCTCGTCGCGTCCCGTCGCGGACGCGGTGTACGTCAGAACAGACCTCTGATCGTGCCCGTTTCGACGTCTATGGTCATGCCCTCCGCCGCGGGCGTCTTGCCCAGGCCGGGCATGAGCAGTATCTTGCCCGTGAGAGCCACCACGAAGCCCGCGCCCGCGCGGAGATACACCTCGCGCACGGTGATGCGGAAACCAGTGGGACGTCCCAGCCGCGTCTGATCGTCCGACAGGCTGTACTGCGTCTTGGCTATGCAGACGGGCAGCGCGCGCGTCGCCTCATCCTTTTCCAGCTCGGCGAGCCGCGCGGCCGCTTCGGGAGCGAAGTCCACGCCGTCCGCGCCGTATATGCGGCGGGCGACCAGCTCTATCTTCTCGGTGAGCGGCGCGTCCATGGGATAAGCGTAATCCATCTTGCCCTCGAACGCGTCCGTCTTGGCGACCACGACTTCGGCAAGCGCCTTGCCGCCTTCCCCGCCGCGCGCCCACACGTCCGCCAGGCAGACTTCCGCGCCTCGGGCGGCGCATTCCGAACGAAGATACGCTATCTCCTCGTCGGTGTCCGTGGCGAAACGGTTGATCGCCACGACGCAGGGCAGTTTGTATACGTTCGTGATGTTCTCCACGTGCTTGAAGAGATTGGGCGCGCCCTTTGCGAGCGCCTCGACGTTCGGCTCGCCCGTCTTGTCCTTGGGTACGCCGCCGCCGTATTTCAGCCCGCGCACGGTCGCCACGACCACCACGCAGGAGGGCTGTATGCCCGCCAGACGGCACTTGATGTCCAAAAACTTCTCCGCGCCGAGGTCCGCGCCGAAGCCCGCCTCGGTGACCACGTAATCGGCGTAGCTCATGGCGGTGCGCGTGGCTATGATGCTGTTGCAGCCGTGCGCGATGTTGGCGAATGGTCCGCCGTGCACGAACGCGGGCGTGCCTTCCAGCGTCTGTACGAGGTTGGGCTTGATAGCCTCTTTGAGCAGTATGGTCATCGCCTCGTCCGCTTTGAGCATGCGAGCCGTGACGGGTCTGCCGTCCTCGTCCGTGCCTATCACGATGTCGCCCAGACGCTTTTTGAGGTCGGCGAGGTCACGTGACAGACAGAATACCGCCATTATCTCGCTCGCGGCCGTGATGTCGAAGTGATCGGTGCGCTCGTTGTAGCCTATGCCGCAACGCACCGTACGCAACGAACGGTCGTTCAGATCGAGCGCGCGATGGAAAGTCACGTCTTTTATGCGCAGGGCGTTGCCCTGGAATATGTGATTGTCGATAAGCGAGCAAAGCAGATTGTTCGCGGAGGTGATGGCGTGGAAATCGCCGTTGAAATGCAGGTTGATGTCCTCCATGGGCGCGATCTGCGCGTAGCCGCCGCCCGTAGCCCCGCCCTTGATGCCGAACACCGGCCCGAGCGAAGGCTCTCTGAGCGCGAGGCAGACGTTCTTGCCCAGCTTCGCCATGCCGTCCGCAAGCCCGATGGACACGGTGGTCTTGCCCTCGCCCGCGGGCGTGGGGTTGATGGCGGTCACGAGCACGACCTTGCCGCGTTTGTTACCGTACGACGATACCTTGGCCTTGTACCTGCCGTAGCATTCCAGCGCGCTCTCGGGCACGCCCGCTTTAGCCGCTATCTCCGTTATGGGTTTGAGTACGGCCGCGTCCGCGATCTCGATGTCCGTCTTCATTCAGACCTCCTCTGCTTGTGTTCTCTTCGTTACGGTCATGTTATGACAAATGCTATTATATAACAAATGCCGCAAAACCTCAACCGATTTACACGCTTTTTTCATTGTTTTCCCCGCCGTAGAGCATATCCATCTTGCGCGCGGTGTCGCGTATGAACGTCGCGAGCATGGAAAAGCGCTTGCGGATGTAGTTGTTGCGCACCATGCGCCCCACCGCGTCCTCCGTTCCCACGATGACGACGAGGTTACGGGCGCGCGTCACCGCCGTGTAGAGCAGATTACGCGTCATAATCACGGGATTGCCGCCCGCGAGCGGTATGACCACGCCCTCATACTCGCTGCCCTGGCTCTTGTGCACGGTTATGGCGTACGCCGGCATGAGCTGCAGCCTGTCCTCGCCCGCGTACGTGGCGCGTCGGCCGTCGTCGAACCGCACGATCAGCTCGCCGCTGTCCCGCCTGACCTGCTCCACTATGCCCGTGTCGCCGTTGAACACGCCCTTGCCCTCGCGGTAGTCGCGCGTCCAGACGAGGTTGTAGTTGTTGACGACGTGCATGACCTTGTCGCCCGCGGCGAACGTGTTTTCACCCACGGTAAGCTCGTCGGTGGGCGTGCCGAGCAACGCCGCGCGCAGTCTGCGGTTGAGATTGACCGTGCCAGCGTCGCCGCTCTTCATGGGACAGAGCACCTGTATGCGCAGCGGGTCGCAGTTCAAAAAGGCGGGCAGGCGCTCGGTCACCAGCCCCACGACGGTGTCCGCCGTCTGTGACGCCGAGTCGCTGCGCAGGAAAAAGAAATCCCGCCCCGTGTTGTGCAGATCGGGCATCTCGCCAGCGTTTATTTTGTGAGCGTTCACGATGATACGCCCGTTCTCGTCCTGTCGGTATATGTGCGTGAGCTTGGCAACGGGTATCTCGCCGCACGATATGATGTCCGCCAGCGCGTTGCCCGCGCCCACGCTGGGGAGCTGGTCGGCGTCCCCCACTATTATCAGCTTGGCGTCGTCGCGCAACTGCTCGAGCAGCGAGGACAGCAACATCACGTCCACCATGGAAAACTCGTCCACTATGACCGCGTCCGAGTTCAGCCCGCCGCTCTCCTCATCGTCCGTCATCAGCGCGCGGTGGATGGTGGACGCGTCCGCGCCCGTGCTCTCCGAAAGCCGTTTCGCCGCGCGGCCCGTGGGCGCCATGAGCTTGACGCTCATGCCGTGGTTAGTCAGTGTGCGCAATATGCAGCGGACTATGGTGGTCTTGCCCGTGCCCGGCCCGCCCGTTATCACGGATACGCCGTTGGCGAGCGCCGACACGATGGCGGTACGCTGCTCGGGATGGAAGGTCACGCCCTCCACGCGCTCGAACTCCGCTATCTCGTCCGAACAATCGGGCAACGCGCGGTTGGCGGATTCCAGCATGCGGCAGAGCTTGGCGGCCGAACGCGTTTCCGCGCCGAACAGCGCCGCGGTCATGAGCGCCGGCTCGCCCTCGTACTCCACTTCACGCAAGGTGCGCGACATGACGAGCGCGTCGATGTTCTTGTCTATCAGCTCGTCGTCGGCGTCGAACCCGAGCAGCCTTGCCGCCTCGTCCGCAAGCGCGGTGCGCGGCAAAAGCGTGTTGCCGTTCTTTTCCGCGTTCTCGCTCAACGCGTAGAATATGCCCGCGCGCACGCGGAAATCGCTGCGCGGGGATATGCCGAGAGAGGACGCCATGCGGTCCGCCGTGAGGAACCCCACGCCGTGCACGTCCTCTATCAGTCGATAGGGATTGCTCGTCACCGTCGCGATCGTGCTCTCCCCGTATTCGTTGAATATCTTCATAGCAAGGCCGCTCGTCACGCCGTACTCCATCAGAAACGACATGGCGTCCGCCGCCGCCCGTACCTTGCCGTACGATTCCGCTATGTCCTTGGCGATGCGCGGGCTTATCCCCTGCACCGTCGCCAGTCGCTTCGGATCCTTCTCGATAACGTCCAGCGTGTCCTTGCCGAACTTCTCCACGATGGCCGCGGCGCGCTTGGGCCCTATGCCGCGTATAAGCCCGCTCCCGAGGAACTGCGTGACGCCGCTAGTCGTTTCGGGCCGCTCAAGGCGCACCACGTCCGCCTTCAACTGCCTGCCGAAACGCGGGTGCGTGACGAAAGTACCGCTGACGCTGACGAAACTGCCCTCGGATACGGGCGGGAATACCCCCACCACGGTGATGTCCGTTGAGCCGGATACCACCGTCGCGACGGTGTACCCGTTCTCCTCGTTGCGAAAACGGATATCTTCAATAGTGCCTTTGAACTCTGCCATCCGTTATATTATAGCACCATTGCCGCTCTTTCGCAAGGGTTTGGGACCGCCCCCGCGAGCTTATGGCGCGCATACGCGCGATATCGCCCACGCTCCGTCAAGCGCGCGCCAACGGAAAAGACGACGGATATAACGGATAAATATAAAAATGGCGGCATCGCTCATGGAGCAAATACCGCCGGGTGGCGAACTATATCGGGGACGGGACCATCGTAAAGAGTCGTAACGCGCGGGGCGCGAGCAAGACCGAAAAACGACATGCCGCACTGACTTCAAAAAACACGGAGCGCCACATATACGACCGTTTGCGGAATACCACGTGGCGAATTATCGGCACCCCGCAAGCGTCGTATACGTGACGCTTTTCCCGTTCAATCGATCGTCACGGCAACGATCGCTCATCGCCGTAACTTGATTATATGATACACCATTTTTTAATAAATATCAAGCATTTTTTCAAGATTTTTACAAATTTATTCAAAATTTCCCCGCCATTCGTTCAAAATGACATAAACGTAATAACATTCCCCGCACCGTTGACGCTCGCCCCGCCCGCGCCGCGCATTACCCTTGGGCCGTCCTCCGCGCTTGACATAAACGCAGACGCGCCCCTAGCCTTACGCTCAAGGACGCGTCCCACCCGACCGCTCGAAGCGACATCGCCCGCCCGATCATTTTTTACTTTCTTCCCCGTTCTTCTTTTTCCCTCGGAACGACTCGCGTATCTTACGCGGTATAATGTTATGGATAAAGCGCTTTAGTACCGCCGCCACACAACACGCACGAGCCGGATAATATTTCTCCGATATTAGACATCAACAAATATATCACTTCCGCTATTTCTTCAGCACGAATAACCCTTTTTATGGAAGAGTCGGGCCAAGGCTTACCCGGATTAACTCCGTCTGTATATGCTTTAAGATGTGGCATCATATCCGTTGCCACCACTCCGGGTTCAACGCAATTCAATACGATGCCGCGCTCACATAAATATTTACCATAAGCATGAACTATTCGCGAAATAGAATGTTTTGTCACTTGATATACAGATAACAAATCTCTGTGAGCACTTATCGAAGATACAACGCATATATTTCCTTTTCTATTAGCGGCATGTAAATGATTGGCAAAATTTCGTATTAAAAAGAATACTCCTTTCAAATTGATATCCATTACGCGATCCCAATCCGCTTCGGAAATATTAAACCCTTTCCAATTAGAGCCGTCAAAATTTACTCCGCTGGAAATTACAAGTCCATCTATATACTCGTTCGGAAAGTCTTTTTTTATTGTGTTTTCTATCGAAACTATTTGTTGTATATGGTCTTTAACATTTTGGATATCAAAGACTTCACTATATATATGCTGATCTTTACCGTAATGCAGCGATTTCGCGGCAGATTTTAATTTTTCGATATTACGCGATGCCAATACAACATTAGTTGCCCCGCCATCCAAAAGTCTTTGCGCCGTTGCATATCCGATGCCGCCACCACCGCCAACGACTATTATGTTTTTAGGCTTTAATTTGATCTCCATATATTTTACTCACAAAATACTTCAAATAACAAAGCTTTTTCAGGCTTATTGCTGACAAAATATTTTAATTTTTCATTGTATTCTTCTATTGAACATGCGGATATATATTCAAAACCGATTGAACGGACCCACCCTTCCGCAGACGTATTGTGAACAGAAGAAACTGCTTGCAATCTATGACCACGCAACAGACCGGTGCCATTATTGTTTACAAGCAATATACGGATATTTTTCTTTAAAGGTTTATTCCAAATACTGTTCATATCATAGAAGAAAGACAAGTCACCTACCAGCAAAAAGCACAGTCGGTCACTAACAACTGCACATTGTCCCATGAATGTGGAGGTACAACCGTCTATGCCGTTAGTCCCCATGTTGCAATATACTTGAACGGTATTATCGATGTGAAACCTACGGCATTCAATAAAGCTTTGGCCGACACCTAAATGCAATACGGAATTTGCCGGTATAGACGGTAAGAATTTACTCTGCACATACAAAGAATTAAATCTTGTAACGACGGGCGGACCATATTTTGCGACCAGTTCACGCCATTTTTCATAGAAAATACCATCGTTATGAATATCTCCCGCCTTTTCGGAAAACCATTCAAAAAAATTATCCTGAGCAGATTCTATAATGGATGTTAACTTAAAATAAAAGTCTTTCGCTTTTCCGTCCGCACAAACCTGCCAGTGACGAATAGGTTTTCTTGAATTTCTTACTTTAGTCGTAAGTGTATCGTTCATAAGGCGTTTGCCGCCAACAGATATCAAAATATCAGGTGCAAGTAACTCATCGAATTCATTTTGCTGTAATGCGCGAAGCATTTCATAAGGCTGAAGCGAATAGTCGCAATGCAAATTAGATATCGGATCCGTAACTATGACGCAATTATACTTATTTGCGAAAGCATTTACATGCTTTATTTTATCGTCTGATAAAGGAGCGTTTTGTCCATATACCAACAATATTTTCGGCGATCTCTTTAACGAAGTCACCCATCTGAAAATATCTGTTTGACCGTCAACGAAACCGGTCCGCAAAATATGCGGAGAAATACGCGGTAACAATTTCCACTCTTCTTTGGGCAGACCGGCACCTATCGTTATATTTTCGACAGGCACATTGATGTGTACAGGGCCAAATCCATTATGCGTCGATTCCAAAATACACAAGGATATATCGCGCCTAGCCATGTAATCGTTTTTCCAGCCATCCGCTTCTGGTAATGAAACTTCCATTTTAACCACATCAGAATAAATATGTTTTTGCGGTATGGTTTGATCTTCCCCGTGATCAAGATAAACGCTATATCTGTCGGCGGTTATGACTATCAATGGTACACCCGTATAATAGGCCTCCGTTACGGCCGGTAAATAATTGCTTGCCGCAGTTCCGCTCGTGCAGACACAAGCAACAGGTGCACCAAGTTGAGTCGCTATGCCAAGCCCATAATATGCCGCACTACGTTCATCTGTAACACGATGAAGTACAAAATCTTGCGAATTATATTCAAACATCCGAACAATAGGCACATCTCGACCGCCTGGCGATAACACAATATGTTTAACTCCATAATCGCGTAGCAATGTAACCAACAATCTTATATTTTTAAAATCTCGGTTTGAATTTAGTTTTTCAATTTCATCACGATTAATAGAAATTTTTATGTTCTCATTTACGGCTGTTGTAAAATGCTTTTTGGTAAGTGCGTTTTTTAACCAAGCAAAACATCTTTCTTTTTCATTCTTCAGTATAGTTTTTATTTTATCATAGTCCATTATTTTAAATAATAGATCGTTTTCAAGTATCTTTTCCGGATCGGCTACCAGCCTATCAGAAAATCCGAACAGATCTCCTAGGGACTTAAAACGTGAGTAACCTCTGCGTTTATTTACAATGGGAATAAATGTTTTTTCGTATAATAATGCGAAACTAGCACCGTGGCAAGAATCAGTTATAACAAAACTACTGTTTTTAAAAATATTTATCCAATCTTCAACTTGAACATTTTCCACAGCTTCCAATCCAAGTTTTTGTTTATTGGAGTCATATAACCACGGCAAACCATCGAGCATATTTACAAGCTTATATCCCAATTTTTCAGAAACATAGAGCATTGCTTTCTTTTTTTCAGGGGTAGGATCAAGAATATATGTCGCGATATACGGCTGTTCATAATTTTTGTCGGATTTTTCAGCAAGATCGTCAAATATTTTTCTATCTGCCAAAAATACGGGATCCAATACCTGTTCCGCTTTTATTCCGTATATATCTCTACAGATCCTTACTCCGTCTGATTCCCGTACTGAAATTGCGTCAAAACGGCTCATAAGATCTGATATTTTTTTGCGTTCATCATCGGGGGCAAAATCCACACCATGGCCGAAAGATGCCGCATATGCTATTTTTTTCTTCTCATCAGTTGCGAAATCAAGATAATAGCTTTTACCAAAATTTTTGCTTATACCGTAATTCCACACCTGATCAGAACCAATTACAAAAGTGTCACATAAACTATTAAGTTCTACAATTTCTTCTTTAAGATAAGACTTGCTTATATCGTAGTGCTCATTTGCAAATCTTCTTGAATGAGTAAGTTGTAATTCGACGTCTGGCTCATTAGACAATCTTGGCTTGTCTATCATCAGTACAGAATAGCCCATATCCGTTATTATTCGGTTAAGAGCATAATAAGTCGCTATGCTACCGTAATTACATCCAGACCACACACCTAAGATACCAACATCGTATTTTTTTACGGACATATCCTCACCTCTCAAATCATATTCCGAGATATTTGTTCCAGAATTCAGTGGAAGTTATCTCGGACAATTTTGCGCGATATTCGGCCGCCACTTTGTCGTAATTCTTTTCCACGAGTTTTTTAAGCGCTTTATACCGTTTCATCACGCGTTTATATTCCTTGTCAGAACGTACCGTCACGAAACCTCTGCGCACATTTTGGTCGAAGTGGTATGCGCGACGAGCTTTGACGAACATCTGCGTATGGACTTTACCGGGTGCGATCGGTACCCACACGTCGCGCGTTGACTTTATGGCATGTCCGCAACGCGAATGTTCCCAAATGTATTTTTTCCAGCCGGTAAGAGGCGGCTTATTATACATGGCCGCATATTCGCCGAAAATGAACGGCATTTCTTTTATTTCATCCACATCCTTCATGCGATAGCCGTTTTCCACCACCTGTTTATGCAGCTCGACCGTATCGGTATCTTTAAGCCAATCTATACCGCGCATAAAATCCTCTGCCGCTTGCAGGTAAAGATCGGCTATGCGATAGCGTATGAAATACAGTTCACGGCGTACTTCATTCAGCGTGTAATCAAGCAGATGCTGTTTACCGTATTCGGGATGGTGCAACGCATTGACTATATGCAGGTTGCGCGCATGATAGTAGCACACGAACGGCACGAATTTGTTTTCGAAAGGCTCATGCCAAACACATATGCCGTTCATGCTGATGACTCCATCCGCCGCGCGCATACCGTATTCGCTGTCATCCTCACGGTAGAATATAGGCAACGGCAAATTGTCATACGTCGACTTAATCGGAATGGCACAATACCACCACGGCGCAAACTCCACGCTTTCGTCCACACAATCATTGAACATTACGTTCCCGAAATCGTTCATATCGAAATTGGGCTTCAGGCTTATGAAGTTACCGCCATTCCACAACGCGCCGTTCTCATGCTGTATGTTCTTATGATCAAGGCGATTCATCAAACCGCTGAAGTAATACTTGTCATACTTGGGTTTCAGATGGCTCAAAAAAGCCCAAGTGCGGAAAAATATTTCCGGCTCAAACGTCAGATCGTCGTCCATTAGCAAAGCATGCGTCAAGTTGTCGCCCTTGGCATTTGCACGCTGTATTTCCATTATGCAACGCGTAAAGCCGCCTGAACCGCCCACGTTTTTGTTGCCGAAAATATGAACGAAATCATAAGGCGCGTCATTGCGAGTAAGCGTTTTACCGTTGTCCGATATAAAAACTTCCAATGAGTCCGCAAACTCCGGACGAGCTTCCAGATATTCGTTTATGGCCGACATATTGTTTCTTATATACGGCTCTTTTTTAAAATGACATATGGAAATGCCGAGTTTAACGTGGCGCGCCTCGCCGCGATATGTCACGCTGTAATATCCGCCATAATACACTGATCCGGGTTGCCACGCATTTATGCAAAAATAATAAATGCCGCTGGCGTGCACCGATCCGAACTCCAACGTAAAGTCGGCGGGCTGTACGGACTCGCACAGTTCTTCCCTGACTATTTCTCGCACGTTGTTTCCCATTACGTTCTCTTCGCGCCAAAGCGTTACTATAAAAGAACCGCGCAAACGTAAAGTCAACAACACGCCGTCTATATCCGTATATTTTTTCCATTTCCCGATGGAAAAAGAATTGAAATAAGTATTGAAAAATACAACGGTGAAACTCTTTTTGAATGTTATCTCATCTTTGACGTATGTGTACTCTGTACCGTCCGCAAGTCGAAAATACATCTCACGTTCCGTGCACCTTTGCGCATTGGGAAACATCAGATCCTGGACCTTCATAACTTTTTTCTGTTCGTCAACTGCCATTGTGTTTATTTTGCTCCTTTGTACCTTTTTTACGCCCCGATCATGCCCAGCGCCATCAGCCTGTGCATATGGTAATAGAAATTCGAGCGTTTCATGGAGGTGAGGGTCAGGGCTTCTTCTATCGTTATCTCGTGGGAGCGGAAACGCTCCACCGTGTCTATGAACTTGG